>Ga0163152_10003733_pt1 | contig 19537 bp, 19 predicted proteins | sample OliLakLV19MP8IB2_FD_148635 | JGI IMG/M metagenome (GOLD analysis project Ga0163152, IMG submission 148635) | Freshwater microbial mat bacterial communities from Lake Vanda, McMurdo Dry Valleys, Antarctica - Oligotrophic Lake LV.19.MP8.IB-2 | ecosystem: Environmental > Aquatic > Freshwater >...
CCCCTCCCCCACTGGGGGAGGGGACGGGGGAGAGGGGTCTGAGGTATGGCAAACGAGCATATCCTGTTTCTTGATAACTTGTTCACTCGTATGAAGCAACTCCTTCTCATGACCTCATTCCTCTTAGTCGCCCTGGCCAGTTTTGGCATCGGCCGTATCAGCGGGCAATCAGCACAAGAAAATGCTTTGATCATTGCAGAAGTGCCAGACACACGAGCGGAACAACCAGTTATTACACTGGAAGCTGTGCGCAATGGAAACCTCATTGGGCGATCAGAAGGAAATGCACAGTTGTTTGTTGGTGGTGATCAAGCAGTGATAGATGGTAGTGGTGCCTTTCACATTCCTGCACGCAATTTTTTTGTGGATACTATTACGGTACTCATTCCAGAAGGCATGACGTTTGTCGCGTCCAAACAGGGGACACGGTATTACGCCATCCCATCCTCAAACGGAGATCGCATCTTGCCGCAAAATCGTATCTACTTTAAAACTGAGGCTGAGGCGAAAGCGGCGGGGTATTCAGCTGCGCGCTAGTTATAACTTGCTTGGTGTGGAAACAGGAACGCTAGCAGGCACCCTTGTTTTTGTTTTGGGTTTGATGGAAACAGACATGGTTTTGCCATAGACAAGCATCCACGTGAGAACAAACGCCCATAAATGCGCACAGGCAATGACCACGGCAAAGTGAAAGAAGTTTTTGTAGATAGCAATATCAATACGGCCAAGCGGCAAATTGCCCAGTAGGTTCATCAAATTTGCCAGGGAGCTCACGCCATACAGCAGAATGCCGTTGCGGCCAAATAGTACAAGTGGCAACGCAAGAATCATGTAGGCAAACAAATAGCGTTCGTGCATTTCTGTATTAAACAAGAAAAATGAATACGCAATGAGAGCGCCAACCATGAACAGTGTGACAAGCTCGCGTTTCTCTTGAGCAATGGCCCACAGTTTTTTACGGAACAAAGCAAGAATAGCTGCATACATAATACCAAACAGGATGTAGCCAAATAAGCGATATTTAATTACGCCAAAGAACAATTCCGTATCCATAATTTTACCGGATTCATGAGAATACAAACTCCACCAAAAGTTATAGGCACTAGAAGAAAGCGCGGGATAAAAACCGACAGCATGCGTGTACACCTTCATAAGTTCTTGCCCGCTCCCAAGCAGAGTAATAGGGATAAAGGCCACAAGTAACGTGGTGATACCTGCCACAATGTATTGAAGAAGTTTGAGTGGCCGCGGTAGTAAAACGAAAGCAAGCAATGGAATAAAAATAATGGCATGCGGTTTGCTTAAAATGCCTAGTGCTAACAGAATGCCCGCCCAAATAGGCCCGCGTTTTAACGGCAATGTCACCAGTGCCGCCATGGCAAAAAAAGTGAAGACCGAATCCGTTTGACCCCACACGGCACTGTTATAAATGACGGCTGGGTGCAGCGCATAGATCAATGAAAGAACCAAACTTTTGCGTCTGCCAATAATTCCTTGGAACCCTAAAAAAAACACAAGACACGTGAGGACATCTGCAATAATGCCCGGTAATTTTATGTAGAGCGTTCCTTCGGGTACGGCTTCTGCAGTGCCATGCCTCATCCATAGTCGTCCATATTCAGCAGCTGTAAAAATAACCAAAGAAAGAGGTGGATAATTGGGCAGCATATTGCCGTTCATTTGTTCCTTATAGGACTGCACCAATCCAAATACACGCGCGCTGTGCCCCCACTCTTTATTGATGTTTAAATCATGGCCGTAACCACCAAGCGGGGTTGCTAGTAATCGTATCACTACTGCTAAAAACAAAATAAGCACCAAGGCATATCTGTTCAGCCGCGCCCCTACTAGGTGAAACAATTGATGCATAGCAAAATACCCACGTGAAAAGTGCAACAATGATACGCTTAGATACAGAAAATGACATTGTGAGTCTGCAAAAGTCTGGAGTGACTTATGCGCGCCACCTGTGCCAGATTTTGTTTTGTATGTGATACAGAGCATCTTTATACTTCACTGCGAGCATTCAGACCATTCACATACCTGCCACTCATACGTCTTCCTTTGTATGACACTTTCCCTCATTCTGCCGTGTTTCAATGAAGAAGAGAACATTGCAAATACCGCTAAAGATGCCTGTGAATGGTTGAAGCACAGTGGCATGAAAGGTGAAGTGATTATTGTGGATGATGGATCCACCGATGGCACGTCACGTGTGCTTGATGAACTGTGTGCCACGTACCCTGAACTACGCATTGTTCGTCATGCCAAGAATCAAGGGTATGGTCTTGCCGTTCGTTTAGGTTGCGATGCGGCCACTATGGACATCATCGCTTTTATGGATAGTGATGGGCAATTCAAAGCGAAAGATTTGGAACTGTTGTTGGTTCACCTTGAAGCGTATCCGTTTGTCACCGGCCGGCGCCATCACAGGGCTGATCCGTTGGTGCGGCGCATCTTTGGCAAAATACTTGGTCTCATGAATCTATTTTTTTTCAGGCTGTGGGTGCGTGATGTGAATTGTGGGTTGAAAGCCTTTCACAAAGATATTTGGCCAAACATCAGGCCGGAACATGGTGTAGAAAAACTGTTTAATACAGAAGTATTTCTGAAGCTTACACAACAGAAGATTCCCTGGTTACAAGTAACAGTGCCCCATTATCCGCGCATGCATGGCTTTCCTACAGGCGCAAAGTTGTCCGTCATCATTCGCATGTTTCATGAACTCTCTGCGCTCAAAAAAGCTCAGCGCGGAAGAGCAACTGTGTAAACGCCAATGGTTTCTAATGAAAATAGTGCAGGGTCAAACTGGCTGACTTCATCCGGTGCAGCAACATAGGCACCAATATCTCTGCCTTCACAGCGTGACAATCCGAACAGAAATCTATCAAACGTACTAACGCCTTGGAATTCAGCGCCAGGGTTTATGTATTCCACCGTTTGCACAAATACATGCGGGTTTGTCTTCTGGCTAAAGAGTGCGTAGATGTACGGCATGTTGGCATGGTCCGTTACGCAGATAGAAGAAGATGTTGCGGCAGCCGCGGTACCAATAGCATCAGGTAAACCTTGTTGGAAGGCGGGCCCAATCATGGCTGGATACGTGGCAAAGTACTGATAACTAAACGATCCAAAGGAAAACATCAAGCATGCAATCAACGTTCCAAAGACAAGTTTAGCATTGATGAACTGGCGCAACCCAACCGCTGCAAAGAACAATAATGGAAAGAGTAAAATATTCATGCGGTTCGCATTGGCTGATAACAGAGCGGCTAAACCAACAGATGCCAGCAGCCACAACAGAAATGTCTGTTCGCCATGTGTTTTATTTTTTCGTGAGCACACACTGATCAGCCCAAACACCGCAAGCGGAATAGTGAGGAATGATGTCAAACCAACGCCAGGCAACGCGCTCCACAACATGCCATCTTGGCCTGTGCGCAAAAAATCTACAAAACGAAGCAAGTTACTCCATAGTTCTGGGAAAAATCTGGATGAAAACACAGCCGAAACCGTTTCATACCGCGCCACACCCGTAAGTGCTGGAACCGTGCCAAAGGGAGTCACAATAGAATCCCAATGGAATCGGTTAATGGCTAAGTATATGAAGTGCGGTAAGGCTAAGACAAAAAGTATGGCCGCGGGAACAAACGCCGTACGTACAGAAAGTATTTTTTGGCGAAAGAAATACATGCCCATGCACAGAGCAAAGAACGGCACCGTAAAATAGGAGGCACCATGTGCGCCAAGTGATAAACCAAGCACCACGGCCGCCGCCGCGCGGAAGGCATTGCGTGTTGGTTGTGAGACCAACAGGAATACGCCAATGAGAAACACAAATGGAAATAAATTCTCATCAAGTCCCCACCGGCTGATCATGATGTGCCATGGTGAAATGGCGGCGAGAAGCACGGCGCATAGTGCGGTAAGATGATCCGTTGCCTTGCGCACCAAGAGGTAAAAAATAGGCAGTGATGCCAGGCCAAATACCAAATTTACGATGCGGACCGTGTACTCAGACAGCCCAAATAACCACATGAACGGAACCGCAGCATAGGCTGGCAGCGCGTTCATGCCGGATCCCCACGAAATAAGAACCGCTGGCAACCACACGCCATTGCGATCAATCCCATAGTGGGCAATGGCCCACGCATCGTAGGCTGTGGATACTTCATCTTGGTTCAAGCCCGGTGGAACAGATCCAAAACTCCATGTGCGCACCACAAAGGCAATCACTCCAATGCCAAGGAGCATCCATAGGACTTGAGTACGTGAAAATGGAGAATCCTTGAGCGTGTGATGTTCTACAAAAGAATGCACTTTGTTGATGAGGCCTTGCATGTGCACCTTATACCACATCAAGGAGATAGTATTAATTTCTAGGCACCACCAAACTACTTGTCTTGTTACATCCTATACACGTGAGTTCCCATACCGGCAGAATGGCGCGGCGTTCCACTTGGCCTTTGGTGAGAGGCTCATACGAACTGAATGGCCTGTAGACATAGTACGACACCAGTACTAATCCTGCCAAAACCAATATACCAAAAGTGCGGTGGGCTTCGGTAAGTGTGACACGGCCAATCTTCTGCATATTTTGGATGAAGAGCGGAACCAGTAAGAAGCTTATGAGGAGTGGCGTAAAGAAATGATACAAATACATCACGCGATCAATGGTGCTGACAGCAATCAGATACGAAAGATACAAAGCACTTAAAAACAGGAGCAAGTTGCGCTGACGAAGGGGTTCTTTAAGGCTGGCAATGCAGTTTACCAAAAGCAGTGCTAGTGAACCCAGCACGGCAGCGAATGCTGCAAACCAAATGACGGGATTAGGAACTAAATAGAGATAGCGATACGCAGAACCATTGGGAGTTTCCCATCTATAATTAATGGTGCGCCCACCAAGTGGCCACATATACCATGGGCTCCCGTTTTCATCGGGCTTACATAAGTCCAAGCGCGGTGCGCCTTTTTCGTAGTGGCGTAAGAATTTCAAGTGATCGCGCAGCAAAATAGGGAACGCACCAATGGCCGCTGTTTTCCTAGCCGTCAAAATCTGTTTGTACTGGTTAGATGCTTGGTAGTAGCCCTGGTCAGGCAAGCTTGGGTTCACGGTTTTTCCATTGGCAAAATGGATGTACCACACGCTGCAGTACACTAAAAAGAATGACCAACCGGCAGCAACCAGAAATTTTAGTATGCGTTCACGGTTGGGCCAGAGCTTCCAGAGAATATAAGGAACGAACAGAATGAAAATAAGCCCCAAGACTTTGGTGGTCATAATGCAGGCGAACAACGCACCAAAGGCAACGGAAGCCCACAGGAATGCCCGTTTTGAAAGCATTTCATCAATTAAGATGAGAAAGGCCAACGTGAGTGCGGTGGAAAAGAACAGTAACGCGCCTTCCAGCATGGCACCGCGCAGGTGAACGATCAGGGCTGTATCAAAAATATAGAAGAAGCTTAGTAGTGTTGATTGCAGTGGATTTTTAGTGAGACGTAGAAAAATGAAAAAAAACAGTGGTGCCGTGAGCCAGGCAAGCAGAGCTGGAAATAAGCGGTACCCAACAAAAGAAAAATCAGCCGGAAAGTCTTTGCCATAATCTGTGCCTATAAAATTATCGTCGTTGCCGGGGTTGGCATCTACCACAGCCTCGCCCAGTGCAATTAGCAGCTTTCCCAGTGGGGGATGCGGCTCCATAAAGTACACGCCGTTCAAATATTTCTGTGCGGCTGCTATGTGGTAGTTTTCATCCCAATACACTGCTTTAGGTTGGTCGTACCTATAGAAATACGTAAAGAAAGATAAGAAGCATACTATGCCCAGATAGATCCACATTTGCCGGGTCATCAGGTGCCTTGTGCGGTGAAAAAAGGAGAACATTGGGGCGAGTATAGGGTTAGGGTTAGGGTCAGGGCTAGGGAATTCATTTACCCTGTTTCGTTGGTCGTTTATGGTTTGATGGTTTATCGTTATGGTGGTCATGATTGCCATAATCTGTTTGTTGATCGATAAACGATCAACGAACAAACGATCAAATGGACCCTATGCTGCAACAACCGCTACGCTCGTCCGTCTAGATTTTTATCCATACCTACGTGACCAACCCGTTTTCCGCTGGTACCCTACCTCTACTATGAATGGATCTTACCGACCCCCCCAAAAAAACAGGCAGCAGTGGCTGCTTTCCATGCTGCTGTTTAGCGGCTTTATACTCATGTCTTTTCTGCTCCTCACCAACCCCGAACGGGCGACTGATCAGAAGTATGTGAATGCCGAAGTAGTGCCAATTTCAGAAATTTCCAGTGGCTATGCCAATCTGGAATTTGAAGATATTGCTGTCCGCGATAATAAGATTTTTGCCACTCGCAAAGATGGTTCAGTCATCCAATCCTATAAAGAGTCTGGTGAAACGGTGAGTGACCTTGGACTCATTGATCCCACGAACCCCACCATTGTAGAAGTGGAAAATCGTGAAGCTGCCAATTTATTTTATGCAATATTACCGGATATCGGCTTTTTATTACTGGTGGGTCTTGTGGTGTTTTGGTTGTTCCGCGGCATTGCCCGCAGCCAGAACAATGCACTTAGCTTTGGAAAATCGCGTGCACGCATTGCCGATGCGGCTCAAGTAAAAACACGATTTATAGATGTAGCCGGTGCCGATGAAGCGAAAGAAGATTTGGTGGAAGTAGTGGATTTCTTAAAGTTCCCCAAAAAGTACACATCCATTGGTGCCAAAATTCCTAAAGGAGTGTTGCTTGTTGGTTCACCGGGGACCGGAAAAACGTTACTGGCTCGTGCCGTTGCCGGTGAAGCCGGCGTGCCGTTTTTCTCTATTGCCGGTTCTGAATTTGTGGAAATGTTCGTGGGTGTTGGTGCGTCCCGCGTACGCGATCTCTTCACCAAAGCCAAACGCAATGCGCCATGTATTATTTTCATTGATGAAATTGATGCCGTTGGTCGCCAGCGCGGTGGTGCCGGGTTTGGCGGCGGGCATGATGAACGTGAGCAAACACTGAATCAGATTCTGACGGAAATGGATGGCTTTGAGCAGGAGACGAATGTGATTGTCATTGCAGCCACCAATCGCCCAGATGTACTGGATGTAGCACTACTGCGCCCAGGCCGGTTCGACCGCCGTATCTTTATAGATAAGCCAGACCTGGAAGCACGCAAGAAAATTTTGGAAGTACACGCACGCAATAAAAAAGTAGGCAAGAATATCAATCTTAGTGATGTTGCCAAGCAAACCGTTGGCCTTGCGGGTGCTGATTTAGAAAACTTGATGAACGAAGCAGCCATTTTTGCGGCTAAGCGAAAGCACACCGGTGTGACACAGGAAGATTTAATAGATGCCGTGGAAAAAGTGACCATAGGGGCCGAGAAGAAATCGCGCAAAATTTCTGGGCATGAAAAAAATGTGACAGCGTACCATGAAGTAGGCCACGCGATTGTGGGACACTTGTGCCCTAAGAGTGATCCCCTCCATAAGATTAGTATTGTCTCACGTGGTTCGGCGTTAGGTGTGACATGGTTCTTGCCAACGGAAGATCAGTACACCACATCAAAAAGTAAATTCTTGGATGAAATTTGCGGTTTACTTGGTGGGCGCGCTGCGGAAGAAATTGTCTTCAAAGAAATCACCACGGGAGCATCAAACGATATTGAACGTGCATCCGCCATCGCGCGTGGCATGGCTATGCGCTACGGCATGGCTGATGATGACATCGGTATTATTGCCTACGGCGAACGCCAGGGCAGTGCCTTTGCCGGCGTTGACCCCAATCTCTCCCGTAACTATTCAGAAGAAGTGGCGCGCAAGATTGATGATTGGGTAAATAAGACCATCAGTGAACAGTATCAGCGAGCCAAAGGATTCCTGATGAAGCATCGGAAGAAATTAGATGATGTGACAAATATGCTGTTGCAGACAGAAACCATGAGTGTCGAAGAGTTTCTCTCAATTTTTGAAGACAAGCCGATGGTGAAAGTGGCCAAGAAGAAGGAGTAATGGAACGTAATTTTTTTGCATACATCTGAAGCCGCAATGCTAGGTTAGCCGGGGGTTTAAACCCCCGGCTAACCGAACGCCGCAAGTTTTTTGCATCTACAGGAGATCCGTACTACATATGTACATAAAAGCAGCCGCCTACTCCCGAGTGGGAGAGGCGGCGAAGGTTCGATCAGGCCATCATTCGCTGTAGGCTCAGCTGGAACCGCATTGCGGTCACAATTCTCTTTAATTGACACTGGCAGTTCCGGTTGTGAGCGAGGGCCGCTTTTAAAACCTGTTTCGGATGCGAGCATCCAGGGCAGGTTCCATCATTGACTACTTTCCATGCGCACTCGATGACGAGCTTCGCCGGTGCGTTTTTGTCATGTTTCTGGCTCCAAGCTGAGGCCAGAACATACGTGTCAAATGGCCACAACATGAGAGGTGGCCAACACCGCAGTGACATCTTTTGATGCCTCGAAAAACGGTGGGGGGAGAGATCGGACTACGGATCAAATTAGAACGAATACAAAAATAGTCAAATAGATAGTCTGGAAAACAAGAAAATAGAGCTTAGACGGCACTTTCTTGACAGAAAAAGACGGGGGGTTAGTATTAGAATCTTCTATATTTTTTATTATTTTTATGGTTCGCAAAGCTATCGTAATGACGAGTGATTGTACTGAACCGCGTGATTGTACTGAATGGATGTTAGTGTCTCCTGAGCGAGAGATGACTTACTATGGTATCCGTAAAATGGGAGAAATGGATCTTGGAGATCTATTGAGAAAGGACATAGATGAGTGTAAGAAAAGACTTAATATTGCCACGCTACAAGAGAGAGAAGTGATAGCATTGCTATGTCTTGTTACAGGGCACTCGCTTCCAGCTAGTCTGAGTATATCAACCCAGGGAGTAAACGCACTTATAAAAAAGACAGGCAGATTGAATTCGCATGGAGTTGTTGAGTATTTACTTGAGCATGGTTGGACAGATCATCCTTTGGTTCAAGAAATAGTAGGAAATCTTCCCGATCCCGTTTCTCAGTATGACTCTATTGTAAGAGATAGCAGAGCAGAACCAATGTAGGGCAGTTGGAACCAAAATAATGATGCTTTGGAGAAGTCTCCCTTCGTCATGCTCGCTCAGGGCAGGCTTCTCGCATTCTCCATTTGAAAATAATTCTATGCTGATTGCATTTCGGTTTTCATTTTATTCTGGTGCCGTGGATGACGACTTGAACTTCCACAACCTTGCGGTTACACGCCCCTCAAGCGTGCGCGTCTACCAATTTCGCCACCACGGCAGTGGTGTTTTCACAAATGATGACAGAAAGAACAATGAGCGACCGATCCTGAGCCTGCCGAAGGGTCGCCACCACGGCAGGTGATCAAAAGCTTTATAAAAAAAAGAGCTGGCAAAGTGTAAGTGCCTATTGAGGCTATGACAACAGATTTCATGGCTCTAATGGTTATTTTAGGCTTATCTTTTAGAATAAGCTGAATCTACTTAGTGTAGAAATTTCGTTTCTGCAAGCTCACCAAGTAACAATGGTTCTGTTCGCTCGTCATCTCTAGTGGCTTCACTGTTATTCCGTGCACCACTCCGTTTCCCTCCATGGAGAATTCAGAAACCGACCAGGCGCATAACGCAGAATAAGAAGGATGCCAATTTTACTTCATTTTCTCCAATTTTTTTATGACAACGCCTCAAGAAGAGCAGAAAAATTCTACTCAGATGGATAAGGACACCGACATGGACAAGAAAACATCACAGGGACTTGATCATAAACATACAGATCATCACCAAACGGGAAGCGAATCGATGGAAGCTCCGAAGAAATAATGAGGAAGGTTTCGTGTAGAGAATCATCAAAATGCTAGGTTAACCAAGGGTTTCAATCCTTGGTTAACCGCATGAAATTGGAGTCTGCTATACTCCCCCACATGTCATCCACTCCACCACAAGTCTATTGGTACATTCAGCGCGAACTCAGACCGCACCATCCAGATCCACTGGAATCTAATGCCAATGCAGATACGGTTGTCATTGGTGGCGGGGTGGCGGGGTTAACGGTGGCGGAGATGCTTTCATCCAATGGTCATCAAGTGATACTGCTGGAAAAAAGTTTTTGCGGCGGTGGGGCGAGCGGAAAATCATCAGGATTTATCACGCCGGATTCAGAATTAGAACTGAGTGATCTTGTTCGGAATAAAGGACCGGAAGAAGCCAAGAGGTTGTGGAAATTTGTGAGTGGCGGCGTGAAACATCTTCAAAAGAATATTCAACAACAGGGCATTGATTGTGACTATCAAGTTCAAGACTCGCTCTTCATTGCCAATACTGCCAAGGACATTAAAGTGGTGGCGCATGAGCATGCAGCACGGCGGAGCCTTGGCTATGCAAGTACGCTGTATGATCCATCATCCATCCGCTCGGTGATTGGATCCAATGATTATGTAGGTGCAGTGCGATACCCGGATACATTTGGCATGAATGCGTTTCTGTACTGTCAGTTCATGCGGGATCACTTGCGGAAAAAAGGCGTGAAAGTGCATGAGCAAACGCCGGCAACACGTCTTCTTAATGATCGTGTAGAGGCAAATGGGTTGAGCATTCATACAAAAAATGTCGTCGTGTGTACGGATCACATGCTGCCTGATCTCAAACTCGTTCCACGTGATATTTATCATGCACAAACGTTTCTCTCTATTTCCAAACCATTATCGGATGCTGATATCCGGCAGATATTCCCGGCGGAGCCCATGATGGTGTGGGATACGGATTTGATTTATCAGTACTTCCGCGTCACTGGTGATAATCGCCTCCTCTTTGGTGCAGCAAGCATGGTATACACGTATGATCGGCGCGAGCGCACGGCAACGGAAGGTATCCGCAGAAAAATGCTATCGTACCTCAAGAAAAAATTCCCAAGCATTTCCATTGATATTGAATACTTGTGGCCAGGCCTTATTGGCGTAAGCAAAGATTTTGTGCCGCTTGCCGCACGTGCGGAGAATAATCCCGATCTCTACTTTATAGGTGGTGCGGCTGGTATTCCCTGGGCAGCAGCCCTTGGCTCATACATTGCAGAAAAAGTACTACATGATCGTTCAGACTTTGATGAGGTTCTAAATCCCCATCGGCCGTATCCGTTTGTCTCCAAGCTTCAGCCAATTACCGGAACGCCCATTGCCTTTGCACTTTCACATGCCATGGTAAAATATTTGCGGTGATGCTTGACATTTTCTTGGAGGGATAAGAGAAATGATTGATGGAATTCAGAATAATGACATGTATTCATTATCAGTAGCGAGTAGCTACAGAAGCCAGTAGAGTAATTGTTGTCACTGTTACCTCCTCACCTTCTCTTCTATGCGTCCTTCCCGCGTGTTTGTGTTCGTTTTTGTAACGGCGCTTCTTTCTGGTTGCGCAACTCCTACAGCATCCGTTGTTCCAGTGGATTCTGCAGGTACATCGGTGGTCATTCAAGGGTCTGATACCGAAGTGCAAATGGTGGCAAACTTGGCTGAAGCATTTACAGCTGATCATCCAGAAGCAGATATGTCTGTAACAGGCGGCGGGAGTGCAGTGGGCATTGCAGCTCTCATTAATGGCGTTGCAGATATCGCCAATTCATCACGACAAATGACGGAAGAAGAAGTAGCGTTAGCAGCCGAGCGTGATATTGATGTACAGGAATTTATTGTGGCACGTGATGGACTTGCCGTCGTAACGCATCCGTCTAATCCCATGAAAGAATTATCACTTGAGCAAATAGGAACTATCTACGATGGAACAATCACCAATTGGAAAGACGTTGGTGGCCCGGATGCACCGATTGTTTTATATGGCCGACAGAGTACATCTGGCACGTTTGGCTTTTTCCGTGATGTAGTGGTGAAGGCAGATTACTCCAGGGATATGCGTCAAATGGAAGGTACACAGGCCATTGTGGATGCTGTTGTGGCAGACAAAAATGGCATTGGCTACGTTGGCGTTGGTTACATCAAAGATCAATCAGCCAATGACACCCCTACGCTCAACGTGCTATTAGTGCGATCCGGTGAGAGTGAAGGTGCATCGCCACTTGATCGCGAAGCAGTACTCAGCGGAAAGTATCCCATTGCGCGCGCTATTTACCAGTACATGCCATCACTCCCTGCGAAAGATTCTCTCGCTCATCAATTCTTACTCTTTGAAGCATCAGAAGCTGGACAAGCATTGGTGGAAGAATCTGGCTTTTACCCTATGACTGTAGAAGATGCCGCACAGAATAAAGTTCTGTTTGATGCCATTCAGTAAGTATGCACGCAATCTCTGCCATGCAAAAGGCACTCAACATGCGTCGATTTCAGTCGCGTTTGATTGATGGAAGCATGAGTGTGGTGTTTGCTTTTGTAGCTGTGCTTACGGTGATCTTATTGCTGGGGATTTTTCTGTTTCTTGTTTTCAATGCAGTTCGTGCATTACAAACCATTCCGCTTCAAGATATTCTTCTGAGTGCTAATTGGAATCCAGTATCATACACCAAACCGGTGTGGGGCATTCTAGCACTCGCACTTGGGACACTCATCATTGTGCTGCTCTCGTTACTCGTCGCATTTCCGCTAGGTTTACTCACTGCCATTTATTTATCAGAGATTGCATCTGTGCGCAGCCGTGAAATACTCAAGCCTCTCATAGAGATGATTGCTGGTGTGCCGTCCGTTGTCCTTGGCTTGCTGGGTCTGCTTTTTTTAGCACCCATTCTGGCAAATATTTTTCAATTGAGTAATGGTCTCAACGCACTCACGGCATCTATGCTCGTCGCTATTGTTACCATGCCAAGCATCGCAAGCTTGTGTGAAGATTCGTTATCCGAACTGCCACGCGGGTTACGTGATGCCAGCTTTGCACTGGGGGCTGGGCGCGCTTCTACCATTATTCATGTGCTGTTACCGGCCGCAAAATCCGGCATTGCAGGTGCGGCTATGCTTGGGCTTGGCCGCGCCATTGGCGAAACCATGATTGTGCTTATGGTGGCGGGGAATAGTTTGTCTGTTCCAAGATCATTATTTGATGCAGTGCGTCCTATGACGGCCACTATCGCTATCGAAATAAAAGAAGCAGTAACAGGTAGCATGCACTGGAGTGCGTTATTTGTGATCGGTTTGATTCTCTTTTTGCTCACACTCGGATTGAATATTATTGTTGATATTCTTGTTCGCCGTCGCATACATACATGAAACGTCATACTCCTGACCGGCTGTTTTTAAACCTCTGTAGGCTAGCAGCTTTCTTGTGTGTCAGTATTCTTCTTGCCGTACTCATACTGTTGATCATTGCTGGTGGCAGCGTGATCACATGGTCATTCCTCACGCAAACGTGGCAACATCAAGCTATTGAAAGTGGCGGGATTGCACAGGCGATCGTTGGCTCGGCTATTGTAGGTATTGGGGTTGTTCTGCTCAGTTTTCCATTGGGGCTTGGCACGGCTATCTACTTAACAGAATACAGCCGCGAAAATATACCAAAGCGTCTTATTGAACTTGCCATCAGAAATTTGGCTGGTGTGCCATCGGTCGTCATTGGTTTATTTGGGTTGGCATTTTTTGTGCATGGCCTCAAATTTGGGTCATCGTTACTAGCTGCTATCGCCACACTGTCTATCATGACATTGCCATGGATTATTGCGGCTTCTGTAGAAGCCTTACAATCAGTGCCGCGTAAATTCCGTGATTCCAGTTTTGCTTTGGGCGCCACGCGTTGGCAAACCATTCACCGCATTGTCTTACCGGCTGGATTACAGGGATGTCTGACAGGTGCCATTATTAGCATGGCGCGCGCGATGGGTGAAACAGCGCCCATTATTATGGTGGGTGCCACATTTTATCTTACCGGTTTTCCACACTCACTGTCTGATCGTTTCTTGGCATTGCCGTATCACACCTTTATTCTCGCCACACAGCATGCCCACCCTCAGGCGCAATCGTATGCTGCTGGCAGTGCCCTCGTTCTTATGATGCTGACTTTCCTGTTAAGCAGTGTTGCTATTGGTATCCGCTACCGCATCCGCACTCGCAAAGTGTGGTAACTTCTTTTTATGCATACTCCACTTCTAGAAGCTCACGATGTGAAAGTTTGGTACGGCGCGTTCCAGGCGCTTAAAGGTGTCACGTTGCCCATTCAAGCCCATGAAATTACGGCTTTCATTGGCGCATCTGGTAGCGGGAAATCTACCTTCCTCCGTTGCTTCAACCGCATGGTAGATCGCGTGCCGCGCGCTAAGGCAGAAGGGAGTATTCTCTTAAATGGCGAAGATGTGCTTGGTGGTGAAACCGATGTGATTGCGCTGCGCAGACGAGTAGGAATGTTGTTTCAAAATCCCGTGCCGTTCCCCAAGTCGATTTACGAAAATGTGGCGTATGGATTACGCATTCAGGGCATGCGGAATGATCGAGGCATAAAACTCTGGCGCCAACGCCGTTCAGCCGATGATGTGGAAGCCAGTGAGGATGCGTTGGATCAGATTGTTGTGAAAAGTTTGCGCGATGCGGCGCTCTGGGATGAAGTGAAACATAGGTTAGATGCATCTGCCTATGGGCTTTCCGGTGGTCAGCAGCAACGCTTATGCATTGCGCGTGCCATCGCTGTGAAACCGGAAGTTTTGCTGCTTGATGAGCCATGTTCAGAACTGGATCCCATTTCCACGCATCACATTGAAGAAACACTCATCAACTTAAAAAGCACCTATACCATTGTCATCGTCACGCACAACTTGCCGCAAGCACGTCGCATTGCAGATGCCACCGCTTTCTTCCACGCAGGGGAACTTGTTGAACATGGAAGTACCAAGCATCTTTTTGAATCACCGCAGCAGAAACTGACGCAGGATTATGTATCTGGGAATTTTGGGTAATTTATTGATGATGATCGACTTATGCAAAAAGGTATTTCTGTTGCCATTTGTACATGGCTAATTTTGCTTTCATCGATTGTCAGAATGTGCATCTTGGTGTGCAGCATCAAGGATGGAGTTTGGACTGGAGTCGTTTTCGAATTTATTTGCGTGATAAATATGGTGTAACTCAAGCATATATCTTCATAGGGTATTTGCCAGAGCATATTGAGATGTATAATTCTCTGAAGAATGCACGATATATTCTCATATTCGAACCCACACTGAAGTTTAAAATTGATAATAAGATGGTAACAAAAGGCAATGTCGACGCAGAGCTCGTGCTTCATGCAATGATTCAATATCCGCATTATAATCAAGCAGTTATTGTTTCGGGAGATGGGGATTTTCGTTGTCTTATTGAATATTTGTTTCAGCAAAAGAAGCGGAAGCGCTTAATTGTGCCGAACAGCAAAAAATACTCGCGACTTCTCCGTGAGTTTTCTTCTCATATCACGTATTTGAACCGCTTGCGAGAAAAACTTTCACACACAAAAACGAGGGGCATTTCCTAGGGACAGCCTCCCATCGTGATACAGCTATTGTAATGCAGTTAAATGTCAAATACAAGCCAAATATATGCATACTCTCTATCATATCTGTCATGTCATACTTACTCAGCAATCTTCTTGGGGATCGTAATCCGCATGCCAATGCGAGGCTTCGCAAACTGGAAGTAGGCAGAACGGTACAGGCGTGTGAACTCATCTTCATCCTCTTCCCACTTGCGAAGAATATCGATGTTGCCGTTGTTATACACCACCATGTCGCCTGGCTCTGCATCACGGAGTGACGTGGTCAAACTTAAAGCCTGGCTCACGTTGCCAATCACCACTTTCACGCGGCCATCGGGGCGCTTAGTCGACATCGCTTCTTCCCAGTGCCTTTCTGGGTGCTTGCTGTACGTCACCAAGTTTCCAAAACGGTCCACATACGCAAGCTCCCAGCGGTCTTCTGGGTAATTAGGAATGATATCAATCTTCTCTTCAACTAATGGCAGGTTTTGCGTATCCAAGAGCAGGCTAGGCGTGTACGAACTGCGGAACTGTTCGGTTGGTCCAAACAAATCATGGCCCTCATTTGGCATGCGATGAATGGTTTGAATGCGCTCCTTCACGGCAGACAGGCAATCCAAATTGGTGGTCACAATACGGATATTGCCAGCAGTGATGAGGTAGAACGGCGCACCGTTCTCATTTTTATCCGTACGCGGGGCGGCATTAATAAAGAGGCCGGTAATCGTCCCTGCAAATTCTTTCTTCTGATCCTCTGTCATACATTTATTGCGCAGCACTGCGTCATGCAATTCAAATGTTAAGCGCACAATATGCCCGGTCACAGCCTCCCGGCCATAAATATCAAACTCACGACGAACCGGCAGAAGCGGGAACGAACGGAAATCCGTCGAAAGCAGCGCGTCGGCATCATCCTGTACGAATGGGTTTTTGCTCCGACCATACGTGTCGGAGAATGCGTAAATCCTTCGGACGTCGGCCATAGGGAGAATGGGGAGAAAGGCGGGAGGATTCTAAGGTCTTTTGAACGCATTGCAAGCCGCCTTCTCAAACCTAGTCATGTTCAGCAAGCCATGCGTCCCGCGCAATATGCTCTTCATGGGCTTGCAGCAATTCTTTTTTTTCGCGTCCACCAGCGTAATTCCCGGTTTCAAAGCTGGAAGGAATAATCCGGTGGCACGGCACTATAATAATGAAGGGATTTTTACGGCAAGCAGAGCCAACTGCGCGTACGGCATTGGGATTTCCAAGAATGCTGGCTACTCCTTTGTAGGTCATAATCGTACCAAATGGAATGCCACGCATATGTTCCCATACGTGTTTGGTAAAAGATGCCGACTCCAGCGCTAACGGTACTGCATCAAAACTTGTCCGTACTCCTTTAAAGTATTCCTGCAATTGTACTGCTGCTGCACGCAGAAGATCCGTAGCTCTCCCAGAGCCTCGTTTAGGGTCATCATCAAAAGTGACTTGTGTGAGCACGGTGTCATTACCGCATAAGCGGATGCGACCCACAGGAGATTCAATGCAATAGTCAGCAATCACAGACATAGATTAACGCGAGTATGTACCAGTCAATTGTCCCTTGGCCAGCACATGACCACTTAGTGCATTTTTGAATTGAGCACGCGTAGCATTTTGACTTATGCCAAGCACGCGATCTGATGCATACACACTCCAGACGTAGCGGTGTGTTTCGCCTTCTGGCGGACAAGGCGCCGCATACCCAGCTTGATTGGCGTAGTTCATACCCATTACAGAGCCGGTTCCAGCAGTCATTCCTCCTATATCTGCATTCTTCGGATCAACATTCCACACCATCCAGTGAACGGCGATGCCTTTTTCTGCATCTAAATCATCCATCAAAATAGCCAGTGACTTGGTATCTTGTGGGACACGATCCATACGTAAGGATGGTGGCACACCTCGGCCATCGCAGGTGTACTCCGTTGGAATAGCTCCACCATCAGCAAAAGAAACGCTGGTGACAGAAAGCTCAGGGATACCAGGTTTTGTTGCACAAGCGGTAACAGATACCGCGCAAACAATGAGCACTATAGCAATGGCAGATCGCATAGGAATGAATGGAAAGGCCGGCAGCATAGCAGGGTTTTTGTTAGCACAATATGAGTATCTGGAAAGTATGCAAAACTATTCAACGTACTATGGAACAAAAAACCGCCCAAACCCTGGGCGGTTTTTATGTATCTCTTCTTACAACCTAGTCGTTAATATTCAATATAGCAGTTGTTGGTGAAAGAAGTGTGGCGTTCACCGGGTTTTGGATGGTGAGGTTCACGTTTTCTGTTCCTTCGGATTCGGAATCTTTCACAATAGGAATTTCAAATGCTTTGGAGGTTTCACCAACCGCGAAAGTAATGGTGCCGGATGCTGCGGTGTAATCGGACAGGCTGGCTGTTCCGTTAGTGGTGAAGTAGCTAATACTAGAGGTTTTGTTGGTTGGTCCGGTGCGTTGAATAGTAACGTACGCGCGGCCAGCACTTTCTAATACTGCATAACTGGTGGCACTGAATTTAAAGGCACCGGTCCCTGTTACCACTGCACTTTCATCATCAATAATCGTGACATTGGCAGTGCCCGGAGTACCAACGCTGCCGCCGCCGGTTGGTGCACTAAGAGTGACAGAAAATGCTTTGTTGCCATCGATGGATGAGTTATCGCCTACGCTAACAGTAAAGGTTTTAGAGGTTTCGCCCGCACCAAAATTCAATGTGCCGGTTACGCCGGTGTAATGCTCACCAGATTTTGCTGTTCCATTAGAAGTTGCATAATTGATATTTGCAGCTGCAGTTGTATTGCCCGTGCGGACAACTGTGACGGTGATGTTAGATACGTTTTCATGCACACCGTACCCAAAGGCGCTCAGTGCAAAGGCATTTGCCGCTTGGCCACTGGCCGCAGAAGAAGATGATGTAGAGGAAGTGGAAGATGTTGAGCAGGTAGGACAGCCGCCATCGTTGTCTAAAATCATAATGGTGGAAGTGCTTGGGCTTAGCAGGACTGCGCCTCCGGTTGGCTCTTCCAAGCTGAGCATAATGTTTTCGCTGAGCTCACCGATTTTGTCATCATTAATACTCACAGAAAACTGCTTGGTTGTTTCACCATCTTTAAAGTCTACGCGGCTTTTCTTCTCCGCAAAGTCATCACTGCCTGCTGTTGCCGTAGAGGCCTTGTACGTTACGGAAACTGCACCTTTGGTTCCTTTCTGACGCATGATGATGCCATCAAACGTGCCGGAGCCTTCACCAATGGTGAAGCTGGTTTTGCCAAACAGGAAACCGCCCGCAGCCCCGGCAGATGCCTGCGAGCTGGAAGAAGATGTAGAAGAGCTAGAACTAGATGTTCTATCTGAAGAACTTGAGGAAGATCGGCTGCTCCGGGAGCTTGGTACATCACCACCATTCATGAAGCGCTGGAACATCACGGCAATGTCTGCACGTGTCACATAGTCACCGGGGTGAAAGTCTCCGTCATCATGTCCCTTCATAATGCCGCGGGTATACATGTCGCCAACGGCAGCATCGTAATAGGAGCCTTCTTCTACATCTGTAAAAACACTGGAGCCCATCACGCCAGCGGCAAAGCCACCAGTGACAGCTGCACCAAATGTGGCACCCAACAAAAAAGGGACAGAAAGAACAATTGAACGAAAGGAGAGTTTTTTCATAGGATGAAAAAGTAAGGAAAAACTGAAAATCTGACATTCTAGTATGCGGAACATTCCTGTTTACTATCAAGTGAAAAGGCGGTTCAAACCCAACTTCGTCAAGCCGCTCTCCCAAGCCTAAACATCACTGTTTGCAAGCGGTCAATAGTCCCTGGAATGTCATGTGCGTCTTTGCGTACAAACCCTTTGGCACCAACATTCAAAAATTCTTCTTCATATTTGCTTGATGAAGAAAATCCTACGCATACAATATTGGGCTGCTTTTCTAAAAGTTTTTTCACTACATCCATGCCCATATATGTTCCCATTTCCGCATCCACCAGCACAACAGAAGCACCTGCTTGCATAAGTTCTTCCGCTAACTCATCAATGGTTTGATCTTTCTTTAACAAAA
>Ga0163152_10003737_pt1 | contig 19515 bp, 16 predicted proteins | sample OliLakLV19MP8IB2_FD_148635 | JGI IMG/M metagenome (GOLD analysis project Ga0163152, IMG submission 148635) | Freshwater microbial mat bacterial communities from Lake Vanda, McMurdo Dry Valleys, Antarctica - Oligotrophic Lake LV.19.MP8.IB-2 | ecosystem: Environmental > Aquatic > Freshwater >...
TGCCTGTAATTTCAAAAGCAGAAATGACCGCTACAGCAAGGTCGCTTGCATCTTTAGCTATTTCAGGCGCAATTTGTGCGGGACTGATTAGGTACTCAACAAGATTGGCTATAGGATTAAAAATCATTTCAACTGGTGGATATGTTTTAATTTCTCCAGCGGAATTCTTAGCAACTATAACTGAAATTTCTTTTTGTATATCAATAAGTTCTTCCACCACACTTTCACCATCGAGTAAACGAACTAAATCTTCATTAATTTTTATTACCGATACCCCTTTCCCATCATACCCTGCTCTGCATAATTTCTGAACAAATGGAAACTTTTGCTTCCCATCTTCAATGGCTTTGATAATACTTGGCTTATCATTATACAAAGTATAATGAGGGGAAGGAAATTCATATTTATCGTAAATTTTTTTTTGAAGCCCTTTATCTTTTATAATTTGCAATTTAGATGGCTCAGGATAAATGATTTTCCCTTCCTTTTCAAGTTGTATAAGGGCATCGGTATTTACATTTTCAATTTCTATGGTAAGCACATCCACTAATTGCCCGAATGAATAAACATCGTCATAATTTTTAAAATCCCCTTTTACAAAGGTATTGCACACAGAAGATGCAGGACAAGCCATTGATGGATCGAGAACGAATGTGTTGAGACCCCATTGACTTGCAGCATTAATAAGCATTTTTCCAAGTTGCCCACCGCCAAGGATCCCTAATTTTAATTCGGACAATTTTATTTGGTTCACAGTATTCATTCTTCCTTTGCCACTAAATGGTTTTATTTTTTAAATGTTCGTTAACAAGTTCACTAATTGTATTGGAGTTGAATGGTTTTTTGAAAATGCCGATAACATTCTTTTCCCGCTCTTTTATCATTTTGTCGTTTACTTCCGAACAGATGTATATTATCGGTATCTCGTTTTTTCTGCAATTATTTTTTAGTTTTTCAAGTTCGTTTTTTTGTGGTGTATCAGTATCGCAAATAACAAGACATGGTAAATTGCTTTCCATTATAGAAATCCCCCTATTAATCGTATAGCCACTGTTTTCTAATTTTTTTTGAATGTCCAACCAAAGGATGCCATCCTGTTCAAGAATTAAAATCTGTTTGTTGGTATTTGTTAAATGTTTCAATCCGAATTGTATATTTTGGTTACAAAAAATAGTCATTCCTTTTTTCTGAAATCAATGTTATAAAAAACCGCTGTCTGTAAATATTGTTTTGTGGTGGTGTTTAATGTTTGAGCAAGGTATCCAAGTTGAATATTTGCATTTGGCAAAAACTGGTATCCTATTGCTCCGTATAATCGGTTTCTATCAAATGGTGTGGCTGAAAGATTGATAAATATTTCATCATAAAAACTAAGAAACAAAGTGTTTTTTTCTATTTCTTTTTTATTGAGTGGTACAGTAACCCGAAGTAAATATCTTATCCTATTTAGGTATCGGTTATTGTTATTTGACTGCATCCATCGTTGTTCAAGGCGGTAGCGGTGTTCAAATAAACACCTTCCTAAATTGTTACGCATAAGAAACTGTTGCCAAATACGATTTTCGGAAACCTGAACACCCGACAATTGTTCTTTGTCAAAAGCATAATTTGTAACATAGGCATATCCAATACTTGTAAAGGCAGAATTGTTTATATGATAATTAATGCCGCCACGCAAAAGTAGTTGATCGGTGTTTGGAGTGATTTCAAAACTGCGATATTGAGCTTCTGTATGAATGCTCCATTTATCGTGCAGGCGTGTTTGGTTAAACCCCATCAACCAGTTGCCCGTTGTTCCATGTGGCGACTGAGAAAATGCGGGAACATTCATTAAAAATAAAATAATATAAAATGGACTTCTTATTTTCAATAGGTTTCTTTTGTTACAACGCATTTTTGGGCAATTTATCTTCTCCTTCTTTATAGTGTTCATGTATTTTAACTGGATTATTGCTTTTAAATGCTCTCATTTGAAACACACTAACCATCATTGAAAACGCCATTGAAAAATAAATGTATCCTTTTGGAATTTCCATTCCTAAGCCTTCACTCACCAATGCAAACCCGATAAGCAGCAAAAACGAAAGCGCAAGAATTTTAAATGATGGGTGCTTGTTTACAAAATTGCTGATTGGTTCTGCGGCTACAAGCATTATTAAAACTGTAACAATAATGGCAACGTACATTATCCAAATTTCCTTTACCATTCCAATAGCAGTAATGATACTATCAATTGAAAACACTATATCCATTATTAATATCTGCAAAATAACCTGTGCAAAAGTGGCTGCTTTTATATTTTTAGTTTGGTCTCCCTTTTCACCTTCCATTTTATGATGTATTTCGGTGGTGCTTTTATACAATAAAAATAATCCGCCAACTATTACTATCAGATCTTTGATGGATATACCTTGATTAAAAATTGTAAATAAATCCGCATTTAATTTCATTATCCACACCACACTTGCTAATAATGCTAACCGCAAAATCATAGCCAGTATTAAGCCATAAAGTCTTGCTTTCTTTTGTTGGTTTTCAGGTAGTCTGTTGGCTAAAATGGATATAAAAATTACATTGTCTATCCCTAATACAACTTCAAGAGCGATCAGCGTTACAAGTGAAACTATGATTTGATATTCCATAAAAATAAATTTCTATTCATTTATTAATGTGGTATTTACAATCATTGTTTCAGGATAAAACTCTACCTCACCAGTAGTAATATTATGGCTCCCACCTACAATTCCAATAGCACCTGATTCAATCATTTCTTTTAAAATAGGGCTTCGTTCCATAATGGCTTTAACCGTTCGTTTTACATTAATGGCTGCCACTTTTTCTACAAATTCTGTGTTTCCAGAATTGCGATCGTTTGTTATGGTCTGTTCGTCATCAACGGCAGGTCGTATTTTGGAAAGTAAAGCAGTCAGGTTGCCCATTTCAACATGATCGCAAGCACCTTTAACAGCTCCGCATTTCGTATGCCCTAAAACAACGATGACCTTAGAGCCTGCCACTTTACAGCCAAATTCCATGCTGCCAAAAAATATCTTCATTGATAATATTTCCGGCTATACGAACACTGAACACATCTCCTAAGCCTTGGTCAAAAATTAATTCGGCAGAAGTTCGGGAATCTATGCAGCTTAAAATAACTGCAAATGGGTGTTGCCCGTCTGATGTTTCATTTGCTTGTTGCAAAAGATTGCGGTTTACTTTAAGATTATTTACAAATCGTTTGTTTCCTTCTTTTAATAAGTCTAAGGCCATTGAAGGTGTAATGGAGGTTTGCATTTCTTTTGTTAGAGTTTTCATTTTTTTGAGTTTTAGAATTGATGGTTAGATTATTTAGGTTCAATAAAGTTTATGGTTTCAACCGCAATGTTTTTCGATTTTGCATTTATTTTAAAATTCTGTATTATTTCAACTACATCATGTGCAATTGATTTTGACTTAGTGCAATCAATAATCACTTTTGAATCTGCCGGAATAGCATCCAAAACTTGAATAACGCTAGCTTTGTTAAAGAAAGAAACTTCTTCTGCTAAAACAAGATGACGAACTTCCTGCCCTTTTTCATTTGTTATAATGTCTTTCAAATGATAAGAGTTGCGATAGCTATGGCGTAAGGTGTAAAAGATGCCAACGAGTATTCCTACAGTAATTCCTCTTAATAAATCCGTTGCTAAAATTGCTACAACAGTTGCAGTAAATGGGATAAATTGCTCCCATCCTAATTTATACATCTGTTTAAAAAGCGATGGTTTGGCTAATTTATATCCAACAATAAATAAAATAGCAGCTAAACTAGCCAATGGTATCATATTTAAAACACTTGCAATAGTAAGGGCACTTATTAATAAAAAAACACCATGCAGGATGGCAGACATTTTCGTTTTACCTCCAAAAGTAATATTTGCCGTACTTCTAACTATAACCTGTGTTACTGGTAATCCACCGATTAAGCCGGAAAGAACATTCCCCAAACCTTGCGCTTTTAATTCTCTATTAGTTGGCGTAACTCTTTTGTATGGATCCATTTTGTCGGTAGCTTCAACGCATAACAATGTTTCTAGACTTGCAACTATGGCTATTACAATAGCGACTTTCCAAACTTCAAAATTTGTTATTGCTGAAAAATCAGGGAAAGTAAACTGGCTAAAAAATTCCGATAAATTTTCCGGAACGGGAATCCTTACAACTTGATCAGCCGCTAAACTAAAATTTAAAATTCCATTTTGATACATATAATTCATTAAAATGCCTAAGATTACGACCACCAAGGGTCCATTTATTAATCCAAATATTTTGTGTTTTTTTGTCAATACAGTATCCCACAATATAAGCAGCGCTAAAGAAATTATTGCAATAATTACTGCCCCAGGTGTTACAAATTCAAAAGCTTTAAAAATTTCAGAGAAAGTATTTTGTCCATCTGCCTGAAGAAAAGCATCATCTCCTTCTAAATCTTTATCCCAACCCAATGCATGTGGAATTTGCTTTAGTATTATCAAAAGTCCAATGCCGGTAAGCATACCCTTAATTACAGAAGAAGGAAAAAAGTAGGCAACGAACCCCGCTTTGGCATAGCCCAAAACCAGCTGGATAATTCCTGCCAAAACAACGGCTGTTAAAAATGCTTCCCAAGAACCACCCAAAGCAGCAATGGAACTTAGTACAATTACAGCAAGTCCTGCTGCGGGGCCACTCACTCCCAAAGGAGAGCCGCTTGCCACACCCACCACAATGCCACCTACAATTCCTGCAATGATCCCTGCGAAGAGTGGCGCACCTGAAGCAAGGGCAATGCCTAAACACAAAGGGACAGCAACAAAGAATACAACAATGCTTGCTGGTAAGTCATGTTTTAAGTCTTTAAATAGATGTTTCATAAGAGAGAGTTTTAATGTTCGCAACAAAAGTAGTAATAATATTTTAATAAATAGCAATACTATCATTAAAAATATTATTACATTTGTTAAAACATGTGAAAAATGGAACTATCTCTGAAAATAAAGATGAATGAAAAACTGTTTCTTCGTAATCCTGAAGAAACAGAATTGGGCAGGAATATTATACAGCATAGCATTGTACTTATTCATAAGATTGGATTTGAGGCATTTACCTTTAAAAAATTAGCTGTTGAAATTAATACCACTGAAGCAGGTGTATACCGATATTTTGAAAACAAGCACCGGTTGCTTATTTATATTGTTGATTGGTATTGGAGTTGGCAGGAGTACCGTTTAATTTTTCAAACTAACAATATAAAAAAACCTGAAATCAAAATTAAAAAAGCTATACAGTTATTGTCTGCCTACGTTGAAGATGATTTAACCACAGACTATATCAACGAAAAAATTCTCAATGAAATTGTTATGGCGGAAGGAGCTAAATCCTTTCTCACCAAGCATGTTACTGAAGATAATAAGGCAAAGTTATTTAAACCGTATAAAGATTTATGTGCAAGAATCGCAGGTTTTATAAAGGAATACAATCCAAAATACAAATACCCGCATTCGTTATCATCCACCATTATAGAAATGGCTCATTCCCAAAAATTTTATATGCAGAATCTTCCATCGCTTACTGATTTTGGAGGAGCAAAGGATGAAAAAAAACTAGTTTCATTTCTTGAAGATTTGGTTTTTTCGAGCACAAGGAAATGATAGGGAAGTTTATTTTATTTCTTTGAAAGAATTTAACCAATTCAGAGCTTTCCTTTCAGATAAAAAAAATCTGACAGGAATTTTTGGTTCGTTACGTTTCAGAAAAAAGCTACCGATTATTTTCCGTAAAATTGAATTTACAAGAATCGCTTTAGCTATGGTTTTTTCCGGCACATCCTCTTTTAAAGCAAATAATTTTGCTTTTTTTGTCATTGTCCAATAACACCTTGCGTCAACTAATTTAAGCCTTCTTTGTTCAGCCCTAAGTTGTTTTACTGCTAAAAAATTATCTGCTACATCGTCTAAGTCTATTTCAGCTCCCGCAAGAATTTTAACACGTAAGATTCCCGTTTCATCAATATGTGGCGGTTCAAATATGCCGTAAAGAGAGGGCTTCCAAAGGAAGTGAAAAAGGAAAGCACACCTTTTCTGATGTGCTTTCCTGTCAAGTGGCCTCTACTGGAGTTGAACCAGTGACACAAGGATTTTCAGTCCTTTGCTCTACCAACTGAGCTAAGAGGCCATTATCTATTTCAATCAACAATCCTGACCTGCTTTTAGCAGCGTCAGGGCTAAGAGGCCATTAAATACTAAAAACGAGCGGCAAATATATTATTTTTTTGGTTGTTCTTAGAATTGAATAATTCTGTTCAATTTTCCTATTTTTGGGTGTATTTAGACCCTATATATTATGACAATAAAACACACCGTTGCAGAGCGCTTTTTAAAATACGTTAAGATTGACACACAGTCTGACCCTGAATCGCCAACCTGCCCTTCTACAGAGAAACAAAAGAACCTGGGAAAAATATTAGTTGAGGAGCTGCTTGCAATGGGCATTAACGATGCTCACTTGGACGAACATGGCTACGTATATGCAACATTACCATCAAACACCCACAAAAAAGTTCCTGTCGTTTGCTTCTGCTCTCACATGGATACTTCGCCCGATTGCTCCGGCAAGGATGTAAATCCCATCGTTCACAAAAATTATCAAGGAAAAAATATTGTGCTTCCAAAAAATACGGACGGACAAAAAGTAATTCTTAGTCCCAAAGATCACCCTGACTTGCTTAACCAAAAAGGCAGCGATATTATTACTGCCGATGGAACAACATTGCTGGGCGCAGATAACAAAGCTGGTCTGGCCGAAATTATGGATGCCGTACATCATCTTATAAATAACCCTCAGTTAAAACACGGTGCTATTAAAATTCTTTTTACACCCGATGAAGAAATTGGAAGGGGGGTGGATAAAGCAGATATGAAAAAACTGGGTGCTAATTTTGGCTATACCATTGACGGTGAATCGCGCGGACATATTGAGGATGAGACTTTTTCGGCCGATGGTGTTACCATAACCATCAACGGCTTTAGCACACATCCTGGTTTTGCAAAAGGAAAAATGCAAAGCGCCATTAAAATTGCTGCGGAGCTGATTGAAGGACTCCCTAAAAAGAAACTATCACCGGAAACAACTGCAAAGAAAGAAGGGTTTATTCACCCTACTTCGGTAAGTGGCAGTATTGAAAAGATGGTGTTAAAATTTATCATTCGTGATTTTACAGAGAGCGGATTAAAAAAACATGAATTGTTTTTGAAGAAGCACACTAAAAAAATAGTAGGCAAATACAAAAAATGTACGTTTGATTTTCAGGTGCAGCATCAGTACAGAAACATGAAAAATGTTTTGAAGAAACAACCTAAAATTATGGAGTACGCACTCGAAGCAATTTCCCGAAGCGGAATAAAAGCGGTGCGCTCCAGCATCCGTGGTGGCACCGATGGCTCTCGCTTATCTTATATGGGGCTGCCTTGTCCGAATATTTTTGCTGGCGAGCATGCCTTTCATTCAAAACAGGAATGGGTTTCGGTTTACGACATGCAAAAAGCTGTTGAGACGATTGTAAATCTTTGCATAATCTGGGAGGAGAAATCTTAAAAAGCACTACATCTGAAATAAGCAATCATGATTAGAACTAATCTTCAACTATTAAAATAAATTCATAACATTCGTATTAGTTTCGTTATCTGTAACTCATGAAATCCCGTCCACTCCTACTCTTTTATATTTTAGTTGGATATGTGCTGCTTCAATTTGCGTGGTGGGGGTATTTGATGATTCAACAAAACAACGAGATCTACCTGCTCAAAAGCCAAATAAATCTTTTCAATCACGAAGACCCACAATTGATTATTGAAAAAGGAAATGAATTAGAAACTAAGCTAAAACACCGCTGGATGATGATTGCTGGCGAGGGAATGGTTTTTTCTCTTTTGCTTGGCTTTGCTTTCCTTCAAGTGCGCAATACCTTTAAAAAAGAATCGGAGCTTTCTGCGCAGCAAAAAAACTTCTTACTCTCTGTTACGCATGAGCTAAAATCACCTCTTGCTTCTGTAAAGTTGACACTTGAAACCTTGTTAAAAAGAGATTTGGATAAAGAAAAACAAAACAAGCTTTTATCCAACGCCATTGACGATACAGACCGACTGAACAAGCTGGTTGAAAACATGTTGCTTGCTACTAAAATAGATAACAATGCATTTTCAATTTTAAAAGAAGAAGTCAACCTTTCGACATTAACAGAAGATATTCTGAAGCAAACAATAAACCTATTCAACCCAACTCAAAAAATAAATTTATCTATTCAGCCAAACATCAATTACGCCATAGATAAAATACTTTTTCCTTCCATTATCTTAAACCTATTTGAGAATGCCGTAAAATATTCGCCCGAAAATTATCAAATAAATATTTCATTATCCGAAAAAGGAAATACCGTTACGCTAACAGTATCAGACGAAGGGTTGGGTATTCCTGAAGCAGAAAAAAATCTTGTATTCAACAAATTTTACCGAGTGGGTAATGAAGAAGTTAGGAACTCAAAAGGAACAGGCCTTGGTCTTTACATCGTAAAATATTTGGTAGAAAAACACAATGGAGCAATCTTAATCAAGAATAATAATCCTCAAGGAAGTATTTTTGAAGTAACTTTGAAGAAAGGATAGATTGTATTATAAAAACTAAACCTCTCTGCACTAGAAGTTCAGAGGTTTGATGAAAGCGAGAATGAAATTCTATTATACAATTTGAAAAGTATTTAACATGGCGCGATAATAAGCTACCTAAAAAACAGAAATAGAAATACTTTCGAAAAGAATAGTCCCAATAAAAGCCACGAATTACACGAATTTTCACTAATGATTTCGTGTTAATTAGTGAAATTATGGGTTTCCATCCCTTCGGGAGTGGCAGGAATATTCTTGAGACACATAACTAAACAAAAATTTGTAGCAAGAAAGCCTTGCACTGAAAGCGCATAGCTTCAACTAACAAACTGTAAAAATGAAAAAAATTGCTTTAATAATATTAGATGGATGGGGAATAGGAAATGGTTCTAAAGGCGATGCCATTGCTAATTCTAAAACACCCTTTTACGATTACTTATTAAAAAATTATCCTCACTCCCAGCTCTTAACTGATGGCGAGCATGTGGGCTTACCCGAAGGACAAATGGGAAACTCTGAAGTGGGTCATTTAAACATTGGTGCCGGCAGAATTGTGTATCAGGATTTAGCAAAAATTAATAAGGCAGTAAAAGATAAAACATTCGTTACTAATCCTGTTCTACTGAACGCTTTTGAACAAGCTAAAAAAAACAATAAAACGCTGCATCTGATGGGCCTCCTCTCTCCCGGAGGAATACATTCGCACGAGCAGCATCTATATAAGCTCTGCGACCTTGCTCAAGCGCAGGGACTCAGCAATGTGTTTATTCATGCCTTTATGGATGGTCGCGATTGTGATCCCAAAAGCGGATTAAAACATATCACTAATCTGGAAACGCATTTAAAAAAATCGGATGCAAAACTTGCAACTTTGATAGGTAGATACTACGCCATGGATAGAGACAAACGATGGGAGCGCGTTAAACTTGCTTATGATTTACTAGTAAATGGAATTGGAAAAAAATTCAATAGTGGTGTTGAAGCCGTAAATGCATCGTATGCCGAAAATATCACAGATGAGTTTATTAAGCCAGTGCTGATAAATGAAAACGGAAAAATAAAAGAAGGAGATGTGGTTATCTGTTTCAACTTCAGAACCGACCGCTGTAGAGAAATTACCACGGTGTTTACACAAAAAGATTTCCCTGAATTTGGAATGAAAACGCTGTCCCTGCATTATGTCACCATGACGAATTACGATAGCACTTTCAAAGGTATTCACATCATGTACGACAAGGATGATTTAAAAATGACCTTGGGCGAAGTGTTGAGCAAGGCAGGAAAAAAACAATTACGCATAGCAGAAACCGAAAAATATCCACACGTTACCTTTTTCTTTTCCGGGGGCAGAGAAAAAGAATTTGAAGGCGAATCACGCATTGTAGTTCCATCACAAAAAGTTGCTACCTACGACTTAAAACCAGAGATGAGTGCAGAGGAAGTTTCGAATGCATTCGTCACAGCAGCCACCCCTCTCTCCGCTCTCCCCGACTCGCCTTCGCGAAGCGCTTTGGCGGAGCAAGGAGGGGAGAGTACCAAGGCAGGAAAACCCGGCTACCACACTACTGATGGGCAAATGTGGAATTTACTCCATGACAAAGCAGTAAAAATGAAACAAAGCCCTACTCAGGCGGAAGATACTCTATGGCAACTACTGAGAAATAAAACTACCTCATATAATTTTAGAAGACAGCATATTATTGGAGGATATATTGTTGATTTTGTTTGCCTTGAAAAAAAACTTGTGGTAGAAGTAGATGGCGACATACATGACTACCAAAAGGAAGAAGATGCGATACGAACAGCATTTTTAAACAGAAATAAATTTGAAGTAATCCGATTTAGAAACGAAGAAGTAATTAGTAAGCCAGACGAAGTAATAAAAAAAATAATTGAAAAACTTGACGCCCTACAAGTCCTCCCCTTGGGGGAGGATTCCCGCCTGCCGGACGGGCAGGTAGGTGGGGTGTCCCCCGACTTCATCTGTTTAAATTTTGCTAACCCCGATATGGTGGGTCATACTGGAGTGTTTTCTGCTGTACAAAAAGCTGTAGAAACTGTAGATGCTTGTAACAAACGTGTAGTTGAAGCAGGCTTAGCAAATGGATACTCCTTTATCATTATTGCCGATCATGGCAATGCAGAATATATGATTAATGAAAATGGAACTCCCAACACCGCACATACCACCAACCCCGTAGATTGTGTTTTAATAGATTCTGACTACAAAAAAATATCCAACGGCAAACTAGCCGACCTCGCTCCTACCATCCTTACAATGATGGGTATTGAAATACCTAAAGAGATGGATGGGAAAATTTTGGTATAAAAAAAAGGAACCCCTTTCGAGTTTCCTTTTCTAAAAATGTTTTAGTATATATTAGTGAATCAGCGAAACGTGTCCCACTAATTTATGCGGCTCGTTATTATCTCCTGCACGCTCGTAATCTATTTTATAAATGTAAACATCTTCCTGACAACGGTTACCCATTACAGCGCCATCCCAACCGCGCATGATGTCCGTAGTTTCAAAAATTAAATTACCCCATCGGTCAAAAATTAACATTCTGAAATTTTGAATTCCTATGGCTACAGGCATAAACAATTCATTCTTGCCATCGTGGTTTGGCGTAAAGGCATTGGGCACCCAAAATAAGGCATCTAGTTCAGCATCAATGGTTAGTTCAAATTGATCGCGACAACCAAATTGGTTTTCTACAATCTGAAGTACGGTGTACTGTCCGGATGCAGGGTAGGAATGTGTTCCTCCGCAGTTGTTAGAGCTATCTCCATCGCCAAAATAAATCCAGCAGCTGGTTGCTCCCACGCTTAAGTCTGAAAATACAACTACAGAATCAAAAATAGTTAGTGTGGTAGGACTTGCACTCAACCCTGCCTTAGGTGAAGCGTGAGCCGTAACCATATTGGGAATGCTAAAGCTTAGATTTCCCAAACAAGTATTGGTTGTTACAATTGATACAGAAACATTGTAAACTCCAGGTACAGAATAAGTGTGGTTTGGATTATTTTGAGTAGATGTATTTCCATCGCCAAAGTTCCACATCACCATCGAAATTGAAGTATCATAAAAAGAGCTATTAGAAAACTGTACAGTGAATGGAGCGCATCCATCAACAGGAGGAGGATTATAGGTTAACACGGGTTGAGGATGAACCACAACAGAATCGATGTATATTTCGGTACAGCCATTTTCTACAACCGTTAAAGTAACAACATGCGTTCCAGGAGCAGTGAAATTAACTCCTGTTACACTTTGTAAATTAGAAGTTGCAGGTGTAGCATTTGGACCAAAGTTCCACGTAAAAGTTCCATTTCCTTGAAAAGCTCCGGCAGCTGTAAAATTAAAACTGTTGTTCTGGAAACACTGAGGAGCACCCGGAACAAATGATGGCTTTAGTAATGGGTGAATTACAAAAGAGGTAACAGCAGTATCAGAACAAGGTGTGCCAGGGTTTACTATTAATGTAACGCTGTACGTTCCTGCTTGAGCATAAGTAAATGTTGGGGTAACTGCATTTGAAGTATCTCCTTTTATTAAAGTATCGCCAAAATCCCAATGATACGTAGTGCCATTGATAGAATTATTTTGAAAGCTCACAGTAAATCCACTGCAAAAAGTAGTTTGCGTAGGAATAGAAGAAACAGGGTAAGGAGGGCAAGTTACAACGTTAAACTGGAAATCTCTGGTGTTAGTACTAATGAGTTGTCCGTTGCGGTATTCTTTAACGCGAACACCAACCACCCACTGACCAAGCATATTAGGAGTGCCAGTAAGCAAGCCGGTAGTAGTATTTACAGACATGGCTGGCGAAGAACTCATTGGGTAATTGGATGTATAAGGTGCAAGGAAAGGAACGGAGCTGTAGCCTGGTGCTGCAGGAGGCTGAGGCATTGAATATGTACTGGACGCGCCTGTTAATGGAACACCAAACTCATATATTAATACATCTCCATCGGGATCAGTTGCTGAATGATCAAATACAAATGGATTGTTAGCACATAAAAAGATAGGAGGAAAATTATTAAAACGAGGACTGCTGTTGTTAGGAGCAATAGCAGCATCCGGAATGTGACAAGTATACGTAGCCCCAACATCGCCTGGGTTTACCAAATTTAAGATGGTGTTGTTTCTGCAACAACGTTGATAGGTAATGTCATAACCTCCTGTGATAGCAGGGAGGTTAACGATAGTATCGTAGATTGCTTCTTCTACACAAATATTTGTTGGAGGAATTAAGCAAGGATTTAAAGTCATTGAAACAGGAGCAGCTCCTGGAAATTTAACAAGAAGGTTTTTAACTAACGCTCCACTTGCGTCAAAAACTCCAATGGAAGCATAAGGATCGTAAGTGGCAAGTCCATTAATGCAATCACGATAAAGCTTTAACGTGATGCGGTAATTGTTATTACCTAAATGATCATAATAAATTTCTCCTCCAACAATGTGTGTGGAAAAACCTTTGATTGAAAATAATAGAAGAAAAAAAACTACTAAATATTTTTTCATTTGTTTTTATTATCCGGCATAACCGGTATAATATTACGTTTTTATTATACTTTAAAATTTACCTATTTTAAAACGCGGCAAAGTTAGTAAAATATTGTACGGATAAAAATATTTCTTAAAAAAGCCTGTTAGTATTATTAGAATTCAGACTAGAGAGGAAACTATAGGAAGAAAAAAAAACACTCCATTAGGAAATCTAATGGAGTGATAAAATAAATTACTGCTTAATAAATTGCTTTGTAACAACTATTTGATTTTTAACCAGTTTAATGCTGTATACTCCTTTAGGAAGAGTAGAAATATCTATTGATTTAACAGAGTTTCCACTAACCTCAAAGTTATCGCGTATTAAATCTTGACCTAAAACTCCAGATATTGACAATGCAACCAGGCCGGATTCTACTAAATTAAAATTAAGATTCAGCACGTTTTCAGCTGGGTTTGGAAACAAGGTAATATTTTCATTTAATGATAATGAGTTAATCCCTGTAGTTCCTATGCATGTGATAGTTGCAGAACCCTTAGCTTGTGTAGGGCTTGAAGGATTTGAATCATAAACCGTAAAAGAATATGTGCCTGGACACAATCCAGTAGCAGTTTGAGTAGTTTGAATTGGGCTAGTTCCCCACATGTAGAAATATGGTGGAGTACCACCTGTAACATTAGCTGAAGCCATACCATTACAAGGTGGAGAACAAGAAGTGGCAACCGTAACAGAGGAAGATACTGTTAAAGATCCTGAAGAGACCCCACCACAAGTAATAGTTACAGTGGCAACAGCAGGCAATGTAATTGCTCCACCTGAGCCAGATACAGCAACAGTATATGTACCTGGGCAAAGTCCAGTAGCAGTAGCCGTATTTTGTACTGGAGATGTTGACCAATTGTAAGAATAAGGAGGAGTTCCTCCTGTAGCATTAACTGTTGCTGTTCCATCGCAAGGAGGAACGCAAGCATTGGCTGGAGTTACTGATGTGGTTAATGATATAGGGGTTTGTGCCATTAAATGCCCTATAGTACTTAAAAATAAGATTGAAAATAGTAGATTTTTTTTCATGTTTTAAGGTGTTAGTTTTTCCACAAAGTTAAGTAAAAATTTAAAAAAACAATAGAGAAGGTATACTTTAATTAGTATAAAATATGAACATTCTTAGGACGATAATAAACTAATCTATTTTGACAAAATATCTTTTAATACCTTCGAATGAAGAAATGGAGAGAGAGCGTGAAAATAATTATAGATCCTTATTGCTAAAAGTAGAGCGTTTTTGCGCATATCGGGAACGGTGCTGCTTTGAGGTTTTACAGAAATTGCAAGAGCTAGATGCCAATGAAGAAGAAAAAGAAAAAGTGCTAGCCTCTTTAAAAGAAGATGACTATTTAAATGAAGAGCGGTTTGCTAAACTGTTTACTTCCGGAAAATTTAGAATGAAGCGATGGGGCAAAAATAAAATTCGTGCAGAATTAAGGATGAAAAAAGTTCCTGATAAATACATAGTCAATGGGTTAAACACCATTAGCGATGATGATTATTTAAAGACGCTGCTGCATTTGATACAAAAAAAAGAGCGAGAGCTGAAAAGCAAAGATCCGAAAAACAAAAAGCAAAAAATAGGAATGTATCTGCTGTCGAAAGGATATGAATCTGAATTGATTTGGAAGAATATTAAATAGGTACTACTCCTGCTTCGAATTTCGAATCAGCACATCAAACCTATAGTGCGCATGAGGCAAGTGAGCATTTTGAGGCATGATGGAAGCATGTAGCTTATGTTCATCACACCATTGCAGAATCTCATCCGGATTAATCCACCAGCCTAAATCACATTCTCCCTCCTTAAATTGCAGCATGCGTGAAATTTTTTCTCTATAAAACTTATATGGGGAGTTATAAAAATTCCACATCCTTTTTTTATCGGGAATGTCGCCAATAAATATCCAGCCCTTTCTTTTTGTAACTCTAGAAAGCTGACTAAGCAGACGCTCTCTGTTTTTTTTATTAAAATACTGGAACGAAAAATAACAATAGGATTTATCAAAATAATCTTCCTGAAATAACTCTCCAATCTTTAACGCATCAGATAAACTCAACTGTAGGTTAGAAATATTTTCTTGCTTTTTTATTTTATTTGCACTATCTATCAAATGAATGGAATGATCTACTCCATGAATTTCCTTACAAACCTTAGCTACTTCCTTTGCTATTACTGCATTGCCACAGCATACATCCAACACAACATCTTCTTTTTCAAAATGCATTTTCTCCAATACATCGGCTGTGATTTTTGAAAAATCATACTGCTCTCCTCTTCTAGCACTTTGCTCAAGCAAAGAATCATCTGTAGGAAAAGCCCATGTGCCTATAAATTTATCTTTTGACACTCAACAAAGTTACACGCTAGAGCAAACACTAACTATTTTCTTGCTATAGATTATCCACATGAAAGTGGTTAAAACTATATGTCAGCATAAATCAAGTTTTCAACATTAAGAATTCCCAATGGGTTATTCCTATTTTTGCGCGAGGGATTGAAGCAACTGTTTGAGCTCTTTTTGTTTTTTACAAAAAAGCAAGTGCGAAAAGCCTGGCAAGCGCGCCAAAAAAAAAAATGAAAAACTACCTATCCGACCTAAACGATTCTCAGCGTGATGCTGTTCTCTGCACCAAAGGGCCTGTGATGATTGTTGCAGGTGCGGGTTCCGGTAAAACCAGGGTGCTTACGTTCCGCATTGCACATTTACTGGACAAAGGAGTAGATGCTTTCAATATTCTTTCACTTACGTTTACCAACAAGGCTGCTCGCGAAATGAAAGATCGTATCATGAAAATGGTGGGCGATCAAGAAGCCAGGAATCTTTGGATGGGAACTTTTCACTCCGTATTTGCGCGCATCTTACGCTTTGAACACGACAAACTAAACTACCCGGCAAACTTTACGATTTACGATTCGGCCGATAGCAAGAATTTAGTAAAGAGCATCATTAAACATTTGGAGCTGGACGAGAAAATGTATAAACCCAACATGATATTGGGAAGAATATCTGCCATGAAAACAAAACTGCTATCGCACGAAGCATATCAGCATAATGCTACTTATACAGAAAGTGATCGTGCAGCTGGACGCTTGCATTTTGGAGAAATATTTGCCACGTATTGCAAACGCTGCTTCAAAGCCGGAGCAATGGACTTTGACGATATTCTTTACAACACCAGTATTTTATTGCGGGATAATCCTGATGTATTGTACAAGTACCAAAACAAATTCAAATACATTTTAGTGGATGAGTACCAGGATACAAACTTTGCTCAGTACACCATTATTAAACAATTAGCAGCGCGATTTGAAAACATTTGTGTAGTTGGGGATGATGCACAAAGCATTTATGCCTTTAGAGGTGCAAACATTGAGAACATTTTAAATTTCAAATCCGATTATCCGGATACGAAGACATTTAAACTGGAGCAAAATTACCGTTCTACAAAAAATATTGTGAATGCGGCAAACAGCTTAATTGTAAAAAACAAAAATCAGATTCAGAAATTAATTTGGACCGAGAATGCCGAAGGAGAAAAAATAAAAGTATTCCGTGCACTTACCGATAATGAAGAAGGTTCTAAAGTGGCGCAAATGATTTTTGAAGACATGATGCATCTGCGTATGCATCCCAAAGAGTTTGCCATTTTATACCGCACCAACGCACAGTCCAGAGCCATGGAGGAAGCACTGCGTAAAAAAAATATTGCCTATCGCATTTATGGCGGACTATCTTTTTACCAACGCAAAGAAATTAAAGATCTCCTCTCCTATTTCCGCCTTACTATTAATTGTCATGATGAGGAAGCCATGAAGCGCGTTATCAATTACCCTACTCGCGGCATTGGACAAACTACCATTGATAAAATAATTGTTGCTGCAAACGACCATAACATTAGCATGTTCACCGTTATGGAAAACTTGGGCGACTTTAACTTAGAAATGAATACCGGTGCGCGCAACAAAATTTCTGATTTCATAACTATGATTAAGAGTTTTGCTGCACAGCTTTCAAAAAATAATGCTTACGATATAGGAAATTACATAGCAAACAAAACTGGGCTACTTAAAGATTTATACAACGATAAAAGTCCGGAAGGTGTTAGTCGTTACGAAAACATTGAGGAGCTTTTAGGAGCTATGAAAGAATTTTCGGTTGGCGAAGAAGAATATAAGGCAATTGATATACCTGAGTTAGAAAAAACCAACAAGCCAGCCAATCCTATTGTAGAAGAAAAAATAGAAGAAGATCTTTTTGCAGCCGAAACTGCTAGCAATGCTTCAACGATTACCAGAACCCTTGAATTATTTATGTCGGACATTGCACTGCTTACCGATTCAGATAAAAAAGAAGAGCCTGAAAACAAAGATCACGTTTCCTTAATGACCATTCACCAAGCAAAAGGATTAGAATTTTCCCATGTATTTATCGTAGGTCTGGAAGAAAATCTTTTTCCAAACTCCTTCAGCATGAACTCCCGCGATGATTTGGAAGAAGAACGCAGACTTTTTTATGTGGCCTTAACTCGAGCTGAAAAAAAATCAACACTTTCTTTTGCAGCTACCAGATTTCTTCGAGGTTCTATCCTGAATACGGAGCCAAGCAGATTCATTGAAGAAATTGATCCACAGTATCTGGAAATGGGAAGTAGGATTTCACATGCTGATAATGAAGTAGAAAGTGATTTTGTTGATCCAACTTACGATGATTTGCCCGTAATTAAATACAACAACATACCCATAGGCGGTAAGTTTGAAAATGCAAAAAAGAAAACTGATTTTGGAATTAAGAAAAGCAGTCCAACTAAGCCTCAGCCTACCATTTCGGTAAAGCCTAAGAACTTAATTAACGCTACTGCAGCCCGATACAAACCTACAAGCGATTCTCAAGAGCATTTACGAAATTTACAGGTTGGTATGCAAGTATCCCATGAGCGATTTGGCAATGGAACAGTAACAAATATTGAAGGCGTTTTCCCAAATTCAAAGGCGAGTGTGGATTTTGGAGAGGCAGGCACAAAACAGCTACTGTTAAAATTTGCTAAACTTGAAATATCAGGCTAGATTCTTTCCTTGCTGTTTAAAATAATTACCCTATTTTTACATCATTACAAATTTAAGGATGCGGACTTAGAAAAAAAATCCGTTAATACCCTGCTTTAGATCCCTTTACTTTAAAAATTATTATGGCTAAACAACAAGAATCAAACGATACGCCACACACAATGGGGTACAACACGCAGCTACCGCATTTAATTATTCCTGAATATGGAAGAAACATTCAGAAATTGGTTCAATATACCTGTACGTTAAAAAATAAAGAGGAGCGAAATAATATGGCACACGCCATCATTGCAATCATGGGCCGATTAAACCCACAATTGCGTGATATTCTTGACTTCCGCCATAAATTATGGGACCACCTTTTCATTATTTCAAACTTTAAGCTGGACGTAGATTCTCCATACCCAAAGCCTTCGGTAGAAATTCTTACTACTAAACCTGAGAAAGTAAAATATCCTGCTTCTAAAATGCGCTTCAAACATTATGGAGTTGCCGTAGAGCGTTTGATAGCAAAAGCATCTAACATGAAAAGCGGTGAAGAAAAAACTGCTTTCATTGAAGCCATCGCAAACCTGATGAAAAAATCTTACCTCGTTTGGAATCGCGATACGGTGAGTGACAGTGTTATCTTACAAGAGCTTGATATTCTTTCTGGGGGGAAATTAAAAGTTCCTGAAAATTTCAGATTGAATAACACCTACGATATTCTAGCAAAAACCAAAGGACTTAACAACAACAACGATAGAGCTGGAGAGCGCAGACGCGAGGGTGGTGGCAGAGATAACAGCAGAAGCAGAAACGGAGGCAGAAACAATAGCAGACATAACAACAACAACCGCAGAAGAGGTCGTTAATATTTACAACTGCAGCAATACCGATTTATTATAAATATGGCAAGCTTTGAAGTAACGGGAGGAAAAAAATTAAAAGGCGATCTTGTTCCTCAAGGTGCTAAAAACGAGGCGCTGCAAATTCTTTGCGCAGTACTTCTTACCCCTGAAAAAATTACTATCTCCAACATTCCAGATATTGTTGATGTAAATAAGCTCATTGATTTATTGAAATCGCTAGGAGTTACTGCTGAAAAAAAGGGAGATGGCGAATATATTTTTCAGGCAAACAATGTAAACGTAGATTACCTATTAACTGAAGAATACAAAACGAAAGCTGCCGCATTGAGAGGATCGATCATGGTGATGGGTCCGCTGTT
>Ga0163152_10003738_pt1 | contig 19510 bp, 19 predicted proteins | sample OliLakLV19MP8IB2_FD_148635 | JGI IMG/M metagenome (GOLD analysis project Ga0163152, IMG submission 148635) | Freshwater microbial mat bacterial communities from Lake Vanda, McMurdo Dry Valleys, Antarctica - Oligotrophic Lake LV.19.MP8.IB-2 | ecosystem: Environmental > Aquatic > Freshwater >...
TAAGGGTTCGCCTTCCGCCAGTGGCTCAAGCAAGCTTCCAGATGCCAGTAACTTTTTTTGCTGCAATGGATCAAATGCAACGGAGTAGAGCAGAGATGTGAGTTCTGGTGGGCAATCATTTCTGCCGTGACTGCATGCATCGTGCACATCATTGGTTAATAAAATAGTTGCCAGTTTTTCGGCAATCTCTGTGGTGTGATCCGTACCACGTTCAGGCATGGCGATCAGTGGATCAACATACAATAAATCTAATGTGGTATTGGTTGCTAAAATATTTGTTTCGCCACTTTTGCTGCTGAGTGAGAAAATTTCTCCTCGCTTGGCCGGCAATGTGACATCTCCAAAGTGTTGTGAGTTGGCTTGCGCACGATAATCTGCACCTTTTAATAATTGCAATTCCATCAACCGCGCCACAATCGTGAGCACGATCAGCAAAAAAATACCGTGCACAATAGTCATGCGTTGGTACAGAAATCGTCGCTTTTGCGTTTCATGAGACGTAAGTCGCATCGTGAGTGCCATACCAGAAGCAGCGGAAGTGTTGTGCGGACCAAATCTCCGTACGCAGTTAAGGAAATGAATCATAGCATACAAAAATGCTCAAAAGCGCAGACAATGATCACATTCTCAGTATAACGTTAAACAAGATGCGCCAGGAGTGTAAGCCCATGGTTAACCTGAATAATTTGGGTGCATTTACGCGTTTCAACGCTATTGAAGTACTTCTCAAAAAATCAAAAATAGTGTATAATAAGTAGATGGCTGACATGAATTTTCAATCCATGGATGGCGAAACGCTTTTGAAAAGCTTACAGATCTACTGCGTAGAAAAGGGCGCATCAGATTTGCATATTTCACCACAAAAACAGGATGTACGTATTGAATGGCGTATTCATGGTATTTTGCAGTTGCTCACGACTATTACGCCCAAAACATTTGAAGATTTGTCTCGCCGCATCAAATTTGAATCAAAATTAAAGTTAAACCTCACCAACATTCCACAAGATGGCCAGTTTACGTTTAGCTTTGTCACCAAAGATGCAGCCGGCGCTGAAGAAACGAGAACAATAAACGTTCGTGTAGCCACATTGCCTAGCCGCTTTGGGGAAGCATACACACTGCGTTTTTTGGATCCTGCCCGCGGAATACGGCCACTAGCAGAACTTGGATTCCCAATGGAGATTGAAAAGCAATTGCGCGATCTCATTGAGTTGCCAAACGGATTAATTTTGGTGACAGGCCCAACGGGTTCTGGAAAAACGACGACATTGTACGCACTCCTCTCCACCGTGATAGGCAAAGAACGAAATATCATTACTTTGGAAGACCCCGTGGAATATGAACTAACGGGGATTATTCAAAGCGAAATTGATAACGAACACGATTACACGTTTGCCAATGGACTGCGTTCCATTTTGCGTCATGACCCAGATGTGATTTTGGTGGGAGAAATTCGTGATTTAGAAACAGCACAAACGGCCGTGAATGCGTCACTGACAGGTCACTTAGTGCTGGCCACTCTCCACACAAACTCAGCCATAGAAGCTATTCCACGCTTCCTTTCCATGGGCGTAAGTCCGTACACGTTTGCACCAGCGCTCCGCGCCGTGCTTGCGCAGCGTCTCATCAGAACGTTAAAAGATGAATGCCAAGCAGAGGGCGCAACGTATGACCCAACCAGTCATAATAGCTACGGCGGACAAATGACGTTACCAGAATTATTAACCATAAGCCCAACGCTGCAGAGCATGATGCTTGCCATGGAGCCAGATAAAGCATTACTGGAACAAGCAAAGAAAGAAGGCTTTAAGAGCATGCGTGAATGGGGCGAAGAGTTTGTGCAAAAACGTGTGACAAGTATGCAGGAAGTACTGAGGGTGACAACGTAAAGAGTGATCAGTAAGCAGCGGTCAGTGGTCAGAAAACTGATCACTATTCACTGACCACTGACCACTCATCTTGATCAATTTCTGTACGCACAAACCGGTTGTTAGTGATTGCTCCGCATGGCATGATGTTCCTCTGTCACGTGCTTTCCTTTTGCTCCTATGAACGCGCATTACCGTTACCGCCGATCACTGTATCCACAACCTGAGCGTAGCAATAACAAATTAGTCGGAAGAGTGATTGTGCTCGTTATTGCGTTAGGAGTGTTGTACTTTTTAGGCAAAGGCTTACTTGCCGTATTTGGGATGTTTACCGGTGGATCCGAGCACGCAGTAACCTTGCGTGTAGAACAGAATGCCAACGTGGATGTGGCGTATGATAGTGATTCCTTTCAGGTTGCTGAAGATGGATCTGATTTACAAGCAGGTGATGCCGTACGAACAACCGCAGATGCACATGCATCACTCTTATTTTTTGATGGCACAAGAGTGCGCCTAGATGAGCAAACAAGTGTCACTATTTTGGAAACGGATGAAGCTTCAAAAGGAGCACGCATCCGCTTGGAATTATTAGAGGGATCGCTATGGATTTCCACGCCTGTCTCTGTAACTGATACAGCCAATACGCGCATCATACAAACGGCGCGTTTGGAATTTGCAATTTCTGATGATGCTGAAGTAGTAGTAAGTCCACGTTCCGCTATTGCCTATAAAACCAATAGTGATGGCATTGTAGTCACCGCAAAAGACACCGATGCTACCACAACTATTGGAGAAGGTCAGCAATTACTGCTTCCATCAGATACGGCATCTTTAGCTGATGTAGATACGTATAAAACAGCGTTCACACTGGCAACATTCCGGAACCCCTTTGCACTAGAAAGCCGTACGTTACTTGCAGGTGGGTCGCCTACAACGGATGAGCTTGATACCCAAACAGGCCCCTTGGTGGTGCTCAGCCCTGGGGATAACGCCATAGTGACCGAGAGCTCTGTGCGTGTCTCTGGCCGCATTGATGACACCGTACAAACGGTACGTATTAACGGGCAGGAAACCATTGTGAACGAAACAGATGGTTCATTTGTAGAAGATTTTGCACTTATGGGAAACGAATCAGTGGACATACATGTGGAAGCATTGGGTGCAGATGGCACGATAGTTGCGGAAGTCACACGTACGGTGCAACGCAATGCAGAACAAACTTCTTCTTCACCCACGCTTATTGCCAGCCCTGCGATTACTGAGCCTGTAAAAACCGGCGAAACGTATCAAACGACGGCCGAAGAGGTGGTCATCCGTGGAACAGCCCCCACTGGCACCACCAAAATTATGGTGAATGATTACGCGCTACGATTATTTGATCCTGCCAAAGGCACTTGGAGTTACTTGGCACGTTTGGATTTGAGCAATATGAAGCCCGGCAGCAACACGTACGATGTTGTGGCTGAGAATGCCAATGGTGACCGCAGCGCCGCCGCACGTATTACCATTAATCATGGAACAGCTACCAGTGGCGCTTCCAGTGCAAGCTCAGCAGCTTCTGCGGTACCGCCACAGAACAATGCACCACTCACACCCGGTGTTGTGAAAGTTATTGCTCCAGCCGCTGGTACTGAATACACAGCAACCGGAACGGGCTTCTTATTGGAAGGGAATACTTCAACAGGTACAGAAAGTATTTGGGTGAATGATTATCGGTTGCAGTTGTATGTTGCTGGCAAAACCTATTGGAACTACATCGCATCACCAGACTTAGGAAACCTAAAAGAAGGCCGCAACATATTCACCATCATTGCACGTAATAAAGAGGGACGAGTGCTGGATATGTTGGACTATGTGGTGACGTATAATCCGTAATTTTTTGACCGCGTTCGGTTAACCGGGGGTTTAAACCCCCGGCTAACCTGGCATAACGGCTGCTTTTGCAAATAAGTAACAATCTATGTCACCAGCGAATAATCTCCATTGATGATGACTGGTTGAACAGCGGCAATTTCCATTTTGTAGTATGGAATATCTGGAACAGGATTCATTAAAAATACTTTTTGATTGAGAACATGCGCAAAGCCAATTTCCATGAGCGTATTGCCGCCAATATAATTTTTGATGCCATGTCGATCGAAATTCATCACAAGGACCGCATCGCCGCCTTTCATCAACCGCCAAAATTCACGAATGGCATCACGATCGGTCTGATCTTCCCATTTTCGTTGTTCCCGAGCATTGTCATCTAAACCGACAAATGGCTTAGCGAGAGTCGTACAGTAAGCCTCATGTCCAGATTCTTTCAGTCTTTCCACTGCTTCAGCATCTGCTCTGTACAATTCATGCTTCCGATGACACCAACTTTCATATGCACATTGGTAATGGAATGGTTATAGCAAATTTATTATTACATTTGAAGACATTATTTCAATGTTGTGTGAATCTCGGCAGCTTTCAGCGCCTTTACAAATGCAACTGGCAACGGCGCTTTTACATGATGTTCCTTCTTATCAGCAGGGGAGACAAACGTAAGCTGTTCTGCATGCAGACAAATCTGCTCAATCTCACATTCTTTTGTCAGTTTTTCACTGAGTGACGTGGTGTAACTTTCATCACCTAAAATGGGGTAACCGATGGCATGCAAGTGCACACGGATTTGGTGCGTGCGGCCCGTATGTAAATCACATTCTAAGAGCGCAACCGTTTTAGCTGCATTAGCCGCTAATGTCCGATACGTGGTTTTTGCATTGCGTGACATGCGTAGACCTAACACAGACATTTTGGTTTTGTGTACGGGGCTGCGGCCAATTGGCGCATCAATAATAGCGGTTTTAGGGGAGGGGATTCCTGCTACCAGTGCCACATACAATTTTTCCACGGTCCTGTCTTCAAATTGTTTTTGCAGTGCCTTATGCGCAGCTTCATTTTTAGCAATCAGCAAACAACCCGTGGTATTTTTATCAAGCCTGTGTACAAGCACACTGCCTGGCAAAAAGGGGAGTGATCGCTCTGCAAACAAAAACGCAACGCCATGCAACACGGTTACTTCATCTTGAGTCATACCAGCGCCGGGGTGCACGGCAAAACCAGCTGGTTTATTAATGACCAAACACACATCATCTTCATACAACACAGACAACAACAAATCTTTTACTTGAATATGCGATGCTTCCAGCTCTTCGTCATGTTCTTCCACAGATACTTCATCACCTTCTGCAAGTTGATAGGACGGCTTTGTCACTACTTCGTCATCTACTATGACCAAACCAGCTTCAATAGCTTTTTGTGCTTTAGCACGGCTTAAGAAACATTTCTGCTGTATCAAGAAGGCATCAAGACGGCCGGGGGCGGAAACAGTAAACATATGCACGAGCTGTAATGTAGCATAGGCTAGTTTTTGGTAAGGAGTAAGGCGTGAGGCATAAGGCACAAGGATCCTCGCCCTTACGCCTTGCTCCTTACCCCTTATGCCTTTTCCAGACTCCTGCTACTCTAGTCTTAATGACACCATCAGACCTCCTTACTCGTGGCGTTAAAGAAACTGTTCCGGCTGATCTTGCTGAGCTAAAACTGAAAAGTGGTAAGCCAATGCGCATCTATGTAGGCATTGATCCAACCGGTTCCAAATTACATTTAGGTCACGCGGTCGTGCTTAGAAAATTGAAAGCCTTTGCGGATGCCGGCCATGACGTTATTTTTTTGATAGGCAGTTACACAGCCATGATAGGGGACCCAACTGACCGAAGCAGCATGCGCGAGCCACTCAGCAAAGATCAGGTGATGGCAAACTTTCAGACGTATAAAGAGCAAGCCAGCAAAGTGCTCGATTTTTCCAAAATAACCATCAAGTACAATCACGAATGGCTGGAGAAACTTTCGTTTGCGGAAGTGTTGGAAATTGCAGGCTCCTTCACCGTTCAGCAAATGTTGCAGCGGGATATGTTCCAGGAGCGCATCAAACTGGAAAAAGATTTGAGCCTTGTGGAATTCATGTATCCGCTGATGCAAGGGTATGACTCGGTAGTACTCGATGTGGATTGCGAAATTGGCGGCAATGATCAGCTGTTTAATATGCTCTGTGGACGCAAGCTGCAAAAGGCGTTTGGCAAGCGTGATAAATTTGTCCTGACCACACAGCTCTTGGAAGGCATTGATGGCCGCAAAATGAGCAAAACGTACGATAACTGTATTTGGTTAGAAGATTCCGCCTCTGAGATGTACGGCAAAATCATGTCAATAAAAGATGAATTTATGCCCACGTATTTCGAGTGTTGTACCGATGTACCTACGGAAGAAGTAGAAACCATCAAAAATTCTATAATCTTTTCAGCATTGGATGAAATGAACAAGGGTGACACGCAAGTGAACCCGCGCGATGTTAAAATGCGCTTAGCACGAGAAATTGTCACGCTCTATCATGGTGCTGACGCAGCAAAAAAAGCACAAGAAGAATTCCAAAGCATTTTTAAGGACAAAGGCGTTCCGGCTGATATAGAAACCGTCACCGCAAGCAGAGGCACAACCTTGATTGATGTACTTGCAGAGCACAAACTTGTGGAATCCAAAGGCGAAGCCCGGCGTTTAGTAGAACAAGGTGGAATAAAGGTGAATGACAAAGCTGTAGACTCTATTACGTTTGCCATTGGCGATGGTGATGCTCATTGGATTGATGGAGCTATAGTAAAAGTAGGAAAGAGGAAGTTTGTAAAAATCATCGCTGCTTAACGCAGCACCGGTTCGATAACCGGTGCGGTATCCCATTGAATGTTTCATCCGCAACCGCGACGATTATCCAATCATCGCTGCCTTCTATTCAACCTGTTTTTAAGTAAGTTTAAAGGTATTTTATTATCATAAGGTATTTTCCTTACGCTATAGTAAGGTTATGCCAGACACTATTCACCATAAACTATTAAGACGCTTGCAGGAACTTGATGGCGTGATTGAGAAAGCCAGTAAGGAAAAAGAGCACATTAAATATGTATTAAAAAGGTTTGCGCCCAAGGCTTCGGATCAGATGGAATTGCTAGCGCATCACACACCGACTGCAAAGTCAGCAGTGTTACAACTCGTACAAACTATGCTGAAAACACGCGCGCAACCCATGAGTTCTGGCCAGTTGTATGATGCCTTGCAAGAAAGGGGAGTTATGATCAAAAAAACATCTTTTGATGGTTACATGAGCGTATGGTGCCGAAAGCCTGAAACGCGAATTATCAGAAAAGAAATGGGGAAATACGCGCTTATTGAAGAGAAAAAGGCTGAAGCTTCTTCTGCATTAGTTGCTTGACCTATAGGTAAAGACTATTGTGAAATTATGATTCCTAAACAACGCATCGACATAACAAAGAAGAAAAATGAACCTTCTCTGGAGCCAGTAGAAGTTGAGGAAATTGATGATGAAACCGCTGAATATGGCCATCCGCAAACCCGAAACCAGATCAGTAGTCAGCCTGGCTGGTGCGGTCATACATGGGTCATTCGTGAAAGTTTATCAGAGCTGTTTAAGGATGGAACAAATGCCGTATGTCCAAAATGCTTGGCGGTCAGCAAACAACAAACGAGTGACTTTTTCAGGTAACAGACACGCCCTTCCAAAATGCCACGTATCCCGCAATTTCTTTAGCAGCTTCTTTTGGTTCATCATAATACCAAGCAGCATCAATATTCTGCTCGCCGTTCACGTCAATCGTGTAATAGCTGGCAAAACCTTTCCAGGGGCAGGTGGTGTGCGTGTCACTCGGTTTACAGTACTGCATGTGGACGCTTTCTGGTGGAAAATACTGATTCCCTTCAATTTCGATAGTTTTATCACTTTCGGCAATCGTGACACCGTTCCAGGTTGCTTTTGGCATGGGAGAAAGAAGAAAGAATATGTATCATACAGGATTTCTCTTGGGCAGGGGAGTGTTCATGCTTAATAATTCTGCTTCCTTGTAGTATATGCCTCGATAATCTCTTCATCGGTACCAGTGATGCCATAATTTCTTATCATAAGACTCAACCGTCTTTTTGTTTCAGAAACTATATACTTCATCGTAGTAGGGGTACAAGGGCTTGATTCGTGTAAGCGGCTGTGTGGGTCATCAAAAAAATTCCTGAGGACATCATGGATTTTTTCAGCCGATGGAACAGGTGATCTATTCATCATTAAACGCTTTTACGATGAAACTTCTTATGAACATCCCGTAACTGAGGATTGGTGACGTGCGTATAAATTTGCGTTGTTGATAAATCTTTATGTCCAAGTAGTTCTTGTACGGATCGAAGATCAGCACCACTGCGCAGCAAATCCGTTGCAAAGGAATGCCGTAACGTATGCGGCGATGGCTTATTCATAATACCTGCTGCCGATGCATATTTTTTGACAATTTCGAAAATACTGATGCGAGATAAACGGAAGTTTTCACCTGGCGGAAGTTCGTTGACTGCTTTGGCCATGTTGCGGATGAATAAAGGCTGTAAATGGTCTAGGCGGGCTTCAAAATATTCTTGAAGGGATGTTACGGCAGCATCCGATACAAAGACGACACGGAGTTTATTGCGCTTACCACGTACACTCATTTCTCGCGTTTCAAAATTTACATCTTTGCAGTTGAGCATCCTCAGTTCTGTAAGACGCAGACCGGTAGAGTAGAACAGCTCTAATATTGCCTTGTCGCGTTTACCTTCTTTTGTCAAGGTATCAGGCGCAGCCATCAAACGTTCCATTTCATCGTGATACAACACTTTTACTTTGCGCTGTTCTTCCTTAAACCTCTTGATGCGATCCGGCGGATACACATCTTTTTCTTCTTCCTGAATGAGATATCGAAAAAAAGCCCGCACCACCGTAAGATGATGGTTTTTAGTCCTCACCCCTAACTCACGGCCTTCCTTAGTTCGATATTCATGGAGTGCCTGCTTGTACGCTCGCAGAGATTCCTTACTAAATTCATCGGGGCTACGGATGTAGGTGAGGGCTTGGAACATAGTGAGCGACTCGCGATAGTTCTTTACCGTCAGCGGAGATTTATTCTCTTCAGACTGAAGGAATTGTAGGTACCTAGCCACTGCTTCTGCCAAGGGGGAGGGCTTTGTCATAGGATTTATTACTTAACATAATGCATTTTATGTTAACCTTATGCTAGACACAAGAGCATTTTTGTATTTTGTCTGTCTGACTGCAAATAGTGGTTCAAATCCCCTCCTTACACAGTTATCCACACTGAGTGTGGGCATCATGTTCCGTACATACACAAAAACTAGACAACCCCCTTCCCTCCTGGTGCAACGCGAAAGAGCCCTCTTGAAGTGCCCCCTTCCCTCTTTTGGCTAGTTCTGTAGAGATATGAGCGGTTTTAATGATTATACATTGAACAAATTTTTCCAAATACTGATCACAAATAGACAAAAACATACCGCACCATAATTTGACGCGCATTGCCTGAGATCTCCGATGATAGTGTAGAAGCGAATCAAGATTACAAAATAACCATCAATCCCAACCCTTGCCGGCCATAGCTCCACAGAGCGACGGCTGGCTAATTATGCTGCACCGTAATATTCCCTGGAATCGAAGTAAGTGCACGGCTCCACGGTGGCCAAAGTGAAAGCTCAGCCCGTTCTACTTCTGGCATATTTTTGATGACACGCAATGCTTCATCATACGGAAGGCCAGCAATGGCATCACGCATGCGGTGACCAAATTGGGCGCCTTCAGGCGTGAGAGGATCGAGCACATAGCGCTCGCTGGCTATGAGCTCTGCCGTCACTTTTATCCAAGAAAGGCCATCATCCCACTTAATCACAAATACTTTGAGCGATGGCAGAGACAAACTCTCCTGCATAAGCTGTTTGCCTGTTTCAATATGCAAATTTAGGTCTTTACTCAGCATGGTTAAAATCTTGTTGGCATCATAGGCGTGGACTGTATATGTCACAGAGCCTTCAACGGGAACAGATGCCATGGCTTCACCAATAAACTCCTGTGGCAAATGCACATCGTGGAAAATAGCGGTGATGAGAGCAGGGTCATCAAATGCTTCGTATGCATAGTCTGCATGTTGCTGGTTTAACAGTGCCAACTTATCACGAATCATGTCTTTAGCCGTTGCAATCAGCTCGCGGTGCAATTGCTTCTCTGCCAGCTTCAAATCAGTTTCACGTAAGACAAGCCGTGATGATGTGGTTCCACCGCGTCCAGCAGTGATATTCTTGGCATAGATCATTTTTTGATCGTCTTCATCCAAACCGGGGAAATCCCACCGGAGCCCCACCGGAACATTTCCCCTATCCCCAATAATCGCACCAAGTAGATCATGATCATCTGCTACTGCAAAAACGGTGGCACTGGATTTTGGTGCAATAATCACTTCATCGCGCAAACGAAAAATCAGCCCACCAGAAGAGCTTTTCAGCCGGCTACCTTCGCGGAGTGATACTTCTTCATTGCTAGTATTGAAGACCTGCATATTCGTAACCGCACTGCGGCCGGTAAATTCACGGTGAATTTGATCAAACGTAATGCTCTTTTGTACTTCTACTTGTAACGGAAGAAGCGGCGAGCGATGTACCGTTGTAGGTGCCGGTATTTCTGCACCACTTTGAGCCAGGTACACATTCATGGTCTGGCTCACACCCTCTTGCCGCGGCCAAATACGCACTTCCGCGGATGGCAACAACCGAAAAATCACAAACAAAAACAGAAACACGCTTGTTACAATCAGCGCCCAAATACGAAGCCTGGGCATGGAGAGCAACCCAACCGATTGCAGCCGGGTACGCAATTGCTGGCGCCATTCATTGGGCGAACTGTGCCGGACAATTTCATCTGCCTGCGGATGATCTGTGAGAAAAACACGCAACGCACTCATGCCATGCAATACACGCAAAGACCGTCGCTTCGCATCACGCATGAGTAAGAAACTTTTAAGGCTCACATGCAGCCTATCCCGCAAATCATCGCACATGGCAAAAAATCCCCACTTCGCCTGCGTATCTGCTTTAAGTAGCCGTTCATCATCTGGTGAAAGCGCTACCAGTAGTTGGCCTTTGGAAGTACGAATGCGTGATACAAATTCATCGAACGATTCGTCTTCTTTCCGGAGACAAACGGTGAAATGCTGATCAGACATGAAAGAAAAGGAAACAGCAGCCAGGCTTGCAAAGCGTTACTGTAAAAGAGGCACCAGAGCCGGAAGCGTTTGGCCTGCCATGAATTCCAGCATGGCACCGCCACCTGTACTCACAAACGTGTACCCATCAAGTGGTAAGCCATAGCGCACATGCGCATCAATGGTATCGCCACCACCAACAATGGTAATAGCACCGCGCCGGGTCGCCTCCATCATGGCTTTGGCAATGCCCAACGTAGCCAATGAGAATGCCTCGGTTTCATACAGTCCCATAGGTCCATTCCATACAATTGTTTCAGATGCTGCAATGATTTGGGCATAGTTTTTGATGGTTTGCGTACCCAGATCGAAAATGGCGTTATTGGCCGGTATGGAGTGGATATCGACGGTCTGCGCGGCAGCCGTTGGCGCAGTGCTGATAACGGCATCGGTTGGTGCATGAATGCGTGCATTGCCTGATTTCTGAGATGTTTCAAACATCGCCCGCGCTTTTTCCACTTCTGCTTCCTCAAACTTGGAAGAAGCGACAGATATTCCCTGTGCTGAAAGGAATGTATTCGCAATACAACCGCCAAGAAGAATGTCATCACCTTTGGAGAGAAAGTGCTCAATAACTGGCACTTTGGTTTCCATTTTGGCACCGCTGATAATGAGAGTAAGCGTGCGCTTTGGATGATCTGTTACCTTGGAAAGCTGTTCTATTTCGGTCGAAAGCTGCAAGCCTGCATAGGATGGTAGAAGCTCTGCAAGCGCTACCATGCTGGCGTGTGCACGGTGGCAATTGGTAAAGGCGTCATTCACATAGACATCGCCAAGTTTGGCAAGCTCTGCCGCAAAATCGGGATCATTCGCTTCTTCACGGGCATCAAATCGTAGATTTTCTAAGAGCAACACTTCACCGGGTTTCAATTGCTGTGCTTTTGATTGCGCCTCATTACCTACGCAAGAAGTTGCAAATTGCACGGGTACTCCAAGCAAACGCTCCAACTCCGGCACCAACGGCTTTTGCGAAAATTCTTCCACAGGCTTTCCCTTCGGCCGGCCTTGATGCGATAAGATCACCAGTGCTGCTTCTTTGAGAATATGCATCATGGTTGGCACCAGCGCTTCTATGCGTTCTGTTTCCATAACCTTTCCGTTCTCAATCTTGACATCAAACCCCGCACGTAACAAAACACGTTTTCCCTGTAACGAGGCATCATGAAGTGTCCGAAGGTTCGGCATGCCGTGATTGTAGAACACGTCGCATGAACATGCTGAACGAGTTGTTGACAACAATGAAGAAGCAGCAAGAACAACATACTCAACATTCGGTTAGCCGGGGGCTTAAGCCCCCGGCTAACCTGGCATTATGTTATTGCTTCTTGATTCTTACTTCTTGATTCTTCATTCTTACCCAAGTGTCTCCCCTTCTCACAACTCCCCTGCTGGCATTTTTTCTATCAATTGTTTTGCATTGGGGAACAGTACGATTATTCCCAAAGCTTAAACTCCTCGATTTTCCAGAACGGTATGGCTATACCAGAAGCGCTATCCCCTACCCTACGGGCATCGTTGCTGTTCTGCTTTTTACAGGTTTTTTCCTGATTCTTGAGCCGTATTCCACGCAGAAATTAGGTCTGCTGGTGAGTATCATCTTATTAGGATTCACCTGCTTTATCGATGACAGGAAACCATTGCCGCCACTCCTCCGTGGCATCGTCCAGTTCCTTGTAGCGTTGATGGTTTTTGTCACAGGAACGCGTATTTACAGTCTCACGAACCCACTTGAAGGCATTGCATTTATGAACGATATTCTCAAACTGGATACCATGACAGTGCTGGTTCCCATCTTTGGTTCATTACCCATTCTCAGCGGCCTGTTCACGATCATATGGTTAGGCCTAACGATCAATGCCTTAAATTGGTTTGATGGCATTCCCGGCCAAGTGAATCTACTGGCAGTCATCGCCTTTATGACGATTGGCTTGCTGTCACTTTCCGCACGGGTGAATCAGCCGTCACTGGCACTCATTGCTTTTGTATTGGCTGCAATTGCCGCAGGATCATTACTGTTCGTATTTCCGCCGCCAAAAATGTTGATCGGCGATACCGGCGCTATGTTTTACGGGCTGATGATTGGTGTGCTCACCATCTATTCCGGCGGAAAAGTGGCTACCGCATTTTTGGTTCTCGGCGTTCCTTTGATCGATTCCATGCTCGTCGTTTTCAGGCGACTCTCTAAAAAAAGATCCATCATGACTGGCGATACCACGAATGAACATCTGCATCATCGTTTGCTCGCCAAAGGCTGGTCTCAAACAAGAATCCTATTGCTCACCGCATGTTTAGGAACGGCATTTGGCCTAACCGCTTTGTTTCTTTCAACCACAGAAAAGTTCATCGCCGCCATTATTTTGTTCATCGTCATGCTAGGGCTCAGTTGGTACTCAGCACCCATATCAAATTCAGTACGCTAGCTTTGAGTTATCAATATTCATAAACATCTGATTCATCCGTAGAAGAAGCTGATTATTATTTGGTTGCCGATTGATGATGTGAGTGATGTGTAATTCTCTCAGTATGATGCCAAAATCCAACTCACTTGCTTCAAAATATTGACGGATCTCTGGAAATTGAAATACTGTTTTTGCTGTGATCAAATTTCAAGATGACCCCATCGGCGCTGATGAACCAGTTCCTGTGAAGATTCACTCTGCAGAAGACGTAGCAGCCGAAATTCTTAATGATGTGAGACTAGATTTGATACCGGAGGACCAGAGAGAGGCAGCTTTACAATTGATTGAGGAATTGCGGAACAGCCTCTTCTTGATTTCCAAGAAACCTAACCGGTAAATTACTGAGCAAACTGCAACGGATTTTTATCAAAGATGATGTTTGCTGGCTTCAGTTCGAGCAGTACTGTTGGGGAGAATCCCAGCACTTGTACCTTTGCTGTTCCATTCACAATATCAAATTCACTTAAGCGGGCAGGCTTAAATTCGGCTTGGCCAAATGCGGCACGTAAGTAGATATCGCTCTTTAAAGCCGGAGATGCCACACGGTTACCGTTTTCATCTAAGAATATGAGTTCAACCGTTGTCCATGTACGGCGTGGTACTTGCACACCATCTGTGCGGAGTTCAATGGTACTGTATGTACTTGATTGTTTAACCGGTGGCAAAGCAGGCACAGGAGCGGGATGCGTATCTACCGTCACTTGAGGAACAGGTTCATCATTATAAGCAATGACCACGGTTGGCTGAAGTTGCTGCTTTGTGGCAACAGCGGTAGTAGTGTTATTGAGCGTGCGTACTTTCAAACGTTCCGCACGGCGTGAGGCAACCGTTGTCTTAGGTTTAGCAGGCTTTTGCGCAATCACGGCCGCGCTTGGTGCATGGCGTGCTTGTGCATACAGAATAGGGTTCACTTGCTCTTTGTACGCACGCTCTTGAAACAAGCCTTCATCTACAGCCTGTGAAAAACTTAAACCTGCATCACGCGCTTCATCCGTAGTAAATGTCCACGCTGGCTGCGCCAATTCCTTGCCATCGCGTTCAATTCCCAGATTCATTTGGACGTGCAAATGGTTTCCTACTGCAAAGCCCGTTGCACCCACCGCACCAAGTATTTGATTCTTTTCTACAATACTACCTTCGTCTACATTCTTAGCACTCAAGTGAGCATAGGTGGTATAGAGCGTAACATTTTTCCCTGGATGATACGGATCAGGTGCATTGGCTGTCTTCACGGTCACGTATAAACCAAATCCACCAGGCTCTTCGGTTGATCGAACCACAAGACCCTTCATCATGGCAACAACAGGTGTGCCTTTTGGCGCACGAATGTCCACACCGGCATGAGCACCGGCTCCATCATCACCTGTATCATAGTCACCTAAGAATCCTACGGAATACACCCAATCTAACTCCCCTTTTCGCTGCAACGTGACATCGTAGGGAGGAAGATCACGCAAGCAACTGCTTGGAATGTCACTGTAGGTGAGACCAACTGCACCGGTAGCAGGCTTCCAGCAATGGTAATCTGGCACTTTTACCGGAGATACTGTGCCATCGTATGTAATGAGACTATCATCAACGCCGCCAAAGACGGACCGCAGGAATACGTTCACGCCATACTGGCCAACTTGATTCCCTACTACGAACGCCATCAGTGAAAACATTGCTGTCCAAAAGGCAAACTTGCGCGATAAATAGCGAATGATGGATGCTTGCTTCCTCCGATAAATCGGTAGGATTCGAAAGCCCAAAGAGTGACGAGAACGAAGTTTCATGTGAGAGTGTGTATGTTTACCTAGCTATTGTATAACTATTTATACTAAATGTCAATAATCGATACCTGTCAAATACGGCTACCAAACCTAGTTAATACGTGTTTTGCGGCAGAATCTTTCATAAAAACACTCTATAGGCCATCCACCACAATTCTCTTCTTTGGAGAACTTGGAGCGGGCAAAACCACCTTCATCCAGGCATTTGCTCAGGCTCTAGGCATTTCTGAACGTGTGACCAGTCCAACCTACGCTTTGGAACAGCGGTATCCCCTGCCACAGGGTGAATTTCTGCATCTTGATCTGTACCGTTTAAATAGTGCTGATGCTGCCGCATTACTTGATCAAACAGACGATACACCGGGTATTCGCTGCATCGAATGGCCGGAGCGTTTACCCATTGATGTTCTTGAACGCCTCAGACAACAGTCAATCGCCATCAATATTATAGAATCTAACGATGAACGAACGCTTACATGCATATTCCAAGATACAGCCCTTCCCACAGAAGCTGATATTGCGCAATGGCAAACAGAGTTCCAACTACCTTCCAATGTTATCAAACATTGTGCTGTTGTTGCTGAATTGACGGAAACGTTCGCACAGCATTTGCTGATGCAAGGCTGGATTCTGCGCCCAATTGCCCTCAAACGAGCTGCACAAGCACATGATCTGTTTCGCTTCATTGATTTTAGGCAGCAATCCGCTCCAGAAGATTTTATTGCCGATGAAGGTGCCACAGAAATCTGGCAATCGCTCAGGGATACGTATGCGCATATGGGTCATGAAGCTGCTTGCAGTCTCTTTCTACAAGAACAAGGATTTCTAGAACTAGCCCAAATAGTAGAAACTCATGGGCCACGCACCACACCGGAGGAACGGCAAAAAACTGAACAAAAGTTGCTATTCTATGCAGATAAACGTGTTCGTCATGATGAAGTTGTACCGCTAGATGACCGCTTTGCTGATTTCGCTATCCGCTATAGCAACGGAGCGCTCAATGAAGAACAGCAGCAATGGTACCGGGAAACCAAACAGGTAGAGCGGGAGCTCTTTGGAGATGAAGGCCCACCGGTGTGAATTGAAAATTATGGCAGTATTTCAAGTGAAGTGCTGTTACCCAATTTTCAATTCTCAATCCTCAATTTTTATTAAATTCTCCAAGGTACAACCGCTCTCAGCAATAATTCCTGATACACGTGATCCGAGAAAGACATCACCCATGGTGCCGCAATAAGTAAGACGATCAGCAAAATGAACAGCGCAGCAAACGAACGTTCGCCAAACAGCCATTCTTTTCTAAGGGCTGTTTTAGTCATTCTCAAATGCTTATATGGATGAACCAGTACCGTTGCAAAGCGCATGAGCACAATCACTTTGGAGAGAGTTATAGCTACAGCTCTTAAAAAGACGCTATTAGCATGCATAGCGGCTGTCACAAGATGAAGCGACGGATCCATGAAAATAGTGATCACTAGTCCCATAATCAGTAATGTCATATCCATAATGCTTTCGCGTACCACGCCGCGCATGGTAATAGACCAGGAATACCCGTGAACTTCACGGTACTTCACAATATCCAATCCCATGTGCGCCACAATCAGTAAACCAAATGCGCCAAAATTCAAAAGCGCAGCACTAAGTAGAGATAGAACAAAGAAACTGGCTTTAAACGCCGGAATATCATCATGATCGGCAACAATGGTACGGAGTAACGCTGAATGCATGTGAAAGTGATGTGTATGTTTTATTACATATTATAACATAATAGTGACATACTTACAAATGATGTTTTGGTATGAAACTACTCCCCTTTCAAAATTTTTGATGTTTTCTCCATTCTATTACGTACATCACGTTCAAATCCCCTGTCCGTAGGTTTGTAAAATGTCTGATGCGGCATTCCGACCGGGAAGTAGTTTGCCGCTGCAATCCCCTCCGGCTCATCATGCGGATAGATATAGCCTTTGCCATAGCCCTGCTGTGCCATGCCTTTGATAGGCGCATTGCGCAGATGATTCGGTACTTCCAGCGTTGGAGCTTTTTCTATGGCTGATTGCACGCCATGCATAGCATTTTTGACGGCATTACTTTTAGGGGCTTGCGCTAGATAGATGCAAGCATGTGCTAAGAAGTACTCCCCTTCCGGTAATCCAATGAATTCAAACGCCTGCCAAGCAGATACCACCAGCTGCAAAGCCTGTGGATCGGCATTGCCTACATCTTCGCTCGCAAAAACGGCCATCCGTCTAAATAAAAAGCGCGGGTCCTCGCCGGAACGAATCATTCTGTATAGCCAAAGTAGCGCTGCATCAGGATCACTGCCACGCATTGTTTTAATAAATGCTGATACGACATTGTAGTGATCTTCACCGCCTTTGTCATACCGCAAACGCCGTTCCCGTAGCACGCGTTCGGCATCTGCAATATCTATCTTTGTACCAATAGTGATAGCTGCTAATTCCAAACTATTCAGCGCAATGCGCGCATCACCATTACTAATGGTCGCAATATGACTTACTGCTTCGCGGCTTACTTGCATCTTTCCCCCAAATCCTCGCGGGTCAATCAACGCTTTTTCTAAAATAGCTACAATGTCGCCTTCTGTTAATGACTTTAAAAGATACACATGCGAGCGTGACAGCAACGCTTGATTCACTTCAAAGTATGGGTTTTCCGTTGTCGCACCAATCAGCGTAATAATTCCACTTTCCACATATGGCAATAAGGCATCCTGCTGAGATTTATTGAATCGATGAATTTCATCCACAAACAACACGGTCTTCGGTTGAATAGAATCGCGAGCTTTCACGGCCTCTTCGCACACAGCTTTAATATCTTTTACACCACTCGTCACCGCATTGAGCTGCACAAAGTTTGCTGCAGTAAGTTCTGCAATAATCCTGGCAAGAGACGTTTTACCTGTTCCAGGCGGGCCTGACAGAACAATTGATGACAATGCGTCCTTTTCGATCAACGCCCTGAGCGCGCTCCCCTTCCCTACAATCTGCTCTTGACCAATAAAATCATCTAGGCGCGTTGGCCGCATTCTGTATGCCAGTGGTGCATCTGCATTCATGTAACCATACTACCTTTTTTAAGGTAGAAGATCTGTACATTCACCATACAATCTAAAGTTCCTATGTATACGCTATTGCCTGCTTCAAGGCATGCTCCCCTTCCAGCACTAAGGCTGATAATTCGTCTGATGGTTTACCTATAGCTAAACTCAATTCAGCCAGCTTGTCACCTTGCCCCTGTGAAAGAATTTCTATCGGAATATCACACGCGAGTGCTGCAAGTGCACCATGATAACGATGAGACAACACCATGCTTGCGCGTCCAATTATCGCTGTGAGCTCATAAAGTGAGTGAATAGAAACAATAGTTGATGGACAGGCAAACTCAGTTTGTAACACTCGGGCAAATTGTTGTTCCATGTCACTTTCCGGTTCAAGACAGCAAATAGTCACTTCGTCAAAAGTATTTACTTCATATATATTTTTGGCGGCTTTTCGAAAGGTTGCATCTGAGTTTTTTCTTGGTATGAGTATGAGTAATTTTTTTGATCTTACTTCTTTGCATTCTTTTGATAGTAACAAAAAAACAGGATCAAATGACTGAACTACTTTTATACTCAAATTCCATAATCTTACTCTGTTTGCAGATTGCTGATCACGAACGGAAATAAAGCATGCCGCTCGCGCTATTGAGTGAGCAAGCCATTCGCCATACCTTGTACGGAAAGGACCTATCCCTTGGAATGCTAAAAAAATGCGTTTCTTACATACTCTAGCGGCAGCGCCATGCAACCACCACAAAAAACAGGCATAACCAGATTCTACATCTGTAAATAAGCTTCCACCACCAAACACTACTCCATCACATTCACGCATGGCACGTATGGTCTGCAACCACGGCGTGCGAAAGAATGAGCGAATACCTCCGGGCAAACGAGGGTACTCTTTCACATCTGAATGTTGATTAGGATGAGCAGAAAGAACAGCCCATTCGATTTCTGGAAATCGTTGCAAAAAATACTGCCGCAGGGCTTCATCCCCCACATTGCCAACACCATAATTGCCTATTAGCAAAAACTTCATACGCTTGAGTATAGGACAGAATGCAAAAAACCGTTACGCCTTTGGTTCTTCTGTTGTCTCTTTTTCTGTTGGAGTGTCTTCATGATGTGTCTCACCGTCTGCTTCTGGCAATAATTCTTCTTCGGCTGGTTCGCTTTGAGGTGTTTCTGG
>Ga0163152_10003739_pt1 | contig 19509 bp, 15 predicted proteins | sample OliLakLV19MP8IB2_FD_148635 | JGI IMG/M metagenome (GOLD analysis project Ga0163152, IMG submission 148635) | Freshwater microbial mat bacterial communities from Lake Vanda, McMurdo Dry Valleys, Antarctica - Oligotrophic Lake LV.19.MP8.IB-2 | ecosystem: Environmental > Aquatic > Freshwater >...
CATAAAGCCCGAGCCCGCGAGCCCCGACTCGTGGTGCTGTTCGCCGGCGGCGAGGTCGAGGGAGGGCGTCTACCGGCCTTGATGAACCACGCGGAGCGGCTCGGGCTTTATCGGACCGGGTCTGAAACGAATCCCGTCCGGTGGCTGGGTTGGCGTAGCGATTTGCCTGCGCTCCTCGCAGCGGCAGACCTCGCGGCTTTCCTCCCGACGGCTCCGGAAGGATTTGGCCTGCCGCTGGTCGAATCGATGGCGGCCGGGAAGGCAATTGTCGCTCCGGATGATTCGACAGGGCGGGAGATTGTCGAGGACGGCGTTACCGGCCGGTGTATCCCGGCGGGAGACGCCCGGACCCTGGCGGATGCCCTGGTTGAACTGGCCGGTGACGCCGCCCTTCGCGATCGACTCGGGCACGCCGCGCGGGGTGTGGTGGCCGAACGCTTCACAATCGAGGGGATGTCGCAGGCCTTCATCGAAGTCTTCGAATCCGCCGTCCGATCTGGTCCGGCGGGCGGATCTCGGCCATGAGCAGCCAGTTCGACGTTTCGATCGTCCTCGTCAACTGGAACACCAGGGACCGCCTGATCGGCGCACTCGATTCCCTGGTGGATGACGCTCCGGAGAACATGGAGATCATCGTTGTGGACAATGCGTCGAGCGATGACAGCGTTGCCGTCTCGTCGGTGCATCGACTCAAGCCAAAAGTCATTGTCAGGGCCGAAAACGGCGGATTCTCGGCTGGCGTCAACACGGGACTCGCGGCGGCCGCCGGACGGCGCGCGGTTCTCCTCAACAGCGACGCCCGAGTTCGGCCAGGAGCCATCAAGAGTCTGGTCGGTTATCTCGACCGTAATCCAGGCGTCGGCGTGGTTGGTGGCTGTATCGTGCACCCCGACGGCCGTGATCAGGGAACCGCCTTCGCCCTCCCGACCCTCCTCAATTCATGGCTCGAGTTTGGATTCCTTGGGCTTTCTCAGCCTCTCGGTATGGTGGCCGCTCCACGCGTCTCCGGGCCCGTGGGATGGGTGTCGGGGGCGTTCATGGCATTCGACCGTCCATGGGCCATCGCCCTGGGTGGTTTCGACGAGCGATTCTTTCTGTATGCGGAGGACATCGATTTCTGTCGGCGTGTTCGACAGGCCCGACGCGACGTGCACTTCGTGGCTGAGGCAGTCGCTGTTCATGAAATGCGCGGCAGTGACCCTGTCGGGGGGCGGTGGAGCCCGCGCGCCGTGGCCGCTCGCCTGGCCTATCACCGCAAACATGACGGGGCGGTCGCGGCGTTCCTCCTTCAGGCCGCGTTGACGCTGAATTGGATCGGTGCCGGGGGCTTTCTCGCGCTGCAATGCCTGGTCCCCGGTCCGATCGGCTCCCGGGCACGCGAGCGTGAGGCCCGGATCGGTGCTCTCATCACCCGGGCCGGGGCTCCGATCTGAGCCGCGGCCGGCGGGTGGCCATGGTGGCCATTGTGGATTTTCCGAACGGCGTCGGCGGCGACACGCGACGGGTCTACATGCTGGCCCGCAGCATGGTGGCGGCGGGCCTTCCCGTCACGCTGGTCATTCCATGCCCGCGCGGACTGGTTCGTGACTCGCACAGCGACCGCACCCGCGAAACGATTGACTATATTGATGTGCGGCGGCTCTCCCGCCGGGGGTCATACGGTCATACTCCGGGGATGGGGGCTCTGGGCACGTTGGGCCTGTTCGTCCTCCGGTGGACCAGCCTGTGGCGGTCGCTCACCACGCTCTGGAGCTTGCGAGGCGAGGACCTCGGGACGATCTACCTGTATCAGCCGACCTTCTACGATGGCGCCGCCTACTGGATCCTTGCCCGTCTGCTTCGCGTGAATGTGGTCGGCGATTATTGCGATTTGTCTTTCATCGACCACGACCGCGTGGAGAAGACGCTGGCCCGTCGACTGTGGGCGCTCAATTATCGTTGGGGGATGACCTGGCTGCCGCGCCGGCTTGATCGGACCTTCGTCCTTACCCGCTATCTGGCCGAAATGTTTGCCGGGTACGTTCCTGACGGAAAGCTGGGCCGGGTGCCACCGGTGGTCGACACCGGCCAGTTCACGGTCGAAGCTCCAGCGGGCTTCCTTCGTGAGCGGTGCGGCGTCACCTCTTCCCGGACGGTGCTTTATGCCGGTTCGTTTTTCGACAATGAGGGGGTGGCATTTCTCCTTGAGGCTGCCCGACTCGTCGTGGCCAGCCAGTCTGACGTCGAGTTTGTGATCCTTGGCGGACATCCGGCCGAAGCGCTCGAGGAATTCCGGAGACAGGTCGACGCGTGGGGACTGGCCGGGCGTATACATTTTCCGGGCCTGGCTCCGAGTCTGGAGATGCCGCTCTACTTTGCCGCCGCCGATGTCCTGGTGGCGCCGAAGACGTCAAGCGTCCTTAACCGGGCCGGCTTCCCGGTAAAACTGATCGAGTACCTCGCAAGCGGCCGTCCGGTGGTAGCCTCCGCGGTCGGTGATATCCCACTGGCCGTTGAGGGCGGTGTCGAGGCGCTGCTCGTTCCACCGGAGGATTCGTTGTCGCTCGCCGCCGCAATCACCGATCTGCTCACGAATCCGGCGCGAGCCCGAACCATGGCGGCCGCCGGGCGGGCGCGCGTGCGGCGCGACTTTGACGTCCTGCCGGTGGGCCGGCATATTCGGAGTGAACTGGAATCGATCGCTCCCGCCACCCGGCAGCGGCAGGAGCGGGCATGAGCCGCCGGAGCTCCCGCCCGGTCATGGTCATCGTCGGCACCCGGCCCGAGGCCATCAAGATGGCGCCCGTGGTCTTCGCCCTGCGCGAATCAACATCGCTCCGACCGATCCTTGTCTCCACCGGCCAGCACAAATCGATGCTCGATCAGGGTCTCCGAGCCTTTGGCCTCCGGCCGGACCACGATCTGGCCATGATGAAGCCCGGCCAGAGCCTCGAGGATCTCACGGCCCGACTGATTCCCCCACTGACCAGCCTTTGTCGCCGGCGAAAGCCGGCTGCGGTTCTGGTGCAGGGGGACACGACGACAACCTTCGCGGCGGCCCTGGCCGCCTTCTATGCCGGGGTGCCCGTCGGCCACGTTGAAGCCGGCCTTCGGACCTTCGATCCCCGATCGCCGTTTCCCGAGGAGGTGAACCGCCGGCTCACCGACCAGCTCTCGGAGTGGTTGTTCGCGCCGACGCGGCACGCAGCCCGGACGCTTCGCGCGGAGGGATTTCCTGCCCGCAGAATACTGACGACCGGGAATACGGGGGTCGACGCACTGCTTTGGACACTCGACAACGCTCCGGTCGCCTGGCCGGCCGGGCTTGAAGCGCAACTCGGCGACGACCCGGTCATTCTCGTCACAGCACACCGCCGCGAGTCCTTCGGGGAGCCACTGGACAATCTCTTTCGTGCCATCCGGGAGATCGTCGACCGGGAGCCGGGCGTTCGCGTGGTCTATCCGGTGCACTTGAACCCAAATGTGCGCCGGTCGGTCGACGATCGGCTTCGCGGCCACCCCCGAATCCATCTCATTGAGCCGGTGTCGTATCCGGAGATGGTGACCCTTCTGGGTCGGTGCCGAATGGTACTGACCGATTCGGGCGGGCTGCAGGAGGAAGCACCGACACTGGGAAAGCCGGTCCTGGTCACTCGTGCGACCACGGAACGACCCGAAGGGCTGGATGAGGGTACGTCGATCCTGGTTGGCACCGACCCCGGTCGGGTGATCGCGGCCTGCCGCCGTCTGCTGCGGGCAGCGCCAACCACGACCACCCGTCGGCGGCGTAATCCATTCGGTGATGGTCGGGCGGCGGCCCGAATCCTGGCCCGGTTGGAGCGAGACCTGGCGCGGGCTTGAGTTAAAGTCAGCCGATGGATTCGCTACGCTTGGCCGTGACTCGTGGGACGGCCATCACGCTCGTGTCGATCGTGGCCATGCGGGCCATTGGCTTTGTAACAAGTCTGGTCCTGGCTCGACGTCTCGGCCCCGAGGCCTTCGGTGCGTGGGTCATTCTCATCGGCTTTCAGGCCGTGGTCGTGGTGGTTGCGGGGCTCGGGCTTCCTCTGATCGCGCCCAAACTCGTGGCCGAGAAGCACACAGCCGAAGCCCGTACCGCCGCGATCCTCGGGGGCTTCCTGACGGCTGCCCTCGTCATGGGCATTTTGGCGGGTGTTTTGGTCGTGGCCGCCGCCCCCTGGCTCACTCGGATCATGGTCGGACCCGCCGGGGATCCCCGGGACACCGCCTGGCTGGGATTTGCCGTCGCGGCCATCGTCTGGTCAACCGCGACCGGCGCGATACTTCAAGGGCGGCAACAGATACAACGGCTGGCCATATACAGTATGGGCCTGACAGGGTTGAATCTCGCCCTGCTCATCCCGGCCACCCACGTCTACGGCCTTCCAGGCGCCATCATGGCACTCGGGGTCGGTCACATTGTTTTCGCGCTGGCCGTGCTTGCCGCCCTCCCGCGTTCACTCCGCCGGCTCAACTGGTCGCGCGAGGCGTTGAACCATGTGGCGCACGGCCTCGCGCTCGGCTGGCCTTTGCTGGCGTCGACGCTCCTGGTGCCGTTGGTTGCCTGGCTGGGTCGCACCTGGCTTGGTCGGCACGGCGGCCTTGGGTCGGTCGGCCATTACCAGGTTGCCGAGACACTCAATCAGGCCATCCTCTTCGTGCCAATGGCCATCACGATGCCGCTCTACCCCATGATCGCCAGCCTATCCCGTGAGCGTCCCGAAGAGGCCGTGCGCACCTTCGCTCCTGTCTTTGTCTATGTCACGCTGCTGTCGCTGCCAACGGCCGTCATCGTCGGTTGGCTCGCGCCAATCTGGGTGGGACTGTTCGGCCCCGGCTATCAGGATGCCGCCCCCACAGTGGCCCTTCTCACCGTCGGCTACTTCATCTCCAGCGCGGGCTATCTCACTGGTTCATTCCTGGCTGGCTTCGGGATGACGGGTCGCGGTTTCCTGTTGAATGCCACCTGGTCCGTCCTCTACCTGTTTGCTGCCTGGCTCCTGGTGCCCAGGTGGGGGGCGACCGGACTGGCCGGAGCACATGTGGCATCGTACCTCGTACACACCGTCATTCTGGCTGTCGCGGTCCGACGGTGGATCGGCCTTGACATCGTGCCGGCGCCGCGATTGCTCGTGGGAGGCATCCTTCTGCTCGCACTTGGACTCTGGCTCATGCCGCGCCTCGATCCCGTCGCTCAGGCCCTGGCGGCCATACCGGCGCTGCTCGTATCTCTGGCGCTTGGAGGCCGCCTCTGGCGTCGCGCCTTCGAACGGCTACCTGGATGGATGGGCCTCCGGTGACGATTCTCTACTTCGGTGTCGTTGACTGGTATTATCTGAGACAGCGACCACAACACATGGCTCGCGAACTCGCTGCCCGGACCCGTGTCGTCTACGCGCATCCGCGCACGTTTCTCGGCAGCTGGCGCGCCCGGCATCGACTTCCCGCAGGTGCGCTGGCCGCCTGGCGCGATGACCCGGAGGGCGAGGGGCGAACGCTCAGCCTGTACGAACCGCTTGGCGGTCCGCGCCACCGGGGCGACGTTCTCCGTTCGTTCAGCGACCGATTCTTCCTCGGCGGGCTCCGGCGCGAACTCCGACGCCGACGACTGACACCGGATCTCATCTGGCTCGGGCACCCGTCACACGAGCGCTATCTCGAGGCCTTTGGCAACATCCCGCTCATCTATGACTGCATGGACGACTGGGGGGCGTTTCCGGATGCCGGGGAAGTGGTGGCGGGCGAATCGCGATTGATTCGGCGCGCGCGCTGGGTCCTGGCCTCGAGTCAAAAACTGGCCGATCGGCTCCGGGCGGGGGGTGCCACCGTCCATTTGGTCCCGAACGGCGTCGAGCACGAGCGCTTCCGAGGGGCAATCGATTTGCCCGTGGCCGCGGGGGATCGGACCGACCCTCGCGCATCGAGGATTGCGCTGACGATCGGCACCTTCGGCCCCTGGATCGACTTCGAGCTCATTGGCGAGATCGCTCGTGCCTGCCCCGGGTGGCATTTCCGTCTCGTCGGCCCGATCGAGGCGGATCCGCCCGCTGGCATTCCTCGCGCCGATAATCTGGAGTGGGTCGGCCGGCGTCCCTACGAGGAACTGCCTTTGATGATGGCCACGGCCGCCGCGGCCTTTCTGCCCTTTCGGCTGAACAGCCTGACCGCCAGTGTTGATCCCGTGAAAGTCTATGAATTTCTGGCGGCGGGCCTGGCGGTCGCGGCCGTGCCGCTGCCCGAGCTGGCCAAGTTTACTTCGGGAGTGGTCATGGCCCGCACCGGTGCCGAATTCCGGGTGGCATTGGAGACCGCCCGCGAGCTTGGCGCCACGCCGTCCGCCCGCCGGATCCTTTCCGACAGCGTGGCTGGTCACTCCTGGGCCGGGCGCGCCGCATCGGTCCTGTCGCTGCTGCAATCCGTGATGGACCCCGAGTCGAGTCGCGCGTTTAAAGGTCGATAGGGATTCACGCCAGTGACTTTAGTATCATCGTCAAATGCACGTCAGCACGACCAATCGGAACAACATCCCCGACGATCTGCTCCTCAAGAGGCCTGTCACCAACGATCCAAATCGCCCCCTGCGGGTGGCGATGCTCGGTTCGAAGGGGATCCCCGCCAGCGTCGGCGGCGTCGAGCGGATAGTCGAGGAACTCTCGGCGCGCCTTGTGGCGCGGGGGCATGAGGTCACGGTCTACAGCCGGCGGGCCTACACCGGGGATGTTCCGGCGGGACACCATCGTGGCATCCGGTTGCGCTGGACGGCATCGCTTCCCGGCAAGTACACCGATACCCTGAGCCATGCCCTCATGTCCACCATTGATGCGCTTGGTCGGGGCTTCGACATCCTGCATATCCATTCCCTCGGCAATGCGCCGGTCATTCCACTGGCCCGACTGGCGGGGGCCCGCGTCCTCTTTCATGTGCATGGTCAGGAGTGGAAGGGAGGCAAGTGGGGGCCAAGGGCTCGAAGCTACTTTCGATGGTGTGAGGGGCTCGGTCTCTCATCGGCCCGGCAATCGGTGGTCAACACCGCCGCTTCGCACGACGACTATCGCGCGCGATACGGCCGCGAGTCGATCTACATTCCGAATGCGGTCGAAATGCCCGAGCCGCGTGTAACCGGTGTGCTCGAACGGCTCGGGATCAGACCGGGGTCCTATCTCCTTTTCGTGGGTCGCCTCGTTCCCGAGAAAGGGTGTCACTACCTGATCGACGCCCACCGTCGGCTGGACCTTGAGCTTCCCCTCGTGATCTGCGGCGAACCGGCGCATTCCGAGGATTACGCCCGACAGCTCAAGGCCTCGGCCGGCCCACGCGTCGTTTTTGCCGGCACGATTCTGGGCGAGGAACTGACCGAGCTCTACGCGGGGTGCTGGCTCCTGGTCAATCCAACCGAGCGCGACGCCGTCAGCCTGGTGCTTCTGGAGGCCATGGCCCAGGGGGCTCCGGTGCTGGCCAGCGACATTCCCGAGATGGTGGAGGGGCTCGGTGGTACCGGCTTTCATTTCCGGGCAAGAGATGCCGATGATCTGACCAGGGTCATGGCCGAGCTTCTGGCCGCGCCGGATCGACTCAGGGCGGTCGGCGCCGGGGCGAGGGAGCGGGTCCGCCAGGTTTACGCCTGGCCGGCCGTTGTGGATCAGTTTGAGGCGGTCTATCGGAATCTGATGGCCGGGCCGGAGTCTCTGTTATGATAAGGGCTCGCGGGCCGGGCAGCACCAGTCGCCGGCCCCGCCCGTTGCGTCATATCACCCGGAGCCGGGATGCACCTCGACACGACCAACCTGAAAAATATCCCCGACGACCTGCTCCTCGTAGTCTCCTATCGGTGCAATTCTCGATGCGTCATGTGCGGCATCTGGGAAGGGGATCAGGCGTCCGCGGGGGAGATGACACCCGCGGAGTACCGGGCCACGATTCCGGACTCGCTGTCGCATGTCAACATTACAGGCGGCGAGACATTTCTTCGGAAGGACCTGGTCGATGTGGTGGCTGCCGTCAAGGAAGCCGCACCGAAGGCGGCCATCACCATCTCAACGAACGGTCTCCAGCCCAGCCTCACGCGCCGGATCCTGCCGGATCTGTTGCGCGAAAAATCCGACATCGGTTTCGCCGTCTCGATCGATGGTGACGAGGCCATGCACGATGCGGTCCGCGGCATTCCCGGCAACTATCGGAAGTGCATCGAAACAGTCCGCGCTTTTCAGGAAGCCGGCTCCAAGAACATCCGGATCGGCTTCACCGCCATGGGGCAGAACGACCACCAGCTGGGCACCATCTACAAGCTGTCCAAGGAGCTCGGCGTCCAGTTCACCTGCGCGGTCGCGCACAACTCCGAACACTACTTCCAGACGGCGGTGAACACCGGCGTTCACGTCGATGTGTTGACGCAAGAACTCGACAAGGTGGCGCGTGAGGAACTGAAGTCGAGCAACGTCAAATCGTGGTTCCGGGCCTATTTTCAGAAGGGTCTGGGTGAATTCGCCGCCACCGGCCAACGGCCGGTTCGATGCGAGGCCGCACACGATTCCTACATGATGGACCCGAAGGGAAACATCTTTCCCTGCAACATCCTCAACATGCCCGTGGGAAACGTCCGCGAGCAGTCGTTCCTGGAAATCTGGACCAGCCCGAAGATGGACGAAATCCGGCACGTGGTTCGCAACTGCAAGGAGCCGTGCTGGATGGTCTGCACCGCGCGGAGTGCCATCAAGCGGCATCTCCCCGAGGTTTCGACCTGGGTCATTGTCCACAAGATGAAGGCCCATTTCGGAATGACCGTGATTCCGGGCCCCGGCGGCTCATTGCCGAATTCCCGGCCGGCCGCGTCGACCCCTGCGTAGGACGCCGTTTCAGGTCGCTGACGCGCCAACTGATCTGTATGAATTTCACGGCATTCCCACATTAGATAGTGAGCGGATTGAGGTTAGCCCGTCCGGGCCACAAGGACGGGAAGTCCCACCGATATTGAGGCGTCCTTCGTCCCTATGGTAAGTTCGAGCTGGTCGGTGGTGGAAATCCGTCTCAAGATCGGCCAACTCATTGCGTACCGGCAGGCCGTTGAGGCGCCCAGCCTTTCCCCATGGTGAGTGGATGAACTCTACGCTGACCCTTCAAATCCCCGCCGGGCAGGTTCCGGCGCCCCAGCTGGCCCCGGTGCCCCGGCATCGAAGGCAGGAGCGGCGTCTCTTGCTCCTCCGAGCTTCCATGGTGATCCTTGACCTCCTGGCGATCGCCGGTTCCGTGGCGTTGGCCATGATGACGCTGGGCCGTCAGGGGCAGGGCCCTCTACCGGGCCTCTTGCCCGTTGCGCTCCTGTCCGCGGGCATCTGGATCAGCTCGATCACCTGGGCGGGCGGTTATGAAGTCCGTCTCCTCGGGCGTCGGATGGAACTGACGACCCGCCTTCTCAAGGCCTCCATCCTGGCCGTCATCCTCCAGATCCTCGTTGACTTTGCCCTCCGGCCCTCGTTTCCCATGCCCGGGCGTGGCCCCCTGCTGCTCTTCTGGCTTACAGCTACCGCCCTGGTTCTCACGCTTCGGTGGAGCGTCTGGCGCTGGGTCGTCGTTCGGGCCCTCCGGGGACGTCTGACCAGCGAGGCTGTCGTCGTCGGTTCTGACCCGGAGAGCCAGCGGCGCAGCGCCCTTCTGCTGCGCTGGATGCTCTTTCCGCCGGTGGTCCGCACCGTCATCGACGGCAAGGGCGTTACGGAAGAGATCGAGCGGCTCGCCTCGCAAGGCGCCATCGATCAGGTCCATGTCGTCCGCGACGATATTCCTCGCGACACGTTGATCGAACTGGTGCAGCGCTGTGTCGGGTGGGGGCTGACCGTGGTGGTGGCCTCACCGGCATTCAACGTCATGATCGGCCGGGCCCCGGTCTTCGTGCTGGATGGCATGCCCGTGATCGAAATCCAGCCGTCGGGTCTTTTCACGCCGGCCCGCCACATCAAGCGGGCCATCGACCTGACCGGGGCGCTGGCCGGCGGGATCGTCCTTCTGCCCCTATTCGCCCTGATCGCCCTCGGAATCAAGCTCACATCCCGGGGACCGGTCTTCTATCGCCAGGAGCGGGTCGGCCGTGACGGGCGCGTCTTCCACTTTTTCAAGTTCCGATCGATGGTAGTGAACAACGACGAGCATCTCCATCGGGCCTACCTGGAAAAACTGGTCACGATCGGCGCAGAAGCCAGCCTGGACCGGAAAGGGCAAAAGATCTACAAGCTGGTGGACGACCCCCGGGTCACGCGGATCGGTGCTTTCCTGCGTCGAACATCGCTCGACGAACTCCCCCAGCTATGGAATATCATCAAGGGAGAGATGAGCCTGGTGGGGCCGCGCCCCTGCCTGGCCTACGAGTGGGATCTTCACAAGGAATGGCAGAAGCGTCGGCTGGATGTCACGCCCGGGCTGACCGGGCTCTGGCAGGTGACCGGCCGGAGCCGGGTGCCGTTCGAGGACATGGTGCTGCTCGATATCTATTACATCGCTCACTGGTCGATCGGACTGGATCTCGAGCTCATCCTGCGAACCGTGCCGGTTATTTTTTCCGGGCGGGGCGGGCATTGACAGCTTTGACATGACGGAAGAGCAGGGGGAAGCCATGGTCGGCTCGGCGGATAACGCAACGGGTCAGCTCGGTGTCGGCGTCGTTGGCTGCGGCTACTGGGGCCCGAATTTGATTCGCAACCTGGTCGAGAATCGACGATGCCGAAATCTGACCGTCTGTGATCTGAAACCCGAACGGCTGGTGAAGATCCGGCAGCGCTATCCGCATGTGGGCGTCCAATCGTCCTTCTGCGAACTGCTCAATTCCCCCGACATCGACGCCGTGGTCATCGCCACGCCACTCTCGACCCATTTCCCCCTGGCGGAAGCCGCGCTCCTGGCCGGCAAGCACACCTTCGTCGAGAAGCCGTTCACGGCCACTAGCGCCCAGGCCCGCCGTCTGCTGGATCTTGCCCGCGAACGGAACAGGATCGTCATGGTCGGACACACCTTCATCTACGCGCCGGCCGTCAAGCTGATCGCCGAGCTGATCCAGAAGGGCGAACTCGGGTCGATCCACTACATCTCTTCAACAAGGGTCAATCTCGGCATTCATCAGAAGGACACCAGCGTCATCTGGGACCTGGCGCCCCACGATCTCTCCATGCTGCTTCACTGGCTGGGCGAGCCCCCCATCCAGGTGTCGGCCGTTGGCCGCGACTATGTGCAGCCGGGTATCCCGGATGTGGCCTTCATCGACCTGGTTTTCGAGTCAGGGGCCATCGCCCATGTGCAGGTGTCGTGGCTGGCGCCGTCCAAGCTCCGCAATACCACCATCGTCGGGAGCCGGCGAATGGTGGTATACGACGACACGGAGAACCTGGAAAAGGTCAAGGTCTTCGACAAGGGCGTCTCCTACCGCGATCCGCAAACCTTTGGCGAATTCCAGCTTTCGTACCGCTCGGGCGATATCGTCTCGCCCAGCCTTGATTCCTACGAGCCACTGGCGGCCGAGCTGGATGATTTTCTGATCGCCGGGCTGACCGGGCGACGGCCCCAGTCCAATGCCGAATCGGGCCTTCAGGTGGTCCGGGTCCTCGAGGCCGCCGAGCGCTCGCTCATGAACGGCGGGCACCTGGAAAGGCTGGAGTGGGAGCCGATCGAAGTCGGGGTGGCAAAGGGCGACCGTTGAGTTCGACGCATCCGCCCGGCCTCCTGAACGTCACCCTTGGCGCCGGTGCCCAGCTCGACGAGCCGATCTTTCTCGGACGACCGCCGCGCGGTCGGCTGCCGGGGGAGCTCCCGCTGATCATCGGCGAGGGCGCGATCATCCGGGCCTTCACCGTCATCTATGCCGGCACCACCATCGGCCATCGCTTCCAGACCGGTCACGGCGCCTCGATCCGCGAGGACAACATCATCGGCGATGACTGCTCAGTCGGCACCAACGCCGTCCTCGAATTCGGAAACCGGATCGGCAACGGCTGCCGTATCCACAGCCTTTCCTTCCTGGAGATGGTCACCCTTGGTGATCACGTGTTCGTGGGACCGAACGTCGTTTTCACCGACGATCCGCATCCCATGGGATGCGCCCATTACAAGGAGTGCAAGGGGGGGGCCGTGGTCGAGGACCTGGTCAAGATCGGCGCCGGGGTGGTCGTATTGCCCGGCGTCCGGATCGGCCGGGGGGCGTTGATCGGGGCCGGATCCGTTGTCGTGGCCGACGTGCCGGCGGGGATGGTCGTGGCCGGCAATCCGGCCCGGGTGATCAAGAAGGTCGATGAACTCACCTGTCCGCCCGGATTTTACGAGCGCCCCTACGTCTGGGAACCCTATGTCACGCCGAAGGCCTGAGGTCGCCCCGAACTAGATGGCTCTGTCGACCGTCCCGAGTACCGAGATCGAGGCCCGCCTCGAACGCACCCGCGCCCGGCTTCGGATGGCCGATGTCGAAGCCGCCCTGATTATCCAGCGTGCCGACTTTTTCTATCTCACCGGCACGGCCCAGAACGGTCTCCTGTCGCTTCCCGCGGAATCGGACGGCGAGCCGCTGCTCCTGGTCCAGAAAAGCCGGAGCCGCGCGCGGGAGGAATCGCCGATCGCACGGCAGGAGCCTCTCGACTCACCGCGGGGTCTGGCCAGCGCCCTTCGCGCGGCGGGTCACGGTCCCTGGCGGAGGATCGGCCTCGAACTCGATGTTCTTCCCTGGCGCGAGGTGCGACGCCTCGAGGAGCAGTTCCCCGGCGTCGAGTTCGTCGATATCTCGATGCCGCTGCGTGAAATCCGCATGGTCAAATCGGAATACGAAATCCGGCAGATGGAGGGTGCGGCCGAAATTCTGGCCAGGGTCTTCGCCCGTGTGCCGGAAATTCTTCGCGCTTCCGAACGGGAGATCGACGCGGCCGCGGCCATCGAGGGAGAAATGCGGCGCCACCGTCACCAGGCCCTGGTCCGCATCCGTCGCTGGAACATGGAACTGGCCGGAGCCACCGTGGCGGCAGGGCCGTCGGCCAGCCATCCGCAGGCCTTTGACGGCGCGGATGGCAGCGTGGGGCTGTACCCCGCCTTCCCGCACTCGGGAAGCGAGCGTCCCCTCGTTTTTGGCGAACCGATCATGATCGATCTCGTCGCCGGCTTTGGTGGCTACCTCGCCGACAAGACACGCATCTTCGTCCTCGGACGCCTGGTCGATCCGGAATTGTTGGAAGCCCATCGGTTCACGCTTCGACTGCAGGCTGAAATCCAGGACCGCCTGCGCCCGGGGGCCGTTTGCAGCTCGATCTACACCCACGTCATGGAGCAGGTGTCAGCGACCGCCTGGCAGTCCGGCTTCATGGGGTGGGGCGAAAATCAGGTGGCCTTCATCGGCCATGGCGTCGGTCTCGAGCTGGACGAATTGCCAATCCTCTCGGCTCGCTCGAGCACCGCCCTGAAAGAGGGGATGGTCGTGGCCATCGAACCGAAGATCTTCTTCGGCGAAAGGGGAGGCGTCGGCATCGAGAACAGCTGGGTCGTGACCGCCGATGGGTGCCGAAATCTGACCGCCGACTCCAGCGACGAGATCATCGAGGTCTGACGATCCGGCCTAGCGTTTGGTCGGTTTTCCGGGAGGAGCGGCCACCGTTGCCGCCGCGTAAGCCGCCTCGCTTGACCAGCTGAACATCGCGGTGACGCCGCTCTTGTGGTCAGCGACCGGGCCATCCGGAACCATCGAAGGGCAGTAAAGCGTGTCGACGTCATACACGTAGAGTGGCCCGAGAAAGCGGAAGGTGTGCCCGAGGTTGTTCAGGTCGGGCGGCCGAATGCCGTTGATCGAGCGGCCAGGGGTCAGAATCATCCGAAGTCGCTCGACCGCCTCCACGAAGATTCGACCGGCCGTGATGCCGGTGGCAAGCGGTACCCGTTCTATGCGCGTGAAGGGAGGCCCGCCGGCGCCCATCACCAAAATGCCGATAGCCCGCGTCAGCCCCTCTGCCTGTGCCGAGTCGGCGGCCTCGGGCAGCCAGACCTCGCGGCGGACCCACCGCTCGCAGTTCCCTGGAAAAACCGTTTCGCCAGCCGGCGCCTCGGCAATGACCAGCACGGAGAGACCGGACAGATCGGTGCTGTGCCAGCGCCCCCGCGTCACCTGGAAGACCATCACCTTCTGGCAACCGGGTCCAGGTCGGTTCGAACCGAAGTGACCCGGGCAAAGAGGCGCGTCGGTGCAGGCCTCGACATAGTTGCCATTCAACGCGAATTCCTGTGTCGCGGCCCATCCCGTGGCCGGGCCGGTCGGCTGACGTGCGGGGTCCATGGCGGCGAGCACACCCGGCGCAAGGCCGGACAGACTGAGGAGGGCCAGGCCGGGAACGGCGGCCAGGTGGAACGAATGACGCTTCATTGACCGCCGGGAAATGGCGCTGCTATCCTGCTTCATTCTCAATCTCGCTCGGGGGATTGGATGACGCCTGTCATGGCCACCGCTGGACATCCGGCACGCCACAGGACATTCAGGGGGACCGTCCGGGTCCATTGTAGCCGGCGGACGTCAGGTCCGCCCGCCCCGAACCCGTTTTTCATCAGTCAGTTCCGAAACCGTTGCCGGGCGGCATCGTCAGGGTCGCCGCGCCTGAGGTATCCGATTATGCCGATTCGCGAACTTGAACGCACTTTTGATCCCGCCCTGGTGGAAGGGCGGATCTACAAAGCCTGGAAGGACTCGGGCCAGTTTCACGCGCGCCCGACTCCCGCCAGGAAACCGTTCACCATCATGATCCCGCCCCCCAATGTCACCGGGATCCTTCATATGGGCCATGTCCTCGACAACACCATCCAGGACGTCGTCATCCGCTTCCGACGGATGCAGGGGTGGGAGGCACTGTGGCAGCCCGGCACGGATCACGCCGGAATCGCCACGCAAAACGTCGTCGAGAAGAAGCTGCGGGACGAGGGAACCAGCCGCAAGGAGCTTGGCCGCGAAGAGTTCGTGGCCCGCGTCTGGAAGTGGCGCGAGGAGTACGGCGGCGTCATCATCCGCCAGCTCCAACGACTGGGTGCCTCTTGTGATTGGGAGCGCGAGCGCTTCACGATGGACGAGGGGCTTTCCAGCGCCGTCGAGGAAGCCTTTCTCCACCTGTACGCCAAGGGGCTCATTTATCGTGGCCACTATATCGTCAACTGGTGTCCGCGCTGCCAGACGGCCATTTCCGACGAAGAGGTCGAGCACGTCGATGTCGAGGGCCGGCTCCACTTCGTCACCTATCCCTTCGAGATCGGTGGCACGGAGGGGATCACGGTGGCCACCACCCGGCCGGAAACCATACTTGGCGATGTCGCCGTCGCCGTGAATCCGGCCGACGAGCGCTACCAGGCGCTGATCGGCAAATCGGTGCATGTGCCATTCATCGACCGGCCCATCCCGATCATCGCGGACGACTACGTCGAGATGGAATTTGGTGCCGGAGCCCTCAAGGTCACACCGGCCCACGACATCAACGACTTCGAGCTGGGCAAGCGGCACCATCTGGAACCGATCGTGGTCATCGACGAAACAGGCACGATGAATGCCGCCGCCGGCCCCTTCGCCGGCCAGGATCGCTTCGTGGCCCGGAAGGGCGTCGTGCATCGACTCAAGGAGATGGGCCTGCTCGCCCGGGTCGAGAACCACGCGATGAGCCTCGGCCATTGTCACCGCTGCAATACGGTCATCGAGCCGCTCCTCTCGCGGCAATGGTTCGTGAAGATGGGCCCGCTCGCGGAACCGGCGATTCGTGCCCTCAAGTCGGGGCGCCTCCAATTCGCTCCCGAGCACTGGAACAAGGTCTATCTCAACTGGATGACCAACATCCGCGACTGGTGCATCAGCCGCCAGCTCTGGTGGGGGCATCGGATTCCGGTCTGGTATTGCGATCAGGACGCCACGCCACATGCGGGCCGGGGGGCACCAACCGCCTGCACTATCTGCGGGGGAGCGGCCTTCACGCAGGATCCGGATGTTCTGGATACCTGGTTTTCGTCCTGGCTCTGGCCCTTTTCCACCCTGGGCTGGCCCGAAAGGACGAAAGACCTCGACTATTTTTATCCGACGCAATATCTGACCACCGGGCCGGACATCATTTTCTTCTGGGTGGCCCGCATGGTCATGGCCGGCATCGAATTCATGGATCGAGAGCCGTTCCCGGTCGTCTACCTGCATGGCATCGTGCGCGACGAGCAGGGGCGAAAGATGTCCAAGAGCCTCGGCAACTCGCCCGACCCGCTCGATCTCATCGACCGCTACGGGGCGGACGCTCTCCGCTACACGATGATCCTGCTGACCCCCAGCGGCCAGGATGTGCTCTTCTCGGAAAAGAAATGCGAGGTCGGCCGCAACTTCGCGAACAAGATCTGGAACGCGTCGCGTCTCGCGCTCTCCCACATGGAGGGATTCGATCCGGCGGCCACCGATTGGAAGACACTGCCGCTCCAGGATGTCGACCGCTGGATACTCTCCCGGCTCGACGAAACGGTCGAATCCGTCACCGGCAGTCTGGACACGTTCCGTTACAACGAGGCGGCCCGCGATCTGTACGAATTCGCCTGGGGCGACTTCTGTGACTGGTACCTCGAATTCGCCAAGCAACTCTTCTACGCCGAGCCGGGCCCGGAGCGGACCGCCGCGCAGGCGGTCACGCATGAGGTGCTGGCCACGCTGCTCCATCTCCTGCATCCGTTCCAGCCATTCATCACCGAGGAACTCTGGTCGGTGCTGCCGGGCGGCTCGAGCGACGGCGCGTCCCTTCTGATCCGCCGGCCCTGGCCCGTTTCAATTCCGGAGCGCCGCGACGATGCGGCGTCCGCCGGCGTGGCACATCTCAAGGAGATCATCACGTCGATACGCAATCTCCGCATCGAAATGAACGTGTCGCCCGGCAAGAATGTGGACGTCGTGCTCAAGGCCCGCCCAAATGAGTCGGGAATTTTGTCCCGGCTGTCCGGGTACGTCCGCTCTCTCGCCAAAGTGGGGGATCTGGTCATCGGGCCGGAGGTGGCGCGTCCGGAGGTGGCGGCGGCGGCCGTCGTCGGCGAAACCGAGGTCTTCCTCTCGTTGACGGGGGCCATCGACCTGACGGCCGAGTCCGCCCGCCTGAACCGGGAAATAGACAAGATCGAGAAGCTCGCCCAGTCCGTCGAAAAGAAACTGGCCAATGAGGATTTCCGGGCCAAGGCGCCGGCCGAGGTGGTGGAGGCCGAGGGGGAGCGACTCAAGCTCCTCCGCGACACCCGGGCCCGGCTCGCCGATAACCTGGCAATCATTTCAGGAGGAGCAAAATGAACAGGAAGCACGACAGACGGCAAATCAGCTCGAAAATCGCGGCCATCACGCTCACGGTCGGTGTCAGCGCCTTCGGTATCGTCACGCAGGCGGCGGATGGGCCCGGCGTGGCGCTCACGGTTTATAACCAGAACCTGGGACTCGTGAAAGACACCCGCTCGGTCGATCTCAAATCGGGGTCGACGACCATCCGTTTCGATGATGTCTCCGCGCAGATCGACCCCACGTCGGTGCATGTCAAAGCCCTTCAGCACCCCGGCGAAGTGACGGTTCTGGAACAGAACTACCAGTACGACCTGGCCGACGCCGACCGGCTCATGCAGCGTTATCTGAACCGGTCGGTCACCGCCGTCATGAAGGATGGCGCCAGCGTGTCCGGAACGCTCCTGTCATTCGACGGAGGCAGTCTCGTTCTGAAGGACGGTGATGGCGTTCGAATCGTCACCCGCAGCGAAGTGAAGAATGTCTCGCTGGGCGAACTCCCCGGTGGCCTGGTTGTCCGGCCGACGCTGGTGTGGGATCTGGACAGCCAGCGCTCCGGCAGCGAGCTGATCGAGGTCAGCTATCTCACCACCGGCATCAACTGGCACGCCGAGTACGTGGCCGTGGTCGATGCCGAGGACAAAAACCTCGATCTGACCGGCTGGGTCTCCATCGACAACCAGTCCGGCGCCACCTACGAAAACGCCCGGCTCCGCCTCGTGGCCGGGGATATCAACCGCGTTCAGCCGGAAATGCCTCCCATGCCCCGGCGCGAAATGCTCATGTCCGCCGATGGATCGGCCGAGAAGCAGTTCGCGGAGGAGGCGTTTTTCGAATATCACCTCTATACGCTCGCCCGCCCCGCCACCGTGCGCGACCGCGAGACGAAGCAACTGGCCCTCTTTCCGCAGGCCCGGACCGGCGTCATCAAGAAGATGACCTACGATGGTCAGCGCGATGCGAAAAAGGTGTCCGTCAGCGTCGAGTTCGCCAACTCGGAAACCAACGGCCTCGGCATGGCCCTCCCCAAGGGCACCGTCCGCGTCTACAAGCAGGCCAGGGACGGCGCCGAGGAGTTCATCGGCGAAGATCGGATGGACCATACGGCCAAAGATGAAAAGGTGCGCCTGACCCTCGGCAACGCCTTCGATGTCGTCGGCGAACGCACGCAGACCGATTACCAGCGCATCGACGACCGCAATTTCAAACAGTCCGTCAAGATCGAAATCCGAAATCACAAGACCGAGGCCGTCGACGTCTCCATCATCGAACACCTCCCCGGCACCTGGACCGTCACGGAGAAGTCGCATGACTTCAAGAAGACCGACGCCCAGACCATCGAGTTTCCGGTCAGCGTCCCGGCCGACGGCACGGTCACGGTTCTTTATACGGCGCGGATCAAGTACTGATCTGATGACGATTACCGAGCTCGGTGACGGGCCCGACGTCTCAGAACATTCACGCGGTCGCGGCTCGCAGAGATGGTCGCCGCCAGGGGCCAGGAGTCATCGGTGGCCGATTGGACAGCCTTGTCATGGTGGATCGCACCCAAATACGATGAGGTTGGAGGTCGATCATGGTTGGAATTCCCGAATACAAACGTAAACAAATCGCAGCGGCGTGCGCTCGCCATGGCGTGTTGCGTTTGGATGTGTTCGGAATTCTCGACGCAGCGAACCGCTCGACGCCTACTTCAACCTGCTCGATGAACTGAGAGGTCTGCCAGGCGTCGATGTCGATCTCGTGATGGTGGATGCGGTCAAGAATCGCTACATCGCAGCCGACATAGCGCGCACCAGGCAGTCTCTCTACGCCGCGTGACGCACTCGCGTACTTATCGGACATCGTCGATGCTCGCAATGCGATAGCCGGGGCGTTGCGTGAAGTCGAACTGGATAAATACAGGCAGGACCGATTAATGCGTTCCGAGCGCGAGTTCATCAGCATCGGCGAAGCTGTGTCGGCACTCTCGCGTCTTGCACCTGATGCTTTCAAGTCAATTACAAACGCTCGACGCATTGCCGATTTTCGCAACCAGCTCACAGACGAATATCCGACCGTCGATGATACGCTGGTGTGGGCCCTGGCGAAACGAGATGCCCCGGTGCTTCGCGATGAATGTTCCGCGATCATGGGTCGCCTTGAGGGCGAATCAATTTAGGTTGCAGACTAGCGGGTGGGTTGTGTCATTACGGTCGTGTCAGCTCCACTCAGGACCGATCCCGCCCCCCGCGCTATAATCC
>Ga0163152_10003740_pt1 | contig 19507 bp, 10 predicted proteins | sample OliLakLV19MP8IB2_FD_148635 | JGI IMG/M metagenome (GOLD analysis project Ga0163152, IMG submission 148635) | Freshwater microbial mat bacterial communities from Lake Vanda, McMurdo Dry Valleys, Antarctica - Oligotrophic Lake LV.19.MP8.IB-2 | ecosystem: Environmental > Aquatic > Freshwater >...
ACCCCGACCACGCCTCCGGCGCCCGCTGCGGCCGCCTCCGAGGACGAAGACGAAGAGCTCGAGGAAGAGGAGAAGGACTCGAGCTCCGCCGACGACGAGGGCGGCGACGACGAAGGGTCGGACGACGAAGACGAGAGTGACGACGACGACGAGTCCGAAGAAGAAGGCGACGAGGACGAAGAAGACTTCCTCGAGGACGACGAAGAAGACGCCGACGACGCGGACGAGGAAGGCGACGACGACGAAGAAGACGAGAAGGACGACGAAGACGAGGAAGCGGCCGACGCCTCCGGCGGCACGACCGATCGCGAGAAGCTTCGCTCGGAGCTCCTGATCCTCCTCGACGAGCTCGAGCTGTCCGTTCGCACCGCGAACTGCCTCCAGAACCTCGGCGTGGTCTACATCGGCGACGTCGTGCAGTTCTCCGAGGTGGACCTCCTCAAAACGAAGAACTTCGGCCGCAAGTCCCTTGTCGAGATCAAGGAGATCTTCGCGGACATGGGCTTCTCGCTCGGAATGAAACACGAGCCGTGGTGGCCCGAGCAGATCAAGGCAAAGGGCGTCGTTCCTCGCGAAAAGCTCGAGGCCGAATACGACGACGGCGATGAGGACGAAGACGAAGGCGAGTCGACGGCGGTGCCCATGACGCCGGGCCAGGTTCTCGGCGGCAAGGCGCAGGTTTACGAGCTGCTCGGCGAAGCGGTCGAAGTGGTCTTCGAGAACGCTGGCGACGACCTGTCCGAAGAAGCGTGGGACGCGATCCAGCTCGGCGATGCCGTCTACCTCGGCGACCTCGTCCAGATTCCGCGCAGCGAAGTCGCGGAGGAATACGGCGACGACGCGGCAACCGAAATCGACGCGGTGCTCCGCACCAAGGGATTGCACCTCGGCATGGTCTGGGAAGGGTGGTGGCCCGACGTGGTCGACAAGCGCGCCGCTGTCCCCGGGGATCCGGAAGACACGCAGCCCGACGCGCTCGTCGCGGACGCGGACGACGAGTCCGTCGACGAGGACGACGAGAGCGACGACGAGGACGAAGAAGTGGACGAAGAAGTGGACGAAGAAGTGGACGAGCCCGCGGACACCGTTCCGGCGAAGCAGTCCGCGGCCGCACCGAAGTCCGGCGCGTCGGCGCCGCCGCCGCCGAGCGACGCGGACCCGGGAAGCAACTACTCGGGCCCCTTCCGGGACGTCGACGCGCTGCGCGACTTCCTGCGCCGCATCCTCTACGGACTTCCGCCCGGCCGCTCGATGGAGCCGAAGGACGACGTGAACGTCCGCCGCCATCTGCCGGCAAACGTCGCGAAGAAGAACGCGATCGAAGTCGTTCGCGATCTCGCGATCGAGGACATCGAGTTCGCGAAGCTCGTCATCCCCGTGCTCAGCGAGTTCACCGGATCGATCGCAAAGGGCGAGTGGCAGGCGTGCCTCACCGCCATGGTGCAGATCGCCAACAAGCATCCCGGCCTGGACGTTCCGGGACTCCACGTCAGCGGCGCGTCATCTCAGACGGCGCCGTCTTCTAAAACGGGGAAAATCTGAGATGGCACTGATCGCCGGCCACTACGAGAAGGTTCGCGCCCTCGCTGCCACGTCCCGCGTGTTCGTGATCGGCGGCGTGCGCGCGTCCGACAAGAGCCGCCTCACCGTCTACGACTACACGACCAACAAGCCCCTGCACGAGATCGACGTCCCGGCCCATGTGCTCGGCGTCGTGGTCGCGGCGGGCGACGCCATCGCGGCAGCGTGCTCCGACGGCTTCGTGCGCGTGTTCGTCGCCGGCGTCGAAACGAAAAAGTTCATGGCGCACCGCGGCTCGGCGAACGGCATCGCGCTGCTCGGCGCCGACCGACTTTGCACCGTCGGCTCCGATGGCGCGCTCCGCACGTGGTCCCTCGCGAGCGGACAGAAGCTGAAGGAGTTCGCGCTCTCGGGCCAGGCGCTACGCGCGGTCGCCGCCGATACGGCGGGCGAATACGTCGCCGGCGCGGGCGACGACGGCGTCGTGCGATCCGTCCAGCTCTCCTCCGAACAAGTGCGCGCGATGCCCGGCCATATGGGCCCGGTCCGCGCCCTTGCGTTCACGCCGCGCGATGGCCGCCTTGCGAGCGCGGGCGACGACGGCACGATCCGTATCTGGTACCTCGTCGGCGACGCGGAGTTCGAAGTGCGCGGTGGCGATGGCAGCGGCCACGAAGGTGCGATCCTCGCGATCCTCTTCCCGCCGACGCCCCCGAATCCGCAGGACGGCAGCGATCCGATCGACCGCTTCTACACCGCCGGCTCGGACGGCATGGTGAAGGCGTGGCGTCTCGAGACCAAGATCCGCCCGAAGACGCTCGACTGCGGCGGCAAGCCCATCCACGCGCTTTGTTTCATGCCGCTCGCGTCACCTGTCGCGAATCAGCAGGGATCGCTGCTCGCCGCCGGCGACACGCGCACGATCCGCCGGTTCACGATCGACAACACCGGCAACCCCGCCGAGAACTCGCTGCAATACGGCCACGGCTTCGACGCGCAGGCCACGCAACTCACCACCGGCCAGCGCCCCGCGCGCGAGACGGCCGTGCGCACGCTCGCCGCGCTAGAAGAGCGGGAGTCTCTCGACCTGCTCCTCAAGTCCCTCGCCTCCGACAAGGAGCCGGAGCTCCGCTTGCTCGTCGCGCGCGAGCTCGGCGAGCGCGGCCGCCGCGCGGCCCGCCCGAAGCTTCGCGAAGCCCTCGACGATTCGCATCCGACGGTGCGCGCCGCCGCGTTCGACGCGCTTCTGCTCCTCGATCGCGAATCGCCGCTGGTGCCGCTCCGCCATGCGCTCGCGTCGAAATATCCCGAAGTGCGGATCCGTGCGCTCGGGCACCTCGTGCCGCTGCGCGAGTCGTCGCCGCTCGTTCCCGGACTCATCGCCGACAAGCTCGTCGATGCCGAGCCGACCGTTCGCGTGCAAGCGCTCGAGCAGCTCTCCGCTCTTCATCCGGCGAACTCCCCGGAGCCGCTGCGACTGGCCTACGAGCGGGGACCCGCGGACCTCAAGATCGAAGTGCTCATCCGCTCGGCGTATGCCGGCCTCCTGGGGAACGCCGCGATCGCGCCTCTCGTCGCGCGCGCCCTCGACGACGCCGATCCCGGCGTGCGTCGCAGCGCGTACACGCTCAAGGTGCTCGACAAGCGCGCCCTCGCGGCGACCCTCGAGCCGCGCGACGAGGATCTCGCGCGCTCGATTCTCGAAGTGATGCGCCGCGGCGCGCAGCTCCGTCGCAAGAAAGCGCCCGCTCCGCCCACGCAGCCGACCGTCACCGCCGGCGGCCTCGCCGGCTCGACCTGGGAAGGCACGAGCTCCGGCTACAAGTTCACGCTCGTCATCGAGAAGGCCGCGAACGGCGTCCTCGAGGGCTACCAGGACTGGGCGACCGGACACCGCGCCGCGATCAAGGGAACGTTCAAGGACCAGGACGTCGAGTTCGTCGATCACACGCTGCTCAAGGGCGACGCGGGCTCGTTCAATCTCGGCGACAAGAAGGTCGCGCGCATCTCCGGTGACCAGATGAACGGCACCGACGGCGGCTCGCCGTTCGCCGCCATACGCAAAGGCGCCGCCGCCCAGCCGAAGGCCGCGGTCGCCGCGGTGCCCGAAGCCACTCCCGAGGAGATCAAGGCCGCGCGCGAATCGCTCCCCGGCAGCGGCAACGCCGGCGCGACTCTCGCGGAGGCGGACCTCGACCCCGTGCTCACCGCGATGGCGTGCCGCACGCCCGACACCGCGCTGCGCGGCGCTCGCGGCCTCGCCGCGCTCGGCGACATGCGCGCGCTCGGCGCGCTGCTCCAGCTTTCTCGCGAAGCCGACGCGAACCTGCGTCGCGAAGCGGCGATGGCGCTCTCCCTCGTCAGCGATCCGCGCGCGAAGAAGCGCCTCATCTGGATGCTCGACGACGCGGACGCCGCCGTTCGGGGCGCTGCGCTCGATTCCTACTCGAAGCTCGAAGCGGCGGCGCCACTCAAGTCCGCCGAAGTCGCGCTCCGCTCCGCGCACGAAGACATCCGCGTCCGTGGGCTCAACAGCCTCGTGAAGGTCGGTGCCGAGGGCACGCGGCCCGCCGAAGCCGACACGCTGCTCGGCGACGCGCTGGAGGACGAATCGCAGAAAGTCCGCGGCGAGGCGTTCCGCACCTTGTGGTCGTGGCACCAAACGGATCCGCAGACCGCGCTCGATCGCGCGCTCAAGGGTCGTTTCCCCGATCTCCGCCTCCGCGCCATCCAGGAGCTGGAAGCGCGTGCCAAGGACAATTCCTGGGCGATGGATCGCCTGAAGACGGCGATTGCCGATCGCGACGCCGGTGTGGCCGCTGCCGCCTACAACGCGGTCGTGAAGATCAAGGGCAAGCCGGACCCGGAAGCCCACGTCCTCGCGATGGCGTCGACGCACGTCACCGTCCGCGCGCTCGGCGCGAAGGCGGCCGACGAGGCCTCCGTCGACGCCGTTCGTCCGACGCTGATGAAGGTGCTGCAGGACGAGAAGCCGGAGCCGCGCATGGCGGCGCTCGAGACGCTCGACAAGAAGGTGAAGACCGAGAACGGTCCCCTTCTCGTCGCGCTGCAGAGCGGATTCTTCGACCTCAAGGTCCGCGCGGGCGAGCTCCTCGCGATCCGCCACGACGTCCAGCTCATCGACACGATGCAGGCGTTCGTGCTCGACCTCGAGCTCTTCAAGCGCCGCCCCGATCTCATCCCGCTTCGCCACCGCGCTGCGAGCGCGCTCGCGACTCTGGGCGCGCCGAAGCTCGTGAAATGGTTCGCGACGGTGTTGCTCAAGGACGAAGACGCCCAGATCCGCGAGCAGGCTGCGCGCGGCATGGCGAACAGCGCCCGTCGCGGTGACGAGGGCGATCTCCTCGACGCGCTCGGCCACACCGATGCGTGGGTTCGTTCGTGGGCCGCCGACGGTCTCTCGCGTCTCGGCGATGCGCGTGCGCTTCCGGTGCTCACCGGGAACCTGCGCAACGAGCATCCGCCGATTCGCGAAGGCGCCATCCTCTCCTTCGTCGCCCTCGGCCCCGACGGCTACGGCGGCATGCTGCAGGGTCTCGAGGATCCGTCGAAGGAGCTGCAGGAGCGCGTCTTCATCGTGATCCTTGCCCGCGACCTCGCCGCGTTCCGCAAGGGACTCCCGCCTGACATCCTCACGAGCGCCCTCTCCTCTCAGCGCGCGGAAGTTCGTTTCTCGGCTGCGCGCGCTCTCGAACTGCGCACCGAGCCCGAGGGATATCTCGGCCACCTCGTCGACATTCTCATGCCGCCGAAGCCCGACAAGGTCGGTGACATGAAGGACTGGCCCGCCGAGGAGACGCGCGAGCGGATCCTCGTCGGACTTGCGGACGCGCTCGCGGGCGATCAGCCCGAGCAGCGTTATGCCGCGGCGCAGGTGCTCAAGCTCCAGCGCAAGCCGGTCGACTATTTCCGTGAAGCGTCCGCCGTCGGCAGCCTGCGCTCGCAGGAGAAGCCGTGGGTACCGGACACGACGCCGCGCGGCCCGGACTCCACGGACCTGAAGGTGAAGGCCCAGCGGCTCCGCAAGCTCTTCACGTCGGATCCCGCCGCCACGACGACGCCTCGCGGCTCCGACGTCACGGTTTCGCCGGAAGAGCAGTCGCGCCTGAAGCGACTCGCGTTCGGCGCCTACGTCGGCCTGCTTCGCCAGATCGGCGCGCAGGATGACGAGACCAACCGCGTCCGCCGCGACGCCATCGATCGCATCGTCGAGCTCTGTGCCTCCGGCTCGGCGAGCAAGGTTTCGGCGCTCCCGCCGCTGCAGCGCGCGCTCGACGACCCGAACCACATGGTCCGCCGCTCCGCGTTCTCCGGCCTGAAGAAGCTGTTCGAGACCGAAGACAAGGATCTCCCGCTCTCGCTCGCGCTCTCGTCCACGCAGGCCGACGTCGCGAAGTCGGCGCTCGACGAGCTCGCCGCGCGCGGCGAGCCGGCGAAGGGCCGCATCGCGGCCGCGCTCAACTCCGGCATCGCGGAGGCGCGCCGCTACGCATTCGATCTCCTCGAGAAGCTGTCTCCTGCTGGCTCGCTCGACCCTCTTCTCGCCGCGCTCTCCAGCGACCACGCCGATCTTCGGCTGGGCGTCGTGGAGCGTCTCGCCGCATCGAACGACGCTCGCGTCATCGCCGCGCTGTCGAAGGCGATGGAGAGCGATCACGAAGACCTGCGGCTCCGCGCCGCCGAGCTGCTCGGGCAGCGGAAGGACGAACACGCGATTCCCGTGATCGCCGCTTTCCTCCGCAGCGAGACCGAGGGCAATCGCACCCGCGCCGTCGAAGCTCTGCAGGCGTTCCCGGTGGCGGCGTCGATCAACGCGATCGCGGCCCGGATCGAGGAGCTCTCGCCCCTCGAGTCGGCCGGCGCGGCAGCGGCCGCGAAGCCCGACGAGAAGGCCACCACCGAGCAGAACGCCTCGTTCCAGCAGGCGGCCGAGCTCTGCGACGCGCTCGGCTACACGAACTCGCCGGTGGCGCTCGAGCCCCTGGCCGCGCGCCTTGCGGACGACACCGACGAGATCCGCGACAACGCCTTCGCTGCCGGGACTCGCATCGCGACCCGCCGTCCGAAGGACTCCCGGCACGTCATCGCCGAGGACGACAAATACGATCCGGCGTTGCTGATGCGTTTCCTTCCGGCGGCAGCCCGGTCCAAACACGCGACGACCCGGTCCAGCGCAGCGGACTGGCTCTCCTACGGCGACGACGGCGCGAACGATGTGCTGGTCGGCCTCTTCACGGATCGCGACGTCGCCGTGCGCACGGCGGCCGTCACCGCGTATTCGACCCGCGTCCAGAAACGAAACGCACCCGTCGGACCGCTCGAAGAAGTCCTGCGTGGCGGCGCACGCGAGCTGATGCTTCCGGCCGCGGAGGGCGTCGCGACGAAGAACCTCGTCGCGTCGCTGCGTCCGCTGCTCCTGTTCGCTCGCGCCGGTGAAGGGGACGAGCGCCCGCGCGCGATCCTCGCGCTGGGCACGCTCGGCGATCTCCGTGCGCTAGAGGAAGTGGAAGTCATCGCCGCGGGCGGCACGGTGGAAACGCCGGCGGAGCCCGCGATGCAATCGGCCGCCGTCGAGGCGCTCGGACGCATGTTCCAGAAGATCACCGAGATGGAAGCGAAGGCCCGCGTCCAGGACCGCATCGAGAAGTCGACCGAGTCGACCGTCTACGGCGTGGCGCTGTCCGCGGTGCGCGCCCTCGGCTTCGTCGGCGGCGAACGCTCGCGAATGCGGATCGAGCTCATCCTTGCTGACGAGCGCACCGATTCGTCCGTGCAGGCGGAGTGCGTGAAGCAGCTCGACCGGATCGCCGATCCGGCGTCCGAGCAGGTGCTCGCGAAGGCGCTCAAGAGCTACGACAGCGACGTCTACGAGCCGGCCCGCCGCGCGCTGGAGAAGATCTTCCCGCGCGACCGCGCCCGCATCGAGCTGCACTGCGCGCTGTCCGGTCAGAGCGATCTGTCCGAGCCCGCCGTCGAGTGGCTCGCGAACGAAGGTGATCCCGCGGCGATCGTGCCCCGGCTTCCCGAGCTCGAAGACGACGACCTTCGGAAGCGCCTCCGCTGGGGACTCATCCGGCGCGGCGCGATCCCGGCCCCCGAGCTCGCGAAGCTGCTCGAGCGCACGGAGCCGGAGATCCGCACCGAGGCGGCCGCGATCATCGGCACCGCGGTGCCCGCACGTCTGAAGGAGAAGCGTCCGATCACGGAAGCCGAGAAGACCACGCTCGCGGCCGGACTCGTTCCGGCGGAACGTCGCGCGGCCGAGACCTGGGCGAAGACCCCGGTCGACGAGCGCGAGGCCGAAGCGGGGGCGTGGCGAATGATCCTGTGGGCGGCGTCCGAGATCGGCTCCTCGCAGATCGCGGCCAACGCACGGCAGATTCTCGCAGGTGGCGACGCGAGCGCTCCGCCGTCGGTTCGCCGAGAAGCCGCACGTGCTCTCTCGCGTGTCGGCGGTGCTGCCGACATCGAGCCGCTCGTGAAGGCGCTCGGCGATACCGACTCCGACGTGCGCGTTGCGGCGGTGACCGCACTCGCGAAGCTGGCGCCCGATCGCGTCGGTCCGCTCGGCGGACGGCCTGTCGACCTGCTCGCGTTCGGCCTCACCGCCGATCGCGCGAGCGATCGCCGTGGCTTCCTCACCTCTCCCGACGGCTGGCGCTTCTCGTTGCCCGCGCTCCTTGCGAAGGGGGATGTCGAGCAGCTCGCGACTCTCGCTCGCACGTCCACCGACACCACGATCCGTCTCGACGCCATCGGCGCCCTCGGCCGCCTCGGCGGAAAGCCCGCCGAAGCCGTGCTCGAGGAGATCCGCAAGGCGACGGCGAACGACGAGGCCACGCGCAAGGCGGCGTACAAGTCGTTGCGGCGCGCACAGCGCACCGATGCGAAGAAGAGGACCTACGCAAAATGAGCGGCCAAGCGACTCGTAAAGTCACGGTCCAGTACCACGCGCAGAGCGAAGTCGCCGCGTCCGGCGACGGCTCGCGGCTCCTGTTCGCGCTCGACGGACGCCGCGGCGCCGTGGGTCTCCGCGGCAAGGTGACGCAGCCGGCGCTCTTCCGCGACGCGCTCTCGACGCTCGCCGGGATCCTCGGCAGCGATCTCCGTTACCGGCATCGCGATCGCGCCCAGTACCTCGCGTATCTCGCCAAGCAGGGCAAGAAGGCGACGAAGGAGATCTGGGAAGCGCAGAAGGCGTTCCTCGACGAGCAGCTCGGCGGCGAGCAGAAGAAGTCGGCCATACTCGATCCCATCCTCTCCGTGCATCCCGACGAGGTGTCGCTCGAGGTCTTCTCGCGCGACGAGAGCTGCTACGCGCGACTCGCGTTTTCGAACGAGATGTTCGAAGGACGCGAAGCGGCGCACGGCACCACCTACGTCGACCTGAACGAGAAGGTCGCCGACTCGCTCGACCGCGTACGCACCTACCAGCCGCTGCGCTTCGAAGCGGGCATCGGCCCGTCCGGCGTGCAGACCGCGGAAGCTCGCGACCTCGACATTCCGTACGCCTGGCTGCGCGGCTTCCTCCAGGTTCAGTCGGCCGCGACGCTTCCGGCGGCGACGTGCGACATCGAGCCGATCGATCTCTACAACCTGCTCTTCGCGCTTCGCGCCCGCAAGGCGAAGACCTCGCCGCGCGCACTGCGCTTCGAGCTGATCCCCGGCCAGCCGCCGCGCATGGTGCTGGAGCCGTGGGAGACCGTGCTCGAGTCGCACGGGGCGCCGTACATGGGCAAGGTTCCGCGCGTCGTCCGCACGTTCGGACGCCAACGGCTTCTCGCGCTCGCGAAGATCCTTCCGCACGTGAAGAGCGTCCGCGCGCAGCTGCTCGGCGGCGGCCTCCCCCTCTTCTGGGTGCTGGACCTCGGCGCCGCGTCGCTTTCGCTCGGTCTCACCGGCTGGACGGAAAGCGGCTGGTCGTCCGCGGCGGCGTTCGACGTGCTGATGCCCGGCGCCGGCGCCGCCCCGCTCGCCGCGAAGGTGCGTGGGCTCCTCGACCGCAACGGCCCGATGACCTTCGAGCAGCTCGTGAAGGAGCTCGCGTCGAAGCCGGAGGATGTCCGCGCCGCGCTCCAGCTCGAGTGTCTCCGCGGCCAGCTTCTCTTCGATTTCGCGAAGAAGAATTTCCGGCCGCGTCCCCTCTTCGCCGAGCCCGTCGACGAGAGCGCCATCCGCTTCGGCAATCCTCGCGAGGCCCGTGCGCACCGCCTGCTCGGAGATGGCGCGGCCGGCAACAACAGCGTACAGATCACGAAGATCCACGAGATCTCCGGCGAAGGCATCGAGATCCACGGTGAGATCAACGACCGGGAGAGCCTCCGCAACTTCTTCCCGAAGTTCCTCCTCGACCTCGAAGGCCGCGTGCGCGATGCCGGGTGCGGCTGCCCGCACTTCAAGCGCTCCGGACTCCGCGAGGGGCCGTGCGAACACATGATCGCGCTCCGTCTCGCGTTCGCGCGCCGCAAGGCCGAGGCCGAGGCGCTGCGCAAGACGCCGGAAGGCCGCAAGCTCATCCACGCCGAGACGCGGACGTTCACGCGACGGGACGAGTCCGGTGCCGAAGTCGTGTACCGCGTGTCGCTCGACGACAAGCTCGTGATGGTGCACTGGGGAAACCGCGTCGACGTTCCCCGTCAGCAGCGCCTGTGGTTCGACACGGACGAAGACGCGCGGAAGGCGTATTTCGCGCGCCTGGAAGAGCTCGCCAGCGAAGGCTTCGTCGACGCGGATGACGCATCAGCGATGTAGCCCCTTCACCCTGAGCGAGCGAAGCGAGTCGAAGGGCTGTACGTGAAGCAAACCTGCAAAGAATCTTGGAGGGGAGCAAACCGAAACGACGAAATCAAATACGAGTCTTCCGGAGAGGCGTCGACTTCACATCAGCCTCCGTGCTTCGAGCACAGGGACGGCGTTGCGCCGTCCTGGTCACAGTCGAGCAGCAATCTCCGCAAGGTAGCCTGGTCTTGGTTCGCTCGCAGTAGTACCCCTGCGCGCGGGCCGAGATCTGAATCAACGGCGCCGACGCCGTTTCTCGGCCCGCGCGCAGGGGTACTACTGCGGCGAACCGGTGAGGCTACCGATGCCCCAGGCCTGAAGGTGGCGTGCTTTCGACGTCTCCCTGGAACACTCGTATTTCTCTGATTTCGACGCCAAGGTTTCTCGCCAGTACATGCGACAGATCGACAACCACGTCCGCGCCGGCAACCCCGCCCTCGTCTCCCCAGACGATCTCGGGCCGGAGGCCAATCCGAAGGCTGCGCCCAAGGTCGAGACTCCGAAGGAGGAGCTCGCTCGCGAAGCGCGCGCGAAGGCGCAGGAAGAAAAGGTCGCCCGCTGGCGCCAGATCGTCGATGCGGGCGGCGAGGAGAAGTGGGTCGAGTCCCAGATCGTCGCCAAGGGGCTGCGGGTCGAGGGCGATCCGACGAAGCTCACCGGCAAGGAAAAGGAGAGCTGGAAGGATCGTAAAAAGGCGGAAACCGACGCGCGCAAGGAGCTGAAAAAGCTCGCTTGGGGCGCCTACCACGCCACGCACATCCTCCACCTCGGCGCCGGAATCCACTGGGAAGAGAATCCCGATCCCGACAAGTTCGACGTCACCGACCGCGATCAGCGGCTGAAGGCGAGCGGCCTTCCCGACATCGCCGGCGCCGACGACCTGGCGAAGCAGATGGGCCTCACCATCTCGCGCATGCGCTGGATGGCGTACCACCGCGAGGTCGATTCCGGCACGCACTACCGCCGCTGGCAGATTCCGAAGCGCGACGGCTCTGCCCGCACGATCACCGCGCCGAAGAAGGAGCTGAAGGCCGCGCAGCGCTGGGCTCTCCGCAACATCTTCGAAAAGCTCCCCGTGCACGGCGCCGCGCACGGGTTCCTCCCCGATCGCTCGGTCGTGTCGAACGCGGTTCCGCACGCGGGCGCGCACACGGTCCTCAAGCTCGACGTGAAGGAGTTCTTCCCGACGATCACGTGGAAGCGCGTGAAGGGCATGCTCCGCAAGGCCGGTCTGCGCGAGCAGGCGGCGACGCTCCTCGCGCTGCTCGTCACCGAATCGCCGCGCCAGGCCGTCGAGTTCCGCGGCAAGACGCTTTTCGTCGCGACGGGCCCGCGCGCCCTCCCGCAGGGCTCGCCCGCGTCCCCCGCCATCTCCAACGCGATCTGCATGCGCCTCGATCGCCGCGTCTCCGCGCTCGCGAAAAAGTTCGGCTGCGTCTACACGCGCTACGCCGACGACCTCACGTTCTCGTGGCACGGCAAGCAAGAGGACGGTGACGACGACAGCGGCTACGCGAGCAAGGGATACGGTCACGGATACGGCCAGGGCTCGGCGCAGGACAAGAAGGAGCCGCGTCCGCGTGCGCCCATCGGCGCGATCCTCCACGGCGTGGCCGAGATCGTTCTCTCGGAGGGCTTCGTCCTGAACGAGGAGAAGACCCGGATCATGCGCGCCGACGACCGCCAGCGGGTCACCGGTCTCGTCGTGAACAAGCCGCCGAAGGGCGTGAAGGTTCCCGCCGCGCGCGTGCCGCGCACGACTCTGCGCCAGCTGCGCGCCGCCGTGCACAACCTCGAGAAGGGCACGAAGCCGAAACATGAGGACACCCTCGATCAACTCAAGGGAATGGCCGCGTTCGTCTACATGACGGACAAGAAGAAGGGCGGCGATTTCCTGAAGCGCCTCGCCGTCATCGAGTCAAAGGGCACGGCCTAGTCTCCCGATTCACGACTTTCGTTCTCTGAAAATCGAAGAAAACAAGTCCATGAACTCTTCGGAGAGGGGCTGAGTTTTTCGTCAGCCTCCGTGCTTCGAGCACAAGGACGGCGTTGCGCCGTCCCGGTCTCAGTCGCGCTCCATACTCCGCAAGGTAGCCTGGTCTTGGTTCGCTCGCTAGTATGCGGCCGCGATCGCGGCGAGATCTGAACCAACGACGCAAACGCCGTTTCTCGCCGCGATCGCGGCCGCATACTAGCGGCGAACCGGTGAGGCTACCGATGCCCCAGGCTTGAAGGTGGCGTCTTTTTCAGCCCCTCCCTGAAGAGTTCATCGACTATTTCCAAGATCTTTTCGGAGAGGGGCTGATCGATTGTCAGCCTCCGTGCTTCGAGCACAAGGACGGCGTTGCGCCGTCCCGGTCTCAATTGCTCCTCACTCTCCGCAAGGTAGCCTGGTCTTGGTTCGCTCGGTCCCGGGCCCACGTAGTGCGGGTGAGAGCTGAACCAACGACGCCGACGCCGTTTCTCACCCGCACTACGTGGGCCCGGGACCGGCGAACCGGTGAGGCTACCGATGCCCCAGGCCTGAAGGTGGCGTTTTGTCAGCCCCTCCCCGAAGGGATCATGGAAATTCAAGCCCGCGCGTGTCAGTCCTGCTTGATGGCGGCCACGCAGTCGCGCCCCACGGATCGTTGCCCGCTAGCGGGTTCACGCCGTGCCCGGCCGGAGCGAGCCCACCGTTTCGCTGGTCTCCGCGGTTCGCGTTCGCAGTTTTTGTGGAGGAGAACGCATGCGAACGAACTTGGTCAGCCCCCTGGGAGCACTCTGGCGCGGAGCCGCAGCCGGTCTTGCGGCGAGCGCCGCCATGAACGTGTGGTTCGCTCTCGCCGGCAAACACATGCCGCCGCCGCGCGAAGGCGCGTTCACACCACCCGAGAAGGTGCAGGAGACAGAGCTACCCACCGAAACCGTCGCACGGCGCTTCGTCGGCGGCTTCATGAAACGTGGCCAACTGAACCGGGCGAGCAAGAAGAAGGCTGGCCAGCTCGTGCACTTCGCGTTCGGCGCCGGTTGGGGCGCGCTCTACGGCCTCGTGGCCGAGACGATTCCCGCCGTGCGGACGCCCGCTGGCGCTCTCGCCTTCGGCACGTTCGTCTGGTCGGCGTCGGATCACGCGATCCTTCCCGCGTTCCGCCTCGCACCGTGGCCCGGCGGAGTGACGGCGAAGGGCCACGCGTTCTGGTTCGCGACGCATCTCGTCTACGGCGCGGCGCTCGGCTCGAGCTTCATGACGCTGCGTCCGCGGTCGTTCGCCGCTTTCGCGCTCGAGGCGATCGTCCGGCGCATCGGCCTCGCTCACGAGTTGACGCCGCTCGAGCGCGCACGCGCGGCGATCGCCGGCCGTCTCTCGCGCGTCGCCGCCGCCGCGCTCTGACTTCCCGTCGTGCGCCGGTGCTGATAGCGTCGCGGGCCGATGGCCGCTCCGACGCCTCCGGCACCGCCTCTGTTGCCCTCGACTCCCGTCCCGGGAACCAACGAGGCGATGCTCCAGATGATGAGCATGATGCAGGCGATGATGGGGATGACGGCGGTGCCGCAAGCGGCGCCCGATCCGTCCGCGGTCCCGTTCACCGCCGTGGAATCGCCGGCGGCCGCGGACGAAGCGCCCGCCGAAGGCATCGTGCGCCCCGCGAAGATCGAGAAACCGATCCGCGAGCAGGCGCCGCTCGTCACCGGCACGCTGCTCGACCGGCTCTGCCTCGACGAGAAAGGAAAGCGCGCGCTCGGCGGCATCCCGATGGGCTGCCTCGTGACGCTCGCCGGCGCACCCGACAAGGGGAAAATGCGAACCGCGCTCGCGGCTCTCGCGCACGTCGTGAAGGCTGGCATCCCCTCCGTGCTCGTGGTCGGCGACGAATCGCTCGCCGCAGCCGACGGCTCGTCGAATCGCGACGACCTGGCGACGCGGCTCGCGCGCATCGGCGGCGAATCCACGCGCACGTCGCCGGCGGAGTTCACGAAGGATGTCCTCGACAAGCTCAACGTTCTCGAGAGCCACTGGGACCGCGCGGATCGCATGTGGGACGCGTTCATCCAGCGCTACCGCTTCGTCGTCGAGAAGCTCGGGATCAAGTTCGCGGTGATCGACTCGATCGGCATGCTCGATCCGAGCAAAGCCGCGACCGCCGACAACCTCGGTGCGTTGAAAACCTACAACCACGAGCACGGCGTCACCTGCCTCATCGTCGGGCAGATCCGAGAGTCGACGGGACTGCCGGTCGGCGGCTCGAGCCTCATGCACACGTGCGACGTCGTCTACTTCATCGAGGAGATCTCGCTCGGCTCGAAGGAGATGGCGGAGTTCTGGGGCGGCACCTACCGCGACAAGATCGACCTGCTCGTCTGCGCGAAGAGCGTGACGACGCCGGTGTTCGCGCTCCCGGTGCGCATCGAGAAGAACCCGGAGCGCGGAACCATCACGCTTTCCGAGATGAACCCGGCGGCGCACACACCGCCCGACGTCGACGAGTAGTCAGGCCGCGCAGACGAAGTCGCGAAGCTCGACGAGGCCGCGCGCGGCCAGTTCCCGGCGCACGCCCGTGCGGCCCTCGACGCCGGCCACGCTCACGAGCAGCGGCCGTTTCGGCAGGCTTCCGAGCGCGTCGATCCCCACGACCGGCACGCCGTCGATGACGTTGCCCGCGCGGTGCACGTCCACGATCGCCGCAGGAACGCGGCCCTCGCGGCTAAGCGCCGCACGCAGGAGCTTCCCCGAGTTTCCGTAGCCGAGAAGGTGATACGCGGGCGTGTCGCGGAGGAATCCGCGCGCGAGGAACTCCGCCTTCAGCCGCGCGAACGCCTCGTGCGAATAGGCGGGCGAGGTGCGCTGCAAACGCGTCTCGCCTTGCCTCCACAGAAGCAGCCGCTCGGGAACGACGCCGATGGCGCGCCCGCTTTCCGCGAGCCGCAACACCAGGTCGTAGTCCTCGGGAACGGCGCGATCGCGCCATCCGAGCTCACGGATCGTCTCCGCGCGGATGCAGAGCGTGGGATGCACGATCGGGCATTCGACGAAAAGCTCCTCGCGCACACGCGCGGGGGAGTCGATCGACGCGATCCACGCTTCGTATTCCTTTGCGCCGTCCTTCAGCGACGCGCGCGGGACGAGCGTCGCGTGCGCGCCGACGGCGGCCAGCTCCCCGTTTCGTGCGAGCGCCTCGACCTGCCGCGCCAGTCGCGTGCGCACCATCAGGTCGTCGGCATCCATGCGCGCGACGATCCCGCCGCGACACGCAGCGAGTCCGGCGTTCAGCGCGGCGACGAGCCCCTCGTGCGCGCGACGGATCACCCGAAAACGCGGATCGGCAGCGGCAACGCGGTCCGCAAGCTTCGCGGTCGCGTCGCGGCTGCCGTCATCCACAATCACACATTCGAAATCCGTCCAGGTCTGCCGCCGGACGCTCCGCAGCGCGGAGCCCAGGGTCTGCTCGGCGTCGAACGCCGGCAGCAGCACCGAGACGTGAGGCGTCCTCAACGAGGAGGAGGCAGCGTGATTCCGCCCGGGCGGCCAGGGGCCGTCGGGAGGCGCATCGGAGGCTTCTCGGACCCGGGCGGCGGCGGCGGGAGGATCTCCAGCAGCTCGACCTCGAACACGAGTGCCGCACCGCCCGGGATGTCGGGCGGGTTGCCGCGTTCTCCGTAGCCGATCGTCGACGGGCAGACGAGCTTCGCCTTCTCGCCGACCTTCATCTTCGGGATGCCTTCCTGCCAGCACTTCACGACGCGGTTGAGCGCGAACTCCGCGGGGCGGCCCTTGGTGTAGGAGCTGTCGAACTCCGTGCCGTCCTGCAGCGTGCCCTTGTAGTGGACGCGCACGCGGTCGGTGACCGCCGGGTTGTTGCCGCTACCTGCGGTGAGCGTGCGAAAGATGAGGCCGCTCTCCAAAGCCTGGGCGCCATCTTCTTTCGCCGCCGCCTCGAGGAAGGGCTTCGCCTTTTCCTTCTCGGCCGCGGAGCGCTCGGTCATGCGCTTGTTGGTGAGCGCGGCGATCTTCTGGCCGTACTCGTCCGTCTTGACCACCGCTTCCTTGCCGGCCGCGGCGTCGTAGAAGCCGCGCGACGCGATCGTCGCTTCTTCCGGGGTCATGCCCGCTTGCTGGGCGCGCTTCCCGAGAAGAAAGCCCATCGTGTAGAGGGTCTTGTCATCCTCGGTCGCCGGGTCCGGAGTCGCGACCGCGCCGCCTCCTCCGCTGCATCCCGCGACCACTCCTGCCACCACCACCATTGCTGCAAACCGCACCGCGAGCCGTACCACGCTGTCATCCTTTCGTTGGTTCGTCGTGAGACGGATCACCCGACAGCTTTGACAGGGTGCTCCCCGGCGTCACGTGACGCCGCTCACGGCGCGTGAACATACAGCGAGTGCCGCTGTCGAAACAGCCTGTACCGCAGCCACTTCACCGCCGGCCGAATCCGCGCCTATGGCCTGCGTCTTGAGTCGTTTGACGTGCTCGTTTGACGTGCACGAAACGCTGCCAAGAATGAACGACGGAGATGAAGGGTTGAACCGGGCAGTGCCTCAGACCGATGACCGTTCCCGCGAGACCGCCCCTGTGGCGTCGGCGGAAGCCGTCGAGGAGCTGTCGCCCGACGACGACCGCTGGCTGGGCGAAGAGCCCTCCGCAACCCTCGAGTTTTCCTGGATCGAGGACGACCTGCAGAACACGCCGGTCGACCCGTTCACCGGCTCCGTCCCGTCCGAGCCCGAGATGAAGGTGACGCCGCCGCCGGCGTCCCGCAAGGCGATCCGGCGCCCGGTCGTCGAGCGCGTGCGCCCCCGCGCCGAGCTCGTAGAGGCCGCCCGCGTCGCACCGCAGCCCGCGGGCCTGATGCAGCGCCGCCCGCCGATCGTCGTCGTCCAGGCCCTCCCCTCGCGGCGGGGGATCTGGCTCGCCTACGCCGGCGCCATCCTCGCGGGTGTCTCGAGCGGCGTCGCGGTCCTTCTCCTCGGCCAGTAGTAGGATCCGGCCGGTGGCCGGCCGTCCGAGGAAATCACTCCGCAAGAAAATGCCGCGCAAGGCGAAGCCGGCCGCGCCGGCGAAGCCGCGTGCGTCCGCGCCGACGGAGCGGCTCCTCACGCTCATCGCGACGCTGCTCGACGCGCGGCGCCCGCTCACGCTCGACGAGCTTCGCGAGAAGCTGCCGAAGGGGACCTACGACGGCAGTGACGACGCCGCCGAGCGGAAGTTCGAGCGCGACAAGGACGTGCTCCTCGATCTCGGCATCCCGGTCCTCTACCAGCCTCCGCACGAGGATCTCGACCAGGCCGGCTATTCCATCGATCGCTCCAAGCTCTTCCTGCCCGACCTCGAGCTCGATCCCGACGAGTCGGCCGCGCTCTTCCTCGCGGGCTCCGCGCTGCTGCAGCAAGCGGAGCTCCCCTATCGCGACGACCTCGAGCGCGCGCTGGAGAAGGTGCGACTGCGCGGCGACATCCCGCCCGCCAGCAGCGCGGCGGATCGCGTGCTCTTCCACTACCCGTCGCTCGACGGCGGCCCGCACGTCGCGAAGACGCTCTCGGTGATCGAGCAGGCGCTCGAGCGCCGCAAGACGCTCACGCTTGTCTACCGCTCCGGCGGCGACCTCGACGGCGTGAAGCGCAAGGTCGACCCCTACGGACTCTTCTGCCGCCGCGGTCGCTGGCTGCTCGTCGGTCACTCGCACGAGCGCGCGAGCGTTCGCGTGTTCACCGTGCAGAAGATCGAGCAGATCGCCGCGAACGCCGCGAAGCCGCGCTCGCCCGATTTCGAGATGCCGCCGAAGTTCCGCCTCCGCGACTGGGTGCAGATCCCCGCGTGGAGTTATCCGCGGCACGCCGCCGTCACCGCGGAGATCGACGTCGATCCCGCGTTCGCGTGGCTCGCCGAGCAGGAGCTCGAGACGCCGGGCTTGAGCACCATCCAGCGCGCCACGCGCTTCCGCATGCAGACGACGAACCAGGACGCGCTCGTCGACTGGCTCCTCGGCATGGGAACGAAGGCGAAGGTCGTTTCGCCCGAGCCTCTGCGCAGGCTCCTGCGCGAGCGGCTCGACGCGGTCCTCGGGGTGTATCGCCCATGAGCGAGCTGCCCCGGCACCTCCGCGATCTCCTCTTCCTCGTGTCGTACCTGCGGAAGAACCCGGGCGCGCCGGTTCGCGACGTCGCAAAGCTCCTCAAGGTGCCGCCGGACGAGGTCGTCGCGTACGTGCGCGAGCTCGTGCTCTGCGGAAAACCGCCGTTCTCGCCCGGCGACCTCATCGACATCGAGCTCACGAACGGCCGCCTGCACCTGCAGCTCGACCAGAAGCTCGGCAAGCCGCTCCACTTCACGCCGCAGGAGGCGATTGCGATCTCGCTCGCGCTGCGCACGCTCGCCGAGTCGAAGGCGGAGCGCTGGGCGGGGCTCGCGAAGAAGCTTCTCGAGAAGACCCGCAAGAAGCTCGGCGAGGACGTCGCGAAGCGCGTCGACGCGGTGCAGCCGCGCATCTCCGTCGCGGCGGACGCGCGCGAGGTGGAGTCGCGTTTGCGGGCGCTCCAGCGAGCACAGGCGGATCGGCGCGTCGTTGACATCGTGTACTGGTCGATGAGCCGCGACGACATGTCGGCGCGGCGCGTTCGTCCGCTGCTCACCGTCGATCACGGCGGCACGTGGTACCTGATCGCGCACGACGAGCGTTCGAATCAGGAGCGGCGCTTCCGGCTCGACCGCATCGGTGAGCTCACGACGACCGCCGACACGTTCGAGCCGGTGAAGGATTTCGATCCGAAGCGCTACCAGGTCGCGCGGATGTTCCTCCCCGGCGCCGAGGTGCGGCAAGCGCGCGTGTTGCTGCACGCGTCGGTGGCGCCCGCGTTCCGCGATCGCTGGCTCCCGCGCGACATCGTCGAGCGCAAGAGCGGCGAGGTCGAAGCGACGATCGATTACGTTTCCCCGAACGCGATCGCCGCGTGGATCCTCCCCTACGGCACGCTCGCGGAGGTGCTCGACCCGCCCGAGGTGCGCGAGGCGATCGTCGAGCGCGCCCGCACCCTGCGCGAGCAGTACGCGTAGGAGCTCGCTTCACCCTGAGCGAGCGTGAGCTAAGAGAGTGTGAGCTTTTCCGGCGCGCGGCAGGACGGGAGCGCCGCGCGCTGCCGAGCGCGCGCGGTGACGCCGCGGTGGGCGGACGGGCAACGCTGCGCGAAGCGTGGCTCCTCGGCGCACGGTCTC
>Ga0163152_10003744_pt1 | contig 19493 bp, 30 predicted proteins | sample OliLakLV19MP8IB2_FD_148635 | JGI IMG/M metagenome (GOLD analysis project Ga0163152, IMG submission 148635) | Freshwater microbial mat bacterial communities from Lake Vanda, McMurdo Dry Valleys, Antarctica - Oligotrophic Lake LV.19.MP8.IB-2 | ecosystem: Environmental > Aquatic > Freshwater >...
GGGAAGTACATCAAGCAAACCGGCGGTAAAGGTCAGTACGGCCACGTGCGTTTGCGCATTAAGCCGCTTCCTCCAATTGTTGAAGGAGAGAAAATAAAAAAGAATATTACACGCGAAGATCACTTTGAGTTTATCAATAGTATTAAAGGAGGCGTGGTGCCGAACGAGTTCATCGGCCCGGTTGAGGACGGCGTACGCGAGGCACTCGACCGCGGTATTGTAGCCGGCTTTAAAATGGTGGATGTATCAGTGGAACTGTACGACGGTTCGTACCACGATGTGGACTCATCTGAAATTGCATTTAAAATCGCAGGTTCAATGGCATTCCAAGAAGCGGCTAAGATGGCGCGACCGGTACTTCTCGAACCTATTATGAAAGTCGAGGTGGTAACTCCAGAGAAGTTCATGGGCGACATCACCGGTTCTCTTAACTCGAAGCGCGGTCAGATTGAAGGCATGGAGGAACGCGGATTGGCACGTGCGGTAAAAGCAAAAGTACCGCTTTCAGAAATGTTCGGCTACACGACAGCACTTCGCTCGATGACCGAAGGCCGCGCTAGCTTCAGTATGGAGTTCGACCACTACGAGGTAGTGCCGCCGAACGTAGCACAGACTATTATTGCAGCGAGGAAATAAATCGTAGAACATAGAAAAAACGCCGCGGGGAAACCCGCGGCGTTTTGCGTTGAAGTCCTACTTCAGACCAAGAAGTTCCCCAACCTCTTCTTGGATGTGCTTAGAGAAGTAGAACTTCCACCACTCTCCATTGGGGGGCCTGTGGAGCTGGCGTCTGTTCCAGTCGATTCGGATGGCAGTACCTTTCCGCGCACTGAAGATTGCGCGATGGGCATAGACATACTGCGAACGGGGACCGAAGGGCATTACCGAAATCCGCCCTTTAAGTGTTGGCCGTACGAGCACAAAGTTCAGGGGCGGTACATTTAGTACTGCGATGAAGTCGAGCTTGTGGCGGCGCAGCTTCGGTTTGATAGGGAAGATGTAGTATCCGTGTTCGGCCAGGGAGATATGCAGTTTCCCAAGTGCCTCACGCTGGGACATGTAGGTTACTACCTGGGGCTGTTTGCGTCTTCTCATCCAATGTCTCCTTCAAGGAAATGAATCTAGGGGTCACCGTAGCATCAAAAAGTTGTCCACACCACCCACTTGTGGGGTAGGGCAGAGGTGTTAAATTTAGTCTCTAACAGGGCCACCAGCAATTTGCTGGGGCCCTTTCTCGTTTGTATTTATTAGTTCTTTAAGTCACCCATTATCATGACCCGCGCTCTCGTTTTAAACGCCCTATCAACCAAGACCATTAAGTTCATGCTGGTCTCGTTCGCCTTTTTTGTACTCTTTGCAGCCACGATGCCCTCGCCGGCACGCGCTGCGGCTTTGACTGATACTCAGATTCAGGCTGTCGTTTCACTTTTGCAATCGTTTGGGGCAGACCAGGGTGCCATAACCAATGTTGAACATTCGTTGCGTGGCAAGAGCGGATCTTCAGATTCGGAGAGCTCTACCACCCCGGACGACAAAGGTCATAAAGAAGTTCCTCCAGGTCTTGAGAAAAATAATTTCTCCGGGAACTCGGCGTGCGGCTTCCTTATGCGCAATTTAAAGCGCGGCGCAACAGGGGATGATGTAAAAAAATTACAAGAGCACCTAAAAGAAGAGGGGGACTTTTCGGATGACACAACAGGCTATTTTGGTCTTAAGACTGAAGAAGCATTGAAGCGTTTGCAGGCGCGTCAAAACATTGTCGCTTCGGGTGATGCTGACACCTCTGGATATGGCGCACTTGGACCAAAGACCCGCAATATTCTTATGACTCGTTGTAAGAGTGTGCTTGATCAAAAAATGGATGGAAAGCATGGAACCACCACCTCAAATGGCGAGAAACCGACCTGCACGCTAACTGCAAGCAAGTCTGAAATTGCAAGTGCCGAGAGTGTCGTTCTTACGTGGTCCAGCACCAATGCGCAGTATGCAAGTAAGCGCGGCGGCGGCATCGGGTCTGCAGAAGGCTCGATAACACTCCAACCTATGAAGAGCATGGCCTATGTCAAAACAGTGTATGGCAAAGGCGGTTCTGCAAAGTGCACCGTTGATGTAAAAGTTATTGGTAGCGAAGTAAAAGATCGAACAGAGACAGTCTACAACGGCAGCACTGTCGCAAATCAACTAGCTGCTGCAGTGGGTAACAGTGTCTTTGCAGTACTAAGCACTCCAGGCGAATTGTTGGCGCAGCTCTTTAAACCGCGCAACAACATAGAGCAGCAGGAAAAAATGTACCGCGAACTAAAGCAGCGCAATATGGAGCGCGCTATGGCCTCGAGCACAAAGCCCATGAAACCAAAGATGGCTTCAAGTACAGAGGCTCACAAAGGCCAAAAAGAAGTTCCTCAGGGTTTAGAAAAAAATAATTTTCCGGGTGCGTCAGCGTGTGCGTTCATGGTTCGTAACTTGAAGCGCGGTGTGTCAGGTGACGACGTCAAACAATTCCAAGAATATTTGCAAACCACGGGTGATCTTAAAGAAAAGGCATCAGGCAGCTTTGACGCAACAACCGAAGAGGCACTTAAAAAGATCCAAGCTCGTTACAACATTGTTTCTTCGGGCGACGCAACAACAACGGGGTATGGTGCGGTTGGTCCTCGCACGCGTCAGATACTCATGGCGCACTGCAAAGCTCTTAAAGAGCGCAAGGAGGAGAGAAAGGATGAACATAAGGAAGAGCGTAAAGAAAATGCAAGTTCTACCAAATCCTCAACAAATGCAAATGCCGGAGCTCCAACGTGCACCCTCACTGCAGACAAGAGTGAAGTTGCAAGCGGAGATGTAGTAACACTCACCTGGACAAGTACTAACGCAACACATGCAAGCATGCCCCGCGGACAAAGGGGTCCTGCAAACGGTTCACTTGAGGTTACACCGTTAGAGACTGCAACGTATCAAAAACGTGTCTTTGGTCCGAGTGGCGAAGGCAAGTGCCAAGTCACTGTCACTGTTACTGGCGACACTTCAGCGCCTGAAGTAAAAGTAGTGCGCGAATCGATACTCGACCAGATGTTTAATTCGGTCGGTCAGCAGCTTGCTGCTGGTGTAACCGCATATTTTGACTTCTTTGGGGTCAGATTTTAAAAAATGACAAAAAACCCGCCCCAGCACACGTGCTGGGGCGGGTTTGTGTTTTTCATGAATGGTGATTGAATGGAAGCAGATGAGTGGCAGGAGGATCTCATGCAGCAAGCTCTTGAGCAGGTTGCCGAATTCCTTGAAGAGCAAGATGTTTCGTACACTCGCTACGATACTGCGGTGCTCTGGCCGCAGGAAGGTCCCAATGATTTTCCAATAGTCTTTACCGAAGGAAACTATCCGGGTTGGGTGTACGCAACATTTTCATTCGGCTATGGGGCGGAAGATGGGCCGAGCAGTGTTGAGGGTCTCCGGAGTCTTCGCAAGGCTGTGCAGGAAAAATACGGCGGCCGCCTCGAAGTCTTCTGCGAGGGCCGTGATTTTTGTATCGTAGGCAGACTCAAGTCGGACCCCCAGCGCTTGAAAGACGAAGTGGAGGATTATATCCAAGGCTGCGGGGATGTTTATAGGCTCATCTACATGGCTGTGCAGAATGGAAAATGGAAACAGGACTGGAACTCGCTCGCCCTCGGCCAGACTATGGGCAACGCGTAGTCTTTAACCCAACTCAACCGCCGCGCTTAGGCCCGGCGGTTGACCTTTTTTTAGAGTTTGTTAGTATGGCAACAACGCTATTCGCGTGGCTTTTTATTGTCCACTAGGGCATTAAAACGGGGTAGTTATTAATTATTCATTAGTAGTAGATATATAAGGTATGGCAAATTTTGATAGACAGAAGCCGCACATGAACATCGGCACCATCGGTCACGTTGACCATGGTAAGACGACGCTCACGGCTTCAATCCTCCACGTGCTCGACATGGCCAAGGATCAGGGCTTTGGCGCACGCGTAGAAGGCGTAGACGGCATCGACAACGCTCCTGAAGAAAAGGCGCGCGGTATTACTATTGCGCTCCACCACTCGGAGTACTGGACGCCAGAGCGCCACTACGCTCACATCGACGCCCCAGGCCACGCAGACTATATTAAGAACATGATCACGGGTGCTGCCCAAATGGACGGCGCTATCCTCGTGGTTGCCGCAACTGACGGCGCAATGCCTCAGACCCGCGAGCACATCCTCCTTGCTAAACAGGTGGGCGTACCGAAAATCGTAGTCTTCCTCAACAAGGTAGACATGGTTGACGACGCAGAAATGGTTGAGCTTGTAGAGGCCGAAGTGAAGGACCTCCTTGCTAAGCAGGGCTATACTGACGCTCCGGTTATCAAGGGCTCTGGCCTTAAGGCGCTTGAGGCAAAAGACCTTAATGATCCTTGGGCTATGAAGGTACTTGAGCTTATGAAGACCGTAGACAGCTACATCCCGCTTCCTCAGCGCGACGTTGAAAAGCCGTTCCTCATGGCTATCGAAGACATCTTCTCAATTGAAGGTCGCGGTACGGTAGTAACCGGCCGCATCGACCGCGGCATCGTTAAGGTAGGTGAGGAAGTCGAGATCGTCGGCCTTATCCCAACCGCTAAAACGACTATTACAGGTATTGAAATGTTTAATAAGCAGCTCGACCAAGGTCAGGCAGGCGACAACGCCGGCATCTTGCTCCGCGGTACTAAGAAAGAGGACGTCCACCGTGGTCAGGTGCTTGCTAAGGCAGGTTCAGTAACCCCTCACACCGAGTTCGAGGCAGAAGTTTACGTCCTTAACAAGGAAGAGGGTGGTCGCCATACGCCGTTCTTCTCTGGCTACAAACCGCAGTTCTATGTCCGCACGACGGACGTAACTGGCGAAGTAACTCTCGCTCAGGGTACAGAAATGGTTATGCCAGGCGATACCGTAACCTTTAAGGTTAAGCTCGTAGCGCCGGTAGCACTCGAAGCGCAGAGTCGCTTTGCAGTCCGCGAGGGCGGCAAGACGGTGGGTGCAGGTGTTGTAACGAAGATAATCGCGTAATAATTACATTAATTGGAGTAAGCACAACCGGGTATAGGTTACCGGCCCAGGGCCGGAGAACTAGACCCAAATAGATATGGCTACCGAACAAAAAGATAAGAAGGCTCCTGCTAAGCCGCGCGCTAAAAAGGCTGCGGCTCCTGCTGCCCTCCAGCGCTTGCGTATTAAGGTGCGCGCCTACGAGCACAAGGTGCTTGATGCATCTGTAAAGCAGATTTTGGACACCGCACTTCGCTATGATGCCAAGGTTGCAGGGCCGATACCGCTCCCAACTGAAATAAAGAAATATACGGTCAACCGCTCAACGTTCGTCTACAAAGACGCTCGCGAGCAGTTTGAGATGCGCATTCATAAGCGCGTTATCGACATCCTCGACCCGAATCCCAAGGTCATCGAGGCCCTCACGAACCTCTCGCTCCCATCTGGAGTAACAATCGACGTCAAAATGGCCTAACAAAAAATCCCCTTCTTTAACTAAGTCGGGGGATTTTTTGTTTTCTTGCATAAAATCTAGCGCTAGGTTATAGTCTCGTGGACTCTCTACATAGAGGTTGTCCACGTCCCAGGCATCTTGCCAAGCAGGGGGACCAATAGAAACCATGAAATTCATTCTAGGCACAAAGGGCCCTATGACTACCGTATTTACGGATGAAGGTCGCGCATATGCGGCGACTATTATTGCTGTACAGCCAAACGTCGTAACCCAGGTCAAAACCTCTGAAAAAGAGGGCTACTCTGCGGTGCAGATAGGCGCCATTGAGGGCAAAGAAAAAAATGTAAACAAGGCGCAGATTGGCCACGCTAAGGGCAAAATGCTCAAGCGATTCCGCGAACTTAACTTGAAAGGTGGCGTGGCTGACGTAGAGGTTGGTGCCACCATAGATGTTTCTATTTTTACCGTAGGGGACAAAGTTACGGTTACCGCAACATCAAAAGGTAAAGGCTTTCAAGGTGTTATCAAGCGCCACGGCTTCCACGGCGGTCCACGTTCTCACGGCCAGAAGCACAGCGAGCGCTCGCCGGGTTCTATCGGCGGCGGCGGCGGTCGCGCGGGCGGTCGTGTTGCCAAGGGTATGCGCATGGCGGGCCGCATGGGTTCGGACCGCGTAACGGTCCGCAACCTTGCAGTACTTCAGGTGCTCCCAGAGAGCGGTGAGCTCCTTATTGCAGGCGCAGTACCCGGCCGCAAAGGTACGCTGGTAGAAATCCGCGGCACTGATTCGCACTCGTAAACTCGTATATTTTTATGGAATCAAAGATTTACAACATACAAGGCAAAGAGGCAGGGAAGATTACCCTTCCTGAAAACATTTTCGGCTTGCCGTGGAATGCCGACCTGGTCCACCAGGTAGTTACTTCGATGCGGGCAAATGCACGCCAGCCCTGGGCACATACTAAAACCCGCGGCGAAGTACGCGGCGGCGGTAAGAAGCCTTGGCAGCAAAAGGGCACTGGTCGCGCACGTCACGGCTCGTCTCGCTCACCTATATGGGTAGGCGGCGGTGTCGCACATGGTCCGCGCAACGACAAGTCATATGCACAGAAGATTAACCAGCAGGCCCGACAGAAGGCGCTTTTGGTCACGCTCTCGCGCAAGTATAAAGATGGCGAAGTTATTTTTATCGACAAACTTGAGATGGCAGAGCCAAAGACAAAGCTTGCTAAGGGTATGTTGGGCGCTCTTTCAAAAGAGTTCAGCGGCATGAGCAAGAGCAAAAACGCAGCACTTATCGCGCTCCCTACTGCTCACAAGCCAACTCAGAAATCGTTTGGTAACTTTGGCAATGTTGAGGTGACTGAACTGCGTAACCTAAATCCAGTCTCGGTTATGAGCGCTAAGTACTTGGTCATTGCAGATCCAACCGCTGCTATCGAGATGCTCTCGAAAAAGCGCGTCGTAAAGAAATAATATGAAACAAGAAACTTCTCACATACTTCTTTCTCCGCGTATTACCGAAAAGGGCGCCTACCTTTCTGTCATTGGTGCCTACGTCTTTAACGTTGCCGAGGGTGCAAATAAGAAACAGATTGCCGAAGCGGTGCAGGCGGTATTTAAAGTTACCCCGCGCAAGGTTACGGTTATTCGCATCCCGCGCAAAGTTGTTTTGACCCGCGGTTCTAGCCGCAAAGGTGCAACTGCTGGCGGCAAAAAGGCCTATGTATACCTCAAGAAGGGGGAGACTATCGAACTTGCGTAAAGATGCGTAGCCGAATTTAAGTAAAAAGATATGAAATCATATAAGCCATACACAAAGTCCCGCCGCCACATGACCACGGTCACGTACCGCGGCAAGCTCACCACCAATGAGCCTCATAAGGCGCTTACCCACGGCGGTAAACGTGACGTGGGACGCAACTCCTTTGGCCGGATTACGGTGCGCCACAAGGGCGGCGGACATAAGCGCCTCTTCCGCGATGTGGATTTTGGCTATGTAAAACATGTGCCGGCTGTGGTTGAGACGGTTGAGTACGATCCAAGCCGTTCGGGATTTATCGGCCTTCTTAAGTATGCAGACGGCGAGCGCCGTTACGCACTTTTGCCGCAGTCGGTAACTGTTGGTGCGAAAATTTTAACTGACGAGAGTGCTCCCGCAACCCCAGGCAACCGCTTGCCGCTTAAGGCTATGCCGGTTGGTGCATTTGTATACAACGTAGAAATTAAGCCAGGGCAGGGCGGCAAGCTTGGCCGCGCAGCTGGTACCCATATTGAGGTTATTGCCCGCGATGCCGGCTATGTAGACCTTAAGATGCCGTCGAGCGAGGTCCGCAAGGTACTTGAAACCTGCTGGGCAACGATTGGTGAGGTATCAAACCCAGAGAACAAGCTCATGAATATCGGTAAGGCAGGCCGCTCCCGCTGGCTTGGTATCCGCCCGACCGTTCGCGGTACGGCGATGAATCCGGTAGACCACCCACACGGAGGCGGTGAAGGCCGTCAGGGCCGCGGACTCCGTCGCGCCAAGAGCAAATGGGGCAAGCCAACCGGCAAGGGCCAAAAGACCCGCACTCCTAAAAAGTATTCAAACTACCTTATTGTGTCTCGCCGCAAGGTCGGCAAGCGCAACGCAAAGCAGTAAAAAGAAACGCCCCGGGGAAACCTGGGGCGTTTGCGTTTTATATCAACGATACCTATAGTGCTCGCAGACTAGTCCGCCGATGTATCGGCAACCCAGGGAGAATGGTAATGACCGCAGTTGGGAAGTACGGGCAGCCCTTGCTCACGAACCTTAAACTGATTCATGAGGGGAAGACTCGCGATACCTACGAGGCCAAGTGGCCTGACCCGAGCGACAGGCGTCGGCCGCCGCGCCTTATCGTCGCGAGCGACCGGATCTCGACCCACAACATTGTGCACGAAAGCACGATTCCGAAGAAGGGCGAGGTGCTTACTGCGCTTACCGTCCGGTGGCTACAGGCTTTTCGTGATGAGGACATTTATACGCACCTCATTGCCTTCGGCAAGGATATCTACGACTATCTGCCGGGGAAGGAGAGCGACTACCTGAAGAATCTCCACCACCGGGCGATTGTGGTGAGAAGCCTCGACATGATCCCGGTTGAGTTTATCTATCGCGTGTTCTTGTGCGGAAGCCTGTGGGAAAAGTTCTACAGCAAGGGGCTCGAGAATCCTTATGGCAACAAACTCGAACCTGGCCTTCCGCTCATGTATCGGTTTACCCGACCGATCTTCACACCGACTGACAAGTCGGATACCGACGAACCTCTTAACCACCTGACGACGTATAAAAAGTACGGAACGGTTGTGGAGTATGGGAGGTCCGTTCTCAATTCTGCCCAGAGAAGGCTGCGGCATACGGGTATTGAGGTGCTTGATACCAAGCTCGAGCTTGGTATCGATGAATACGGCCTGATTACTCTTGCCGACGAAGTGCTGACTCCTGACAGTAGTCGGTTCGCCTGGCGCAAGGATATTCGGGAAGGGGAGAACCCGCCATGGCTCGACAAGCAGATCGCCCGCGACAAAGCAGAGGAGATGTGGGCTGGCGGACCCAAGACTCCCTTAAAGTTCATGCCCATGACTATCAACAAGCTCAAGGAGACCTACTTAGACCTCCTCGAGATGACTACGGGTCAGCCGCTTGCGGCCTATCAGCATGACCATATGGACATATAGTTTTTTCATCTACCCCGGCCGCTTGCGGCCGGGTTTCTTTTTTTGCTAAGATTTGACCTTTTTGGCCCTATCCTGTAGATTGTGGTCACTCCCGTGCTGCAAGGACTAGGCGCTCGCTGCCTACGTCGAGCATGGGCCTTTAATTTAAATTATGTCGCGATCGCTTAAAAAGGGCCCCTATGTGGACGAAAAACTCCTCAAGAAAATTGAGGGTAAAAAGCCTGTAGCTACAGGGGTTATTAATACGTGGGCACGCCGCTCGCAGATCGCTCCGGAGATGGTTGGCTTTAAATTTGGGGTCCACAACGGCAAGATTCACATTGAGGTTTTGGTAACCGAAGACATGGTAGGTCACCGTTTGGGTGAATTTTCTCCTACGAAGAAGTTCGTACGCCACGGCGGTAAGATGCAGAAAGAAATGGAAGCAAAGGCTAAAGAGTCCGAGATTGTAGCCGCACAAGCCGCTAAAGCAGCGGCTTGTGCGGCTACAATCTCGGGTGCTGCCGCTGGTGCAAAGAAATAATGTTATATGACCGAAGCTACTGCAAAACTTTCTAACTATCGTCAGTCGCCCCGCAAGGTGCGCCTCATTGCTGACCTTATTCGCGGCAAGTCTACTGAACGCGCGCTCGCGCTCCTTGCGAACCTTCCAAAACGCGGCAGTGACCCGATGGCGTCACTAGTGCGCTCGGCTATTGCAAACGCACAGGCAAAAGGCCTTGCGGCTTCAGATCTCTACATTTCTGCAATCCAGGTAAATGGCGGTGTTGTGTTTAAGCGTATGATGCCTCGCGCTCGCGGTCGTGGGGCACCTATCCGCAAGAAGTCCAGCCACATTACGATAGCGCTTGCCAAAAAGGCGCCCAAGAAAGCCCCTGCAAACTAATATGTCTAAAGTTGTTAACCCATTTGCTCATAGACTCGGTATCCTGCGTGACTGGCGTCACCGCTCTTTTGCCGTAGGTCCTAAGTACGTACAGTACCTCAAGGCTGACATCATGCTCCGCGAGTTTTTGGTGGCACAGCTCCGCGGTATGTATATTGGCGGCATTGAGCTTGAGCGTAACGACAAAACCCTCCGCGTTATCATCAAGACTTCGCGACCGGGCATTATCATCGGCCGCTCTGGCGAAGGCTCTACCAAGCTCAAAAACAGCATTACGGGCTTTTTGCGCAAGCTTAAAGTGCCGGTGCCGGAGATTAAGCTCGACATCGAGGAGATCCGCAGCCCAGAGAGCAACGCCGCTATTGTTGCCTATATGGTTGCCGAAGGTCTTGAAAAGCGTCTCCCATTCCGCCGTGTGCTTAAACAAACGATTGAGAAGGTCATGGCTAATCGCGACGTGAAGGGCGTGCGTATTGGCTTGGCCGGCATGCTCGGTGGCGGCAGCATGTCACGCCGCGAAGAGCTTAAGAAGGGCCGTATTCCGCTTCAGACATTCCGTTCTGACATCGACTACGCTAAGGAGCGCGCAAACCTGCCGCTTGGCGTTATCGGCGTAAAGGTCTGGATCTACAAAGGCGAGGTCTTTGCTGCTGAAAAGAAAGAAAAGACCAAATAAATGCGAAGCCCGATTAAATAAAACATATGTTGCTCCCAAAGAAAGTAAAATTTAGAAAATGGCATACCATGCGCCGCAACCCAAAACGCGCAATGGTTGCTTCGCGCGGCATTACAGTAGCATTTGGCAGCCACGGCCTTAAGGCTATGACGCACGCGCGCGTACGCTCAAACCAGCTCGAGAGCGCCCGCAAAGTGGTGGTTCGCGAGCTCGGCAAAACCGGCAAGATGTGGCTCCGTGTATTCCCAGACAAACCGTTTACCCAGAAGCCGCCCGAGGTGAAACTCGGTAAGGGCAAGGGCGACCCGGTAGGCTACGAAGTTGAAATCTGGCCAGGCCGCGTCTTGTTTGAAGTAGATGGCGTTGCCCCGGAGGCAGCCGTAACCATGTTGGTAAAAGCAGGGAAGAAGCTCCCGCTTAAGACCCGCGTTGTTTCCCGCACCCACTAACTTATATGAAGAAACACTCACTTACAAAACACTCGGTTGAGGACCTGAACAAGCTCGTAGCAGAAAAGCGCGAAGAGCTCCGGGCCTTGCGTTTTGCCGTCGCAGGCAGTAAAAATCGGAATGTTAAACAGGCTTCGACCTTAAAGAAGCAGGTGGCCCGGGCCTTAACTGAGCTTAAGAAGCGCGCATAATCAATTATATGGAAACCAAAACCCAAGAAATACAAAAGCATAAGAAAACCCTTCGCGGCACCGTAGTCTCTGACAAAATGCAGGAGACGGCGGTAGTGTTGGTGTCTCGCTATGTTAAGCACCCGAAGTACAAGAAGTACATGAAGAGCACCAAGAAGTACCATGCCCACAACCCAGGCAACCGCGCCAAGGAAGGGGAGGCGGTAACGATCCGCTCATGCCGCCCGCTTTCAAAGACAAAGTCTTTCGAAATCGTCTTCGAATAATTTTATGATTCAACCTCAGTCAATAGTTGTTATAGCAGACAATTCCGGTGCCAAGCTTGGGCGCGTTTTCAAAGTGCTCGGCAGCTCGAAGAAGCGCTATGCGCAGATTGGCGAGATTGTGGTGCTGTCGGTCCAGACTGCAGAGCCGCGCAAGACGGTTAAGAAAAAGGACGTACTCCGAGCCGTTGTGGTGCGCCAAAAGCAGGCGTTTCGCCGCAAAGACGGTTCATACATCCGCTTTGACGAAAATGCAGTCGTGATTATCGAAGGCGCAGGCAAGAATGCCCACGAGCCGAAAGCCGGCCGCATCTTTGGGCCTATACCGCGCGAGCTCCAGGACCTTGGCTATCAAACTATTATTTCCCGTGCGCCTGAAGTCGTATAGCTATATGAATACTCTCCACATTAAAAAAGGCGACACGGTAGTAGTGCTCTCTGGCGTACACAAGGGCAAAACCGGAAAGGTGGTGCAGGCAATGCCGAAGCTCGGCCTCGTGCTTGTAGAGGGTGTCGGTATGGTTAAAAAGCACCAGCGCCCGCGCCGCGAGGGCCAGAAGGGTCAGATTATCGACAAGCACATCCCGATCCGCGCAAGCAAAGTTATGAATGTAGTGCTGCAAAAAGAGCGTGCAAAGAAGAAAAAATAGTATATGGCAACCACTAAACTTTTACAGGACCAGCAGAAATCAGCTTTTAAAGACCTCAAAGAAACCTTTGGGTGGACTAATACTATGCAGACACCACGCATTGAAAAGGTGGTGGTCTCTGTGGGTGTTGGCAAGATGGCAAAAGAGAAGGGCCGCCAAGACATGGTTGCCAATCGCTTGGCTACGATTACCGGCCAGAAGGCAGCTACGCGCGGCGCTAAAAAGGCTATTGCAACCTTTAAGACCCGCATCGGTGACCGCGTGGGTTACCAGGTTACGCTCCGCGGCAAACGAGCAGAGGACTTTTTGAATCGCCTCGTGCACATTGCACTCCCTCGCACCAAGGACTTCCGCGGTATCTCCCCGGATGCTATTGATGAGATGGGCAACTATACTCTTGGTATTAAAGAAAACACGGTGTTTCCTGAAACTGCCGACGAAGAGCTTAAGGATGTGTTTGGCATGGCAGTAACGATTGTAACGACGGCAAAAAATAAAACAGAAGCAAAAGCCTACCTAACCCACCTCGGGTTTCCGTTTAAGAAGTAGTTTCTATAAAAAGAAAAAGGTCCGGATGCATTGCTGCAGAGCCGGACCTTTTTAGAAGGGGAGAGCGTGATGAAAGGTTGCTCTTCACCGAGGCGACCGTTTACGTTTGGGGGCTGCGAGTGGCCGAGTGTCGAGCTCGTAGCGGTACTCACTTTCAACAAGCGCTCCTTTCACTGTGCCGTCGGCATAGATGAAGGAAATCGAGACGGGACGGTTACGATGCATCAAAACGAGATGCCGGCCGAGCAGGTAGGGATAAAGAGATGTAATCTCCTGACCTTCCTCCGTAAACCGACGGACCTTGTGGATACGGACGACACCTCCTTCTGTTCTGGTGCAGAGCATGTCGTCGAGCACGAAGAGCATCGGACGCTGTTTCATCGCAGGGTCTCCATCTTCCGGTTAGGACAAAACTGCCCCTACTATAGCAAAGACTGCCCAGTTTGCGCGTATCTAAGCCCTGTGCTAGTATCCGTCTAGCCCATTCAGGGCTCCTTTTTTCTGATAGGTGCCGCTCTCGTCGAGTCGCAGGCAAACCGGCAGAATCATAACTCCTAAAGGACAGAGTAAGGGGGTAAACCATCCAGTATGGCAAAAAAGTCCACAGTTGCGCGCTCAAATCGCCCTCCGAAATTTAAGTCGAGGGTTGTTCGCCGTTGCTTCCGCTGTGGTCGCAAGCGCGCGTTTATGCGCGACTTCGGTATGTGCCGCGCTTGCTTTAGAGAGGCAGCAAACGAGGGACTTGTTCCCGGCGTTCGCAAATCATCATGGTAACTGACCCTATTGCAGACTTTTTGGTTCGCTTGAGAAATGCGGGAATGATCGGCAAGGAGACTGTTGCTATTCCTGCATCTAAAATGACTACCGCCCTTGCAAACCTTCTTGAAAAAGAGGGTTATGTGAAAGAGGTTTCTAAACAAAAGAAAAATAATTCCTTTACGATTACGCTTGCATATAAAAATGGTCGTCCGGTTATCACGGGTTCAAAGCGCATCTCAAAACCATCGCGCCGCATGTACATGGGTGTTAGGGAAGTGCGGCCGGTTAAGCGTGGTCATGGCCTTCTTGTCCTCTCAACACCTGCAGGTGTGCTCACGGGCAAAGAGGCTCGCGAAAAGCGCGTCGGCGGAGAAGTATTGTTCGAAATCTGGTAATTTTATGTCACGTCTTGCTAAACGCCCCATTGCTATACCCGCCAACACGCTCGTAACCGTTAAAAACGGGGTTATTGAGGTTAAGGGTCCAAAAGCTACGCTTACCCGCGAGAGCAATCGCCTTATTGCTATTGATGTTGGATCAGAGGGTGTACAGGTTTCAACCAAGTCAGAGAGCCTTGAGGCAAAAGCAATGCTCGGCACCTATGCTTCGCACATCCGCAACATGCTTGAGGGTGTAACAGCGGGCTTTGTAAAGAAACTTTTGATTGAGGGTGTTGGCTACAAGTGGGATGTGCAGGGTAAGACTCTTAACCTTGCGCTCGGTTTTTCTCACCCGGTTAAGGTTGCGATCCCCGAGGGTCTCACGGTGACTATCGAAAAGGGCATACTGTCAGTCGTTGGGCCTAACAAAGAGGTCGTTGGTCAGTTTGCCGCAAACATCCGCGCACTCAAAAAGCCAGAGCCGTACAAGGGCAAGGGTATCCGTTTTGAGGGTGAGATAATCCGCCGCAAGCAGGGTAAGAAGGCCGCATAGAAATTATATGAATAATTTATATAGTCATCGCTCGCTCGGAACCAAAAGTGAACTTTCGCTCGCTCGCTTCGCTCGACTATAAACACTATGGAAAAGACTATTGCAAAACAAATTGGTAGAGAGCGCCGCCACAACCGCATCCGTGCGAAGGTGGTTGGCACGGCTACCCGCCCGCGCCTCGCGGTTTATAAGTCGAACCGCTACCTCCATGCGCAGATTATTGACGATGCGGCAGGAAAGACCCTTGTTTCTGGCAGCACTAAAGACGTTGCGGCTAAGGCAAAGAAGATGGATGCAGCAAAAATGCTTGGAGTAGAGCTTGCAAAGCGTGCAAAAACGGCAGGCATTACCGAAGTGGTGTTTGACCGCGGCGGCTTCCGTTATACCGGAAGAGTTGCTACACTCGCAGACGCGGCGCGCGAAGGCGGGCTCAAATTTTAATATATGGTAGATACTAACGAAAAAGACGTAGAAGCAGTTAAAGGCACCGCACCAGAAGCGGAGGCTGCAGGAGTACCTGCAGCGGCAGCCGCTCCAGTAACTCCCGCAGCTGAAGGTCAGCAGCGTGGCCGCCGTGGCCGCGGAGACCGTCGTGGTGGCAGGGGTAATGCACCGCGCGCTCGCCAAGAGCGCAAGAGTGAGTACGACCAGAAGATGATTAACATTCGCCGCGTAGCCCGCGTAGTTTCAGGCGGTCGCCGCTTCTCATTTAGCGTTTCTATCATCATCGGCAACAAGAAGGGCAAGGTTGGTGTTGGTGTTGGCAAGGCGGGGGACACCACGCTTGCCATCGACAAGGCAGTGCGCAATGCCAAAAAGCATCTCATTACTGTGCCTCTTACAAAAGACAATTCAATCGCTCATGATGTTAAGGCAAAGTACTCGGCTTCAATCGTAAGCATGATGCCAGCCCATGGTCGCGGCTTGGTGGCAGGTTCATCGGTACGCCCGGTACTCGAGCTTGCGGGTGTGACCAACATTGTTGCCAAGGTGCACTCGGGTAGCAAGAACGGTCTTAACAACGCCCGCGCAGCTATCGAAGCACTTAAATCGCTCAAGGCGTAAATGCAAAGCCCGATTAAATAAAATTGTATGCAGCTCAACGAACTCAAAAGAAAAACTTCAAATCGCAAACAGAAGCGCGTCGGCCGTGGCCGCGGCTCCGGCAAGGGCAAAACCTCTGGTCGTGGTACCAAAGGTCAGAAGGCTCGCGCAGGCCACAAAATGATGCCTGCTATCCGCGAGCAGCTCAAAAAGCTTCCTAAGAAGCGCGGCTATAACTTTAAGAGCATTGAAGACAAACCAACAGTACTTAACGTCTCTACGCTTGAGCGTTACTTTACTGCAGGCGACACAGTTAGCCCGGCGGTGCTTATTGAGCGCGGTCTCTTGGTTAAAGGCGGGACAGTTAAGATCTTGGGTGATGGTGAACTTGCTAAAAAACTTACTATTTCGGGCTGTGCCGTTTCTGCCTCTGCCCGTACAAAAATTGAAAAGGTGGGTGGTTCAGTGGTAGTGTAAACTCCATGACCGGCTTTGGACAAAAACTAACACTCCTCCTCTCAGACAAGTCTCTGCGTAACCGCATACTTTTTGTACTTGGCGCATTGGCAATTTTCCGTATCCTTTCTGCAATACCGATCCCAGGCATTGACGCGACCCAGCTCGAACTCTTTTTCTCTAACAACCAATTCTTCGGCCTCCTGAATCTTTTCTCGGGCGGCGGCCTCTCAAGCCTCTCTATCGTGATGATGGGTGTTGCACCCTACATTACCGCTTCGATCATTATGCAGCTCCTTACGCTCATGGTGCCGCGCTTTAAGCAGATGTATCAGGAAGAAGGGGAGCTTGGCCGCCAGAAGTTTGCGCAGTATACGCGCTACCTCACCGTACCGCTTGCTGTTGTTCAAGGTATTAGCTTCCTTCTTATCTTTGAGCGCGCGGGCGTGCTTTCTATACTTTCGCCCTTCCAGTTTGCAGTGAACCTTATTGTTATCGCGGCAGGCTCTATCCTGCTTATGTGGATCGGCGAGCTTATTTCAGAATACGGCATTGGCAATGGCGTTTCACTTATTATCTTTGCGGGCATTGTAGCCGGCCTGCCAACACAGATCAGCCAGGCGCTCTTTACCTTCGACTCGACCCAGCTACCGGTCTACTTGGCGTTTGCGGCTGCTGGCCTTCTTACGGTTGCGGCAGTTATCTTTATCTCTGAAGCCGAGCGGCCAGTGCCGGTCACATACGCCAAGCGCGTGCGCGGTATGAAATTCTTTGGTGGCGCTTCGACCTACTTACCACTCCGTCTTAACCAGGCGGGCGTGATCCCGATTATCTTTGCACTCTCATTTCTCTTGGTGCCGCAGATGTTTGCGACCTTTTTCGCCACTTCAGGAAATCCAATGCTTGCGGGTATTGCCAACACTATTTTGGGCGGCCTCCAAAACATGACACTCTACGGCGGCCTCTACTTTATTCTCGTTTTCTTCTTTACGTACTTTTACACCGCCGTTACCTTTGATCCTAAAATGATTTCTGAAAACCTTCAGAAAAACGGTGCATTTATTCCGGGCGTGCGCCCAGGTATCTCGACCCAGGAGCATTTGGGCAAAATCATCACTCGCACAACCTTTGTAGGAGCCCTCTTTCTTGCCATTATCGCCGTATTGCCGATTGCCATGCAATCGATAACTGGTATACAAACGCTGGCGATTGGCGGCACCGCGCTTCTCATCGTTGTCTCGGTTATTTTGGACCTCACGCGCCGCATCGACGCACAGCTCTCTATCCGCGAGTACTAAGAGCCATGAAAGGAAAGCTTGTACTTGTTATTGGCCCTACCGGAAGCGGTAAAGGTACACTCCTTAAACATGTGGCAGGGGTAATGCCGGAACTGGTGTTCCCGCGCTCGTGCACAACACGTGCACCACGGCCTGGAGAAAAAGACGGTGAGACGTATTTTTTTGTAACGTCCAAGGAATTTGAGCACCGCATAGAACAGGGCGACTTTCTGGAATACGCTTCCTATGGTGGTAATTGGTATGGCACGCTCAAATCTGAAATACTCCCTGCGGTAGAAGGGGGGAAGGTCGTGGTCCGGGAAGTTGAAGTACAAGGAGCCCGTCAGATTAGAGAAAGGGTCCCAACGGACATACTAAGAATTGTGTACGTTGATGCGGGTTCGTGGGATGAACTCGAGCGCCGCATTGTGGCTCGCGCGCCTATTGGACAGCCGGAGCTTATTGCTCGCCGGAAACGCTACGAAGATGAGACAAGCTTTAAAGCCGAAGCGTCAGTAGTAGTGCAAAACCCGGACGGCGGCCTTGAGGCGGCCAAGCGCGATTTTGAGGCGGCGATACGTGCTATCGCGGTAGAATAGATTTTCATTTACAATAGAGTTGTGGATACACAAACACTTATTTTCTTAGGGACGCAGGGTAGTGGGAAGGGGACGCAGATTAATTTAGCAAAAGAGTGGTTAGTGGCGCACGACGCCGCAAAGCCCATCGTGCATTTTGAAATGGGCAAGAACCTTCGCGAGCTTTCAGGCAGGCAGGACTACACGGGCAAGCTCGCGAACGAAATTCTGCTCGGAGGCAACCTTATACCGTACGCAATTTCATCAGCGGTGTTTGCGCAGTACCTGATGAATAACATTCACTCGGGCGACGAGCACGTTTTTATCGACGGCTTTCCACGCACCGCAGACCAGGTGCCGACGCTCGACTCGGTCATGGACTACTATGGGAGAAAACAGGTAACGGTGGTGGTGCTTAATATATCTGACGAGGAGGCGGTGAAGCGCCTCTTGCCCCGCGGCCGCGCAGATGATACTGAAGAGGGTATCCGTAAGCGCCTTAAGTGGTCGCGCGAGCAGACCATGCCGAACCTTAAATGGTTTAAGGAGCACCCGGAGCGTTACAAAGTAGTAGAGATATTTGGCGAGCGGCCGATAGAAGAAGTACAGGAGGATATTAGAAAATTGATAGGGTTTGTGTAGATGATTGCAAAGACGCCAACACAGGTAGAAGGCCTGCGCGAAGCAGGCAAACGCATGAGGACCGTCGTAGACGAGGTGCTTGCTCTTGTGCGGCCAGGTGTTGGTTCGATGGAGCTCGAGATGAAGGCTCGCGAGGTAACGGCGCGCGTTGAGGCGGAGCCGTCATATTTGGGTTTTAAAAATAAAGGAGAGGCGGCGTACCCGGCGGCGCTCTGCGTATCGGTAAATAATGAGATTGCACATAGCCCCCCTAAGCCAGAAAAGATTTTGAAATCGGGCGATGTGGTCTCGGTAGACTTTGGCCTGATGTACAAGGGTTACTTTATGGACACGGCCTATACTGTTGCGGTGGGGGAAGTAGATAAAGCTGCAAAAAATTTAATTGAGGGGACTCGCGAGGCGTTGCCGCTTGCTATCGAGGCGGCGCGGATAGGCAACACCGTTGGAGATATTGGCGCGGCGGTGCAGGCTGTTGCTAAGCGTTACAAGCTTGGCATTGTTAAAGACCTGCGCGGCCATGGCGTTGGCAATGACGTGCACGAAGACCCAAATGTCCCCAACTTTGGCAAGGCAGGAAAGGGAGAAAAACTTGTTGAGGGCATGGTGCTTGCCCTTGAGCCTATTTTTGCAGAAGGGGACGGCGCGCTTATTGATGGCGGCGATGGGTTTACCTACAGTACCCGCGACGGCTCGCGGGCGGCTCATTTTGAGCACACCATTTTGATAACTAAAGACGGGCCGGAGATTTTAACCTAGGCCTTGCGGAGGGCGAAAGATTATTGTAATATACAAACCATGAAAAACCCGAAGGAAGAGAAGACATTTGTATTGATTAAACCGGATGGCGTACGCAAGGGCTTGGTAGGGGAAATCATTAAACGTCTCGAACAGCGCGATCTTAAAGTGGTGGCTTTGGAGATGTTCCACGCTACTCGCAAAGAAATGGATGCGCACTATCCTA
>Ga0163152_10003752_pt1 | contig 19466 bp, 18 predicted proteins | sample OliLakLV19MP8IB2_FD_148635 | JGI IMG/M metagenome (GOLD analysis project Ga0163152, IMG submission 148635) | Freshwater microbial mat bacterial communities from Lake Vanda, McMurdo Dry Valleys, Antarctica - Oligotrophic Lake LV.19.MP8.IB-2 | ecosystem: Environmental > Aquatic > Freshwater >...
GTACGACCGAGTCGCCCCGGTCCTCCACGGTGAGTGCTCGGTCGAGGGGTGGAGGACGGCGGAGCGTGACTTCGGCGGGGCCGTCGACGTAGCTCGCCAGCAGTCCCGCCGAAAAGCCGCCGTTGCCGCTGTCGGGCGGGCCGTGAAAGCGATGGGGAATCCGCACACTGTCGTGCATATGACGCAGTCTCGCGTCGATAGATTCGCGAGAGGAATCGAAACGCCGACCAGGGGAGCCGAGATGCCCGAACCGCCCGCAATTCTGCGATGGGACGGCAAGGAGATCGAACTCCCGATCGTTCGGGGCACCGAGGGCGAAGTCGCCATCGACATCTCGAAGTTGCGGGCGCAGTCCGGTCTCATCACCCTCGACTACGGCTTCATGAACACCGGCGCGACCGAGTCGGCCGTCACGTTCATCGACGGCGACGCCGGGATCCTGCGCTACCGCGGCTACGACATCGAAGCGCTCGCCGACCAGGAGCACCCGTCGTTCCTCGAGACGGCGTGGCTGTTGATCTACGGCGAGCTGCCGACCATGGAACAGCGCGACTGGTTCAGCCGCGACATCAGGCAGCACACGCTGTTGCACGAAGACATGAAGCGGTTCTACGACGGCTTCCCCAAGGACGCACATCCGATGGCCACGCTGTCGGCAGTCGTGAGCGCGCTATCGACCTTCTACCAGGACCACAACGACCCGCACGACCCCGAGCAGGTCGAGTTCTCGGTCATCCGGCTCATCGCGAAACTGCCGACGATCGTCGCGTACTCGTACAAGAAGTCGATCGGTCAGCCGTTCGTCTACCCCGACAACTCGCTCGACCTCATCGAGAACTTCCTCACGATGATGTTCGCGGTCCCGTCGGAGCCATACAGCGTGTCCCCGACGGTCGTCCACGCGCTCAAGCAGCTCTTGATCCTGCACGCCGACCACGAGCAGAACTGCTCGACCTCGACGGTCCGGCTCGTCGGCTCGTCCGACGCCAACCTGTTCGCTTCGGTCGCGGCGGGCATCAACGCCTTGTGGGGTCCGCTCCACGGCGGCGCGAACCAGGCCGTCGTCGAGATGCTCGAAGAGATCCGCGACTCCGACCTCGAGATCCACGACTTCGTACGGCGGGCCAAGGACCGCAACGACCCGTTCCGCCTCTCGGGCTTCGGGCACCGCGTGTACAAGAACTACGACCCGCGCGCCCGCATCATCAAGGACTCGGCCGAAGCGGTGCTGGCCGAGATGGGCACGCGCGACGAGTTGTTCGACATCGCGCTCGAACTCGAACAGATCGCGCTCACCGACGAGTACTTCATCGAGAAGAAGCTGTACCCGAACGTCGACTTCTACTCGGGTCTCATCTACCGGGCCATGGGCTTCCCTACGAAAATGTTCCCCGCGCTCTTCGCCCTCGGCCGGTTGCCGGGCTGGATCGCGCACTGGCGGGAACAGCACGACAACGAGAAGACGAAGATCGGGCGCCCCCGCCAGATCTACGAGGGACCGACCCAGCGCAAGTACGTCCCCATCGACGACCGGTAACCCGTCCTCATCCGAAATTGCGCCATCTGGCGACCGTTTCGGTCGCCGATTGGCGCAATTTCGGCTCGGGCGCGGTCTTGCCCGGGGCCGCCGAGCCGGTCACAATGCGGGAGAATGGCATTCTCCCCCCGGGCCGAGGGATTGGTCGACGCCGCGCGCCGGCTCGCGAACGAGTCCGGGACCGCCGCGTTCACGGTCGCGCAGGTGGCCGAGCGGGCGGGAGCATCACTGAAGGCCTTCTACGGGTGTTTTCGCGGCAAGGACGAACTGCTGCTCGCGCTGATCGAGGACGACAGCGGCCTGGGCGCGGCCCTGCTCGAAGCCCGCATCGCCGCGTACGACCACCCACTTGAGGGGTTCGTCGACGAGTTGTTCGCGCTGCTGCGTGAGCCGGGCGCGGCCGGCTACGCCGGTGTCTTGGTGCGCGAGCACCGCCGCCTCGGCGAGCTGCACCCCGAGGGGCTCGACACTGCGCTCGCACCGATCACGTCGCTCCTCGCGAGCCTCATCCCCAGCGCGGACCCGAAACGCGACGCGCAGACCATGCTCGGCGTGCTCATCACCGGTATCCACGACATCTTGTTGGGACGCGTCGACGACCCGACCGAGCTCGCGAGCTACCTCTACGGCTTCTGCACGCGCGGTCTGGACCTCACATGACCGTACCGGCGCGCACGACGCTGCTCCCCGACCCGGAGCCGCGCGAACGCACGTACACGATCATCTCCGTCGACGACCACCTCATCGAGCCCCGCGACCTGCTCGAGGGCCGGCTGCCGTCGGCATTGCAGGACCGTGCGCCGCACGTCGTCGAGTTCCCGAACGGCTCCGAAGCCTGGGAGTACGAGGGCAACCTCTACCCGCAGGTCGGGCTCAACGCGATCGCGGGCCGGCCGAAAGCCGAGTGGAGCATGGAGCCCGCCCGCTTCGACGAGATGCGGCGCGGCTGTTGGGACATCGAAGCGCGCATACGCGACATGGACCTCGACGGCGTCTACGCGAGCCTGTGCTTCCCGTCGCTCATCGCCGGGTTCGCGGGCACCGTGTTCTCGCGCAGCGTTGACCAGGAGCTCGGGCTCGCGTGCCTGCGGGCGTGGAACGACTGGCACATCGACGAATGGGCGGCGCCGCATCCCGATCGCGTCATCCCGCTGCAGCTCGCGCGGTTGGGTGACCCGCACGTCGCGGCCGACGACATCGGTGCCAACGCCGCCCGCGGGTTCAAAGCGGTGTCGTTCCCCGAGAATCCGGTCGACCTGAAGTTGCCGTCGGTGCACACCGATCACTGGGACCCGATCCTGCGCGCGTGTGAAGAGACCGAGACGGTCGTGTGCCTGCACAACGGTTCGTCGTCGTGGACCGCGGCCCGCTCCCCCGGCGCGCCGCTCGAGCTGTACACGAGCCTGTTCCCCGTGAACGCGCTGGTCACGGCGGCCGACTGGTTGTGGGCGCGCATCCCCACTCGCTTCCCCGATATCAAGATTGCGTTCTCCGAGGGCGGCATCAGCTGGGTGCCGATGCTGATCGACCGCATCGACTACGTCCTCGACCACTCCGCCGTCGGGTCGAAGGGGTGGGACGACCCGAACCTGTCGCCCACCGATGCGTTGCGCCGCAACTTCTGGTTCTGCACGATCGACCTCGGGTCGACGATCGCGTTGCGCGAGCACATCGGCATCGACCACATCTGCATCGAGAGCGACTACCCGCACGCCGACTCGACGTGGCCCGACACGCAGGCCATGGCGCACGCCGGACTCGCGAGCATTCCCGACGACGAGGTGCGCAAGCTCACGTGGGAGAACGCGTCGAGGCTGTTTCGTCATCCGGTACCGAAGGAGATGCAACGCCCGTGAGCACACTGTTGCGGGGCGGCACCGTGGTCGACGGCACGGGCGCAGCCCCGAGGCGCGCCGATGTCCTGCTTCGCGACGGCCGCATCGCCGGTATCGGCACCATCGACGACGATGTCGAGGAGACGATCGACGTGGGCGGCTGTGTCGTCGCGCCGGGCTTCGTCGATCTGCATACGCACTACGACGCGCAACTGTTGTGGGATGCCACCGCGAGTCCCTCGCCGATGCACGGTGTCACGACCGTCTTCGGTGGGAACTGCGGGTTCGCGCTCGCGCCGGCCGGTCCCGAGCACGTCGACTACCTCGCCCGCCTGATGGCGCGCGTCGAAGGCATTCCGCTGCCCGCGCTCGAACAGGGCGTGCCGTGGAACTGGACGTCGTTCGCCGATTACCTCGGTCGCCTCGATACCCGGGGCATCGCGGTGAACGCCGGCTTCATGGCCGGCCACTCGGTGCTGCGCCGCCTCGTGATGGGCGACCGGTCCGTGGGCGAGGCCGCGACCGAGGCGGACCTCACCGCGATGGAACAACTGCTGCGCGAGACGCTCGCGGGCGGGGCGATGGGGTTTTCGTCGTCGCAGGCACCGACCCACAACGACGGGGACGGCAACCCGGTCCCGTCCCGGGCGGCAACACCCGACGAGATGGTGCGGCTCGCGGCGTGCGTGCGCGACTTCCCCGGCACGCAACTCGAGCTGATCATTCCCGGCTGCCTCAACGGCTTCACCGACGACGAAGTCGACCTCATGACGGGCATGTCGGTCGCGGCGCAGCGCCCGCTCAACTGGAACGTGCTCGGCGTCTCCGCGACCAGCAACCACGAACACCAACTCGATGCCGGCACCCGCGCCGCGGAACGGGGCGGGCGCGTGGTCGCGCTCACACTTCCGCAGGGGATGAAGATCCGGCTGTCGTTCCTGACCGGGTTCGTCCTCGACGGACTCCCCGGGTGGCGCGAAACCTTCGCCCTCCCGGTGCCCGAACGCATCCGCGCCCTGTCGGACCCCGCGACCCGCGCCCGGCTCGACGAAGGCGCACATTCGAAGGAGGCCGGCGTGCTCGCGGGCCTCGCGAACTGGTCGCGACTCGAAGTCATCGAAGCCTTCACGCCCGAAACGCGCGTCTACGAGGGCCGCAAGATCGGTGACATCGCCGAGGAGCGTGGCGCGCATCCGTTCGACGCCCTGCTCGACATCGTCATCGCCGACGACCTCCGCACCGGCCTGCGCCCCGACTTCGGCGGGCCCGAACCCGACGCCGTCTGGAAGACGCGGGTCGAGGTATGGCGCGACCCGCGGGCCGTCGTCGGCGGATCCGACGCCGGAGCACATCTCGACATGATGAGCGGCGCGTCGTACTCGACGTTTGTCGTCGGCGACGCGGTCCGCAACGGCCATATCTCACTCGAAGAAGCAGTGCACCTGATCACCGACGTCCCCGCCCGCCTTTACGGCGTGCGCGAACGCGGGCGCATCGCGCGCGGCTGGCACGCCGACATCGCCGTGTTCGACCCGGACACAGTCGGACCCACCGGCGAACGCACGCTCGACGACCTACCCGGCAACGCGAGCCGCATCGTCGCCGATTCGCGCGGCATGCACCACGTCCTCGTGCGTGGCGAAGCGATCGTCCGCGACGGCGCGTACACGGGAGCCACACCCGGCACCGTGTTCCGCGCCGGCCGCGACACCGAGACCATTACCCCCTGAAAGAGGTATGTGATGTCGTACGACGAGCCGGTAGACCAGAGCAACGTCCTGTCGGACATGTTCGCCCAGGGGTTCGCCGACGAACCGATTCCCGGCTACCAGCGTCTGCACCGGCAGTGCCCCGTCGTGCGCACCGAGGGAATTTTCGGTCTGCCCGGTGTGACGATCACGAAGTACGAAGACGTGCTGTGGGCGCTCAAGCACCCGGAGGTCTTCTCGTCGGAAGACGTCATCAACATCGGGCACGAGTTCCCGCTCATTCCCCTGTCGGTCGACCCGCCCGAACACGCGCAGTACCGCCGCGTGCTCGACCCGCAGTTCTCGCCCAAGAAGATGGCCGAACTCGAGCCCGAGATGCGCAAGCTCGCCAACGAGTCGATCGACGCGTTCATCGCGGCGGGCGCGTGCGACTTCCACGAGGACTACGCGACACCGCTGCCTTCGACATTCTTCATCGCACTCATGGGTCTCCCGATGGACGACCTGCCCATGTTCCTCAAGTTCCGCGACGACTCGATCCGGCCCGACGCGCCGACCGAAGCCGCACAGACGGCCATCCGGGAGGAAGCCGGCCACGCAATAACTCGCTGGTTCGAAGCGGCGATCGAGGAGCGGCGCGCCCACCCCGACGACCGGCTGTTGAGCATGCTGGTGCACGGCGAGGTCGGCGGCCGGCCGTTCACGCAGCCCGAACTGCTCGGCGCGTGTCACCTGCTCCTCCTCGGCGGACTCGACACCGTGACCGCGACGCTCGACTGCATGGTCACGTACCTCGCGCGGCACCCCGACCGACGCCGGGCGCTGTGCGCCGACTTCGAGCTCGTGCCGCCGGTCGTGGAGGAACTGCTGCGCCACCAGACACCCGTGATGATGGTCCCCCGCAAGATCATCAAAGACATCGAGCTTGGTGGCGTGCAGTGCGTCGCCGGCGATACTGCGACGCTCATCATCGGCGCGGCCAATGTCGACGCCGACGAGTTCGACGCGGCCGACGAGGTCCACTTCGACCGCGCCACCAACCGGCACCTCGCGTTCGGTGGCGGACCGCACCGGTGCCTCGGCTCGCACTTGGCGCGGCTCGAGCTACGCGTCGCGATCGAGGAGTTTCACAAGCGGATCCCCGAGTACGACATCAAGGACGGCGCCGAAATCCACTTCTCACCCGGCATCCGCCAGGCGTACGAGCTCCCGCTCGTGTTCCCGCCGGGAGGAACCGCCTAGTCGGGCGCGCTGGTCGCGGGCGCAAGGTCGCTCGGCGCGTCGAGGTCGGCGGCGCTCGGCGGCCGTCCGACCTCGTCGCCTTCGGGAATCAGTGCGAGCGCGATGACGTCGCCATCGGCCAACCGGTGCGCGGTGATGTCACCGTCCTGCGCTTCGCCGTTCAGGGTCCACGACACAACCGCGGCCTGTCCGTCACACAGGTCGCCGCTCTGATGGACGGCGCCGTCCCAGACCTCGAACGAGTCCGCGCCGGCCGACCAGCCGCCGTACTCGAAGAACTTCCCCATCGTCGCGTTGGCACCGGCCTCGCCGGAAACGAACGGATGGATGTGGACGAGGCCGTCGCCGTGCGAGTGGACACCGGCCTGGAGGCTCAAGTCGTCGGCCGCGTTGTGAAACTCGGGCGCGTTCGCGAGCCACTCGCCACAGACGTTCACACCGAACGCCGCGTGCCAGTGGTCGCCCAGCGCCGGGGGCTCGTCGCCGAAGCTGATGTCGACGCCGTCGTCGTCATCATCGCCACCGCAGGCACCGACCGCCAGCACCGCGCACAGCACGGCAACCGCAAGTCTCGATGCCCCCATGCCGGAAAGCGTACGTTCTGGGCCCATGGAGCCAGGGGAATTCAAGGGAACGATCGGGCGCTACTACTGGGACTCGACGCCGTGGTGGCCCGAACCCCGGCGCGCACCGGCGGGATCGCCGAACGTCGTGCTCGTCGTCCTCGACGATGTCGGGTTCGCGCAGCTCGGTTGCTTCGGCTCCGACATCGCGACGCCGCGCTTCGACGCGCTCGCCGCGGGCGGCCTGCGGTACGGCAACTTCCACACGACCGCGTTGTGCTCGCCGACGCGGTCGTGCCTGATGACCGGCCGCAACCACCACTCGAACGGTATGGGCCGCATCACCGATCTCGCGACGGGCTTTCCCGGTTACGACGCGCAGATCCCGAAGGCAAATGCGTTCCTCTCCGAGATGCTGGTCCCCCACGGCTACGCGGCGTGGGCCGTCGGCAAGTGGCACCTGACCCCCGACGAAGAAACCCATCTCGCGGCGCGCCGCGACCGCTGGCCGCTCGGACGCGGGTTCGAGCGGTACTACGGCTTCTTCCACGGCGAGACGCACCAGTTCGCGCCCGCGCTGGTGCACGACAACCACTTCGCCGACCCGCCCGCCACGGTCGAGGACGGTTACCACCTCACCGAAGACCTCGTCGACCACGCGATCGAGTTCGTGCACGACCTGCGCCACGTCGACGGCGAGAAGCCGTTCTTCCTCTACCTCGCGACGGGAGCGTGTCACTCGCCCCACCAGGCGCCGCGCGAATGGATCCAGCGGTACCACGGCGCGTTCGACGACGGATGGGACGCGTGCCGCGACCGGGTCTTCGCCCGCCAGCTCGACATGGGCATGGTGCCGGCATCGACACGACTGTCAGAACGACCGGAGTGGGTGCCGGCGTGGGCCGATCTGTCCGACGACGAACGCCGCGTCTACGCGCGCTACATGGAGGCGTTCGCCGGATACCTGTCGCACACCGACCACCACGTCGGCCGCCTCATCGACGCGCTCGCCGACACCGGCGACCTCGACAACACGATCGTCGTGCTCGTCTCCGACAACGGCGCGAGCAGCGAGGGCAGCGTCACCGGTTCGTTGAACGACGCGCGGGCGTGGAACGGCGCGCCGCGCACTGTCGAGGAAGCACTGCCCGTCCTCGACGAGATCGGCGGCCCGCGCTGGCACAACAACTATCCCTTCGGGTGGACGGTCGCGGGGAACACGCCGTTTCGCCGGTGGAAGCGCGAAGTCCACGAGGGCGGCGTCGCCGACCCGCTCATCGTGCACTGGCCGGCGGGGATCGCCGCGCGGGGCGAGGTGCGCGACCAGTACGTGCACGCCATCGACATCGTGCCCACGATTCTCGACGCGCTCGGACTCGAGGGTGACGCCAAGGTCGAAGGCGTCAGCTTCGCCCACACGTTCGCCGTGCCCGCCGCGGCGAGTCGTCATCGCGTGCAGTACTACGAGATGCTCGGCTGCCGCGCGCTGTACGAAGACGGGTGGAAGGCGGTCGTCTACCACCCCATCCAGGCCCCCGACCCCGGCCTCGACGTCGCCGAGTGGGAGCTGTACCACGTCGACGGCGACCGTTCGGAGACACACGACCTCGCGGCCGCCGAACCCGAGCGGCTCGGCGCGATGGTCGAACGTTGGTGGCAGGAGGCGGAGCGCTACAACGTCCTCCCGATCGACAACCGCGCGTTCGCGGAGTTCGTGTTCCAGCGCCCGCAGATCGCGCCGGAGCGCGACCGTTACGTGTACTGGCCGCGCACCGGAATGGTGTCGGAGGAAGCGGCGGTCAACGTGCGCAATCGCAACCACACGATCACGGCGTACGTCGACATTCCTGCCGGCGGGGCCGACGGCGTGCTGCTCTCGCAGGGATCGCGCATGGGCGGGTGGTCGTTCTTCGTGCGCGACGGCCGGTTGACGTACGTGCACAATCTCGTGTCGTACCGCGAGTACCGCGCGGAAGTGGCCGAGCCGCTCACACCCGGTCCGCACACGCTCGGTTTCCGCTTCACGAAAACCGCCGACCACCGCGGCATCGCCGAACTGCTCGTCGACGAGTCCGTCGTCGCGACCGGAGAGATCCGCCGCTTCACACCAACCCGGTTCTCGATCATGGGCGTCGGGCTCTGGTGCGGGCGCGGCGGCAACCTCGCGGTGTGCGACGACTACGTCGGCCCGTTCCCCTTCACCGGCACGTTGCACCGCGTCGAAGTCGTCATCGACGGGCCCGAGTTCCAAGACCCCGAATCCGAAGCAGAAGCGGCCATCCAGTCCCAATAACCCGTGCGTCGCTAGGGGGGAATTCTCACCCCCTAGCGACGCACGGGGATTCGTTAGCCTCCGGGGGCATGGACCTGGGGGCGACCGGCGACGAGGCGCGGCTGCGCGCCGAGGTGCGCGCCTGGTTACGGGAACACTTGCCTTGGGAGTACGGCAAAGGGCTGCCGCCCCGGTTCGACGACCTCGCCGAGGAAGTGGCGTTCGGGCGGGAGTGGCAGGCGAAGCTCGCGGCGGGCCGATGGGTCGGGGTGGCTTGGCCCCAGGAGTACGGCGGGCGCGGTGGCGGACCGGTCGAGCACTACATCGTCACCGAGGAACTAGCTCGCGCACGCGCACCCGAGCTGGTCGGGCGCATCGGTGTGAACCTCGTCGGCCCGACCCTGCTCGCGCACGGCACCGACGCCCAGAAGGCGCGCTGGCTCCCGAAGATCCTCGACGCGTCCGAGTTGTGGTGCCAGCTGTTCAGCGAGCCCGAAGCCGGCAGCGACCTGTCGTCGTTACGCACGCGCGCGGAAGCGATCGACGGTGGCTACGTCCTCAACGGGCAGAAGGTGTGGACGAGCTACGCGCAGTTCGCCGACTGGGGGTGGTGCCTCGCCCGCACCAACCCGAACGTCCCCGCGAACAAGGGCATCTCCGGACTCGTCGTCGACATGCACGCACCCGGCGTGGAGGTGCGACCGCTACGCCAGATCACCGACGAGGCCGAGTTCAACGAGGTGTTCTTCACCGACGTGTTCGTCCCCGACGAACAACGGGTCGGGCCGGTCGACGAGGGCTGGCGCATCGCAAACTCGACGCTCACGCACGAACGCGGCGTCAATCCCCGCCAACTCGTGATCCACTCGCAACTCGTCGACGAGTTGTGGCGCCTGGCCCTCGAACGCGGCGCGCTCGACGACCCGCGGCTCGCGCCCAAGGTCGCGGAGGCGTTCGTCGAGGTCCGCATCTTCCAGCTCCACAACTGGCGGTCGATCTCACGTACGGCCAAGGGCGAGGAACCCGGGCCGGTCGGCAGCATCAACAAGCTGTGGTGGAGCGAGATGAGCAAGCGCCTGCACGACACGGCCATGGCGGTCGTCGGCGAGTCGGCGCCGTTGTGGCGGGGGGCCGAGGGCACACCCGGAGACGGGGCCTGGCAGCGCTCGTGGCTCTACTACCAGGCCAGTTCGATCTGGGCGGGGACGAACGAGATCCAGCGGAATGTCATCGGCGAACGAACCCTCGGATTGCCGCGAGAACCCAAACTCTGAGTGAAAGCCGTGAACCGATCCCCCACCGGGGTGCGTAGAGAGGCAATGATGCAAAACATGCGGAACAAATGGCTCATCCTTGGAATGGTCGGCGCGCTCGGACTCGGGTTCGCCGGCTGCGGTGGCGACGACGACGACGATGACGACGCGGCCGGCGACGACACCGAAGTCACCGCCGACGACACCGAACCCGGCGGCGACGCGACCGAAGACACCGCTGCCGAAGACACCGCTGCCGAAGACACCGCTGCCGAAGGCGACGACGACGCGGCCGGCGGCGATGCTGCGGTCACCGCTGAGGGCTTCGCGTTCGAAGTCGGTGCTCCCGTCGCCGCGGGTACCGAATTCACCGTCACCAACGTCGACCCCGCGACCCACACGTTCACGGCCGACGACGACGCGTTCAACGAGGAACTCTCGGCGGAAACCGACGTCACGGTGACAGCACCGGCGGAACCGGGCGAGTACGCGTTCCACTGCGAGATCCACACGAACATGACGGGCACGCTGGTCGTCGAGTAACCGACTGACCCACCACCGTTGGGTTACGCGACTCGGGCGACGTAGCGGCAGATCGCAGCCGCTTCTTCGATCGGGTCGACGCCGCGCAGCAGGGCGCTGACCTGCGCGCACCACCAGCACGACGCGATGGCGCCTTCGAGCGCGCACCGTTCGCCGTGCGTGAGCGCAGTGTTGACGAACACCGCTTCGGCGATGTCGGCCAGTGGTGCGTCGACGCGTGCGACCTCGATGCACTCCGCGCCGAGCGTCACGATCTCCGAGTTTCCGAACCGGTCGTAGGCGGCGTCGGCGAAGCCGGTGACGATGCGGTCGGCGCCGTGGGGTGGCGGCGCGAGGCGGAGGTAGACGCGTGCGACGGCCGGGGCGCTGCGCACGATCGCGGCGATGTCGCCGTCGTCGCAGGTACCGCCGACCAGAATCTCGAACCCGTGGTCGTCGCCGCGCAGGCACGCGACGACGGGCGCCAGGAGCGTCCCTACCGCGGTGGCGGCAGGCCCCACTTCGTGGGGTGGGGGTTCGGGTAGGCGAGCCATTGGTTGGTTGTCGGCAAACGATAAGCGCCAACTGAGTGGCATTAGCATCATTCGGACATGACGACGATCCGTTACGAGGTCGACGGCCCGGTCGCGACCGTCACGCTGAACCGGCCCGAGGCGGCCAACGCCCAGAACGCGGAGCTGATCGACGCGCTCGACGCTGCATTCGACACCGCCGAGGCCGACGACGAGATACGCGTTGTCGTCCTGGCTGCCGAGGGCAAGCACTTCTCGGCCGGCCACGACCTGAAGGAACTCCTCGCGGGCGAGGAGTACTGGGCCGCGATGCGCGACACGCCCGAAGGCAAGCTCCAGCACGAGCAGGTCATGTACTTCGACAAGCTCGTGCGCATCCGCGACTTCCGCAAGCCGACCGTTGCGGCGGTGCAGGGTGCGTGCTCCGCCGCGGGACTCATGCTCGCGACGATGTGCGACCTCATCGTCGCCGCCGACGACGCGCAGTTCTCCAACCCGGTGCTGCGCATGTCGGGTGTCGGTGTCGAACTGTTGATCGAGCCGTGGGAACTGGGGCCACGCAAGGCCAAGGAGTTCCTGCTCTGCGCGGAGACGTTCACCGCGACCGAAGCCGAGCGCTACGGCCTCGTCAACCGCGTCGTCCCCCGTGCCGACCTCGCGTCCGAAGCCCGGGCGATGGCCGACAAGGTCGCGCTCGTCCCGCCGCTCACCGCGCAGGCCGTCAAGGACTCGATCAACCACATGGTCGACCTCATGGGCCAGCGCGAGTCGTGGCGATACCACTTCATGCTCCACCAGTTCGTCTCGAACACGCCGACGGCGCTCGACAAGGTCGAGGCGCGCAAGCGGGGCGGAATGGACGCGGTGAAGAAGGAGCAAGCGGGACCGACGAAGCCGTGAGCGGGCCGCTCGCGGGCGTGCGCGTCATCGACCTCGGTACCCGTATCGCGGCGCCGTTCTGCGCGGGGCTGCTCGGCGAGCAGGGCGCCGAGGTCATCAAGGTCGAACAACCCCGCGGCGGCGACTTCATGCGTGAGATCGGACCGTTCGTCGACAGCGACGAGGGTCCGTATTCGCTGTTCTGGGCGGTCGAAGGGCGGGGCCGCAAGAGTGTCACGCTCGACCTGCGCACGCCCGAGGGGCAGGATCTGTTCCGCCGGCTCGCGGCGACCGCCGACGTCGTCGTCGAGAACTTCCGGCCGGGCACGCTCGAGCAGTGGCACATCGCGCCCCCCGACCTCGACGAGCGCCTCGTCACCGTGCGCATCTCGATGTTCGGCCAGCACGGCCCCTACGCGCCGCGTCCGGGTCTCGACCGCGTCGGCATCGGCTACGGAGGCCTTCTCCATCTCACCGGCTACCCGGACCGCCCGCCCGTGCGCGTCGGCGTCACCATCTCCGACTACCTCACCGGCGTGTTCGCCGCCCAGGCCGCGGCGTGCGCGTTGTACGCGCGCGACGCGCGTGGCGGTTCCGGTGCTGTCATCGACGCCGCCCTGTACGGCGCGGTGCTGCGCATCCTCGAATGGACGCTCCCCGCCTATGACCGGCTCGGCATCGTGCGCAGCCGCGAGGGCAATCGGCTGGCGAACTCGGCGCCACTCGACAACTACCCGACTCGCGACGGCAAGTACGTGTGCATCGTCGCCGGTTCCGACGCGAACTTCGCCCGCCTGTCCAAGGCGATGGACCGGACCGACCTGCTCGACGACCCGCGCTTCACCAAGCTGATCGACCGGGCCGCGCACGGCGATCTCATCAACGGCATCGTGGCCGAGTGGACGGTGACCCTCGATGCGCCCGACATCGAGCAGCGCTGCGTCGCCCACGACGTGCCCGTCGCGACCGCGTACACCGCGGCCGACATCTTCGCCGACCCGCACATGGCCGAACGCGGCGACCTCGTGTCGGTCGATGATCCGGTCATCGGCCCGATCCGCCAGCAGGCACCGTTCCCGCGCCGAGCCGGCGAGACGCCGGCCGCGCCCGCGGGCGCGCCCCGTTTGGGTGCACATACGCGCGAGGTGCTGTCGGAGATCGGCGTCACCGCCGACGATCTCGACGCACTCGCCGAGAAGGGCGTCGTGTGAAGGCGATCCACGACGGGCTGTTCGACCTGAACGACGACGGGACGATCGACCTCGTTGGCGGGTACTCCCCCGGCAGCGGCCACTACCACTTCCCGCTCCTCGACACGTGTCCGTATTCGGGCGCGACCGACATCGAACGAGTGACGCTTTCGCGCGCGGGCGCGTTGTGGGCGTGGACTGCGGTCACCGCGGCACCACCCGGCTACGAAGGCCCGGTGCCGTACGGGTTCGGTGTCGTCGAGTTGACCCGGGAACGGCTGCACATCGTCACCCGGTTGGTCGAGTCAGACCCGGGCCGCCTCGAGTTCGGTCAGCCGATGACCCTCGTCGCTGATTCGCTCCCGGGTGAGGTGGTGACGTGGGCGTTTCGGTAGAGGCGAGAGGTCCGCAGGCGCGGTCCGTGTCTCAGCGCCACACGGGTGGTCGAGCGCCGGAGGCCGGAGCCGCATGAACGTAGAAATCGCGGGCGTCGGCATCCACCCGTTTGGACGCTTCGAGGGCGTGACCAACACCGACATGGGGGTGCACGCGGTGCGCTGCGCGCTCGCCGAAGCGGGCGACCCGCCGTTCCAGGCCGCGTTCTGCGGCACCGCGTACGGCGGCGTCGCGTCGGGGCACAAGGTGCTGGGCGCGATCGCGAAGACCGGCGTACCGATCGTCGACGTCGAAGCCGGGTGCGCCAGCGGCGGCGCCGCGTTGCAACTCGCGGCGGGGGCGATCCGCGCCGGTCAGTACGAGTGCGCGCTCGTGTTCGGCGTCGAGAAAATGCCGAAGGGCATCATCCGGTCGTCGTTCTTCGAACCGTGGCGCGAAGAAGGCGGCTTGGCCGCGACGCCCGCGTACTTCGCGTTGCGCGCCCAGCGGCTGCTGCGCGAAGCGGGGCTCACCAAGGACCACCTGGCACACGTCGTCGTGAAGAACCGGCGCCACGGCGTGCACAACCCGAACGCTATGTTTCGCAAGGAAGTGACCGTCGACGAGGTGCTCGCGTCGCGCGTCGTGAGCGAACCGTTGCACCTCTGGATGCTGTGCTCGCCCAACGAGGGCGCGGCCGCGGTTGTGCTGCGCCGGGGCTCGGGATCGGGCGTGACGCTCGCATCGGCCCGGTTACGTTCCCACCTGCCCGGCAGCGTGCTGGGCGAAGCGACGCCACTCGCGGGCATCGACGATGCCGACATCACTCCCCCGTCGACACTCGCGGTCGACGACGCCTACGCAGAAGCCGGCATCGGCCCCGACGATGTCGACGTGGTCGAGTGCCAGGACACCGACGCCGCCCGTGAACTGCTCGCGTACCAGGAGTTGCGGCTGTGCGCGCCCGGCGACCAGGCGAAGGTTCTCGTCGAACGGGGCGACACGATCAACCCGAGCGGCGGCCTGCTCTCCAAGGGCGAACCCCTCGGCGCATCAGGCCTCGGCCAGGTCGTCGAACTCGTGCACCAGCTCCGCGGCGAAGCGGGCCCCCGTCAGGTCGAGAACGCGCGCGTCGGCCTCGCCCACACCGTCGGCCGCGGCGCCAACGCCTGCTGCGTCATCGTCACCCGCTAGCCGACGCGGTCGTTGTAGTCCTCGATCGCTTCGTTCGAACCCTCGGTCGCTTGGGCGAGCGCGTCCTCGGGGGGCAAACCCTCGGCGAACATTGCCGCGATGGCGTCGATGACCGCGCCGCGCATGCCTTCGCCGCGCGCACCGGCCGGCCCGAGCACCGGTCCGGCAGTCGCGAGGTTGTCGGCGCCCGCGAGGAGCTGGTCGTACGCGACCTTCAACTCGGGTTGCTCGACCCAGCGTTCGACGAGCGGCGAGATCGTGGTCGACGCTTCACGAATCGGGATGTAGCCCGTCGCGGCAGCCCACTCCGACTGCGTCTGCTCGTCGGCGAGGAACTCCGCGAACTTCCACGCGGCGGCCTGCTCGGCGTCGCTCGACCGGTTCACGACGTAGTTCGATGCCCCACCCACGAGCACACCCCCGTCGGCGCTCGCGGGGCCGGGCATCGGCGCTGCACCGAGATCGACGTTGGCGTACTGCCCTTGGTCGAACAACTGGAAGATGGTGCCGAGCGCGGCCGACGAGTCGATAGTCATCGCCGACTCGTTGTTGGGAATCGCGACGTAGTGCTCGAGGTCGCCCGTGCCGGTGGATACGAGCAGGCCATCCTTTTCCATGTCGGAAAGCCACGTGTAGAGCGCGAGACCGGTCTCGTTGTCGAACGCCACCGCGGTCGCGCGCGCGTCGCGCCCGTTCCCGTTGTTCACGTATTCCTCACCGGCCTTGGCCATCCACTGTTCCGTGAACCAGGCGTCGGTCTTGAACGAAATCCCGTGCGTCGCCACGCCGCTGTCGACGATCGCTTGCGAGGTCTCGCGCACTTCTTCGAGCGTCGTGGGAGGCGCTTCGGGGTCGAGGCCGGCCGCGGTGAAGGCCGTCTTGTTGTAGTAGAGGATCGGGTTCGAGACGTTGAACGGCATCGCGTACTGAATGCCTTCGACGGTGTATCGCGTCAGCACGCGTTCGATGATGCCGCTCGTGTCGTAGTCGGCGGCCGCGATGCACGCCGCCGCGGGCACGATCGACTGCGAGTCGATGAGCAGTTGCAGGTTGGTTTCCTCGCCCTGGTACAGGTCGGGCAACTCGTCGGTGCTGAGCCCCGCGGTGTAGCGCGTCAGGTTCTCGGGGTAGCTGGGCGACGCCGAGAGGGTGACGCGCACGTCGGACTGCGACGCGTTGAACTCGTCGGTGAGTCGGATGAGTTCTTCTTCGTTGGCTCGCGTCATGGCGTGCCAATACTCGATCTCGACCGGCTTGTCGGCGTCGGTGAGCGCGTCGACCGGGCACAACGACGGATCGACTTCGGCCGCGTCGTCGTCGCCGGACGCGGCGGTGCCGTCGGTGGATGTGTCGTCGGTGGATGTGTCGTCGTCGTCATCGCCGCCACCGCAGCCGCCGGCGACAAGCGCCACCGCGAGCACGAGGGGGAGCCATCGCATAGGTCGCATGGTGTTGCCCTTCTAACCCTTGACGGCGCCGGCCGTGAGGCCGCGCACGAGCTGCTTCTGGAACACGATAAGCAATACGAACAGTGGAATGGACGCGAGGACGAGCGCCGCGAAGGCAACGTTCACCTGGTCGACGCTCCCCTCGCTGACGAAGCCGAGGCCGACCTGCACCGTTCGGTGGTCTTCGGTCGAGGCCACGAGGGGCCACAGGTACTGGTTCCACGCCCCGAAGAAGGCGAACAGACCCAGTGCCGCGATCGACGGCCGGGCGAGGGGAATGGCGACCCGGGTGAGGAACCGGAAATGGCCGTACCCGTCGAGCGCGGCGGCGTCGCGCAGGTCGCGGGGCAACGACAGGAACGCCTGGCGCACGAGGAACGCACCGAAGCCGGTCGCGAGGAAGGGCAAGGCGAGGCCGCCGTAGGTGTCGAAACCGACGTAGTCGCCGACCAGGGGAAGGTCGCCGAAATCGGTGATGGTGTCGAGGTTGACGAAGAACACGACCTCGAAGGGGATCATCATCGTCGTGAGAAACACGACGAAAAGCGTGCGCTTGAGTGGGAAGTCGAGGAACGCAAACGCGTACGCCGCGAGTACCGCGGTGACGACCTGGCCGGCGACGATCAACGTTGTGACGACGACGCTGTTCCCCAAGTATTCGCCGATGTGGCCGTCGTTCCACGCGGTCGAGTACCCGCCCCACAGCGCATCGCCGGGTGAGACCCAGAAGTTCGCCTTCTTCAGGAGCTGCTCGGGCGGAAGAAGCGAGTTGACGACCATCATGTACAACGGGAACACGAACATCAGCGCCAGCACGGTGAGCGTCGCGTAGCGCCCCGCGGTGCGGTACCACCTCCTACCGCTCATACGTCACCCGCCGTTCGAGGAACCGCAGCTGCACGACTGTCAGCAGGAGCGTGATCGCGAACAACGCCATCGCGTACGCGGCCGCGGCACCTTGGTCGGGCGGGTTGCCGAGCGCGGTGGTCTTGATCGCGTACGTGAGCACGTTCGTGCGGTCGCCGGGTCCGCCTTCGGTCAAGAGGTCGACCTGGGCGAACGCCTGGAACGCCAGGATCGACCCGACGACGACGGCGAACAGGAGGGTCGGTGAAAGCAGCGGCATCGTCACCCGGAAGAACCGGCGGAACGCACCGGCCCCGTCGACACGTGCCGCTTCGAGTAGCTCGTCGGGCACGGCCTGGAGCCCGGCCGAGATGACAATGAACGAGAGGCCGAGGTTCTGCCAGATCGTGACGCCGCACACCGCGATGAACGCCAGCCGAGGGTCGTCGAGTACGGGGGTCTCACCCTCGCGGTTCAACAGCTTCGTGAGCACGCCGAGCTGTTGGTTGAACAGCGTGAAGAACAACACCGATGCCACCGCGATGGAGGTCGCAACTGTCGACGAGAAGATCGTGCGGTAGACCCCAATGCCTCGCAGGCGTTGATGCCCTACGACCGCGAGCAGCACTCCCAGGGAGATGCCGACGGGTACGGTGAAGACTGCGAACTTGACCGTGACGAAGAGGCTGTTGCGGAAGTCGTCCGACCTCCACTCGTCGAGGTACTGATCGAGGCCGACCCAGGTGGAGTCGCCGCCGAACAGCGGCTGCTCGAACAACCCGAGCCACGCCGTGCGCACGAACGGGTAGAAGATGAACGTTCCGAACACCAGGAGCGCGGGCAACACCAGCGCGTAGCCGAGCAGCGCTTCCCGCACGCGCCGGCTCACGAGTCGACCCGTTCCCCCGTCGCGACGGCGAAGGTGTGAAGATCGGCGGTGGTCGCGCTCAGCGCAACGGTCGCGTCGACCGCGGGCTGATCGTCGTCGGTGGCCTGGCGCACGATCACGATGCTGCCGTCGGACAACCGGCAGCCGATGTGGCGCTCGTGACCAAGCGACTCGACCGCAATCACGAGACCCGACACGAGCTCCTGGCCGCCGAAGTGCAGGTGTTCCGGTCGGACACCGACAACGACGTCGTCGCCGCGCCCCACCAGTCCGCCGGCGATCATGTTCATCGGCGGGTTTCCGATGAACTCGGCGACGAACCGGTTGGCCGGCCGGAGGTAGACCTCTTGGGGCGGCCCAACTTGTTGCAGCACGCCGTCGCTCATGATCGCGATGCGGTGGCCCATCGTCATCGCTTCGGTTTGGTCGTGCGTGACGTAGATGACGGTCGCTTCCAACCGGCGTTGCAGCTCGACCAGCTCGGCCCGAGTCTGTACCCGGAGCTTGGCGTCGAGATTCGAGAGGGGCTCGTCCATCAGGAAGGCCTTCGGCTCGCGCACGATGGCGCGCGCCAGCGCCACCCGTTGGCGCTGGCCGCCCGAGAGTTGCGCGGGCTTGCGTTCGAGAAGCTGGCCGAGCCCGAGCGACGCCGCGGCGTCCTTCACGAGTCGGTCGCGTTCGTCGGGTGCGATCTTGCGGCTGCGCAGCGGGAACTCGATGTTCCGGCGCACCGTCATGTGCGGGTACAGCGCGTAGCTCTGGAACACCATTGCGATGTCGCGGTCTTTGGGCTCGCGGTCGTTGACCACGTCGTCACCGATGATGATCTTCCCGGACGTCAGGTCCTCGAGCCCGGCGATCATGCGCAGTGCGGTGGACTTGCCGCACCCTGACGGGCCGAGCAGTACGAGGAACTCGCGGTCGGCGATCTCGAGCGTGAGGTCGTCGACCGCGACGACCGATCCGAAGCGCTTGGTGACGTGGTCGAGGACGACGCGGGCCATACGGGCGTCATCTTGTCACCGACGTGTCACCGACTGCGGAGGAACCACCCGTGCGGATCCCACGCGCGTAGCGCGCCGACCTCGCTCGGCGTTACCGGGGGTAGCTCTTCGACGGTTTCGGCGACTGCGAGGTCCCAGCCGCACGCGGCCCGCGCCCGTTCGAGGCGCTCCGCGA
>Ga0163152_10003755_pt1 | contig 19461 bp, 17 predicted proteins | sample OliLakLV19MP8IB2_FD_148635 | JGI IMG/M metagenome (GOLD analysis project Ga0163152, IMG submission 148635) | Freshwater microbial mat bacterial communities from Lake Vanda, McMurdo Dry Valleys, Antarctica - Oligotrophic Lake LV.19.MP8.IB-2 | ecosystem: Environmental > Aquatic > Freshwater >...
TTTTAAAACAGCGATTCAAAATTAGCCAGTCCTTGAAAAATGTATTGGTAGATCCGCAAAGCGATGCGGTCAACCGTTTTTCTAGTGGCATGCCGCTTATCATCGTAAAAGCGAAAATGGTAGAAGAAGGCATTATTGTAAGCCAAATCACCGATGCCTCAGGCGAGAAAAAATATCATGTCAACTTTGAATAATCATGCGACCATTTATCCATTATCTCTACAGCGAATACTGCAAAATATTGGAACGACTTCATGCCATACATGGGCAATTACAACAGCGTAATTCGGTGTTTTTTCAAAGCCTTGATGTGGAAATCAGAAATACAGAAACCTTTTTTCAAAAACACGGGCTGACCTCACAAAGCGCTAAAACGAATACTTTGGTCAGCAATCTTGCGACGCTCCGAAATGGATACAATCCCTATACCTATGCCTTACTGGATAAAAATCAGCGCGACTCCAAGTATGTCATTGGGCTTCAAATCCTCCACATTTTTCAGGATCTGCTATTGGCTGAAATAGACAAACACGAACAATCCTTGGAGATGGCCAAGGAGATGGTGGAAAATTTGTTGTTGTCATATCTTCAGCGAGCTCCCTCCAATTTGACCATCAATGCAACAGATGCCGAACCACTCTGGCGAAAAATGAGCGAAGACGAACAGTTTGCCTTGTTTCAAAAGAAGATTTTACTGAGCGTTCACCGGGAGGATGCGGTGATCCTTCTTGATAAAGCAATCAGCAAATTGGCGGAGCCTGAAAAGCAATATGATGTAACCATTGACGCATAGCAGCTTTGATCCCTAGTTTGGATTTGTTTTCAGGGAATAAAAAGTGGGGGGCATGCAAGTTAAATCTCACATAATTCCCATCTCCGGATTTCCTCCCTTAACCCCTTTGAAATATTCCCAAATATAAGCCATATCTGCCTCCTCATTGTCCGTAGGGTAAAAAAGCACGGGGTCAAAAAACACCTCTTTTTTCTCGTAGTCAAACTTGCACAGACAAATCGGAACGCCCGCCAGCCGGGCGATGTGGTAAAAACCTGTTTTCAATTTGCTCACTTTTTTGCGTGTGCCCTCAGGCGCTATCACGACGTGAATGCGCGGCTCGCGTTTGAATGCCTCTACGGTAGCAGCCACGAGGTTGTGGTTTTTTGAGCGATCCACCGGGATGCCGCCCAGCCACCGGAAAATGAAACCAAACGGTGGCTTGAACAACGTATGCTTTCCCATGTAATTGGCTTTGAACTGCCCCGCACTATTGGTCAGCACCCCCAGTAAAAAATCCCAGGTGGAGGTGTGCGGCGCTACGGCAACGACCACATGCGTCAATTCTCGGGGATAGTGGCCCGTGATTTTCCAGCCGAATAGCCAGAAGATAAATTTGCTGAGTAGGCTGAACATAATCTTGAGTTAGAAAGTAACAAGGGGGCCCAGATTGAAAATTTGTCGCGGAATTGTATTTTGAATTTATCGAAATCCTATAAGGTTTTAAAAACCTTATAGGATTCAATTGCCTGAAACGCGATTTATTATTTCTCGAAAAAAATTGCGAAATACCTTTTGACACAACCGCTTGTCACTTGAAACTTTTCAGCTCCAACAACGCAACATTCTCAATATGGTGCGTATGCGGAAACATATCCACCGGCCGAACCTTTAGCACGGCATATTTTTCGGACAAAATTTGGAGGTCGCGCGCCTGGGTGGCAGGGTTGCAACTGACATATACAATACGCGGAGCTGCCAAGTCGAGTAAAAATTCCACGGCCTTTGGGTGCATCCCGGCTCGGGGCGGATCGGTGATCAATACATCCGGCCGACCATGTTTTTGCACAAAATCTGGAGATAGCACCGACTTCACATCGCCTGCATAAAAAGTGGCATTCGTAATCCCGTTCAGCCGCATGTTCTCCTCCGCATCAAAAATGGCATCGGGTATTTCTTCGATGCCCACCACCGAGCGACAATACCGCGCAAGGTAAAGCGCAATGCTGCCTGTTCCAGTGTACAAATCGTACACATTTTCATTCCCGGTCAGCCCGGCAAATTCAGCGGCTACATCGTATAAGTGTTTGCCTTGCACGGAATTGGTCTGAAAAAACGACTTGGGGCCGATCTTGAATTTCAGGTCGCCCAGTTGTTCCACTACAAATCCTTTTCCGCTGTAGGTCTGCATTTCAAGGTCGAACATAGAGTCGTTCAATTTCGTATTGATGCAATACACCAAAGTCGTGAGCGCTGGAAATTTTTCCAGAATCGCGTCCAAATACCGGGCAATAGCATCGGGTCGGTTTTGGGCAAAACTGACGAGCAGCATTAGTTCGTTCGTAGTGGTAAGGCGCACCATGAGATTGCGTAAAAATCCCTTGTGATGGCGCGGGTCATAGAATTCCAGTTCCTGGTCAAGCCCTATTTGTCGACAGGTATTGCGCAGTTCATTGGAAGGCTCGGCTTGCAGCCAGCATTTTTGGACGTCAATGATTTTGTCAAAGAATCCGGCTTTGTGGAAGCCTAGGCCGTAGAGCTCGGAGGTTTTAAAAACCTCCGAGCTCTCCCGCTCTTTTGAAAATTCCCCCTCCAAAATCCAGCGTTTGTTAGAAAACCCAAACTCCAGTTTGTTTCGATAAAAAACAGTCTCCGGGGCACCAAGAATGGGCAGAAATTCACCGATTTCAATTTTGCCAATGCGGAGGAGCGCGTCTTCCACAACCTTTTGTTTGTGGTGAAGTTGTGCTTCGTAATCCAGGTTTTGCCATTTACAACCGCCGCAAATCGAAAAATGCTGGCAAAAAGCCTCCACCCGGTCGGGCGAGGGCGTTACCAGGTTTTCGATCCTGCCTTCTGCAAAACCGCCCTTCTTTTTTTGCACGAATACATCCACCACGTCGCCGGGTACCGCCCCGTCCACAAAAACGGCCATTCCGTCTTCGGTTCGCCCTACCCCTTTGCCCCTATCCGCAATGCCGTGGATGAAGATATTGGGAAGCGTATATTGCTTTCTTGCCATGTTTTTTTATTAATACTGCTAAAGTGGTGGCACGACTCGAAGTCGTGCCACCACTATTGACGCAAAAGTAGGAAGGCGTGGAGTGGAAATATGTCATGAAACAAGATTTGCCTAAACGAACTCAAAAATTTTTCAAAACCTTCGCACATGGAAATCACAGTACAAGACCTCCGCCAAAAGCTCGAAGCGGGCGAGCAATTCGTCTTCATTGACGTGCGCGAACCATGGGAATACGAAGAATTCAACCTCGGTGCGCAACTTATCCCGCTCAATACACTCGTGAACTCGATGTACGAACTCGATGGGCACAAAGACGATCTAATTGTTTTGCATTGTCGCTCTGGCTCCCGCTCGGGTATGGCCCAGGGCCTCCTGCTCGCCAATGGCTTTAAAAATGTATTGAATCTCAAAGGCGGCGTTATGGCCTGGCAAGAAACTTACGGGAACACTAAGCCATAGGTACTGTTGTAAAGCAAAGTGTGGCATACCTTTAAGGTGTGCCACACTTTATTGAAAAAATGCCTACCAACAACGAACTTCTGCTCCGCGCCAGCCAGACCCTCGAATCCGTGACGGATCCCGAAATCCCCGTGCTCACGGTGGACGACCTCGGCATCATACGCGATGTGCGCATAGCGAACGATGGGGCCTTGGAAGTTGTGATTACTCCCACTTACAGCGGCTGTCCTGCTATGGGCGTAATAGAGGTGAATATCCGGGCTGCCTTGCAAGATGCAGGTTTTGAAAATGTTCGGGTAACAACGATTCTCTCTCCTGCCTGGACGACGGCTTGGATTTCTGAAGAAGGCCGCCGAAAACTTCAGGAATACGGAATCGCCCCGCCCGCGGAGGCAAGTCTCGATAAAAAAGCCTTGTTTGGAGAACGGCGCGCTTTGGTTTGCCCGCATTGTGGATCAACAGACACAGAAATGATTTCGCAATTTGGCTCTACGGCCTGTAAGGCCTTGTTTCGGTGTCAAGAGTGTTTGGAGCCATTTGATTATTTTAAGTGCCATTAGAACGCCCATCCCGCCAACGCCACCGGTTGCACCCATAATCCTCGTAAGCTGAGGGGCGGGGGCGGAGATTTATAAGGAACAATCAGGTTGCCTCCAGCACTCAAACGCCCCTCCAGAAAAAAGTGCTTGCCCCATTTGCGGACAAACCCGAGATCGTAGGTGACGCCGCCAAACCATTCATTTTTCATGCGCATGAAACGGGTCTGTTCGTACACGGCAGAGGTGCTTTCAATCTTGAGTATGTATGGGGCAATCCCACTTATGGTAAAGCTATTGGATTGCGACTCAAGGCGTTTTTCACCTTTAATTTCAAAGAAGCGCAGAGTGGAAACCAGAATACCTGGTTGCAAAAAAAATTGCCACTTGCGTCGGTCCTTATAATAATTAAATCGCCATCCAAGCCTGAAATTGGCTGATTGAAGGGGTAAGTACTCAGGAGCATCGGGCAGTGGTTGGGATTCTATATTTTGCCATCCACTCGATTCGAGGAATCGGCCAGCGTGGTCGAAAATGTCCGTTTTTCGCTGTAAATAGTGTGCAATTTGGTCACCATTAAAAAGCCAATCGGGTTGGCTTTCATGCTTTTGAAAGCCAATGGAAAGTTCAAGACTTGATCCCTGTTTAAGTTTATATTCATATGCAAGCCGGGCACTGTTTTGCACCAATGCCGTCAGGTCTGTTTTCAGCGCATGACGGCGTTGGGCGAAAAAAACATTTGGCAGCAAAACCAATAACAGCAAACCTAAATGTCTTGTCATCGCCTGAACGGGTTGGAGAAACGACGGTCGGTGGTGATGTCATTATCGGTCAAGGTGTGCAAAAAGGCAATCAGGTCCTGCTTTTGTTGCACAGAAAGGTGCAAGTTTGGGTCGCCGTTGTGTTGCATTTCGGGGTGCAAATTAGGATGGGGTTTCACTTGGTCGCTGTAAAAATCTACCACTTCTTTGAGTGTTTTGAAACGCCCATCGTGCATATAAGGTGCGGTGAGGGCGATGTTGCGCAACGAAGGAGATTTGAACACGCCTACATCAACAGAGTTGCCCGTGATGTCCGCTATGCCTTTGTCTGCGTATTCCATTTCCAATCCGTTGCAGGCAGCAAATACTTCTTGGAATGGTCGGATGGGCGAATGGCACTTCGAGCAGTTGTTGACAAAAATTACGCGCCCACGGTCTCCAGCCTCCCCTAGTATTGGTAATATTATTGTGGTTGTATCCAATGGCCCATAGTAAGCCTGGGAAATTATAACGGTCTGATTTGTTCCAGTCTGCGTTAAGTCGCCTTGGGTCTTTTCCAAGGCTATATCTAGTAAAGTATTGTGACTTCCAATAGCGCCTACGAACGCTTGAATACACTCTAGCACCTGTTCTTCGGTTGGTTCAAAATCACCGTACACCTGTTTCCACAGGTAAGGATAATAATCCTGAGCGCTTACACGTGCCACTACATCCGTCATTTCCATCCCCATTTCTAAGGGGTTGGCAAAAGTCTGGCGGCTTTGTACAAAAACATCCGGTGCACGCTCGTCCCAGAAAAGAAGTGGCATTTTGCCACTTATATTGCTGTAATGTGCAGAAAAACTGGCAACATTGGCCAAAGGCAGTGAATTACGCGAAGTCAAGTTTCCTTCAATCCCTATACTGAAAGCCACATTGTCGGAAAATGCTTTTGATTGTTTGTGGCAAGACGCGCAAGAAATCGAGCGATCCTTCGAAAGATTTTTGTCGTAAAAAAGCACCCTGCCAAGTCCTGCCTTTTGATTGTCAGCCTGCGCGATGTTCATACCCAGCACATTGAGATAACTCGGGATTTTGCGGTGATAATTGTCTTCCGTGGGTATCCCAAAAAAAGCTGCTTCAGTGTCGAGAAATTCCTTTGCCGTATTGGGCAATTCTTGAATCAAAACGTCCGTATCCTGGCTACAAGACACGGCTAGAAAGACTAGACCAAGGAGGTAAATTGTTTTTTTCATGACTTATTTTGTTTGTGTGAAGCCCTAATTTCCATTTGCACATAACAAATGTAACCAAAAAAAATTACGCCATACCCTATATTGACTAAACTAATCTTCTAGTGTGACGAATGCTTGTTCTGATTGAGTGAATCATTTTTGAGCATAAAAACGGCGCGCCTTGGTTTGCCCGCATTGTGGAACAACAGGCACAGAAATAATTTCGCAATTTGGCTCTACGGCCTGTAAGGCGAAAGCAAGCACTTTCTTATCTGCTGCTTTTTACCCATCTCACTACCTGCGTTCGATTCTTTTTCAGAACACGAACCAAGTACACGCCATCGGGTAGCCCTTCAGTCACTAGGGATGTTTCGTCAAATGCCATAAGGCGTAGGCGGCCTTGAAAATCCCAAACTTCCAAAACCAGCTCCGTCGCCGCGCCCGAATTCGCAACCTCGGTGGCTAAACCTCGCACCGTGAAACTGACCGAACCAGGGTTTGGAAAAACAGACAAGGCATCTTCGTTTTCGGTGGGCGAACTAACCGCGATTGTCGCATCAATGCAGCCCGGAAAAACGCCTGAGATAGCACCCGCCGTGTGCAACAATATGGTGTCGAGGTTTGCACCGATATCGGTACCATCGGTGGCGGCCAGATAGTAAGGGCTGGTCGCAGTTAAATGGTAATCGCCACCCTGGCCACCATTGTAGTTCACGAAGCCCACATTTAGCATAGTAGCTGGAAAGAAATTGCCGGGCGGGTAGTTGCTGGGGGTACCACCATTTCCAGATGCCCCATCAGTGATAACATTGTGCGTAAAAACCGCCTGCGGGAAATAAGTGGTGAGGCAGCCGTTACCGATTCCCGTTCCACTGCCGTGCGCGCCATAGTCAGCGTATGAGACGATGTTGTTTCTGAAAATAAAGTCTGGATTGGGGTAGTCAGGGCTGTCAGCATTGAGGAAAGTATTGCCTGTGTTCAGCACCGTATTGTGCTCAAAAGTAAGGTCGTCCACGGGGCCAAGCACTTGAAAAACGCGACCCGAACCATTGCCCCAAACCGTTGGGTTGAGGTCTTCAATCAGGTTGTTGCGTATAAGAATACGTTTCGTTCCAGCGATGGGGAAGTTGCCATCGCGCCCGCTGCTGTTGAAGCCACCAGCGGTATGGCGCAGGATATTGTCTTCCCAAAGCACGTCGTGAACCCTTGCCCAATTGGCGAAGCCATCCTCGCTGCGCGGCGTGAAAAGCACGGCAAAACCTGTTTGTGCGTGTGCCCAATTTTGTTCCAGCACATTGCCTTGCACCCACACTCGCTGCGCGTTTTTCAACTCAAAAATATTTTTTACTGACCAAGGTGTACCAGCATATTCGGGCGACCAAATGGCCCAGGCCAAAGGTTTGAAAAAGTGATTGTTGCGCACTTCGATATCGGAAGGAACGAGGTCTGGGACACTGGGTCTGGCTCCGCCGAACATCACGTTTTCGCCTGCGCCTTCGAGATAATTGTTGACGAGTTTGAATACTGTGCCGTTCCATGCACAGAAGGCTTGGCTGTCTGCGCCGACTTCTTTGCAGTCGCTCACCCAACTATTAACCAAAGCGATGCGGAGGCCGTTTCCGGCAAAAGCTCGGCGGCTGCCCTGTGTAGGATGACCGTGCGCATACACGCGGTCGAAAGTCAGGTCATGTGGCAGGTTAGCTTCACTCGTTTCGCCGTTGCCTATGGCGACGATGTTATAACTGAATGCCGCACTGGCAAACTCCACTCCTAAGAAGTACCAGTGGTGACTGCGGCTTTGGGTGACGATGGCCTGTAAGAAGGGCGGCGCGACGATTTTTGGCAGCACGGAGGCGTAAGCCGGTGTGATGCGCGTGTCGGCGGGAGGCAGAGCAGCGTCGGGAGCGTCAGTGCGCACCGTAATCCAGCCCGCCTTGCCAGGAGATGTTGGTTTTTCGGGAAGGGTGAACGGACCGATATAAGTAGCGCCCGCTTCGAGCAATATGACTGTGCCTGCCTGAGCAACATTAAGCGCTGCCTGCAATTCATTATTGTCAAAGTCGCAACCCGCGCCGTTGCACACACGCAGGGTATCGGTTACGAGTGGTACACATGTTTCGAGGAAGACTTGGGGCGGCGTGGGGAATGTCTGTGCGAAGGAGGACAGACTGAAAAGCGTCAGGCAGGCACTGAGGAATTGTCGCATAGTGGGTGACTTTACGCCGTAAGATACTGACACGGCCTTGCCTGCTGCTTTCATAGAGTCGATGTAGTGGAGATCCTGGTTGGCAGAGTATCTTTGGGGGCGTACTCTAAATCATAGGCGGGTTGAACATCAAGGTCATTTAGAAATTGAGATATGCTGAGCTAAACAAACCCCGTCAAGCGCACGCGCTCAACAGGGTTTATATCCTTGCAATTGACCGGCTGACTCAAAGTCACCCGGTCAATAATTTTCGAACTATCGCCCTCTTCCCCCGCCAAAACCACCGCCTCCTCCGCGACGGTCATCGCCGCCACGGCCTCCTCCGCCTCCGCCACGACGGTCGTCACCTCCGCGACCACCGCCACCGCCACGGCGATCGCCACCACGGTCGCCACCACCTCCGCGATTGGCGCGGGCATCATTCTCTTCGTCGGTCGGCATAGTGCCGTCAGGCTTGGCTACAATAGCACGGCGAGAGAGTTTCATTTTACCTGTTTTCGGGTCTACGTCCAGAATTTTAAACTTGACTGTTTCACCCACTTTCAGCACCTCGCTAATGTGCTCGATGCGACGGTGGTCATATTCCGAAACGTGCAGTAAGCCCGTTTTGCCTTTGAACTTGATGAACGCTCCATAATCGGCCAGTTCTTCCACTTCGCCTTCAAATATTGAACCTACTTCAGGCATGAACACAATTTGTTGGATGCGGCCATAAGCCGAGTCGAGTGCTTCCTTGTTTGGACCGAAAATAGCCACTATGCCGCCTTTTTCATCCTCTTCGATGCTGATGGTCGTGCCTGTTTGGCGCTGCATTTCTTGTATGATCTTGCCACCAGGCCCGATGACCGCGCCAATATAGTCGCGCTCAATGCGAAACTCTACCACGCGAGGCGCATGTGGCTTGAGGTCTTCACGGGGGGCAGCAATTGCTTTTGCCATTTCGCCCAGGATGTGCAAACGTCCTTCGCGCGCTTGCAGAAGTGCTTTGGTAAGCATCTCGTATGGCATCCCGTCAATTTTGATGTCCATTTGTGTGCCGCAAATGCCGTTGGCCGTCCCGGTCACTTTGAAGTCCATATCGCCCAATGCGTCCTCGTCGCCAAGAATGTCGGAAAGGATTGCGATACGGCCTTTTTCATCAGCAATAGCGCCCATTGCGATACCTGCTACGGGAGTCTTAAGCGGTACGCCACCATCCATGAGCGCGAGCGAACCGGCGCACACGGTAGCCATGGAGGAAGAGCCGTTGGATTCAAGGATATCTGATACCACGCGCACGGTGTACGCAAAATCTGCTGGGAACACTTTGCGGATGGAACGGGCCGCCAAATTGGCGTGGCCAACTTCCCGGCGACCAGGGCCACGCATAGGCTTCACCTCGCCAGTAGAATAAGGCGGGAAGTTGTAGTGCAACAGGAACTTGTCGTCATGTGGGTCGAGTGCGATGTCAATCAATGCCTTATCCTGCTTGGTGCCAAGGGTAAGCGAAGTGAGCGACTGTGTTTCTCCACGAGTAAAAAGGGCCGAACCATGCGCAGAGGGCAGGTAATCCACTTCGCACCAGATGCTACGCACTTCGTCGAACTTGCGCCCGTCAAGGCGTCTGCTGTCGGTCAGCACCATATCACGGATAACGTGCTTTTTGAGTTTATCAAAGTAGCGTTCGGCAGCCAATTTCCACTCGGCCATGGTTTCTCCGCCAAACTCTTCGAGCACCTTGGCCATCGTCTCGGATTTGATTTCTTCCAGGCGCGTTTTGCGCGTGTCTTTGTCAGCAGCACTGCGGGCAAGGGTGTAAATGTCTGCACTGGCCAGCGCTTCGATGCGCATTTTCAGCGCTTCGTTTTCGGGCACTTCGGGCAATACCCTTTTTACCAGGGCTTTTTCACCTACCAGCGCAGCTAGGCGCTCTTGCGCTTCGATTTGGGTTTTGATGGCCTCGTGTGCGAATTTCATCGCAGCCACAAGTTCGGCTTCTTGGCACTCATCGGCTTCGCCTTCCACCATCGTGATGTCGGTTTTGGTAGCCGCTACAATGAAATCCATATCTGCCGCTTCAAGGGCTTTACGACCTGGATTGATGACGAACTCACCACCTATCCGTGCCACGCGAACCTCGGAGAAGAGGGCTTCAACCGGGATGTCGCTCACTGCAACGGCAGCAGAGCAAACCAGACCAGCCAAAGCGTCTGGCATGATGTCCTTGTCTGCACTGATGAGGTTGATGATTACCTGAGTGTCGTTCATGTAGCCATCAGGGAAGAGCGGGCGCAGGGCGCGGTCCACAAGACGGCAGATGAGGATTTCGTAGTCTGAAATCCGGGCTTCACGGCGGAAGAAGTTGCCCGGGATACGGCCTACGGCGGCGAATTTCTCCTGGTAATCCACTGAGAGTGGGAAGAAAGGTTGGCCTTCTTTGGCCTTTTGAGCACTGACAATCGTGCAAAGAAGCATCGTGTCGCCCATTTGGAGCAACACGGCGCCGTCGGCTTGCGCGGCTAGTTTGCCCGTTTCGAGTGCGATCTCACGTCCGTCAGGTAGGTTGAACGTGATACGCATCGGGATTTGCTTTCCCATTGTTTAAGAAATTGATTGTGCCCGGTTTACCCGCCGAGGCCCCGAGGTCTCGGGGCGAAGGCGGGATTGATGCAGAAGTACATGCCGAATCAGACGGTAGGGAAATGCGCAAAAACCGAAAAAATCACACAAAGAGGCAGGAAATTAATGATGAATTATGAATGATAAATGATGAATTCTGCACAAACAAGTGATTTCTAAATTCATCATTTATCATTGATAATTCATCATTCCAAAATGCCGGCTTCTTTGTGTGGGGGAACATTAATCCCCGTTTTTGGCAAGTATTTCCCATGTCTGAGGGGCATTTTCAGCGAAAAGCGCATTGCTCTGCACAAACCCGGACGGGTGAAAAATATCTGAACGTCCCTTTACTCAGGACGGATTTATTAAGGTAGGCGGGCTTCAATGACGGTCTTGGGAGGGATGTAAAAAAATCCGCCCCAATTCATTGAACCGGGACGGATTTTTGCAAACTTGTTTATTTACGCAGACCGAGCTTTTCGATGAGCGCGCGATATTTGTAAATGTCGTTTTTGGCATAGTAAGCCAAGAAACTCTTGCGTTGTCCTACCATAGTGAGCAGGGCGCGGCGTGTGGAGTGGTCTTTTTTGAATTTGCGGAGGTGATCCGAAAGGCACTCAATGCGGTAGGTAAGAAGTGCTACTTGTACTTCCGTGTTGCCCGTATCGTTGGGCTTTTCGCCATACTTCGCTACGATTTCGGCGATTTTCTCTTTGCTGTAATAGACTGCCATTTTTTCAATGATAAATGATGAATGTTGAATGATGAATCGCCGAATAATGCAGGATGAAATACGATTCATCATTCATCATTCATTATTCATCATTGCCAGGTAGCGAATTTCCGAGGGTCAAACGGCAGTTATTGCCTATCCATCCGCTTTTAGCGGGGGCAAAAGTAAGGCGATAGTTTATGAATTCAAAGGGAATGTTCCCAAAAATTTTGAGAAGAGGGGGATATTTGGCTGGGTTTCCAAAGATAATTTTTAAAATCCCAACGCCGCGCGCATTTTGAAATAAATCTCGGTGTTCTCGTAAATCCCCGAAAACAACTGCGCCTGTGGGCCGTAGGCAAACACGGGCACCATTGCGGCGGTGTGAACTTTGGTAGAATAGGATGGCTTGAACTGCTTGCGAAACTCTGACTGCGTAAGGGCAAGGCCGCCGCACTCGTGGTCGCCCGTGACGACAACAAGGGTTTCGCCATTGGAAGCGGCGAACTCCATGGCCGCCTGTACCGTTTTGTCAAAATCGGCCATTTCGGCACGAAGCCATTGTTGATTGTTGGAGTGGCCGGCCCAATCAATTTGGCTGCCTTCCACCATCAAGAAGAAACCTTTTTTAGAACGTTTTTCCAGAAAATTGCAAGCCAAACGGGTGGCGCGTGGCAGATAATCGCGTCCTGCGGAAGCCGTGATTGGTTCCATTTCATTGGTGAAATTCACAAAAGGCTGGGAGCCATCGAGCGGAAGATTATTAAAACTAGTGCCGCGCCGAACCACATAACCACGCGCCAGCAGCGAGTCCACCAAATTTCTTTTGTCAGGGCGCAGATTGAAAATATTTTCGCCGCCTGCGATCAGACAATCGAAAGGAGTACGAAGGTAATCAAGCGCAATATCTTCCGTAAATGCCCTAAGCTCACGGTGGGAGATAAAGCATGCAGGCGTGGCATGGGTGGCTGTGCAGGTTGTCACCATCCCTGTTGCAAAACCCAAGCGGTCAAGGTCTTCGAGGATAGTAGGACAGGGGTGATCGTCGGGGGGCAGTACACCGATGGCGCCAAGTGTAGTCTTTTCACCGCAGGCAAACGCCGTAGCGCCTGCTGCCGAATCCGTTACCAGAAAGTCGTATGCGTGGCTCTTGTGAAAACCCACTACGGGGAACTTCTCGAAAACAGTTTTGCCCACGCCCATCCAGTAGATATGCGCCGACACTTGCGCTGCTGCCATACCATCGCCAATGAGGAATATAATGTTTTTAGGCCGATTAGAAAACTTAACCGCTTGAAAATCAATAGTTTGCTTGTTGGAAGAAGCACATGAAAAACCGCAACTTGCAATAAGTAAAAGGCAAAAGGTAGAACCCGGAAAGAAGGGCGTGAGGGCTCTGTTTTTCATTTTAAATTCTCCTGTTTTGCGGTTTTGCGGTTTATTAGTCTACACCAATAGTCCATCTTTCATCTCAAGACAACGGTCAGAGAGTTCGGCCAATTCCTTATTGTGCGTCACGATGACGAAGGTTTGGCCATAATCGTCGCGGAGTTGTCGGATGAGTTGGTGGAGGTCTTTGGAAGCAGTGGAGTCGAGGTTTCCTGTTGGCTCGTCGGCGAAGATAATATCGGGCTGGTTGACGAGTGCTCGAGCCACAGCAACGCGCTGCTGCTCGCCGCCAGAGAGTTGCATGGGCTTGTGCGTGAGGCGGTCATGAAGGCCGAGATAGTCGAGTAGTTCTTCGGCACGGCGTTTTACGGCTGAATCGTTTTTGCGCTGAATGTAGCCGGGAATGCACACGTTTTCAAGTGCCGTGAATTCAGGCAACAAATGGTGAAACTGAAACACAAACCCGATGTGACGGTTACGGAAAGCGGCCAACTGGTTGGCATTCAATGATTTAATGCGCTGACCAGCAATGCTCATCTCGCCTTTATCGGCCCAATCGAGCGTACCAAGGATATGTAACAGGGTGCTTTTGCCCGCGCCGGACTTGCCGACAATACTCAGGATTTCTCCCTTGGGGATTTCGAGATTCACCCCCTTGAGGATTTCGAGCGGGCCGTATGATTTGTGGATGTCTTTGGCTTCAAGTACCATGTGGGCAAAGGTCGGAAAAAGTTCACAGCTTCTCCCCAAAAGCCAAATCCCCGGCATCGCCCAAGCCGGGCACGATGTAAGACTTGGCAGTCAGTTCCTCATCCACTGCGCCCGCCCAAATACGGGCTTTGGGCCAGCGTCTGCGAACGGCTTCCAACCCTATAGTACTGGCAATCACTGTGGCCACGTGCAACGAGGCCGGTTTGCCAAATCGTTCGAGTCCTTTAATTGCCAGATTTACAGATGCCCCGGTGGCCAGCATCGGGTCGGAGAGGATGAGTACACAATCATCAAGGTTAACCTTGCTCATATAATCCAGTTGTATTTCGAAGGATCCGTCCTTGTGGTGTTTGCGGTAGGCTGCGATAAATACGTTGTCGGCTGCGTCAAAGTAGTTTAACATGCCCTGATGGAAAGGCAGCCCTGCTCGGAGTATGGTTGCCAATACAATACGTTGTGGCGGGAGCATGACGGTTGCAGCACCGAGCGGGGTTTCCACAATAACGGGTTCGTATAAAAGTGTTTTGGAGATTTCGTAGGCCAATACCTCGCCCACACGCTCCAGATTGCGGCGAAAACGCGAACGGTCTTGCTGGGTTTCCGCATTGCGCAGTTCTGCGATAAAGCGGTTGGCGATAGAGTCTTGTGTAGCGAGGTTGAAAACCATCTGTGGTGATTGGTAGAATGGTGATTCGTGGATTGGTGAGGTAGATTTTCTCACAAAACTACAACTTGTCCGTATGGTTTTCCTACTTGGAAATTGATGCGTTGGGTTTCTGCTTACCTTTCGGCAATGTTTTGAACTAGCAGAAAAATGAGAAAACTATTCATTCTTTTAACTTTTCTCTTCCCTACAATAGCCCAAGCGGCTTTTGTTACGGGGCAAATCCGCAACGCCGCACCCGGTACTCAAGTCGAAGTGCTCGTACCAAAGCGTTACATAGATGGGCACGACGGGCACTACCCGGGTATACTGGACGGTCAATCACGTTTTTCAATCAAGGCTGCCTTGTCAGAACCTCAATTGGCATTCCTGGTTTTCAACGACGAAAGTCTGGCTATTTTCCTTTCTCCCGATGATTCTTTAGTGCTCAAAATCGATGCATTTCAATTTCCGCTAACCATTAATTTTGGGGGGAAAGCAGCTGCAAACAATCGCCTTCTCTCGGAATATCTGCATCAAAATCCGTTGGATTTCAACGAGTTAAACAACATTCGCTTCAAAATTGGTCAATACTGGGCAGCAGTCGAAATGCCGCTCAACGAGCTGATGGAAACGCTTTCCCCGACTGAATTCAAAGCCTGTTTTGACAGCTTAAAAACGGCATCAATTGCGCTATATGAAAAATCGGAGCAAGAACATCCCGGAGCTGTTTCGATGGATTTTGCCCAATGGCTCAACGCCGAAATCACTTATTTCTGGGCATATCACCTCCTTGTATACGGACATGTGTACGCTGGTCGGCACAACATTCAGCCCGATTTTTTTGACTTTCTCTATGAAGCACCCATTATAGGCGAATCACTCGGAAGCGACTGGTACCGACAGTTTTTGCTTGCATTCATGGCGCGGCAACAGACCAAAGCAAGTAGTGAGCCAGTAGATTTTTGGGCAGGTCAGTATCAACTTGCTGGCAAACTTTTGAGTGGGAAGCCGCTTGCATTTTTCCGTTCGGAAATAATCAGCACCGCTTTTTCAGCAGAAAAATACCGCGAATTGCTCCCGCTTTACACCCATTTTTTACAAACCAACGAATATCCAGCTTACGACGAAAAAATAGAGGGGCTGTATCAAAAATATGCTCGTGTGTTACCCGGTTCGCTTGCACCAGCTTTTGAGACCACCGATGGGCTGGGAAATGAAATCAGTCTTTCACAACTTCGTGGAAAGGTGGTGTATCTCAATTTCTGGGCGAGTTGGTGCGGCGCTTGCCTGCGAAAAATGGAGTTCATGAATGAATATGAATCCGAACTTGCTGCAAATGGAATTGTAATTGTGAACGTATCTATTGACGAAAGTGCCGCAAACTGGCGGGCTGCCCTGTCTGAGTATAAATTTAAAGGCAGACACTTGTTGGCTTCTGCAGGTCAAGGTAGAAACATTGCAGTGAGTTTTGGTGTGGAGGCTATACCGCAGTATTTTATCATCGGGCGAGATGGCAATTTTGCGGACAAAGCCACCAATAGTCAACCTGTTGATATCCGGCAGCAACTCTTGCGCATAGCTGGGAAGCAATAGAAACAAAAATGCCCTGCTGTCCAAGGACAACAAGGCATTTTGCTAATTTGAGTTGGCACCGACCTACTCTCCCGGGACATCTGACCCAGTACCATCGGCGCTGGCGGGCTTGACTGCTCTGTTCGGAATGGGAAGAGGTAGGACCCCGCCGCCAAAGGCACCAACATTTTTTACCCGCCGTAGCCTGTTTAGGGCGAAGGAGGGTGTTCTTGGTAACGCTTTGAGCGTACGAATTTTTTAACACCGACAAGGTTGTTGGGAGAGTGCTCTAGCAGAGCAACTGAGGTATTGTCTAAGAAAAATTTAAAAAAGGAAGTTAACGGGCAATTAGTAAGGCTAGGCTGCACACATTGCTGCGCTTTCACCGACCTCCTATCAACGCAGTAGTCTCCTGCGGCCCTTAAAAGATGATTCATCTTGAGGTGGGCTTCGCGCTTAGATGCTTTCAGCGCTTATCCCTGCCAGACATTGCTACTCGGCGCTGCACCTGGCGGCACAACCGATACACAAGCGGTCTGTCCACCACGGTCCTCTCGTACTGGTGGCAGGTCCTCTCAATCATCTAACGCCCACAACAGATAGGGACCGAACTGTCTTGCGACGTTCTGAACCCAGCTCACGTGCCGCTTTAATGGGCGAACAGCCCAACCCTTGGGACCTTCTCCAGCCCCAGGATGCGACGAGCCGACATCGAGGTGCCAAACCTCCCCGTCGATATGAGCTCTTGGGGGAGATCAGCCTGTTATCCCCGGAGTACCTTTTATCCTTTGAGCGACAGCCCTTCCATGCGGGACTGCCGGATCACTTTAGCCGCCTTTCGGCCCTGGTCGACCCGTCGGTCTCTCAGTCAAGCGCCCTTGTGCTAATACGCTCTGCGTACGGTTACCGTCCGTACTGAGGGCACCTTTGCAAACCTCCGTTACACTTTAGGAGGTGACCACCCCAGTCAAACTGCCCGCCATGCACTGTCTGCCCCTCGAAGGGGCGTTAGGACTCAAATAACCAAAGGGTGGTATTTCAACGTCGGCTCCCCGGACGCCAGAACGCCCGGATCAAAGCCTCCCACCTATCCTACGCATCAGATAGCCGAGCCCAATGCAAAGCTGCAGTAAAGGTTCACGGGGTCTTTCCGTCCCGTTGCGGGTAATCGGCATCTTCACCGATACTTCAATTTCACCGAGCTCGTGGCTGAGACAGTGCCCAGATCGTTACACCATTCGTGCAGGTCGGAACTTACCCGACAAGGAATTTCGCTACCTTAGGACCGTTATAGTTACGGCCGCCGTTTACCGGGGCTTCAGTCAAGACCTTCGGATTGCTCCTAAGCCCCTTCCTTAACCTTCCGGCACCGGGCAGGTGTCAGGCCATATACATCATCTTCCGATTTCGCATAGCCATGTGTTTTTGCTAAACAGTCGCCTGGGCCTCTTCACTGCGGCCCCCTTTAACAGGGGCGCCCCTTCTCCCGAAGTTACGGGGCCATTTTGCCTAGTTCCTTAGCCACGAATCACTCGAGCGCCTGAGGATGCTCTCCTCGACCACCTGTGTCGGTTTACGGTACGGGCGGCGCGTGCCTGATGTTTCTGCGGCTTTTCCTGGGGGCTTGTCCAGTGGGTTATCCGCGCGGCCCGAGAGCCTTGCGGTACTATCGCCCCGATCGCTCGGGGCTTCAACGTCGTATTCCGTCACGACGCACCACCTTTCCTGCCCCGTCCCCGCTTCACAACACGCGCCGGCACGGGAATTTTGACCCGTTTGCCATCGGCTTCGCCTCTCGGCTTATCCTTAGGTCCCGGCTAACCCTGATCCGATGAACGTAGATCAGGAACCCTTGGTCTTACGGCGATGACGTTTTCCACGCCATTTATCGTTACTTATGCCTACATTTGCTTTTCCACGGCCTGCACGGCTGCTCACGCAGCCGCTTCAACGGCCTGGAATGCTCCCCTACCTCCCGATTGCTCGGGACCAAAGCTTCGGTGTACAACTTGACGCCCGTTTATTTTCCGCGCAGGGGCGCTCGACCAGTGAGCTGTTACGCACTCTTTAAATGAATTGCTGCTTCCAAGCAAACATCCTAGCTGTCACTGCGCCCCCACCTCGTTCCTGCGAATTAGTCGTACTTAGGGACCTTAGCCGTTGGTCTGGGTTGTTCCCCTCTCGCCCTGTGACCTTCGCACCCCAGGGCTCACTGCCGTTACTATGTGTTGGCATTCAGAGTTTGTTAAGGGTTGGTAGGCGGTGAAGCCCCCTAGCCTTCTCAGTAGCTTTACCTCCAACACACATTCCACGACGCTGCACCTAAATGCATTTCGGGGAGTACGAGCTATCTCCGAGTTTGATTGGCCTTTCACCCCTACCCACAGGTCATCCCAAAACTTTTCAACGTTTACGGGTTCGGTCCTCCATCCCGAGACTATCGGGACTTCAACCTGCCCATGGGTAGATCACCCGGTTTCGCGTCTACCCCCACTGACGAAGTCGCCCTGTTAAGGCTCGCTTTCGCTGTGCTTCCGCGCCTGAAGCGCTTAGGCATGCCAGTGAGGAGTAACTCGTAGGCTCATTATGCAAAAGGCACGCCGTCATCCCGAGTAAACTCGAGACTCCGACCGCTTGTAGGCGCATGGTTTCAGGGTCTTTTCACTCCTCTTCTCGAGGTTCTTTTCACCTTTCCCTTACGGTACTTGTTCGCTATCGGTCTCCTGGTGGTATTTAGGCTTGGCAGATGGTGCTGCCAGGTTCAGACAGGGTTTCTCCGGCCCCGCCCTACTCAGGGTACTGCTAGGTAATAAATGCATTCCAAATACGGGGCTATCACCCTCTGTGGCCGCTCTTTCCAAAGCGCTCTCTTATACATTTATAGTCCACAGCGCAGCCCTACAACCCCAGCGGGCACGCCCGCTGGTTTGGCCTCCTCCGCGTTCGCTCGCCACTACTTGCGGAATCACTTTTGTTTTCTTTTCCTCCTCCTACTTAGATGTTTCAGTTCGGAGGGTTGACAACTATTGTTCACAGACCTTCAATCTGTGGGGTTCCCCCATTCGGACACGCGCGGATCAATCGGTCGTTTGCACCTACCCGCGCATTTTCGCAGCTTACCGCGTCCTTCGTCGTCCCCAGGAGCCAAGGCATCCCCCATGCGCCCTTATTCACTTCCTACTCTTGCCTGGCCATATAAGACCAAGTAATATCATCCAAGCATCCTTACGGACTACTCGTTTGGCTCAATTACTTTTACCTTTCTACTTCTGTTCCTTCCAGTCTTGTCAATGAACTTTTATCGTGAAACCGTAACTTTTAAATGACGGTATCTGATATGCTTTTTCTTTTGGGGCGGCAAAGGTAGAAATCCAAACGGAGGATGAACAAGCATTTGTAAAAGTTTTTTTGAAGGTTTTTAAAAACCTTATTTTTGGCTTTAAAATCAAGCTCAACAAACGCGTACTTATGCAAATTAAACTTCCCCAGGTTCTTGAACCCTTCCGCGAGCAGCTACTTAAGACTCGGCAGACTTTTATCCGGGCCACAGCGCAGGCATCGCGCAAGACGAAACCCTGGGAAAGCAAGGTGGGCGGGATGCCTTATTTGCCAAAAAACTTGGCTGGGCCAACGACCTCCA
>Ga0163152_10003758_pt1 | contig 19457 bp, 46 predicted proteins | sample OliLakLV19MP8IB2_FD_148635 | JGI IMG/M metagenome (GOLD analysis project Ga0163152, IMG submission 148635) | Freshwater microbial mat bacterial communities from Lake Vanda, McMurdo Dry Valleys, Antarctica - Oligotrophic Lake LV.19.MP8.IB-2 | ecosystem: Environmental > Aquatic > Freshwater >...
CTCTTATATATATATATATGTTTTTATATGTCGTTATAATATAGACATATGTAAGTAGAAGAGACAAAACGAAGAAAAGGTGCTGGCCCAAGCACGAGCCAGCTAACGTCGAACGTCTCAAGTATCGTTGAGTGGCCAAACTAATGTGTCAGAATGCGTAGGAATGCGTCGGCAATGCGTCAGGAATGCGTCAGCCGAGGCGACTGGCCCCAGTCCCTTGGCCCACACGGCGGGTCGCATACAAGATGGGGGCGGTATACCCTTGCCGCCTTGCACGTGCATCAGGTATAATGTACATATGCCGTAAAGGAGTGTTACATGGGTAAGTGGTTATGGCCGTGGCATGACGAAGATAAGCCGGAAGGTCCGGAGATTGGTGAGTTCTGGGTCGCTGACCAGGTCGCGGAAGCGGCCCAGGTGTCGCGGACTACTGTCCTGAACTGGCACAGTGATGGCCGTCTTCTGCCGACGGCCTTCGCCGGCAAGCGACGTATCCGGCTCTATGACCCGACGCTGGTGCGGGAGTTCCTAGTGGCCACCGGCAGGACGCCGCGACGGCGACAGACCCTATGAACGTTGTAGAGGCGTTGAGGGCGGCAAAGGATACGCCGCGTGCTTCCGTAGCCAGGCCGTTGAAGAAGCTCCGTCCGGCCCTGGCATTCGATGAGAAGGGTGGCCTACTCTACTGGTCACCCCCGGCGAGGAGTTGGTTCGCTGCGCCGCATCTCCAGCTTCCTGCGTCGAGCTTGTTAGAGCCGTGGGAGGTTGTGAGCTTGGCCGATGCAGAGCGAGACCGGGTCTCAGCAAAGCCACCAACCCGCGAAAGGCATGGCCATCCTGACATCTTCGTTGGCGCAGACTAAGGTCAGGCAAGCGGCCCTATTATGGGCGATACGCCGGAGTGACTTACGCTTCCAGCCCAGCCCCCGGAACGCGCACCGTCTGCGTGTGGCCGAACAGGGGCTGGAGGAAGCGGTCGAGATCATGGGTACGGGCACCCTCACGCCCCGAACAATAGACCCGGTGGCCATAGCTAGGGCGTGGGTACGGCATAGGTTCTTGCTGCGGACGGTGCCCGATGTTCTGCCGGTGATGTGGTATCAGGTGGTATGTGAGCGACTTGAACGAGCCTTGGTATAACGTCGTAAGTGCGGCGAGGTATTGGGCTTGGCAACGCGAGAATGTGCGGGAGCATGTGTCGGCTGTGGAGTTGAGATACTACGCCGCTGCTTGCGACACACTGAGACTCTGGGTCAGGGCGTTAGGGGATGCGCCCTATGCCGGAGACCGTCCGGAATTGGTGGTCCTGGATTGGGTCAGGGCGGTCGTCAGGTTGCGGGATAGTGGCGAGTATGGGGCTGATGAGGGGTTGGAAGAAGCGGTCCGGGCGTTGCGTGCTTCAGAGTTGCAGGCGTCAGCGAAGAAGGTGTCTTGGTATAGCGCACACAAGGCGTAGGCACGACAGTGACACTTGCGACAATAGTTCGGTAAACTGGTGTTGGGCTGGGGGGTGGCACATACACAGCACACACCTACACACAAAGAGACCCTACCCCCGGCAACACACAAGACCACAACGACACAACAACAACGACCAGACCAACGACACAACGACACAACACCAACGACCAGACCAACGACAATACCGCGAGTGGGCGCAGCCCACGCCGCAGGCTCGGGCCGTCTCGCCCAAGGCACCGGCATAGGGGACGCCGTATCACGGCCCACCGCACGGCGTATCCCACGACGCCGTATCACGGCCCGCCAACGGCGTATCCTACGCCCGGAGACGCGCCGTATCACGGCCCGATGACGGCGTATACCGCGACCAGAGACGCGCCCAGTCGTCTCGGAAGTATGTACCGTTGGTCACGCCTGGGTAAAGCCGTATCCATCGGCCCAGGCCTGCGGGCCATAGTCCAATGGACAGGCTTGACCCGGCGCTCCCTACGGTACGCTACTCGCCATAGACTGGGACGGCGGGGTCCTGTGTCCACGTCTTGTCCACGTCTTGTACCAGCCTTGTCCACTGCACAGGACCTTGCACAGGCACTGCACAGGACCTTGCACAGGACCTTGCACAGGACCTTGCACAGGACCTTGCACAGGACCTTGCACAGGACCTTGCACAGGACCTTGCACAGGACCTTGCACAGGCACTGCACAGGCACTGCACAGGACCTTGCACAGGCAGCATCGATAGAACGTCCAGTGTGGTTACAGGGTTCGCGGCCACCCCCAGGACCAGGAACCCGGCGGGCGGACGGCGTAGATACGCCACATCACGCCGTATCTACGCCACATCGCGCCGGAGGTTAGGGCGCGACCTGGGACCGCACCCAATCGTAAAACACGCCCCACGCAAAGGCACCCAATCGCCAAGTCAAACAATCGCGGCCCCCAGGACCCGCCGGAGCTTACGCCGAGATTGCGGCAGCATACGCAGCATAAGCGGCAGCATGCGCGGTATCAGCCATATCATAAGCAGCATCGGCAGCGTCAAAGGCGACTTTGGCCGCATCATAGGCGACTTTGGCCACATCATAGGCTACCCTAGCCGTAGTGCATGCAACTTCGGCGGCGGCGCATGCGGCCTCTAATTCGCCGGATACTTCGTAGGTTGTGGCCATGATGCCCGCTCCTATGCCCTTGCTACGCTAAGTGTAGCACATGTACCCCAGGCCCCGCCACCCGGTCCCAAAGATGGGACAAAGAAAAGCCCCGACCATACGGCCGGAGCTCACGCCGGAGGTTAGGGCGCGACCTGGGACCGCACCCAATCGTAAAACACGCCCCACGCAAAGGTCAGCAGTGGCACCCAATCGCCCTGTGTCGCCAAGTCAAACAATCGCGGCCTCCTTAGCCATTGAAAGGGCCCCCCAGGACCCGCCGATACCTACTCCGAGGTTATGGCGCTAGCTATGCACCTGTAGGCGTCCATCGCCGCACCAAAGGCAACCCGCCGACGATTATCAGGCACTGTCCTGTAGAATGCCATCGCCGCACGATGAGCCGTCAGCCTCATTCCGTCCGGCAGGACATCGGACGCGGATATAGCCCGCTCTATGGCCCTAGCAGCGCCTACGAAAAGTAGCGCGTATTCGTGACTATCCATGATACCAACTCCTTTGTCCTTACTACGCTAAGTGTACCACATGTACCCCAGACCCCGCCACCCGGTCCCAAAGAAAAGCCCCGACCATACGGCCGGAGCTTACGCCGGAGGTTATGCCATCGCCCGAAGGTAGGCGCGTTCCGCAGCCATCATGCGTTCATACGCAATACCCTTAGCCGTAGACGACGACGCGATAAACCAGCGTTCCTCAGCCCTAGCATAATTCAGGAATGCCCAACGCTCCAAAGCCATCATACCACCACCTCCCGCCACCCCGCCCAAGCATCCTCTTTGGCCAGCGCCGAATTGAGCTTAGCAGCCATTCCATCGGCCTCCACTTGCAGCCACGACTTAGAGACGACGAACGATTGATAATCGCTACCGTCCATTTGATAGTGGCAGACGACCCGATAGGGTTCGGCCCATCGCGGAGCCTCCACGCCAAAATACATGCGACCCGGCCCCGCCCGGAAGTAGCGCCGGATCAATTCGAGATCGAACGGATCCATCTTGACCCCGCCGAATGAACGCCGCGCTTTATCCAACTTGTTCATAATGCCCGCTCCCTTGTCCTTGTTACGCTAAGTGTATCACACGTACCCCAGACCCCGCCACCTGGCCCCGACCATACGGCCGGAGCTTACGCCGAGGTTATGCCATCGCCTCATCGGCCTCCAATTCGCCAAGATCGCCATCACCGATGTCCTGGTACGCCGCATCCTGTTCCGCAATCTCACCCATCGCGCAGCCCAGACAAATTGGCGCACTGGCAAACGTTGGCCAATCACACCCTACGCCACAGTAGACACATTCCATCGCCAACTCCTACGCCGATGTTCCGGCGGTTTCTCTGGTCAGTGCCAAATTGAGCTTAGCCGACCGGATATACACATCGGTTAGCGACTGAGACCTGGTAACGACGAACGCGCCATAATGGCCGAGTTTCGTTACATAGTGGCAATACACGCGATGAGGTTCAGACCCGGCAGACAGCGCCACGTCGAAATACATGCTGCCCGGTTTGGCTATGCCAAAATAATACCGCACTTCATCGAGCCGTGCCCGCGCTAGTCTCACGCCACCGAACGAGCTGTACGCATGCCGCAACTTGCCCATAATGCCAACTCCTAAGCCATTGAAAGGGCCCCCAGGACCCGCCGGAGCTTACGCACGCATCATACGTACATACTTCCGGTCCGTCGACATCCGATCGAGCCTGCGACTGTTATCAGGATAGCCCGATGCCCTTATGGAGCTTTCGCCGGACGGATAATACCCCGCCTCTGAAAGACCGGAATCCACGCCCCGAAAATGCCGGGATGTGGTCACAGAAATTCCCTTGACGGTATCCAGGAGCCACACATCGCCACCGTCACGAAAAGCCAAGACCAAAGCGTATGAGCTAATGGCCGACTTATCGCAAGTTAGCGCCGTCCCCTTGATGCTCTTGCCCTTCAACCAGTCCCCGACAATCGTTTCAGCGGTCCAACCCATGATACCAACTCCCTTGTCCTTGTTACGCTAAGTGTACCACATGTACCCCAGCCCGTCAAGGCAGTCCCAAAGATGGGACAAAAGAAGGCCCCGACCATACGGCCGGAGCTTACGCCGATACTTACGCCGGAGGTTATGGCCTATTCGTACCTTTCGGCAGCATACGCGCAATCGGCAGCATAAGCGGCAGCATCGGCAGCAGCATACACGGCCACCTTAGCGGCAGCATACGCAGCCTTAGCTCGAGCGGGCACCGCATCTTTAGCGGCAGCTTTAGCAGCTATAGCAGCTATACGCGCATAAGCGGCAGCATCGGCAGCAGCAGAGGCCTCAGCCTCAGCAGCCACCTTAGCGGCGGTATAAGCGGCCTCAGATTTAGCACGAGCGGCAGTATAAGCGGCAAGAGCGACCCCCCGAGCGTCCTCAGCAACCTCAGCAGCCTCAGCAGCGGCATCAGCGCGATCGGCCTCAGCAACGATCTTAGCGGCGAGGTCACGGTAAGCCTCAGCAGACACCAAAGCGGCAGCATAAGCAGCCACCCGAGCGCTACTAGCGACGTACGCGTTGTCGTCGCTGAGGTCATAGTAAGCCTCAGCGGCTGCCCGCTCAGCAGCCCGAGCGGCCCAGCGAGCGCTACTAGCGGCGTTGGTGGTGTCGCCAATAATGCCGAGGTTATAGTAAGCATCAGAGGCCACGCGAGCGGGCAGCCACACTGCCACTTGAGCGCTACTAGCGGCTGCATACGCTTCATCGGTTCCGAGGTCACGATAGGTCTCTCTAGCTACGCGAGCGGCTGTCCGAGCGGCATTGTGTGCTTCGTTGGCTGCCGTCCGAGCGCTACTAGCGGCCTCAGTAAGTAGAGTGTATTCGGCCTGACTTTTCACGGTTTCGTCCCCTTGCCCTTTGTTACGCTAAGTGTACCACATGTACCCCAGCCCGTCAAGGCAGTCCCGAAGAAAAGCCCCGACCATACGGCCGGAGCTTACGCCGATACTTACGCCGGAGGTTATGGCCTATTCGTACCTTTCGGCAGCATACGCGCAATCGGCAGCATAAGCGGCAGCATCGGTAGCAGCATACGCAGCCACCTTAGCGGCAGCATAAGCGGCCACCCGAGCGGCAGTATACGCAGCCTCAGCATCGGTAGCAGCATACGCAGCCACCTTAGCGGCAGCATAAGCGGCCTTAGCTTTAGCATAAGCGGCAGCGCAAGCGGCCTCAGCAGCATACGCGGCCTCAGCAGCCACCTTAGCGGCGGTGTGTGCGTCGTTGGTAAGTAGAGCGTATTCGGCCTGACTGTTCATAGTTTCGTCCTTCCCTCGCTACACTGAGTGTACCACATGTACCCCAGACCCCGCAAGGCGGCCCTAACCCCGGCAGACTTGCCGACTGGCCGACGCCCTCACCTCCTGTACGCTGCCAAACACTGGCACCTGCCAGCCCCAGGCATGGCATAGTGCCCTAGTGGCCGCCTTATACCGAGCCACCTCCACCGCCGACCCGTGGTACACGACACGGCGCGACCAGTGCCTCCACTGGCAATCGGTCCATAGTTGTAGCGCCGTCATAGCGCCACCCCTACGCCACAATCAATCGATGCGTTGGCCACCACGTCATACACCGCCAGTTGATCATGCTCGCGACCCAATTCCAACGCCGCTTCCAGTGTCGGCACATTTACCGACACATCCAAGTACACCTGACCACCATCGAGCCACCCGCCCAGAAAAGCATTCTCAGCGGCCTGGAAAAGCGCCGCATGCTGGCCCACAAAATCCGCCACCAGTTGGCCAGAGAACTCGGCCTGCGCCACGACCCGTTCGACACCCTTGAAAATCGCCACCATGAAGCCCGACCCCGGCACCTCGCCCGTTATCGGCTGGACACTAAAACCGCCGGAGGTTGCGATAGCTTGCACGTAATCCATGACCCGCTCCTATGCCCTTGATGTAATAAGTGTACCACACGTACCCCCGACCTGTCAAGCTGGCACGGAAAAGGCCCTGACTTTCGCCAGAGCCTTACGCCGAGGTTACGCCAGTTCCGTATGCTGCACGTCACTTACCGTTACGCCATCGCCCAAAGGTTGGTCACACTCGATCGACACCAGAGGTTCCCCCAGCCCGTACGCCATGTCGACCGCTTCTTCCTCGGTCTCAGCTTGAAGCAGTACATCATAACCGATAGTGCGCGTCACCGTGACCCAGTAGCTACCCACGATACCAACTCCCTTGCCCTTGTTACGCTAAGTGTACCACATGTACCCCAGCCCCGCCACCTGGTCCCAAAGAAAAGCCCCGACCATACGGCCGGAGCTTACGCCGTAGGATACGCCGAGGTTATGGCGTAGGGTCGCCATAATATTTGACCTGCTCAGCGTAGGCGGAAATAGCACGCCTATCCCTGGCGCTGCGCGGCGAAAGTGCTGCACGTGCCCCCGGCTGCGTGCTATACGCATTACCACCGTCTACCCACTCATCACGCTGCGCCGTTGTGGCGAACCGAACGACCAGCCCCGCATGACCCTCGTCACGCAGCACCTGGCCGCCGAAGGTGTGCTGTATGCCGTAGTACCAGCGTGTGTCGGCCATTATTCCGCCCCTCCTTCGCCAATTACGTCCTGCCAAGATATGCTACCCATGATACCAACTCCCTTGCCCTTGCTACGCTAAGTGTAGCACATGTACCCCAGCCCGTCAAGGCCGTCCCAAAGATGGGACAAAGAAAAGCCCCGACCATATGGCCGGAGCTTACGCCTCATTCGCGCCGCGAAATACCAGGCAACGCCAATTGCTCTCGCGGCACGGGTGGCGTAGGTGGCACGAGGCGATCGGCTACCCACTGCGCGAGTAGCGATACGTCGTCGTCCTGCATGTAGGCGTATCCGTGCTCCACCACAGGATAGAGGCGGAGAGCCGCCATAGCCTGACCCAGCGTATCGACCTGCAAATCCCACTCCATCGCGCCAAAGAGATCAAACGCCGTATCCCCATCAGGATCAACGCCATCGACAATGTGTAGCACGTCGAAGAGGCACACTTTGCCGCCATTCGGCAGCGCGACTGGATTGTCCTCTAGAACCTGCGACACATTCCGGATAAGATCGTCCCCAACGTATTCGTCGATGATCTCCTGCTCCACTTCCGACTGAATATCTTCGTCCCAGACCGGATACTTTGCCAGATCATTGAGCCATTCCAGCGCAGTAGCATTGAGCGGCATATAAGCCACCCCGCCCAGGACGATGGCAGTTTTACCAAAGTACTGTGCTATGGCGCGTCGATTAGCTTCATATATCGTGTCCTGCCCGTGCCGACCAGGGTACGCCAAATCGGTCGTGATATGCTTGAGACCCGTTTCGAGGTTGATACGCATGTGGATAGATTGTGTGTCCGTCTTGATAAGGCGTTCGACACGCTTAGCGAAACGTTCGCACTGCAACTCTGTCGGATAAATCGTCACCCCGTGGATACGCCCCGGATGATACGATGCGGACTGGCCCTCCCAGACGTACTCTAGCGATAGTTTCAAGTCCATAACCCGCTCCTTTGCCCTTGCTACGCTAAGTGTACCACATGTACCCCAGACCCCGCAAGGCGTTTCCCAAAGATGGGACAAAGGAAAGCCCCGACCATATGGCCGGAGCTTGCGCCCTATCCGTATCTTTCGGCAGCATGATACGCAGCATACGCAGCATACGCAGCAGCAGCAGCATCGGCTTTAGGCGAGACCTCAGCCGCGACAGCATCGGCTGTAGCAGCAGCGGCATCGGCAGCGGCATCGGCAGCGCGGACAGCAGCACGGGCAGCAACAGAAATATCGGCAGCATGTGAGACAGCATTGACTACAGCAGCGGCAGCAGCATGGGCAGCAACAGAAACATACGCATAAGCGGCAGCGTACGCAGCAGACGAAGCATCGGCTTTAGCAGCGGCCTCAGTTAGGGCAGCATCGGCAGCAGCACGGGCAGCGATGGCGACGGTCTCAGTTGGAGCGGCCTCAGCCTCAGTTCGGATAGCATCGGCAGTATCATAGGCAGCATTGGTGGCCTGGTGAGCAGCTTTGGCTGCCACGAAGGCAGCGTCGATTAGTAGAGTGTATTCGGCCTGACTTTTCATAGTTTCGTCCTTCTCTCGCTACACTGAGTGTACCGCACGTACCCCAGGCCTGTCAACTCGGCACGGAAAAGGCCCTGACTTTCGCCAGAGCCTGCGCCGGAGCTTACGTCTCTTCCGCCTTCAGGAGCCGGCGCAGCGCCTCATTGTATAAGACGCCGACCCCCACCTTGTGGCCTGGCGTTGACCGCCGCAGCGCCAAGACTTGCATCCTGGCGTGTAGCTCCCTGTCAATGCCCCGTAGCTGTAGTTGGTCCGTTGTTAGCATATTACCACCTCTCTGTGTGACTGTATCACACATGCCCCACATCACGCAAGCGCCGCTTCCAGCGTCAGCAGTTCCCACGCTTCAGCCGCCGCATCCCCGGTGTCTGCCACCGCCAAGATAGCCCCGTTAGGCAGCACCAGGACTTCTCCCAGCCACTGCCACGCTTTGTTAGACACAGTAATCGGCAACATCCACGGTCGGTACTCGTTTGCCCACGGTGCCAGTGTCCAGCCGTCCGCCGTCGCAATCACTGTGCTGTCGCCCACTTTGACGACCTCACCACGCCGTATCACACCACCACCGCCGCACGAAGCGCGTCAGCCAGCCGCCCGGCCCGGCCACTAGTCGCAATCACAGCCACGACCCGGCCTTCAACTACTACGGCAAAATCAACCCCGTGTGGCTCTACCACGACAGTGTGCACATCGCAGCTATCGACCACATCGATCAATGTAAGGCGTGCCGCCAAAGGCAACTCAAACGGCTTTGCCGCCGCAGACGCCGCAATTACCATGGCTGGCCTACTCTCGACTTTTCGCATGACCACTCCCTCACTTGTGTTACGCCGAGTATACGACCTTGCACTAGTGTATGCAAGTGTCGTACAATGCAATCAGGCGGCGATACCAACGCCGTACTACGCCGAAGGAGCCTATGATGACCACCTTTCTGAGCTACGCCGGAACCCGCGAATTCGTGAACGAAGACCTGACCAACCCGGCACTCCAGAGCCTGACCAGCCGTTACTTGGACTTCTACACCGGCCTGAATACATTTATACGCAACATGCGCCAGTTTCGCGCCCGATACCATAACCTAACCCCGGCCCAATGGCGGGCCGTCGCCAACATAGCGCTGGCTGACGAACGGCATACTGTCGAGATCGAACAGGCCGAGCTTGTGCCGGATGCCCAGGACCTGGAGGCCGAGGTTCGTAGCATGGTCATTGTCCTAGCCGATACCAGCGTCCAATCAGGCTACTACACAGTCGGAGAGCGCGGCGCACACACAACCATCCGCCTGACCAAAATCCGTGCCGATGGTCGTCGCGGTCACTTGGCCGCCGATGGCGTTATGACCGCTGGCGTCTTAGTCGGCCACAACAACGAGACGTCCTACGACGCTTTTGCACTGGTATGGCCCGATGGCCGCATCAAAGCCCTACGCTATGGCCAACTCAAAGCAAACCTGGCCCTGACCGCCGTCCTAAAGATGACTTCCCAAGAGCGCGACGGTGCTGGCCGTGAATACGCCCGCGTCTCTGGTCGCTGCCTACGGTGTGGCCGTCTCTTGACTGACCCGCTTAGCATTGACACAGGCCGAGGTGCCGAATGCGCCGGTGGTGTGGCCGCGCAGCGTCGTATCCTGGCCAAAATAAAGGCAGCAGTCTAATGGCCGTCACATACCACGATAATTCAAGCTCGTGCACCAATGAGAGTTTCGTCGGCACCAAAGCCGCGTGTGCGGTATGGCCACTGCGTGCTCAGGGGTTCGCATGGGGTGTCTGGAAAGAGCACCCCTACGGCGTCATCTGCACCCAAGGCATACACCTTACCGCCGATACATACGAGGAAGCGTATGCCGAGTACGTTGTCCGCCTGGTTGAGGCGGCGTTACGGTAACGCTGCATGTTGGTGACCATAGGGAGCAAGACTGGCAACGAATACAAGAGGGAAGGGGTCGTATCTTTACGACCCTTTTATCGACGCTCGAACACCGACACCGCCGTATCCCCGGCCTTGCACGGCGCGATTATGAAACCTGGATCACCGCCACCGCCAATGGCGAACCCTGGGGTGTTACTATGCGTACCACCTGGCCACGGGTGGCCTACTCCGTCCACGCCTTCGCCCGGACACGCCGCGAAGCTCTGGCAACAAAGGCTCAACTCGTGCTGGAATGGAGCTTGGCATGACCCACGAACCCTACGGCAACCTAGGCCTGCGCCACACGGCATGGGACAGGGAACAACATGAACGGTATTTCGTCGTGTCAGTGTCCGGCACCTTTCGTCGTATTCTAAGAGTAAGCCGTGACGAACTGTACGTTATCTACGAATACCCAGGACACCGTTGGCTGGTAATCGGCAAGCGCATCGGCTCTGACTTGGAAGACCTACTCGGCCTCTGCACGACCCGGACGAAGGCCCTCAATATGGCCAAACTCCTAATGCTGGAAGCGGCCCTAGCCTAGCGCCGCTTCCAGCGTCAGTTCCGCCGCCATCTGTTCAGCCTCACACTTCGTCGTGTACATGGCCACGACATAGTGGCCATACGGCACGAGCGACTTCCGGAACACGACACACCACGCCCCTCCCCGACCAGGCATCGAACACGACACCCCAAAGCTCCAGGCGTGGCCATAACGATTCGCATTTGCCGCCAGCGCCATAGCCATCCCGTCGAAATTCACCTGGCTCACGACAGCGCCGCTTCCAGTGTCATCTCCGCCGCCGCCTGCTCGGCCTCGCACTTCGTCGTGTATGTGGCCACCGTATACGGCAAGACCTCTCCTGTACGACCCCAAAACACAACGCGCCACGACCCCTTCTGACCATTCGCCGAAAACGCCGCTTCAAAGCTCCAGGCATGGCCATAATGATTCGCATTTGCCACCAGCCTCCTTGGCAGTTGCCGCTTGAACTCTACCCAGTCGAAATCCACCCGGCTCACAATAACACCGCTTTCACGACCTTTCATGTAGTCCAGTGTACAGCCCTTGACACTAGGGATACAAGTATCGTACACTAGACATGCAGGGCCGTACAGAAGACCCCAGCAATGCGCAGGAGTACCACGATTATGAGCCAAACACTCGCCGTCAACATCGCCGTAGAAGCGGGCATCCCGGTCATCCTACGAGGCAAGCCGGGTGTCGGCAAAACCGCCTTCCTTCGGGCCATCGCTAGTACCACCGGCAGGCACTTGGAAACCGTCATCGCCAGCGTCCGCGAACCTGCTGACTTTGCCGGGCTACCCATCATTGACCAAGGCCGCGTTCGGCTGGCCGCCCCGGCATGGGCACACGCCGTTGCTGAGGCAGGCAAGGCGATACTCTTTCTCGACGAGTTTTCCACCGCCGCCCCTAGCGTCCAAGGTGCTGTCCTACGGGTCGTCCACGAACGGGTCGTAGGCGACTTCCGTCTCCCGGTCACCGTGAGCGTTGTCGCGGCCATGAATGAAGAAGGGGATAGTGCCGGTGGATACCTACTGGCCCCACCAATGGCCAACCGCTTTGTCCATATCCATTGGACCGTCAATTCGTCCGACTGGGTCAACGGCCTGTCCACCGGCTTTACCGTTGGGCGCACCGTCACCCTACCAGAACAGTGGCGTAAGACCGAAGGCCATTGGGCCGGTCGCGTCGCCGCCTACATTTCGGTACGCCCCGGCAGTCTGCACAACATGCCTAAAGACGAGACCAGTCAGGGTGAAGCATGGGCCAGCCCTCGCACCTGGGCCGAGTACTTCGTCCCGCTTATGGCCGCCTGCGACAGCGTCAACGCCGATGAATCGACCCGCCTCTTGCTAGGTAGTGGCAGCGTCGGTAATGCCGCCGCCACCGAATTCTTCGCCTGGAACCAAGCCCTTGACCTACCGGACCCCGAAGCACTACTCAGGGACCCGAAGTCCTACAAGCCCCTGGCTAGCAACCGTGGCGACCACACGTTCGCTCTGGTCACATCCGTAGTCACCGCAGTGGCCAACAAAGTCACCCAGGAACGCTACTCCGCCGCCTGGGAAGTGATGGCACTAGTATCTAAGACCTCGCACAAGGACAGCGCCGTAGTCGGGGCGAAACAACTGATTGCCTTGAAAGCGGGCAGCAGTCTGACCATCCCCCTGAACCACGCCAACGCATTCGTAGCAGTCCTAAAAGCTGCTGGCGTCATCGCCGCAAAGTAGTCGTTCGGGCCAGTCACCTGGCCCTATTCATGCCGAAGGAGCACCTAATGATAAGCGCCGAAGAGAACCTGGTCCTAGGTCGTATCCGTCTCCTGAACAATCGCCCCTACTTGGCGGCTGTCATCCTGGCAATGCGGCCCCGGCCCGTCGATGGGTCTGTATTCGCTGGTGGCATTGGCATTGGCGTTGATAAATGGGGACGCCTCTACTACGACCCGGAGAAGCTGGCGACCTACGACGTGGTGGATGTAGCAGGCCTCTTGTACCACGAGGCGATGCATCTTCTACGCGACCACCAGGGTCGTTGTGACTCCATCCACGCCGACCAGCTAGCCTTCAACATCGCTGGCGACCTCGAAATAAACGACGACCTGCGCGAAGAAGAGGCCACCGAACGCCGCAGACCGGTGCCGTTTCACCTGCCAGACCAGGGTATCTGGCCAGAGAAGCTGTCCCTCGAACCCTGGTTGCTGGCCGAAGAATACTACCAAACCGACGCCGTTCAGAAGTTTGCCCAAGCCTACGATTGTGGCTCTGGTGCTGGCGGCGAGCGTCGTGAATGGGAAGACGCAGGACCTAGCGACACAGGCGGCGACTTCGACGGTATAACCAAAGGCCAACTCGAACTGGCACGCCGTCAAGTGGCCGAACAAATCCTGGAACGGGCTAAGCGGGTTGGCGATGCCCCGGCAGGACTGCAACGGTGGGCCGAGGAACTCATTGACCCGACCGTTCCCTGGCGTCGTATCCTGGCCGGTGCTATTCGTGCCAGCTATTCCAACGTCGCAGGTATGGTTGATTATTCGTACCAACGCATCAGTCGTAGGCAGAGCCTTCAGCCTAATATCATTCTGCCAGCCCTTCGCCGCCCGGTGCCGGAAGTGGCCCTCGTTATTGATACGTCAGGCTCTATGTCCGAAAACGACCTGACGGCTTGCTTGAGTGAAGTCCAAGGTGTGCTAAAGACCATCGGCACATCGGCTGTCGTTATCTCGGTCGACACCGAGGCCCACGTCTCTGGTCGTGCACACTCAGCCAAGTCCGTCAGGCTAGTAGGTGGTGGTGGAACCGACATGGGCACCGGCATTCTCAAAGCCGCATCCTTACGGCCAAAGCCCCATATCTGCATCGTGCTCACCGATGGCGAGACACCTTGGCCAACCCACGCCCCACGCGACATGCGCGTCATCGTCGCATCCACATCGCAGGAGAAAGGCCCTAGTTGGGCACGGACTGTCCATATCGACATGAAAGACGCCCGGCGATGAGCCGATACCTCGCGCCCTTCGCACCAGGCTCGACGACGAGAGGCCTAGGTCTGCATAAGCTGGACGCCTCATGCATCTACGTCACCAAGCGACGCCGTGAGTACTCATACGTGTCGAAAGCCTGGGTAGTGAAGGGCGCATCGCTCGACAAGCTACACGTGAGCGACTGGTGGCTGGGCTTTACCGACACCAAAGAAGAGGCTGAGGAATGGGCAGCAGAATGGCGTCTTATGGCGGCACTGGGATGAGCCGATACCTCGCGCCCTTCACACCAGGCTCGACGGGGAGCACACAGAGTATGCATACACTGGACGCCTCGGGCATCTACGTCAAAGCGGTCGACGTCACCAACCGACGCCGTGAGTACTCATACCTATCAGGTGCCTGGGCAGTGAAGGGTGCGTCGCTCGACGAGCCGCATATGGGCGACTGGTGGCTGGGCTTTACCGACACCAAAGAAGAGGCTGAGGAATGGGCAGCAGAATGGCGTCTTATGGCGGCACTGACATGAGCCGCCTACTCCACGCCGCGCTTGACCTCGTCCTACAGCCCTGGCTCGTCGTCATGCCTAAAGAATGGCCGGAGCTTGGCCTAGACGCGCCGATACTAACACCGCTGGACAGTGAGGAATGGCCTGCTCTTCACGCTATAGGCCCTCACGTCGAAATGTCATCGTGCTATACCGTCGAAGGCCTGTTCCCGGCATGTCTGGACCACCGAGCGGTCGTTATGTGGGTGGACCCCCAACTGGTGCCTTATGTCCGGGGTGAGCGCGCTTCTCTGATTGGCTGGCTCTATCGCCAAAACCGCCGTCTCCTACGCCGGTACGTCGTTATCTTGACCGTGGAAGCGGCACTTCGATGACCTTTCACATGCCGTCCCTTGACCATGAGGAACGCCGTTACCTGGACCTAGTCATCGCTGTCCACGGACCCGGCAACGCCGTTGTTACGCCGCACTATCGGGGGGCGTTGGTCCAACTACTGACCCCGCAAGGACCAATCACAGTCACGTCCCGCGCTGACATCCGCGACGCCAGCGACATCGTCCGGGAACTAAATTCCGACCGGAAGCCAACGTAACTCTCGCATTGGAAGTGGCATTACTATGAAAAGGTTTCGCCCCATCTCTGTCTCGATTGAGACCCTGCGCCAATGGGCAGCGGGACCTGAAAAGCCATCGTCCCAGCGTGTGTTCTTTGCGTCCACCGTCGGCCCTTCTGTCATCTACGCCGTAGACACGCCTTACGGCAACGTAGCATACACAGCACGCGCCGGAAGCCTCCATGAAGCCAAAACCTGGGCCGCTGAACTCACCCTGATTGAGGCGTTGTCGTGACTTGCGTCCAAGGTATACACGCAGGCAGTCCCCAGACGTTGACGCTCCTAGGCCAAATAATGGGAATGCACGAAGAATGGTTCGACATCGAAGTTCAAGTCATCGGACGTGACTGCGGATACATCGTGTGTGTGGCAGCCTCTCACGATGAGGTTGGATATGTCGTCAAAGGCCGTTATTGCTGGCACTCCTTTACCTGGTTTCCGACCAGCGAAGACGCCGAAGCCTGGGTCGCCACAGCGCAGCTTACGGCAGCCCTGTCGTGACTGTGACCAAGACCGCCACCTGCCCCCGGTGTGGCACCGTGACTTGGACCAATCGCCTGCTCTGCCGGGCCTGCTACCTCGTTGGTATAGGTGGACAGTCCTGGCCACAAGGCGTCCAGGCCCACCTCACCGATGCCGGTATGAACGCCCTTATGACCATTGGCCAGTGCCTGCGCCGCCGCCCTTCCGGCACGTTAGTGGTCCCGCTGCACATCGTCGCCGCCGCCTACGCCGTTGACCCAACACCGTCAGACGTTTGGAGCGCGGCAGCCCACGAGGCTCTAACCGAAGGCCATCCCGCACCGCGTGCCGTCATCTACGCTTGCCTCATCACCGCCAGTACCACCGGCGGCACTACGCCGCGATACTTTGGCGCGTCCCATATCCTTCGCGTCCTGCACCGTGGCGCGGCCCTCTTCCCCCTACTCACACCCGACGACCAGATGGCCGTCCTCAAAACCCAGGCACGAGGCGTGTTATGACCTGTCACTACGTCAAAGACGGCATCTGCCAAGGCCGCACACGCATTGAGGTTATGGCCTTGTGGACGGTGTATGCATCCCGCTACGGCTGGACCAATCGCACCGTCTCATTCGTCGAAGATGCGCCACACACCTGGCGTGTCCTCTGGCGTGCCCCACGAAAGGGCCGACAAAACATATGGCATTCCTTCGACACTTACCAGACCCAAAAAGAGGCCAGAAATGCCTGGGACCTGGCACTGGCTGTAGAGGCATTGTCGTGACCTGTCACCACGTCAAAGACGGCATCTGCTACGGCAACGTACTCGTTGAGGTTATGGCAGTAGCGGCGACGGATCCGCCCAGCTACGGCTGGGCCAACCACACCGTCTCCTTCGTCGAAGACGCGCGGCAGAGCTGGCGTGTCCTCTGGAGGGGCACTAGTTTCAACGGAGAACAAAGGGGACGGCATTCCCTCAACACCTACCGGACCCGAAGAGAGGCCGTGGATGCCTGGAATGGGGCACTGGTTGTAGAGGCATTGTCGTGACCGCAGGGGAAGACCGTGTCCGCACCGAACTCAGGCAGGCCTCCGCTGAGGCCTTGGTCGCGGCACTTCGCGCCCTACCCCTCGACTGGCGACAGCAACACGCCGACCTCATCACGTTTACTGGCGACTACCAGGACCAGGAACGCCGCTTACGCGCCGCCTTGGTAGACGCAGAATTGCCAGAGGATGCCGCGAATGCGTATACTAGTCTGGGTATTGCCAATGACCCGCAGGCTAATCTCTGGGATATTGTACGCCGTACCGCTGCCTATAAAGGAAGACATGGCTAAGTCCCTCATCTGCTTTAGCTGCGGCCAACCCTTCGCCGGGGTTCGGGCACAATATTGCCCACGATGCCGTAGCCTCAAACAGTCCCATGAAAAGCACCAGTACAATGAACTCGTCCGTGAACGCCGTGAGACCGCCCCCTCTTTCGGAGAGTGGCTACTCACCGCCCCGGACCTGGATGACGACGGTCAGACGTTCCGCGACCTGGTCATTGCTGACCCTGCGTTTCCCGGCACCAGTCGCGCCCTCGTACCCATACGCCGCTACCTCGTTGAGTTTGGCATGGCACCGGACGACCCGATAGTCAACGTTGCAAACGCCGTCTGGCGGCAATACAACGAGGCACTATTCGGCGACATCCGGCCCAAGGAACCAACCCTCTACTGCGAAGATTGTGGCAAGGTACGTGGTCCTAAGTCCAAACGCTGGTGCGGCGATTGCTCGCCCAAACATTCGGCGGTTCACCCGCCCGAAGTACGTCAAGCTGCGGCGATGAAACGCTCACGCACGGCCAGCGAACAGGCCGTCCTTGCTGCCTTCGCTCGCCGCTTGCTTGAAGGGCAGGGTCTCGACGTCGCTTCGGTCATCCAGAGCCTTCTCGATGAGAGGCTACGGCGTGACCGGAATGGACAATCGACGTAATCCGTCGACAAACAGACGTCCCGGACCCAGTCCCCTTCCAACACCGTCTTCCGGCGATGAACGCAACCAAACTGCCGCTTCTGCTTCGGCCCGGCGTTCCCGGTATAACTCGTCGGGATGTCGTCGGTCAGTACAACGGCAGTCGTCGGTGAGAACGGCGGTATCAGGTCCAAGTCCCTCGCCGGTCCCCCGTCCAGGGTAAGGGCATCACACACCGGTGTCGCCTTGGTCGGGCGGCACATATTACGCCCCGTGCCAAACTTGAGCGATTTCTGACGCATGACTGCTTCTCTTTTCGCCGCTGTGCTGCTTGACGCTTGTGGTCATTGGCACAGAGTACGGTAACCCGGCCCTCGTGGGCCGTCGTGATAATGTCCTGGTAATACCAGTCCAACCGTCCTTTGAATCGCCTCCGGTGTGCCGCTCCATCGTCGTACACGTGCGCCAGTTCCAACACCACCATCTCGTCAATACCACACACCACACACCGGCCACCTAGCACCTGGATGGCGACCCGGCGTACTGCGTAGGGGGCTGTCCGGTTTACGACAGGAAGTCCAGCGTCACCAACGCCGTCACCCTGTCCTTGTGGTCGACAAACAACGGCACCAATAGCAGCAGCAACTCCGCCGCTATCTTCCGTCGCGCCTCCGGGTCCACGTCCTCGAACTGTCCAAGCGTCGTATTCACGACCTCGGTTAGTAAGACTGGCCAGTCCCCGCTCGCCTGGCCAACCCGTGCTTGAAGCTGATAAATCGCCTTGTCCGATGTCATCGCAACGCCCATTCCAACGTCAATTCCCCTGCCAGTTGTGTGGCCTCTTCCTCGGTGTTACATTGGGCGTGGTACGTCTCTATATTCGTCGACGGTGGCTTCTGTAAGACTGTAATCACGACGGTGCCTTCCACGGTGGCCTGTACCAGTGTGCTCAACGAGAGCCACCTAGCCCAGCCGCGCACCACGCCTGGCCATACCCAGGCTTTGCCGTCGTCGTCCAGCGTTATCGCCGAGTACATCGAGTTCCCCCGGACAGTTCGTGTCATCGTAGCGCCCATTCTAACGTCAATTCCACTGCCCATTCTTCGGCCTCTTCCTTGTTGTGCGTCGTGCCTACGACTTCGGCGCGTGTACCGCGAGGACTTGGCCAGGTCTGTAGTACTGCCCAAGTCCGAGACGTGACCTGCTCGTGATAAAAGGTCGAATTCCTCGCCGGGTACATCGTGTTCCACCGGACAGTTCGTGTCATCGTAGCGCCCATTCCAACGTCAACTCCGCTGCCAGTTGTGTGGCCTCTTCCTCGGTGTTACATTGGGCGTGGTACGTCTCTATATTCGTCAACGGCGACATCTGTAAGGCTGTAATCACGGCGGTGCCTTCCGAAGTGACCTGTGCTATTGCGGTCGACCAGAGCCACCCAGGCCAGAAGCGCATCGCGTCTAGCCCTACCCAGGTTTTGCCGTCGTCGTTCGATGTCATCGCAGCGCCCATTCCAACGTCAACTCCGCTGCCAGTTGTGTGGCCTCTTCCTCGGTGTCACATTGGCTGTAATACGTCAATGCAATCGTCGACGGTAGCGCCTGTAAGACTGTAATCACGACGGTGCCTTCCACGGTGGCCTGTGCCAGTGTGCTCAACGAGAGCCACCCAGGCCAGTGGCGTATCACGTCTAGCCCTATCCAGGTTTTGCCGCTCTCGTCCGTACACATCTCCCCCGACTTTACCCTGACCATTCGTCGTCCCTTAGTCC
>Ga0163152_10003759_pt1 | contig 19456 bp, 15 predicted proteins | sample OliLakLV19MP8IB2_FD_148635 | JGI IMG/M metagenome (GOLD analysis project Ga0163152, IMG submission 148635) | Freshwater microbial mat bacterial communities from Lake Vanda, McMurdo Dry Valleys, Antarctica - Oligotrophic Lake LV.19.MP8.IB-2 | ecosystem: Environmental > Aquatic > Freshwater >...
GGGGTGGGGGGGACGACGGCATGACCGACCCAGCCAGTCGCTCCACGCGCGGAGTTGAGTTTCGCGCGGCGAGGCGAAACATTCTCGTCGGCATGACATGGGTCAGCCCGTGGCTCATCGGTGCCGGCGCGTTTGTCTTTGCGCCGATGGCCATGAGCCTGTACTACTCTTTCACCGACTATCCCTTGCTCGAGCCGCCGCTGTGGTCGGGCCTGGACAACTACTTCAAACTGCTGAGCGACCCGACGTTCCGGCGCGTCGTGACGAACACCGCCGCGTACGCCGCGATCTCGGTGCCGCTGTTCACGCTTTTTGCGCTGGTGCTCGCCGGCGCGCTCTCAGGGCGTGGGGAGGGGGGCGTGGGGCGCATGGCACCGCTCTACCGCGCGTGCGTGTTCATCCCCACCCTTGTGCCGCTTATCGCCTCCGCGATGGTCTGGATGTGGCTGTTCAATGGCGAGTACGGCCTCATCAACAAGGTGCTGGCGCTGGTGGGCATCCGCGGGCCCGCGTGGATCGTCGACCGGAACTGGGTCATGCCGTCCATGGTCATCATGAGCCTGTGGGGCGTCGGCCAGAGTGTCGTCATCTATGTCGCGGCGATGCAGGACGTGCCGCGCCAACTCTACGAGGCCGCGCGGATCGACGGCATGGGCGCGATCCGCCAGTTCCTGCATGTGACCCTGCCGATGATCTCCCCGGCGATCCTGTTCAATGTGATCTCCCTGACCATCGCGGCGGTCCAGGTGTTCGCCGTGCCCTCGGTCATGTTCAGACGGCCCGATGGTCAGAATCCCGCCGGGCACTTCTACACGATGTACCTTTACGAGAACGCGTTCGTGTACGGGAACATGGGGTACGCCTCCGCGATGGCGTGGGTGCAACTGGTGGTCGTGCTGCTGCTGACGGGCGTGCTGCTCGCCGCCGGCAAGCGGCTGGTCCATTACTCGCGCGTGTGAAGGAGTTGATCGGCCTTGGGCAACCTGTCGCGGCAACGCACCCTCCGCACACGCCTCACGGGCGTTTACGTCCACGCGGCGATGCTGCTTGTCTCGCTGGTGTTCCTTGCGCCGCTGGTGTGGATGCTCTCCACCTCGGTCAAGCCCGAGGCCCAGGCGGCATCAGGCGAGATCCACCTGTTGCCATCGCCCGCGTCCAGCGTCTTTGCGCACGCCGCCGACAACTACTCGGCCGTGTGGAACGACCGGACCATCCGGTTCCCGCTGTACCTTCGCAACACGCTGATCGTCGCCGTGCTGGGCGTTGTCGGCATGACGCTTTCCAGCGCGGTGGTGGCCTACGGCCTGTCGCGGGTCCAGTGGCGCGGGCGCGGGGCGGTGTTCTTCCTCGTGCTCCTGACGATGATGATCCCCTTCCCCGTGCTCATGGTCCCGCTGTACATCATCTTCCGCGAACTCGGATGGACAGGAACCCTCAGGCCGCTCTGGGTTCCGGCGTGGTTCGGCAGCGCGTTCAACATCTTCCTGCTGCGTCAGTTCTTTATGACTATCCCCACCCAACTCGACGAGGCCGCTCGCCTCGATGGCTGCTCGCACTGGTCCATCTTCTGGCGGATCATCGTCCCGCTCGCCAAGCCGGCGCTCGCGGTGGTGGCGCTGTTCCACTTCATTTATGTGTGGAACGACTTCGTCGGCCCGCTGATCTTCCTCACCGACCGGGACCAGTTCACGCTGGCGCTGGGCCTGCAACTCTACCAGTCGCAGTCGGGGAATACCCCCTGGAACCTGCTGATGGCCGCGAGCGCCCTGATGATCTCGCCGCTGGTGGTGCTGTTCATGCTCACGCAGCGGACATTCGTGCAGAGCGTGGCGACCGAGGGCCTGAAATGACTGGCCCATCGTGTCCTATCCATTTCCCCCGACGAGGGGGTAGTAGAAGTGTGACGAGGAGGGATGGCGAGTACCCCAGGAAATGTATCAAAAACTTGCCGCCTTGAAGCCAATGGGCTTGCGTCGGACGGCAATCGGTGTCACAATGTAAGCGCTTACTTCTTCGGAACAGACGTTCCATTTTTGGAGCGTTTGCCAACCGACATCCCAGATCATCCGCCCCAGGGGAGACCCCGATGAACCAGTTGAAGTTGCCGATCATGGCCGCACTCTTCCTTGGCTGCCTCGCGCCCCATGCTGGTGCCCAGGTTGCCGAGTTGTACAACCCCGGCTTTGAAATCCAGTTCCCCGGCTTTCCGACCTTTGCCTCGGGTTGGCGACACAACCAGTCCGGCCAGACGGTACGCCGCTTCACTGGTCTTGATGACCAGGGTCAGCCTGATACCGGCTTGCCCGCCACGCAGGTTCACAGCGGGAGCGCCTCCGTGCTGCTCCCCGGAGCCGGAGGGAGCCCCAGCGGCAACTATCAGGCCGTCCAGTCCGAGGAGTTCGTGCCCGGCGTCTTCCCGCCCGCCCGCAACTGGCCACAATACACGTTCGATGTGGTGAACGGTGCCCCGATCACGATCTCTCTGTGGTTCATGATCCCCTCGAACGACCCGGTGGTGGGCTCAAGGTTCGGGATCAAGGCAGGATTCCTTCGCTCGGGCTCGAACTTCTCGTACTACCACACCTTTGACAGGCTGGGCATCGCGGATGACGCGTCGAACGTTGACCCCGACACCACACTCGCTCCGTACCCTGGATGCACGATCGTGACATTGGGTGATGGCCGGAAGGGCATCCACACCAACGACCAGTGGTTGCAGATGAGCCTCGTCACAGATCAGCAGGTGGACTTCATCGACCAGGTCACGGGCCAGCCCTTCCCCGAGCCCCCGACGAACCCCGCGCGCGCGAGCATCTTCGCCGCCCGCTTCGGACCCACCAGCGACTCGCTCGGAATCGTGTGGGTCGACGACATGGAGTTCGTCCAGGGCGAACCACCGTGCGCTGCCGACTTCGACGGCAACGGCGTGCGCGAGGTTGCGGACATCTTCGCGTTCCTGAGCGCGTGGTTCGCCGACGGCCCCGGCGCGGACTTCGACGGCAATGGCACGCGCGAGGTGCCGGACATCTTCGCGTTCCTGTCCGCCTGGTTCGCAGGCTGCGAGTGACGCTCTCGCACTTCGCGACCGTTGCGCCATTGCCGTAGCGCCCTTGAGCGGGGGTCAGCAGCCAACCATCGCGCCCGGGCAGACGTTCGAGTATTCGAGCTTCTGCCCGATCACCACGGCGTGGGGGACGATGGAAGGCTCACACTCGGTGGAGACATCCGAAGGCAAGACCGCCGAGATTCCGATCGCGCGATTCTTTCTGGTGTCGCCCGAGGGTGAGGAACCTCTGCGGGGGCGCTGAGCGATACCGCCTGCCTGATCGCCCATACTTGCCGGGCCGCCCGCGCCCCGGTAGCGCCATCGCTGCTCGCGCCGGCCCGGCGCTCGTGCCGGGGATGTATCGCCAGCTGATCTGGCCGGCCGCGGCCACATCCCCGTCGTGCGCGTACCAGTCCGTCTGATACGAGAAGATGTCCGGTACGTCGCAGTCGTTGTCGCGCGTCCAATCCGATGAGAGATGGTCGGCGAACCATGACGAGAGGTGCGTAAACAGATCCGAAACATGCACGTCCCAGTCACCCTCGTAGTCGGCCGGGAACTAGTGCCGCCCGCGGCCGTAGGGGTCGTACACCACGCGTTCCACGATCCGACCTTCGGTCGTCATCAGCGCAACCACGCTGAACTGCACGTCCGTCAGTGCGTACCAGGACCCAGTTTCGGCTGTGGCAAAGTCCGGCTCGGGATCATCCTCCGGATCGGAGTTGGTCAGGTCGCGGTCCTCCTGGCGGTAGATCAGGTCGTCGATGTACCGAAGGCCCCAGAAGTACTGCCCGATGCGGTTGACATCCCCTGCTTCCTCTTCGTAGTCCCAATCATCGCAAATGTGCTCCTCGATCATCCGCCAGGAAGCGTCGTAGAACATCACGCGGCGCTGCAGGACCGAGGGCGAGGTCGCTGGGTTGCTGCTCGGAGCGCGGAAGTCCGCCACCTTCGACGTCCGCCAGTGCAGCGGGTTGTACTCGTACCGCGCGATCATGAACTCCGGATCGCCGGTGCCCAAACCATCGTGATCCAACTGGACCTCCACCAATCGGTTCCAGGCATCGTGGATGTACTTCCGCGTGCGAAGCGATCTTCTGGCGTCTGTGTACCACAGGCTCAATGAGTCTCGCCGCTTGCCCCGCAACTCGACCCGACCCTGTGTTCACACTTCTCATCCGCCCCGCTCAGAGCGCGGGACCGTCTGCGTGGCGCAAACAAAAACCCCTGCGGATGCAGGGGTTCGATTTGAAGTGGAGCGGAAGAGAATCGAACTCTCGACCTCGTCATTGCGAACGACGCGCTCTACCAACTGAGCTACCGCCCCGACAGATTTTCAATGCCGGGGAACGGTTTCCGCGGCAGGTGGTGAGTATAGCCGGAACCGGCCGAGTCGGCGTCGGCTTACTCGGCATCGATGGCGGGTGGCGAAGCCGGGAAGTGGCGGCGCCAGAGGAAATAGACGGGAACTCCGGCCGCGAGAACGCCCAGCCAGATGAGCGTGGTGCGCGGGTCGGCGAGGATCGACAAGGCTGTCATCGCGAGACTTGCGAGGATGAAAATCGCGGGGACGATAGGGTATCCGGGGACGCGGAACGGGCGCGGCTCCAGCGGTCGGCGGGCGCGGAGCGTGAACAGGGCGACAGCGCCGATGCCATAGAAGATCCACATCGTGAAGACGAATCCCCCCGCGAGTTTGGCGAAATCGCCCAGCCAGAGAACCACGGCGCACGAGAGCGTGAACTGCACCCAGAGCGCGACGGCGGGGGTCTCGTAGCGAGGATGGATTCGGCCCAGAAAACGGAAGAGCAGGCCGTCGCGTGCCTGGGCGAAAGTGACGCGCGCGCCGGTGAGCACGCTGGCGTGCGAGGAGCCCAGGGCCGAGAGGATGATGAGCAGCGTGACGGCGTAGGCACCGGCAGGACCGACGAGTTTGCCGAGCAGGAGCGGCGCGACGGTGTCGGTGGTGCGCATTTCTGTCAGGGGGATATGCCAGAGGTAGACGGCGTTGGCGAGGACGTAGAGCGCGATGACGCTCAGCGTGCCGACGATGAACACGCGCGGCAGGAGTTTGGCTGGGTTCTTGACCTCGCCCGCGATCGCGCCGACATCGCTCCAGCCGTCGTAGGTCCACATGATCGCGGCCATGACAGGAACGATCGCCGCAAAGAGGGTTGAGGGCGAGGGCACGATCTCGAATCCCACGGCAGCGGCGGGCAAGCCGGGGGACAGGAGGTCCCTCAGGGCGGCGAAGACTCCGACCGCGATGATGGCGGCGATCGCGGTGTACTTCAGCGTGGTCAGGACGATCGCGAAGCGCGCGCTGCCGCGGACGCCAAGGACATTGATGAGCGTTAGAACGAACAGGGCGGCGCAGGTAAGGAGCGGAGGGTTGAGATCAAGGCCGGTGAGTTTGTTGAAGTGGATGGCAAAGACGATCGCAATGCCACCCGCCGCGGTGGGCTTGGTGATGAGCATGTACGTCCAACCGAAGACGAACGCCGGGCAGGGCCCGAAGCCCTCGCGGAGAAAAACATAGATGCCGCCGCTACGGGGGAGCATGGAAGCGAGTTCGGCGAAGGTGAGCGCGCCGCAGAGCGCGATGAGTCCGCCGAGTAGCCAGAGCGAGAGGATGAGGTAGGGGTTCCCCAGATGTTGCGCGATGACTGTGGGCGTGGCGAATATGCCGCTGCCGATGACCACGCCGACCATGATGGCGATCGCGCCCCAGAAACCCACTTTACGCGGGAGGTCGATCAGCGCGGGAGGGGTCTGGCCTGCGGTGAGCGAGGTTGGAGGAGAAGTGGGCGGTTGCAACGATCTCATTGCTTCAAGGTATCAGGAAGCGGGGGGTGGAGGCTCAAACGCGTTCGCAGGCGGGATTGAACTGGCGAAGGGCAGGCTGGCCTGTGCCTTTGGCAGTGTGGGAAAGGGGCGGGTTGCTTTCCCTTGTTCACAAGCCAGTGGGGAGCGCGGGTCGTTTTTTTGAGTATGTGCTTTCTGACTCCGTGGAGAACAGGCAATGGCGGGAACGAATCAACGGCGGATGGGCCTGGTTCTGGCGGCGGCATGGGCGCGTGGGTGTGCGCTGCCCCCGCAGCGCTGGCCGGCGACATCCTCTTTGCCGACGTATTGAACTTCCACGATCCGGAAGGCAACTCAGTCCGCCGAATGACTACTGAAGGTGCGGACGTCCAGACCTGGATCCCCACGGGCGGCGGTGTGCGTGGGTTTGATGTCGACCCGGTGGGCGGCTTGGTCTATTGGACGGATGTCGACAACTATGTGATCCGTCGCGCGGCTCGACGGCACGGATCAGGTCGATCTCGTCGGGCCGGGGCCGGTGTTCCCGGCCGCGCTCCGGCTCGATCTTCCCGCTTCCCGTCTTTACTGGGGCGACCAGTCCGATGGGCAGATACTCAGCACCGATCTCACGATGGTCAGTCCCCTTCTGCTCATCGAAACGCTTTTCAATCACGGCTTGGCGATTGATTCCGCGGCGGGAAGGATGTACTGGACAACGTCCGACACATCATTCTCCGGGAAAATCCTCAGCAGGTCGATCGGTGGATCGGAGGATCCGGTAATCGTTCGCGCGGAGATCACGAGCAAGCCAGGGAGCCTGGCGCTTGACGTTGCGGCGGGCAAGATCTATTGGACCGACGCGATCGCGCTGAAGGTCCGTCGGGCAAATCTCGATGGGACGAATGTTGAGGAGTTGATCATCAATGGCTCCATCCTGCCCGGTCCGCCGCGCGCAATCGCATTGGACCTAGTCGCGGGCGATGTATATTTCAGCCTCGACCGCGAAATCGAGGAGTCGCCCACGCAAGGGGAGATCTACCGGATGAATCTGGACGGGACGGGGTTGGAACTCATCGCCGCCAACCTCGGGCTGGTGAACGACCTGTACATTTTGCAGGACCAGGTCGAGTGCGCTGCGGACTTTGACGGCAACGGCACGCGCGAGGTGGCGGACATCTTCGCGTTCCTCAGCCTGTGGTTTGCGGGCTGCCCCTGACGCCGCCTGCGGTCAGACCAGCAGCGTCGCGGGCTTTTCAAGAAACTCTTTGACGGTCGCCAGGTACTGTGCGGCCATTGCGCCGTCAACGATGCGGTGATCGCTGGACATCGTCATCTGCATCTCATGCCCGATGAGGAGCTTCTTTTCGCCGGACTTGGCGTCCTTGCCGACAACGGCTTTCTCGACCGCCGCGCCGACGGCGAGGATGGCGGCGTTGGGCGGGTTGATGATGGCGGTGAAGTGCTCGACACCAAACATGCCGAGGTTGGAGATGGTGAAAGTGGAGTCGGACATTTCGTCAATGGAAAGGCCCTTGGTCCTTGCTTTCTCTGAGAGCCGCCTTGTCTCGGAGGAAATCTGGCGGAGCCCCATGCGGTCGGCGTTGCGGAGCGTCGCGACGACGAGGCCGCCGCCGGCGAGCGTTGCGGGATCGACGGGCAGCGCGATCGCGACACCGATATTGACATCGGCGAGGAGTTCGATGGAGGGTTGAGAGGTCTGAGCGCCCGGGCTTGCACCGGTGCTTTCAATCCAACGCGCGTTCACAAACGGGTGCTGGTGCATGGCGAGGGCGCAGGCGCGGACGATAAAGTCGTTGACGCTGAGTTTGACGCCCTGCCCGCCGCCGAGTGAGCCGAGTTGCTCGTTGAGTTGGGCACGGAGGGTGAGCAGCGCATCCATTCTCGCCGCGACAGTGACCTGATAGTGCGGGATCGTGGCCTTGGACTGCACCAGCCGCTTGGCGATGGTGGCGCGCATGTTGGAGAGCGCGATCTTTCGGGCGGCGAGCAGCGGGGCGGTGGGGGGCATCGCGATGCCGGGGACCGCGCCGGCGGAAAGGCCGGAAATCTTGGCGGGCTCGCGGGCGCTTGGGGAGGCTGGAGCGCGGCCGATCGTGGCCCCACCGGCGCTCCCGGCCATCGCGGCCTCGACATCCCTGCGGACAATGCGGCCTGAGGGGCCGGTGCCGGTCACCGCGCCGAGATCGACGCCGGATTCGCCGGCGATCTTCCTGGCGAGGGGTGAGGCGAAGACGCGTTCGCCGTGATGAGATGTAGGGTGGCCGTTGCTCTGCTTGTCCGCGAAGGTGGGAGTCGCCACGCTCGCGGTTGCGGTGGGCGTTGAAGTGCTTGCGGTGGGCGCAATGGGGGCGACGGCCTGCTTGGTGACGGGCAAGCCCGACCCCGAGCTTACGCTCGGGGCTCCCTTGGCGGGCGCGGGTGATTCGTCCGCGCCGGCAAGGGTCATGATGACGGTGCCGATCGGGACCTGCTGGCCCTCGGCGACGATCAACTCGCCAACCGTTCCCTCTTCAAACGTCTGGAGTTCCATCGTCGCCTTGTCGGTCTCGATGTCGGCAATGACATCTCCGGCGGCGATCTTCTGGCCGGGCTTGACGGACCACTTCACGATGGTGCCCTGCTCCATCGTGTCCGAGAGGCGGGGCATTTTGATTTCGATGGGCATAGTTGAGATCTCAGACAACGGAACATCGAAACATGGTGACATCGAAACATTCAAGCAACGTCAGCGACCGCCCGTCGCGGCCTTCTTTCTTGAACGCCCCAACATCGCCCCAAACATGGTCTTCAGCTCAATCCTCTCGGTGATAAGCGGCAGGAGCTTTGCGGGGCTGAACCAGTTTCGTCGTAAACAGAGCTTGAGCCAGAAATGGCACTCGTTCAGTTCCTTGATCGAGATCGCCAGACACTTATTGAAATCTGCCCGGCTCATCGCCTCCGCTGCTTCATAGATGTTCGCGCCGACTGAGGTTCCAGCACCTGTGATCTGACTGACAATCCGAGGGGATCGCCGCTGTGCTGCCAGCGCGTCAGCAACGTCAAGGACGCGATCCGCGAACATATCCATTCGTTCGAGCGTTTCGCTTCTGAGTCTTGCCACGAATGCACCGAAGAGAGCACTACTGGTTTGCTGTGTTGCTGTCACACTGTTTCGATGTCTCAATGTTTGTTATCGTCCCAACGACCGCCTCACCGCCGCGATGATCTTGCCCTTGTGCGGCATGAACTCGGCCTCGAGATTCTTGGCGTAGGGCGCAGGGACATCATCAGTGTTGACGCGAAGTGGCTGATGGTCGAGGTAGTCAAAGGCATTCTCGCACACCTGCGTGATGACTTCGCTGGCGATGCTGGCGAACGGCCAGCACTGATCGACGACGACAATCCGATTGGTCCGCTTCACACTCTCGACGATGGAATCGATGTCAAGCGGGCGGATGGTGCGCATGTCCAGCACGTCGCACGTCACGCCGTCCTTGGCCAACTCGTCCGCGACATCAATGCAGAAGTTCACAGGGCGACCGAAGGACACGAGCGTGACATCGGAGTTGCGCTCGCCCGACCATGTGCCGCGGCGGAGGGCCGCTTGTCCGAACGGGATCGCGTAGTCACCCTCGGGGACCGCACTCTTGTCCGAGAGCATGCGCTCGGATTCGAGATTGAAGTACGGGTCATCATCGCGGATGCCCGTGGTGAGCAGGCCCTTGGCATCCGCAGCGCACGAGGGGATGCCGATTTTCAGGCCGGGGACGTTGGCGTAGAGCGACTCGACGGTCCATGAGTGGGTGGAGCCGAGTTGCCCGCCCGCGCCGTTGTTGCCGCGGAAGACCACCGGACAGCCCCACTGGCCGCCGGACATGTAGAGCATCTTCGGGACGTTGTTGAGGATCTGGTCCGCGGCGACAAGGGAGAAGGACCAGGACATGAACTCGATGATGGGGCGGAGGCCGTACATCGCCGCGCCGACAGCGAGGCCGGCGAAGCCGTTCTCGGAGATTGGCGCATCGATGACGCGTTTCTCGCCGAACTCCTCGAGCATGCCTTGCGAGACTTTGTACGCGCCGTTGTACTGAGCGACTTCCTCGCCCATGAGGAAGATGCGGGGGTCCTTCCGCATCTCCTGCGACATCGCTTCGCGGAGCGCCTCGCGGAAGGTCGTCTCGCGGGTGCCCTCGGGGATGAGGTGGGAGGTGGTTGCGTCGGTAAGTGTGGGCATGGGTGGGAAACGAGAGCGGTCATGTTTGGGGAACGGACGGTACGCGAAGCAAGCGTTGATGATAGGTCATTGAAGGCGCGGAAGGGGCAAAGACGGGCGCGCGTCCGCGGTGCGAGAGACGGCCCGGACCGTGAAGAATGCTGAGCGGGGAACAGAGGGGATTGGGCGCGACAACTCACGCGTTTTGCATTATTCTGATCCTCAGCGTAGTGGCGGACAGCGAACTGAGGGGGGGCGGACGGTGGAGGCGAACATGAGCGCTCAGCCAGCAGCATCCGGTGGCAAGGTGTGCGTGGTCTGCGGCACGGATGTGTCCAGGAAGCCGCGGGTGAAGGACACCGAAGGCCGGTACATGTGCGAGGGCATGTGCGAGCAGGCTGCGCGCGAGCGCGCCAAGGCCGCGGCGGCGAAGGCGGCAGCGCCGCGGCTCACCAGTGCAGCAAAGCCCGCGAGCTCACGACCGGGTGCGTCGCCACCGCCCGCGAACGACGACTACGACATGATGTCGGACCTGTTGAGCGATTCGCCGGCAGTGAGCGCGACGGCGTGTCCGGGGTGCGGGAACGTCCTGAGCGGCGGCGCTCTGGTGTGCATGAACTGCGGCTACAACGCGCGGGTGGGGAAGGCGGCGAAGACGAATATTGTGAAGATGCCGAAGGCGTCGCAGATGCCGGTGCCGCGGCGACGGTCGAGCGGAGAGTTCGGGCCGTCGTTCGGAGTGCTCTTCCTGCTCATCGTGGGCCCGCTGTCTGCGCTCTGTCTGCTGGGCACGGTCAGCCCGATGTTCTGGGCTCTGGGCCTGCTCGCTGCGGTAGGGGTGTATCTCGTCGGGATTGTGTGGGGAATCGTCTCTGCATTCCGGGAAGGCGAGACCGGATGGGGCGTTTGCGGGGTCCTCTCGTTCATTGTGCCGTTCGTGGGATTGTTCTTCCTGTACTACATGCTGGTGCCCAACTCGGACAAATGGAGCAAGGCACTCTTCACCGGGGGACTGGTTTCGTTCATTGTCGGGATCTTTGTGCTGTACGCCGTTCTCGGCGGCCCTGAGGGGCTCGAGCTGTTGGCTGTTCCGTAAGTTCAGAATCCTGAACATGGCATGGAGTGAAGGCGCAATCGCAGCAGGCGCGAAGTTCAGGGCCGCGAGATCACTTCCGGTCTTTGATCGACTGGAGCCGGAGTCGCAGCAGCAGGTCATTGAGCCTTTCGCGGCTGCGGGTTTCTTCGGGGAGCGTGCTGGTCTCACGCGCGGCGTCGAGGTCGCGGCACAGTCGCTCGAACAGCGGCCGGTGGTGCTCGAGTTCGGCGGAGCCGAGCGTCATCTTTTCTGCGCCGGCGAGTTTTCGGGCGATGAGGTCATCGATCTCGGGGATGCGGGCATTGGCATTGAGCGTGCGCAGATTGGATTCGACTTCTCCGGTGCGCATCAGGTGGATGCCTGCGAGCAACGGGCGGTAGGTGTAAAGGAGTCCCTTGACGGTGGGCGAGCCGGAGCCGCCGACGAGCTTCCACTGGTCGACGCCGAAGTGGAAGAAGTGATGCCGGTGGTGCTTGCAGATGCAGTCAAGAGCGATGGACTTGAGTTCCTCGAAGTCGGGCGCCGAGTAAACGACAAGGGGAGAGAAGATCTGCTCAAGGACGTAGCCGTTGTTCTTGAGCATCATGAGGAAGAACTTGCGGGCATCATGGGTGACGAGATCGACCTCGGGCACGGCGGCCTTGTCCATGACTTCGTGGGTTTCGGGGCCGGGGCTGAGCGAGAGGAGATCGCGCGCCCGGGCAATGTGGCAGCCGCGGAGGTCCCAGTCGGAATCAGGTGAGTCGAAGCCGTAGAGGTGCGCACCGCTGACGGTGACGAAGAGGAGCGGGTGCGGGTGTGCGGCGAGGTGCGGGCGGGCGGATGCGGGGATTGGCAGGTTCGGGGAAGTCATGAAGTGAATGCATGCAAGCCGGCACGGAAAACAGCCAGTGTCATGAGGAGCGAGCGGATAAAGCCGTCGTGAGAGGCAGGCCTGTTGAAACGGGCTGAGCAGACAAGCAAGCGAGCAATGGGCTTTGTCCGGTGACTACCACCGCTGAAGCGGTGGCCTATAAGCGAGCAAGCCCACTGAAGCGGGCTCAAAGACGTGCTGGACAGGTGTGCCGAATGTTGCTTCATTGGTCAGTGTCGTACCAGCGGTAGAGGACGCGGGTGACGACCAGCAGGATGAAGACCGCGAGCGCGGGGACGCGGACGTAGGTGAAGCAGCCGAAGAGCACGAGTTCCATCGGTCGATCTGAGGAGCCGGCACGGAGTGTCGGCCCACCTCGAATCCAAGATCACAGCAGCGGGTTCTTCGCCCCGCGCACATACTCGCGCGTGGGGGAAAGATTCGGCTGCGGATTGACGTACACGTCGGAGTAGAGCTCGGCTTCGGGGTCGGGTACGGGCGAGTCCTCGGCGAACTTCACCGCCGCGACGACCTCCGCCTTGACTTCCTTCTGCATCTCCAGGAAATCGCCCTCGCTCAGGCTCTTGCGCTCGTTCATCACATGCAGCGCGAGGCGGTCGATCGAGTCCTTCTTCTTGACGCCCTCGACCTCGTCCTTGGTGCGGTACTTCTGCGGGTCGGACATCGAGTGGCCCTGGTAGCGGTACGTCGCCAGGTCCACGAAGCCGGGGCGCTGCTTCTCGCGGCAGTCATCGACGAAGGGCTTGAACCGGTCGTAGAGCCGAAGGATGTCGAGGCCGTCGTCCTCGGCGATCTTCAGACCTTCGATGCCGTAGGCCGCGGACTTGGCCAGCAGGTTGTTGGCCATTGTCGTGCCGCGCTCGATGGACGTGCCCATCGAGTAGCGGTTGTTCTCGACGATGTAGATGACGGGGATGGACCACAGACCCGCGAGGTTCATCGCCTCGTGCAGCGCGCCCTGGTTGAGCGCACCATCGCCGAGATAGCACAAGCAGACCTTCTTCTTCGCGGCGATGTTCTCGCCTGGCTCGGCGGGGGTGCCATCGGGGCGGGTGACGGCCTTGCCCAGGACTTCCCACTCGTAGCGAGAGGCGAAGGCCAGGCCCGCGCCCAGCGGCGTTTGCGCGCCGACGATGCCGTGCCCGCCGAAGAGCCAGTTGGGCCGGTCGAACATGTGCATCGAGCCGCCCTTGCCCTTGGCGCACCCTGTAATCTTGCCGAACATCTCGGCCATGCACGCGCCGGGGTCCATGCCGCGGACCAGCGCGTGACCGTGATCGCGGTAGGCGGTGATGACCGGGTCATCGTGGTTGACGGAGCCGATGGTGCCGACCGCGCAGGCCTCCTGCCCGATATAGAGGTGGCAAAAGCCGCCGATCTTGGCTTGCTGGTACGCCTGCGCGCAGCGGATCTCAAACTCGCGCACGAGGAACATCTGGCGGAGCCAGGTGTGCAGAACATCGCTGGAGAGTTGCGAACTCTGGCGTGCAGCCGGCGCGCTGCGGCCGTTGCCGTTGCCGCTCGGGCGGGCGTCGTTGCGGGGTGCGGACTGGACAGACTTCGCGTGGCTCATAGCGGACATCCGGGACACTCGGCTGGGCGCGACTCGCGGACCAACCGGATCATAGGCGTTTGCGAGACGGATTCGGGTGGCCGATTGATTGCTGCCGAGAGCATCGGGCAAGGACCAGCGCAGAAAGAAAGCCCGGACCTGCGCCCGGGCTTCATCGATCGGAACGCGGCGAAAATCACCGGATCGTGGTCAGTTTCATCTCGGCATTGCCCGCCGCAGTGATGCGCGTTTGCAGCAGCAGCAGGGCGTGCTGAAGTTGGAGGTCGATCCCATCGTCGATGAGTCTGCGGGGGTCGGGCGGCGGGGTCTTGGAAGCAACGATCCGCCCCTTCTCGTCGATGGGCAGCACATCGGCATCCTGACGCAGTTTCAGGGCCTCGACCTCCTGCTCGGGCAGCATTTCGACGCGCAGGTTGGGGTCCACACCCCAGATCGAATCGCCGGGGCGGCGGTGGAGGATGCGCCCATCGGGCAACTTGTAGTGCTGCGTGGTGAGTTTCATCTTCGAGTCGTCGGAGAGATCAAAGACATTCTGCACGCTGCCCTTGCCAAAGGAGCGTTGGCCGACGATGACCGCGTCGATGTCGCCGCTGTCGGCGTAGTGGCGGATAGCGCCCGAGACGATCTCGCTCGCCGAGGCCGAGCCCTCGTTGATCAGCACCACGAGCGGCACTCCCGAGAGCCGCGTACCTGAAGGGGTTGCCCGCTTGACCTCACCTGGCGTGGTGCCCTGCGTCGAGACGATCGTGCCCTCGCGGATGAAGGTGTTGGCGACGCTGACGGCCTCCGTGAGCAGGCCGCCGGGGTTGAAGCGGAGGTCGAGAATGATGCCGCGCAGCGTCCCGACGCGGCGCATCTGCTCGATGGCGGCGTGCAGATCCTTGGTAGTGTCCTCGGTGAACTGCAGGAGGCGGATGTAGCCGACCCCGGCGATGGGATCGATGTACCAGTCCCACTCGTCCTCGCGCGGCCCGGCCCGCTTCCAGCCCTTCACGGTTGCCAGCGGGATGAGTTGACGCGTGAGGGGAAAGTCGATCTCGCTGACCAGGTCCTTGCCGCCCTCATCGCTCTCGCCGGTGGAGCGCTGGATCGTGAGAGTCACGCCCGTGTCGGCGGGACCGGTGATGAGATCGACGGCCTGGTTGACCGTGATGCCGATGGCGGACTTGCCGTCGATCCGCAGGATGAAATCGTTCTGGCGGATGCCGGCGCGCTGCGCGGGCGTGCCCTCAATGGGCGTGATGACCTTGATCATCTGCGACTCTTCATCGGGCTGGATCTGGATGCCCACGCCGCGGAAGTTGCCCTGGGTCATGCGGTTGAAGCGTGCGACCTCATCGGGCCAGATGATGGCGGAGAACTCGTCGAACTTCTGCATGGCCCCGTTGCCGAACTCGTGGAGGACGGCGGTCTCGGGGAGTTGCACGGTCGCGTTGCTGGTGGCGATCGTGTCCTTGATGATGTCCACGAGGGTGTTGTTCGAGATGATGGTCGTGGGGTTGGCCAGTTCCTCGGTGCGTTGGGCGATGAACGCCAGCATCTTGGCGCAGGCCTCCTCGTTGGCGAGGGTCGGGAACGCGGCGCGGAGGTCATCGGTCGCGACCATCACGCGGATGGCCTCGAGCCCGCCGGTCAACGCATCGCGCATCGGGACTCTGTCGATCTGCTGGCGGCACGCGCTGAATATCGCCCGCGCGACCGTGAGTTCCTTGACGCCCTCGAGTTTCGCGCGAAAGTCCTCGCCCAGACCGTTGAACGGCGGCAGCGCGTCCTTGCCATCGCGCAGGCGCTCATCGTTTCGGAGTTGCCAGAAACGCTCCGGCGTGTACAGGCGGATCATCCCCAGGCGCTGGCCGATGCGCTTCACATCCTCCTTGTATCGCCCAGTCTCCTCGAGCAGCACATTCAGCCGCCAGAAGAGTTCATTGGACGTGAACCAGTCGCTCTTGCGTTCGGCGTGTCGCGCTGCGGCATCGGCGCGGGTCACGAGGTCCGCGATGCGGGCCTCCTCAAGGAAGGCGGGCTTGCTGTCCGCGGGCGTGAGCATGTAGAGTTCGACGGCGAACTTGATGGCATCGGAGATCGCGACCGGGTCGGCCTGAGCGATCTTCTCGGCAAGTTTGGTCTCGACTTCGGCGATCTTCTCCGCACGCGTCGCCTCGCGCTTGGCGATGTTCGCATCAAGCGAGGCGAACGCCTGGCGCAGCGTCCCCAGCGACTCGGGGACATTCTCGCCTTCTAGGCGGTGCCACAGGGCCAGCAGGTCGTCGGACTTGTTGCCCTGCGCAGCGGTCCAGGCGCGGCTGGAAAAGTCGCCCACGGTCGCGACCTGCGACTGCGGCTCTATGGTCGTGACCTGACCCCATGCCGGGCCGACCGGGAGAGCCAACGTGGCGAGCCCCGCGAATGAAAGGATCGTGGGGAGGGCGAACCGGGCCGCGCGGGGGATCTTCATGTCAAAACCTCACATCAGGGTGAACGGGGCACAGACGTGGTGTCCGAACTTTGTACGAAAAATGAGGGGTAACCGTTCTACCGCATGAGTAAATTATTGCCTGACTCGGGCAAATACCCCACCTGTTCACGGCGTTACGGATCGACCACCGCGCGATGCGACCCCAGTGGGTCGAGGTAAACGCATCGACGAACACCGCAGTTAGGCATCATAACTGAAACGGTTCCCCGTTCAGGCATGCATTCCGAGGGTCTGAGGAGGCCTTGAAGGGCAGCCGGTGGCAAGGGGGCTTCCAATCGGCGCCCGCGTGGCGCGGTGTGCCCCTCCCAAGGCATGCTTCGATACCGCCCGAAAACCCTACGGGTTGCGAGTCTGGACTTCGGCCGGTGCCAGTCTGTCCGCGGCAGTTGATCGACGGGCAACCCGAATGCCGTATCCCGCCGCGAGGACCGCGACCACGCACACCAGCCCCGCCATGATGGGCTCATAACCCGTCGTGGGGGCAAGGCGAGTGTGCGTCGCGCCGATAGCGGCGAGGGCGCAGGCCGGCCCCACGGTGTAGCCGATGCCGATGAGCGTCTCGTGGGTCCCCCCGGCATCGACCTGCGCCGCGCCGACCTCCATCGCGTAGTAGAGCGCGGAACAGTAGATGATGCCGACCCCGATGCCGAAGCCCGCGAGCGCAGCGATGACGGCGGCGAGGGCGACGGTTCCGCCCCCGGGCAGTGCGATGGGGGCGAGGACGACAACGGCGAAGGACGCGAGCAGCACGGTTCCGCCGATGAGCACGGTGCTCCACCTGCCGTGCCAGCCGTGCCACCGTTCCATGACGAGGAAGGTCAGCACGCGCGAAAGCAACCAGGTGGAGGCGACGGTGGTCGCGAGCGTGGTCTCGATGCCCAGAGCGCCCAGAGCGCCGGGCAAGTATGGCGCGAGGGTGCTGATGAACAGGAACGCTGTGGGCAGAAGAACGCGAAGGAAGGCGAGAAGTTGAGAGTACACGGGCGGGTGGGGCGCGTGTTCGTGGTGCGGCGGGTGGCCGCCGGGTTGGGTATTGAAAGTCAGAAGGACCGCCGCGGCGGCAAGATGGATCGCGCTGAGGCCCTGCATCGAGAGCAGTGCGTCCCACTCGATGAGCGGGCCGATGGCCGGGAGCGAAACGACGAGCGCGCCCGCCCAGCACACATTGAACTTGCCGGTGGCCGAGCGGAGTTGGTGGTCGGAGCGTCCACCGGCAAGGAAGGCCTCGACCATCGGCCACATCGCGCCGCTCAGGGGGCTGTAGAGCGCGATCACCACCCAGAGCGACCACGCCGGACGGCCGGGAGCGCCGGCCGCGCCGGTTCCTCCCCCCCCCGCGACCCCGCCGACCCTCGGCACCTGTTGCATCGCTTCCGCCAGCCACGGCAGCCAGCAGATGAGCGCCATGAGCACCATGACCACGCCCAGCACCGCGCGCGGCGAAAGCGAGCCGCTCTGTCGGAGGCGGCGCAGCAGGGGACCGATGAAGAGCGCGCCGGGGATGTACGTCAGGCCGTAGACAAGCCCGAGGCCGAACCGCTCGGCGGGGCCGAAGCCATAGGCCTCGCGCGCGATGAAGAAGATGCCCTGCGAGATCACCGCCGAGCCGATCGAGTTCAGGAACGTGAAGGCCAGCACCGCCCACAGCGGCGTCGGAACGGTGTGCGGGAGTGGGCGGTGCGCGGGCGGGCTCATGTTGTTCGGCGGCGGGTGCGAAGGCGGGAAAATCGGTTGCCTTGCGCGCGGGCCGATCGTAGCATCGGCGACTGTGCGGATGCGCACTGGAACGAGTACCCGTAGCTCAACTGGATAGAGCGCTGCCCTCCGAAGGCAGAGGTTGTGGGTTCAACTCCCGCCGGGTATATTGCTGGGGGTTGTCAACACTTTGGACGACGGATGTCTTTCAGGCGCGGGCCTTGGCGACATCGTGCTGCGCCTCGCGGTACGCTTTGGTGCTGGGAGTCCCAATCGGGCGCGGAATGCCACGCAGTCGCAAGCCCAACAAGCGGTATCCACCGCCCCTCCCCCCCGCGCGGCACTCCGGGAGACGACATGATCGAGCACCAGCCCAGCGCACCTGCCAACGGGTTTGAGCCCCGGGCTATCACCCGCCCCGACCCGGTGCTGCTCAGGTACTACGTCATCTGCGCGCTTCTGACCGGGCCGTTGTGCGTGATCGTCATCTGGCCGATGCTCTTCAAGTACCACACCCTCCGCTACCGCTTTGATGATGAAGGAATCGCCGCGAGTTGGGGCATCCTGTGGCGGCACGAGGTGTATCTCACCTACCGCCGCATCCAGGACATCCACGTCAGCCGCGGCCTCATCCAGCGGTGGCTCGGCCTCGCGGGCATCGCCGTGCAGACCGCATCGGGCAGCGCAACGCCCGAACTCACCATTGACGGCGTGCTGCAATACGATGCCCTTCGCAACTTTCTGTATGAGCAGATGCGCGGCGCGAAGAGTCAGGCGGGCGCTACGCGTATTGGCACGACAGTCGCGCCCGCCGCACATCTCGCTTCTTCTACGGGGCCGACTGTCGCGCTCGCCACCGATCACGCCGCGGACGATGAAGCCCTCAAACTCCTGCGCCAGATGCGGGATGAACTCGCCCTTGTGCGGACCAAACTCGAGCGGCGCGAGGTCCAAGCGGACGGCAGTGTCGGCGGCGGGGGCGGTCGAACCCCAGGCACCGCCGGTCCCGCAGGCGGCGGCGGGGGTGGCGCGTGAGCACTCCCCCTGCAAGCAAGCCCGCAAAGCCTGTCGAACGCGCAACGGAATGGATCTATCAGGGTGTGTGGGGGGTTCTGTCGGACCTGTTCAACGTGCCGCGGGAGCCGCCGGGACTGCCGTCGCACGACGGGCGCGAGCCGGAGAAGTTCAAGCCCTCCCCGAAGTATCTGGCGATGCGCAAGTGCCTGTTCTGGATCCTGCTCGCGCTCTTCGACATCGCGATCGTGGGAGGCTGGCTTGCTATCGCGCTCGTCGACCCGCTGATCGGCGGGCTGCTGTTCATCCCCATGCTGATCATCGCGATCGTACCGGACATCATTGCCTACATCGCGATTCATTTGCGCTACGACACCATGTGGTATGTAATGACCGACCGGAGCATCCGCATCCGCCGCGGCATCTGGGTGATCCACGAAACCACGATCACGTTCGAGAACATCCAGAACGTGACCGTGAGCCAGGGACCCGTGCAGCGACTGTTCGGCATCGCGACCGTGGTCATCCAGACCGCGGGCGGCGGCGGGGGCGGCGGGCACCCCTCGCAGCAGGGCGGGAACGCGCACATGGGACTGATCGAGGGAATCGCCGATGCGCCGCGGCTTCGGGATATGTTCCTGGCGAAGATGCGCCTGTCGAGGGG
>Ga0163152_10003760_pt1 | contig 19448 bp, 19 predicted proteins | sample OliLakLV19MP8IB2_FD_148635 | JGI IMG/M metagenome (GOLD analysis project Ga0163152, IMG submission 148635) | Freshwater microbial mat bacterial communities from Lake Vanda, McMurdo Dry Valleys, Antarctica - Oligotrophic Lake LV.19.MP8.IB-2 | ecosystem: Environmental > Aquatic > Freshwater >...
GGATGGGTGAGGGCTTCGCCTTTCTGGTTTTGGGGTGATGATCAAGGCCCGCTGAGCGGAGCCGTAAGGTAGCTCAGGTGAAGCGGGCCTGGGTGATCGGGATTGTTAGATGTTCATCTCACGGATGGGTGAGGGCTTCGCCTTTCTGGTTTTGGGGTGATGATCAAGGCCCGCTGAGCGGAGCCGTAAGGTAGCTCAGGTGAAGCGGGCCTGGGTGATCGGGATTGTTAGATGTTCATCTCACGGATGCCTGAGCTATCCGCGAGCCATGCTGTACAGCTGGAGTACTCTCTCGCGTATGCGGATGGTGATGAACATCCCCGAGGCGGTGACGCCGAGTATGATAGCGAGCATCACGACCATGACTAAGTCACCGTCGGTGAGTGAGATGATGCCAGCCATAGTGGCTGCCACGAAGATGACCATAAGCACTTGCAGTGCGTCATCGATATTGGAGAGCATCTTGTTAAGTACGGTCATAAGTTAGTCTCCGTTGCTTCGTTGGGGAGATCCCAAGAAGACATAAACAATGCGAAACCCCCACCCCGGAGGGGTGAGGGTAAAACCATAATGATATCAACGGTGTAACAAAATGACGTGTTTTCGCGTTAATTTTTCGAGCTGTAAGTGTAACACGTGGTGTAATGAAAACAAGGTACTAGCTCGTTTTGTAACACTTGTGTACAGAATGGACAGATTGTCGCAGAAGGGCTGGATAGCCCGTAGTTATTGGATAGTAGGTATTTTGTTACAGTTGTAACAGATTAATTGTCTAATTTGGTTTAGAACCCCTATGTCTTTTTTTCGTATAGGGCTTTATATGGGGATGCCGACGAAAAAGTTGTAACACTGTTACAAAGCGTCTAACGCCTTGTTTAGACTGACTATTTCTTGTAACAATTAACAAACGGTTAATGTAACACCTGTAACATTGACCGTTTGTTAACTATTATTAAAAGTCGTTATAAAACAAGGGTCTATGGTCAAATGTTCATGTAAAAAATGACTCGCGCCCAGCTTTGGTGACACATGTCGTCTGCCGCGAACCATGAATCATTAACACTTATTAATGATTCGCGCCCAGCTAAAACGACCCATGTCGCCGGCGCGATTAATGAACCGTTAACACTTATTCATTAACCGTTAACACTTATTCATTAACCGTTAACACTTATTCATGAATTGTTAACAATAGACCTGCCGGCGCGATTAATGAACCGTTAACACTTATTCATGAATCGTTAACACTTATTCATGAATCGTTAACACTTATTCATGAATCGTTAACAATAGACCTTAGTTCATAGGCCATTAACTAAGGTTAATGGACTGTGAACACTGGTTCATGAACCGTTAACAATAGACCTTAGTTAATAGGCCATTAACTAAGGTTAATGGACCGTGAACGGGTAACAATTAGCAAATGCTTAAGACCCATGGCCGGAGGCCATGGGTCTAGTGCACAGGGTCTAGTGCACATGGTCTAGTGCACATGTGCTAGTGCACATGTTTCGTTGCCCGCCGTTAAACTAAAAGCCCCCCACCGGTTAGGGTGGGGGGCGATCTGTTAGCGGGCGGTGCGACGCTGGGCGTCGGCCAGTCTGGCCCTTTTGAACGCCTCGAACTCTGCTGAGTCGAAGGCGTCTTCTATACGCTTGGCGGCGCGTTGCTGTTCGAGCACCGCTATCTCCGCCGAGACCTGCGCGCCAAGCTTGCTGCACTCTGCGCTCAGGGCCTTCGCTTGAAGGCCAATGACCGCGAGGGTGTGCGTAAGGAAGTTGCTCATCTGTTAGTCTCCGTTGTCTAGCCGGGCCTATCCCGAGATGACATCAACAATGCGAAACCCTCACCCCAGAGGGGTGAGGGCTAGGTTAAGTAGCTCACCTCGGTGCCGCACTCTTACCCCGTTGGTGGTCTCTCGACCCCCGTCCGGGTATCTCGACGAATGCCGAACCCGACGAGGGACGAGGAGGGTCCTTGTTTCCAACGGGGGACCCAAGGGCGGACTAGGTTCATTGTTCCAATCGAACGTCGTGCGCCTCCCGCCACGCTACGAGTTGGTCGCGTTCTGCGAGGCAGTAAGATTATGGGTGAGCGATATAACCCACTAATTTGTTGTTTTTATTAGCAAAAAATTTTTATATAAAATTCCCCTAGCCAACGGACCCTGGCTATGTTACCGTAGACCATGGCCAACAACATTCTCAGTTTCCCCGGAGATCGGGACCCGACTGACGAGCTTGGACCCTTTGGGGACGAGATACGAAAGCATATGGCGCCAGACGTCGAAGAAGACTGGGGAGAAGACTGGGGAGAAGGCGACGACGAGTGGGTCCCTGGCGAAGCCCCGTTACTTAAAGCCGCTTGTGGGTAGAGAAACTGATGGCAGAAGCTCACCCTGTATGCCCAGTATGCAGCAAGACAGGGCCTGACGCAGTCTTCAGTGCGCGGAACACGCTGTGTAACACCTGCCGCGTCAACCGGTACATGGACCAGTGCAATGGCACGCCGAAAGCCTTCATATCCAAGCAGCTGAGCGACATCAAGGTACGTATTAAGCTCCGAAAAGCGGGCGCCGAACGCGAATGCGACCTCACATTTGAATTTCTTATGGAATTGTGGAATAAGCAGGAAGGGCGCTGTGCGCTGACCGGCCTGTTTATGACCCATCACAGAGATAGGTCCGGTAAAAACGATTTCAATGTCTCTGTCGACCGCGTTCGGTCAACGGAGGGTTACCTAAAAAAGAACGTCCAGTTGGTCTGTGCCAGAGTCAACTCCATCAAGAGTGACATGGACCGTGCTACAATGTACTGGTGGATCAAACACCTACAAGCCGGACCCTAGAGCCAGGACATATGATCTCTAAAAAAGGACGTTTGGAAGCATCCATCGAGCCGTTCGACGAAAACGTCGCCGCGGACATCGATACGCTGCTCCCTTATGCGGGTCTGCAGGTTAAATCACTGACGACACAGGAGGAGCGGTTCGTGCATATGTACGTATCGGGTATGACTGCGTCGCAGGCGGCGGTCGCATCCGGCTACAGCACCCGTATGGCGAACACATTGCTCACCAAAGAGCCCATTGTGCGTATGATTACCCTGCTCCAGCAGCGTAACCGCGACAAAATGGAGTTCACGGTCGAAAAAGCCCACGTAATGTACATGGACGCGTACGCCGCGGCTAAAGATGCGACCGAAATGAAGATGGTCATTGATTCGTTGGTCAAGCTCCATGGTGTAATGGCACCGCCTAAGGTCCAGAAGGTGGACGTTAACATCACCAGCAGGGCGTTGGAGCGTATGCCGGACTCTGAGCTGCTCAAACAGGCCGGAATGGACGAAAATTACCTCCTTCCAAAACGCGAAGAGCGGCCAAACCGACGAAGAATGGAGGACGAGCCTCATGTTGAGGGTGAATTCACGGAAGTCGGGGAGTCCATTCAAAATGTCAACAAAGCTTGACCATCCGCTCGATCTCGCTGACTTCGGTAATAATTTGCGTGCGCCTGATGACGCTGAGTTCAATAACCTTGTAGCATTGCTGTTCAGATGGTCCAAAAGACTCCGAGTGTAGCTGACCGAGCCTGTGTTGGCTGCGGGACCACATACCCAGACCATGTGTTCGGGTCAGAAGAGCTGTGCGTATACTGCCTCAACGACCACGTCCTCGACGAAGAGACGGTCGAAGAGCCGCCAGAACTGAACTCCGACCCAGAACCAGTGACCTCTGGCCCGGAATCAGCGCGCAAAGAGCTAGCAGCCAGGGCCCTCCAGCGTAAGCACCTGCTACCATTCGTGGAGCGTTTCAATCCGAAGTATAACGCGGGCTGGGTGCACAAGGACATCTGTCAGCGGCTGGAGCAGTTCAGCCGTGACGTCACAGACAAAAAGTCGCCTAGACTCATGCTGTTCTGCCCTCCGCGACTGGGTAAAAGCACGCTCGCGAGTATCAGCTTCCCCGCGTGGCACATAGGTAACAACCCGGACCACGAGATCATCAGCTGCTCATACTCTGGCGCGCTGGCCATGAAGTTCAGCCGTAAGGTACGCTTCATGCTGCGTGAACCGGCGTATCAGGTCATTTTTCCTGGGGCTATGCTCGACCCTGACTCTCAGTCAGCCGAAGAGTGGCTCACGACAGAAGGCGGCGGATTCGTAGCTGCCGGTGTGGGCGGCGGTATCACCGGTAAGGGCGCGCACGTACTGACGATTGATGACCCCACGAAGAACCGTGAGGAGGCCGAGAGCGCGCACACTCAGGAGACCATCGCTGACTGGTTCACCTCGACCGCATACACACGTCTGGCTCCCGGTGGCGGGGTGCTCATCATCCTGACACGTTGGAACGACGCCGACCTCGCCGGTTGGCTGCTAGAGGCAGAAAAACAGGGTGGGGACAAGTGGGTAGTGGTTAAATACCCGGCTATCGCTACCGAGGACGAACCGTTCCGTGACAAGGGCGAGGCCCTGCACCCGGCGCGTTACGACGAAGAGGCGCTGTCCCGTATCCGTAAAGCCGTTGGCCCGCGCGACTGGGCGGCGCTATACCAGCAGGACCCAGTGCCAGACACGGGGGCGTATTTCACACGGAACATGCTACGGCACTACGTGGCGGCTGATACTAACTTCGATGGGCTGCGTAAATACGGCGCGTGGGACTTCGCCATCGGCAAAAACGACAGGAACGACTACACCGTCGGAATTACGATAGGCATTGACCACCTCGACAACATGTATATAATTGATGTTGTTCGCAAAAGGATGGACGGATTTGAGATCGTCGAATCTGTCCTCGATAGTTACGAGACTTGGCGCCACAGTATCATAGGTCTTGAGAAAGGCCACATAGAAAGCGCCATCGGTCCCTTCCTGGAAAAACGCGTCGAAGAGAGAAAACTGTACGAGGCATTCTTCCTGGATCTTAAGACGGGCAGACGCGACAAGGAGGCCCGTGCACGAGCCATCCAGGGGCGTATGCAGCAAGGCAAAGTGTTCTTCCCCAAGGATGCACCGTGGGTTGATTTGCTTATCTCTGAGTTGCTTCGCTTCCCGTACGGAGAGCACGACGACCAGGTGGACGCTCTTGCGTGGATAGGACTCATGATGACTGAATACGCAGCGTTGGGGCAACCCGGAGTCGTCAGGAAGAAATCCTGGAAGGACACTCTCGACACAATCTCTACCCGGAACCCGGGTAACAAGAAATCAGCGATGAGTGCGTAGCATGGCGACAAAGCGCAAGACGGTAGACGACGACAGGATCGCCCGCACTCAGTGGGACCGGTACGTACGCGCCCGCGACCACGGACACCTTGATTATATGACCATCGCCAAGAAGTGCGATGACTTCTATATGGGAGCGCAGTGGGACCCGGAAGACAAAGCCGAGCTAGACGCAGCCGGTCGTCCAGCCCTCACTATTAACATGATCCTCACCACGGTCAACACTGTTCTTGGGGAACAGATTGCGCGCCGGGTCGATCTCAGATTCAAACCCGCCAAGGGTGGTAAGCAGGACACCGCGAACATCCTGTCTAAAGTATGGGACCAGATCGCGCGAGACAACAAGTACGCCTGGGTAGAACAGGAAGTGTTCGCTGACGGTGTCATTCTCGACGGACGCGGGTTCTTTGACGTTCGCATCGACTTCAGCAAGAGCATACAGGGTACGGTCTCTATCCGCGCCCTTGATCCGCTCAACGTGCTGCTCGACCCCGACGCCAAAGACTACGACCCCAAGACATGGAACGAAGTGTTCAACACGTTCTGGATGTCAATCGATGAGATTGAATCCACGTACGGCGCTGCCGTAGCCGAAAAGCTACGCTTCATCGCCGAGAACGGCAACATGCTCGACTCGGACTCCATCGAGATGCGCGAAGACCGCTTCGGCCAGACGAGCACGACCTTCACTGGGCAGCCCTCCGGTGCACCCGACCACAAAGACGCGAGTAACATCAAGCGGCTGCGTGTCATTGAGCGCCAGCACGTCCGAATGTCCCGCAGAGAGTTCTTCGTCGACCAGCAGGTAGGCGACGAGCGCGCTGTGCCCGAGAACTGGAGCGAGACGAAGTCACGACAGTTTGCCAAGAAGTACGGCCTGAGCATCATCTCCCGGGCAGACCGCCGGGTGAGATGGACTGTCACGTGTGACCAGACAGTGCTCCACGATGAGTGGTCGCCTTACAAGACATTCTCCATCATCCCGTACTTCGCGTACTTCCGTCGCGGCAGACCGTTCGGCATGATCCGCAACCTGCTGTCTCCGCAGGAACAGCTGAACAAGAGCTCCTCGCAGGAGCTCCACGTCATCAACACCACAGCCAACAGCGGCTGGGTCATAGAGAACGGCTCCCTGACCACACTGAAGCCGGAGGACCTCGAACGTTCCGGCGCGCAGACCGGTATTGTCGTTGAGTACAACCGCGGTCGCGCTGAGCCGAGGAAGATTGCCCCTAACCAGATCCCCACCGGCCTCGACCGTGTGTCGCAGAAAGCCGAAGCCAGCATTCGCACCATCTCCGGCGTCAACGAGTCTATGCTCAATGCTGACGCCAGCGAGAAGAGTGAAATCAAATCACAGTCGCAGCGTGCGCGCGGCACCATCATGATGCAGGTACCGCTGGATAACCTAGGCAAGACGCGCCACTTCCTCGCAGAGAAGGTGCTGGACCTCGTCCAGAACTTCTACACCGAAGAACGCATCGTCATGATTACCGACGAAGAGGACCCCCTGGAGCCGCGCGAGCCGGTTGTCGCGAACCAGGAGACGCCTGAGGGATATGTTATAAACGATCTCACTGTCGGCCTGTACGACATCATCGTCGGCACAGTGCCGTCGCGCGACTCGTACGACGACACGCAGCTGCTCGAAGCGCTAGCGCTGCGACAGGCAGGCGTGATGATCCCAGACGACATCATCGTCAAGTACAGCCACCTTGCCGACAAGGCGCAGCTGGCCAAACGTATCCGCGTGCAGAATGGCGTCGAGAAGTCGCCCGAGCAGCAGGAAATGGATCAGTTCCAGCAGCAGCTTGCTATGCAGGGTCTGCAGCTTCAGATCGAAGAACTCGCCGCGAAGATCCAGAAACTCAAGTCGGAAGCGGCGCTCAATATCTCCAAAATGCAGGATACAGCCGACATTCAGCCTCAACTTGCAGTGCAAAAACTGCAAACTGAGCTCGAACAGCGTATGAGAGAGCTTGACCTGCGTCGCGAACTGGCTACGTTGTCCGCTCAGTCTAGGGACAATCAGGCCCAGACCACCGCCGCTACGCGGATCGCCACCACCGCAATGTCGACGGCAGTGCGCCGCGACATGAACAACCAGAAGCAGGAAGAGAAGAATGCCGCAAGCAAAGCAGGAAAATAGCGCAAAGATGCCTGGAAGTGACTTCGAAGAAGACCACGCGGAAGCAACCGATCTGAACTTCGGCTTCGGCGAAGTAGTCGCGGAAGAAGACGCAGAAGAAGTCGAAGCCGCGGAAGAAAAAGAAGAAGTCGTCAAGGAAGAGGTCGTCGAGGGAAAAGCCGACGACGCCGAAGAGACCGAAGAAGCTGAGGCCGTGGTTGAGAAACCAGAGCCCAAAAAGAAACAACTCATGGTGCCGAAGTCGCGGCTCGATGAGGTATTAGCCAAAAATAGAGAGTTCCAGCGAACAATTGAGTCCATGAAGGCAGCGGCACCAGTCGCTGACGAAGAAATCCCGTTTAAGGACTTCGATTTTGATGAAAAAGAACTGGAATACCAACAGCACGTCCTGGACGGCGAAAAAGACAAAGCACTTGGTATTCGCAAAGAGATCCGCGCAGCCGAAAAAGCCCAAAACCAGTATGAATTCTCGAAAAAGGTTGGCGGTGACTCGGCAGCTACCGTGGAGCAAACTGCTCTGGTGAACGCGGCCCGAGAAATCGAGGCTATGTTCCCCGTGTTCGACAACCAGCACAAGGACTTCAACGCCAAGCTGGCGGAAGACGTCGTTGCTATCCGTGAGGGTTACCAAGCACGCGGCATGAACGTGGTCGAGGCGCTGAACAAGGCCGTCGAAGTGGTCGTCAAGATTAACAACCTCGATGGTGACGTGGTTACTACCGAAGTCGTCACGACGAAAAAGAAGCAGACTTCTCTGGCTGAGAAGGTCAAGGCCGCTGCGAAGCAGCCGATGGACATACAAGGCCAGAGCAACGGCACCACCAAGCACAAGACGCACGACATCGAGAATATGTCGGACGAAGAGTTCAACGCACTTCCGGCGGCTACGCTGGCGCGTTATAGAGGAGATATCCTGTAATGATCACGACCATCCTGTTCGCCGTGCTTTGCGCGGCAGCCAACCGGTTCTCTGGATATACCAACATCGAGAAGCTCCCGGGGCGTAACGTGTATTACGCCGCGCTCGCGCTTGGCCTCGTCGCTACGGTCACGCTTGGGTGGGTGTATGGCATTGCCGCACTCCTATCCATGCTGACATACCGTCTCCCGGGGTGGAACCGCTCTATTGATATGGGCGTGAACGAAGACTCCCTGCGCCGGGACGCGCGGACCATGTTCTACCGCGGCCTGTTCGCGGCCCCGTTCTTTCTCGTCGCCACCTACCACCTGTCGTGGTTTGCCCCGCTCTTCCTTATCTTCGGCGCAATGGGTGGGGTAGCCGCTTACGTGCTGGGTAACTACGTCTTGGCGCACATCAAGAGCATCAAGGACCCGTTCGTGTACGTAGAGCTGCTCGTAGGGGCTTCTATTGGTGCCATGGCCGGTCTTTCATATGTCATGGCTGCGCACTAACCCAACCTCCAGAACGACAAAAAAGCCACAGCTTCACTGCTGTGGTTTTTTTTATGTTCCCTATTGCGCTACGCATTAACTGCTGTTATAGATACAACTCGTCCCGCCTGGTACGAAATTCAGGCCGTGTGCGCAGCCACGTAAACGCCCGTAACTGACCCTTTCGCCAGCGGTGGCGCAAAAAAGACCGCGAGATCGACACTCGTACTCAGTCGCAAGCGTCTCCCCACGAAACGGGGATGATCTGACCACGTTCTTCGTGGTGAACACCCCAACTCACTCTTTTTTTGGAGGCGCTGTTATGGCCCTTACTAACTTCTCCTTGCTCACTTCCGACCAGCTGACCGCCTGGTCGCGCGATTTCTGGCGCGTCTCGCGGAACGCGTCGTTCATCAACAAGTTCGCTGGCTCCGGCCCGAGCGCGATGGTGCAGCGCGTCTCTGAACTCACGAAATCCGAAAAAGGCACCCGCGCCGTCATGACGCTTATCGCGGAAATGTCGGGCGACGGTACGACTGGCGACAACACGCTGGAAGGCAACGAAGAGGCCCTGCGCTCCTTCGACCTGACCATCCAGATCGACCAGCTGCGCCTTGCCAACCGCATCGCGGGCCGTATGGCTGACCAGAAGTCGGTCGTGAACTTCCGCAACACATCGCGCGACGTTCTCGCCTACGCAATGGCCGACCGTATCGACCAGATGGGCTTCCTTTCGCTCTCGGGCGTTGCATACACCTACAAGACCAACGGAGCCCTACGCCCCGTCCCGGCTGCTGCCGGTCAGCGTCTGTCGGAACTGGAATTCGCGGGTGACGTTACGGCCCCGACTGCCAACCGCCATCGTCGTTGGGTTGCGTCGAGCACCTCGCTCGCTGCTGGTGACACGACCGCTGTCGTTTCTACCGACCTGATTGGCTATAAGACCATCGTGGCCGCTAAAGCCTACGCCAAGGACAACTTCATCCGTGGCGTGCGCGGAAGCGACTTGGACGAACTCTATCACCTGTTCGTCACTCCGCAGCAGATGGCGTCGCTCAAACTCGACGCTGACTTCCTCGCCAACGTCCGTAACGCGGGCATGCGCGGTTCGAGCAACCCGCTCTTCGCCGGTTCCTCGTCTGTCATGGTCGACGGCGTTATGGTCCACGAGTATCGCCACGTGTTCAACACGTCTGGCGCTACGACCGGCACTTCCAGCAACGTCGGAGCGGCTGGCTACAAGTGGGGCGCAAACGCAAACGTCAAGGGTGCTCGCGCCCTGTTCTGCGGAGCGCAGGCACTTGGTATGGCGGATATCGGCGCGGCGTCTGTCGACGAGCAGGTCTTCGACTATAAGAACCAGTCGGGTATCTCGATTGGCAAGATCTTCGGCTTCCGTAAGCCGAAGTTCTACAGCGACTACAATGCCTCGACGGAAGACTTTGGCGTTCTCGCCATCGACACTGCCCAAGGCTAATCGGAACACTCCAGCCCTTAACAGGGCTGGGGTAACCCTCAATTAAGGAGCCATATCATGGCAACTACGTTCCAGACCGCTGAAGTGGTGGCGAATAACGCTTTCACCCCCCCCGGTGGTGGCGTCATCGGCGTCCGCGAAGCCGTTTATAATTTCACGGCTGCTTTTGTTATTGACGATGTGATTCAGATGATTCCGGTCGCCAAAGGCGAACGCGTCGTTGATCTGCAACTCATCGTTGAAACCGACCTCGACACCAGCACCGGCATCGTTCTTGATGTCGGCGACGGCGTCGATACCGACCGTTACATCGATGGCGCGACCATCGGCCAGACGGGCGGCGTCGCCAAACACGGTTCCGGTCTTGTTACGGCGGCAGCTGCGGCTGCGGCCAACTACAAGTACACGGCTGCCGATACGATTGATGTCCTTGTTGCGGTTGCTGCTTCCGGCACGGCCACGACCTCCGGCACGATCCGCCTGCGCGCGTTCATCGTTCGCGGCTAAGCCTGCGCCCGACCCTGCCTAATAAGCGGGGTCGGGTCTTGCTTTTGCACGACTGCGGTGGCTATAGTGCTCCATCCACCTAGCCAGGAGCTACTATGAAGATTGTTTCCGACAAAGACCTGCACGTCTCTACCATCTCGGGAGTGGCTGTGCACCTGGATGCAAACGTTCCGCGCGAACTGTCTGAGGGCATCGCTATCGAATGCATCAAGGCAGGAGCGTCTATCTTCGTCGAAGAAGGGCAGCCTGCTGCTGCTATCCCAGACGAGGCACGCCTACCTCGCCTAAAAGAACTCAAAACCCCAGAAGAAGTCGAGCCGCCGTCACGGCACGAACGTGTCGTTGCAGCCATGACTGACTTGCTGAACGCGGGCGACCCACATAACTTCCGTGCGGATGGGCAGCCTAAATCTACCATTCTGAATAGCGTGCTTGGTTTCACCGTCAACGCAGAAGAGCGCGAACAGGCGTGGGACGCACTACAGAAGCCGAGCAACCAATAGGATAAGCGGATATGACCATCACGGTCCAGAGTGTTATCGACAAGATTAAGGTGACGCTGCAGGATACCCAAGGTATCCGCTGGACCGCTGCTGAGCTGCTCGCATGGCTTAACGACGCCCAGCGCGAGATCGTACTATTCAAACCCGACGCCAGTGCGACCACAGCAGTGATTGCACTGGCCGTTGGCACCAGACAAACGATCCCTGCTGCTGGCAACCGGCTCCTGCGCGTCGTGCGTAACATGTCAGCACTGTCCGGCGGCGACGGCAGGCGAGCTGTTCGGCTCGTGGAGCGCGACAGTCTCGACTCGCAGGCCCCCGATTGGCACAGCCCAGCGGTTACTGGCGAGGCGGCGCACACGACCGCGATCAAACACTATACCTACGACGAACAGGACCCGCGGTCCTTCTACGTGTTCCCCGGCGTTGCCGGAACCACCTCGTGGGCCGAGATCGTCTATTCTGCGGACTTGGCGGACGTAGCCCTTGCTGGCAACGTGTCGGTCCCGGACATCTACGCGAACGCCATCGTCGACTATGTGCTGTTTCGCGCATATACCAAAGATGCGGAGTTTGCCGCAAACGAAGAAAGAGCGAAGACACATTACAGTATATTTATGGGCGCTGTCGGCGGAAAAGTGGCTCTGGATGGGCTCACGACGCCGAACCTGTCCCGCCGCATCGGCCCTGTTCTGGATACAGGCGCCAACCAGGTGTACGGCCAGCGCCGCCCCGGCGACGGAAACTTTGGAGCAAGATAAGACATGAGCACGCCGCTAGACAGTTTTGTACCCGAAGTCCTCGCATATGCGCGGAACTGCCCAGACATGACCATCACGTCACACGTCCGGTCCGCCATCATTGAGCTGTGCGAACAGGCCGAAGTGTACCAACTTTTGCTGGATGAGTTCGGAACTGTCGCAGGACAGTACGAATATGACATCGACGCCCCCAGCGGCACCGTTCTGCACAGGATGATCAGCGTCCTCTATAAGGGCTACCAATTGGAGCCTATCAACCAAGAGCTCGCAGACCAGCGGTTCCCCGACTGGCGCTCCGACACTGGGACGCCGCAGGCGTTCGTCAAACAGTCGAACTCGCTTATGTGGATCTTCCCAGTCCCGGGCACGGCAGAAGTCTCGGCGCTGCGCGTCAGAGCCATCCTCAAGCCGTCCCGCACGACCACCTCCATGGACACTGAGGTCGCTAATAACTACTGGGATACCATCGTCAGCGGGACGCTCGCGCGCGTGCTGCGTATGCCGTCGCGTGACTGGACGGACCTCAAAACCGCCTCTATCTACTACGCTATGTTCCAAGAACAGGTCAACGCAGCCAAGATTCGCGCCCGGCAGGCCGATAACCCCATCGTTCCTATCGTCAGTTACGGCGGAATTGGCTCCAGTATCAAGGTATCTACGAGTGGTAAATACGTCACACGCCGACGCTAGACCCGAACTAGGTGATATCAGAACAGAGTGGTATCGCGTCAAACCAGCATTGGAAGAACTGCTGGCCGCTAACAAGCACCTCCAGTGGAGGCCGACGCACATATACACAGAGTGCTATAACGGTGAGGCGGACCTGTGGCTCGTACCAGAGGGGTTCGCCATAACCAAAGCGGTCACCGACACCTGGTCCGGCAGACGTAGACTTCTTGTGTGGATAGGGTATACTTACAAACGAGGGAGCAAGGCCTTCCTTAAGTACTTGAATTATTTCGATGATGTTGCTAAAGAGTTAGGGTGCCAAGACCTGGAGATCTGGTCTGATGTGGCTGAACTCGAACCGTATTATACCGGCGCGCTAGGCTTTGAGGTCATGGCACGCGCCTACGTAAGAGAGGTAGTCTGATGGCTAGCGCAAAGAAAAGCGACTACAGAGAGAGCGCGCAAGAACGGGCGTCTTCGCAGGTAGCCAGAAGCCGGTACGACACGTACAACCAGAAATATGCCGGGCTGCTGAAAAAAGCCTCTGTTGAGGGACAGGACGGGTCGCTAACCAAAGTCTTGGAAAAGCGCGCGAACCACGACACTATGTCAGCGGTCACGGGTCGCAAGAGCCTGTCTCTGACTGAAGTCCAGCGTAGAGACGCGCAGGGCGATATGGCGTCTGCGCTCACAGGAGCGAATGCGGACGCACAGGCCAAGGGGCGCTCGTACTCGAATGATATGGGTGCCAGACACCTCGCCCAAGCCAACAAACTAGTCGGAACGGCGACAGAAGGTATGTCTACGCTTGCGCGCCTCGGTGCAGACACGGCGATTAACACCGCGCAGAACAAGCAGGCGAAAAGCGAAGCTATGATGAATGCCGCGGTTGAGGTGGGCTCGGCGCTGACCGTACGCGGGATGAAAAACATGTCGCAGAAAGACCAGAATGGCAAGAGCTCGTTCTGGACCCCGGGCATCGTGGACACGTCGCAAGGGCTGAACGGCGTAGACCCCAAAACTGGCGAACTCATATACGGCACGAAACGTGCTACCAGCCTCACGGCTCGCTGGAATAATTCATAAGGATACACACAGATGGGTATCATTGAAGGCAACGACTTGGACTGGCGGAACGGCGGATATACGGCTAGCAGCCGCGCGAGCGCGCAAGACACGTATGCCGCCATCACGCGCGAGGAGTACGATAACTACGTCAAAAACTTCACGGGGCTGGAAGATACTCTTATCAATCGCGCGGCCAACGACACGTCGCTCGTTGACGCGGCGAAGAAGAACGCGGGCAAGTCATCCGCCCTCACGAGCGGTATCGCTGAGCGCAACGCGCAGCGGTATGGTGTGGGCCTCACTGCCATGCAGAAGAAAGAACAGTCCTCGGCGCTGCTGCGTTCCAACACTCTCGGCGGGGCGGACGCGATCAACAACGCGCGCCTGACGCAGAAAGACCTGAACTCGACGCTTACAGCTAAGCTGATCGATATTGGCCACGGCATCAACACTTCGGTGGATGGGCAGTTAAGCCCGCTCGCCGCTTCGGAGCAGCAGCGTAACGCCGCCTATAAAAACGCACGGACACAAGCTAACGCCACCAACTTAGGCACAGCGTCCGCGCTGGCGTCACTGGCCATCATGGCATTCTCATTCTAGGAACACCGCATGGCCTCCACTATTGCAGCGTCGCTGACGTCTCTACTCTCTGGTATCCAGAACAATAAATCCGTGCGGCTTGCGGAGGCTGGACAGCGCCTGGATAACATCAAGGCTGCGCAGGATATCCGCTCGCAAGAGCATGTGGAGCAGGAATACAAGAATAAAGAACTGTTCGGTAAGCTGTCGTTCAAAGGGTACATCAACTCCGAAGACGGCATGCTCGACGTAGACGCGTTGATGGCGAACGAGGAAGACCGCGACCTGGCCACTGAATTACTTGGCGACAAGTACAGGAGATCGCTCGTCACCCTGGACCCCGAGACAGGGAAATCCAAACCTATTGAACTCGCCGGGTTCTCCAAGTTCAACGCGAACCAGGCATACTCGCCGGATAACACAGAGAAACCGACAGTCACCACTGAGTCTGCGGCGGCTGGTACACAGATGTATCAGCAGATGAACCCAGGATCGTCGCTGTTGGAGAGCCAGCTCGGCGCGGCAAATATGGGTCTAGGGATCGTACCCGGGCAACAGAAGCCGCCGCAACAAGAAGCGCGATACACTATCAATCTGAAAAACGCCAAAGGAGAGATCGTGCCCGCTACAGAGCGCGGGACGGGCGACCCCGACGACGTGGTTATAACGCTGTCGGAAGCGCAGCTGAAGGACAAGATCGGTAAGGCCTACGCAGAGAAACGCGCTATGGGCGGACTCGGGAACGAGATGTCCAAAGCAGTGATTATGAATGACATAGCGAGCGCTACAGACATCGCAATGCGTAAGGCTATAGTGGACCATGAGGCCGATAAGGACCCAGACAACCCCGGGCGTATACGCGAATTCACTGACGTTGTGGACGATATGGACGACGCACAAGTTGAAGCGTACATCAAGGACAACCCGGATTTCGACGTATCTGCTATCCAGAAAGCAGTAGCTGCGAAAGCGATGGAAGCCACCAAGTCAGAGCTTGGCCCGGAACCTAAACAGATTGGCCCGGAACCTAAACAGATTGGCCCGGAACCTAAACGGATTGGCCTGCCCGGCGCCAATCTGCATAACGCAGCGTTCGCGGTGCGTAAAGCGTATTCGGAGAAACGTAGCGCGCTGCTGGCTAAGCAGCACGAGATCGAACGCGCTATGGTGGCGAAGAAACTAGTGTATATTAAAAAAACAGGTATCAATAGGGATGACGTCAGTATGGCAGTTCAGCCCAACAAAAAGCTGAGCGAAGAGTACGAGGCCGTTAAAAAAGAACTCGACGGACTCAAAGTGCCCCGCGCAGTTGAGCTAGATAACCTTATCGCGCTGCGAGAGCAGACAACGAAAGCTCTGAACAATCCCAAAACGAATCCTACCTTTAGGAAGGTGCTGGTGCTGGTGTGGGGAGGCAAGGCAGACGCATCCGGCATGATCCACCCCTCAAATATAAATAACCGCATCACGGCGCTGCAGGGCTCTATAGACAAAGACCTGCGGGATGCCGCCCCTCCCAAGGCAGCAGCTCCCCCCAAGGCAGCAGCTCCCGCCGCGGCGAACCCGTTCAAGTTCGAGCTCACGCCCGATAACCTGCGTGCAGCCTTGAAAGGCGAGATCGAAGGTATCCCCAGCGCAAAGGAACAACTCGATCTCGCAGAGCGCGCACGCGCGGCTGGCGTCAAGACCTTTGAGGATATTGGCAAGATGCCTACCGCCGACATCTACAAGATGGGGATGACGCTGGCTAGCACGGACCCCAGCATGGACATGGACAAGCGGTTGGACGTGTTCCAGAAAGTTGTCAACCTCGCCCAGACAGGAGATGTGGCCGCGTCTGCGCAGGCTACCCGCGTCGCAGACGCGGCTCTGGCTATCCAGGCCACTAATGCCAATACTGCAGAAAGAAACTCGCAGCTCACCGAAAACAGAGACGCAGTCAACCGCGAGGAGTCCATACGTAACTACAACCTGAACGTGGCGAAGGTGGTGAAGGACCAGGGCCAGGAAGACGGCGCTGCGTACGGAGACGCAGCCAAGGATGTTAGTAAGATCATGCTGGGTGTTCTCAGAGAAAATACCGGGGAGTTCGCTAGTAAAGGACCCTCCCCCGAAGCTATCTCTACGTGGGCCGGTATGCAGACCAAACTTCTGGCACCGCCGTCGTCGTCTCAAGGCAAAGCAGCACGCGCGACGTGGTTGCAGGGCTTCACACTTATGCTCGGTAGCTACGCCACTAAAGGCGCGCAGGCCGGGTTCTTGGACCCCAAATTCCTGGTCAACTTTTTCCGCGATCCTGCTCAAGTTGGCATGGGTCACCTCGAAGACAATTTTGATGTGGAGCTTAACAAAGATACCGGCGCTATCAAAAAGATACGCCTGCGTATGACTAAAGGCGGCTCCACATCACAGACAGTGCTGACTGCGAACCAGCTCGCACCCCTTATTGGTACTGATGCGATGAGTAAATTTAAGGAGATTTACTATAGTCAAACGGCGGCAAACGAGCTAGACAAAGAGGGCGTCCAAGTGACGGACGAAGCTATTGCCAAACGGGTCGCTGAGCTCATAGAGAAAAACGAAGCCTTCGACTAGAGCAGCCCCGACCGGAGCCCTGCATGACTGACGCTAAAAAAGACTACTCAAAAGGCGTGTCGGCGAAAGACATGGACGCGGCTATCAATGCCGCCGAGAAGGCGTACCCGAATCTACCCAAAGACTTCCTGCGTAACTCGGCTCACATCGAGAGCGCATTCGGCACGAATGTGGTAAACCCCAAGTCGTCTGCGCGCGGCCCGTGGCAGATCATGGAACAGTTCGGCGCTGACTACGACACGCCGACCGAAGCAGACAGGTTCGACCCCTACAAGGCGGCGCTAGGCGCGGCGAAGGTAGCCACACGGAACCAAGCGTATCTCCGCGAGAAAATAGGCCGTGAACCCACGGGCTCGGACCTGTATCTCGCGCACCAGCAGGGCGGCGGCGGCGCAGCCAAACTCCTACGCAACCCCTCTCGCAAAGCGGTGGACGTTGTCGGTAGACAACAGGCACTGCTGAATGGCGTCGACGAGAACGCCACTGCCGGTGACCTCGCCAACAAGTGGTCTGCCAAGTACACCAAATTAGAGGGACCAACTGGCACGCTACCTGGAAAAAAGTCTAGTCTGGCTGCTCCGGCAGCCACCGGAGTAGATACGTCTTACGTGGACGGTATACTCAGCGGCACCACCGCTCCTAAAGCAAACAGAGATACTTCGATCATGCAGGGTTTCGCGGCGTATCGCGACACCACGCCTCTGATTGCGTCGATGGTTAAGCAGGTACGCCCCACCCCGTATGTTAAAACCGCGCCGGGCAACATAGGGGAAGTATTCGGGGCTGGCGTGACGAGTGGTGTCCATGGCATGAACGCCGACGCCGAGTACTTCGGTGCTATGGTCGATACCATCGTGGGCAAAGATCGCTCCGCGCAACGGCGCATAGAAGCCGCGCGTAAACAAGAAGCTCTCGGCGCACATGCCACAGAGGGCATGCATAACTTCGAACAGTTCATGAACGCCCCGTCATTCGGCGGGTTCATCGAGCAGGCCGTGTCGTCTGTTGGACAGATCACGCCTTCAGTTCTCGTCGCTATCGCGTCTACACTTGCAACAGGTGGTGTTGCTGCCGTAGCGAAGCTGAGCGGAGAGGCCGCGCTAGGCACGATCACCAACCAGCTCGTGAAAGATATCGTCAAGAAGCGGATCCGTGTGATGGCGCTGGAGCAAGCGGTTAAGTCCGCTGAGACAGCGGCAGCCAAGACCGCGGCGCGGGCGGCGCTCAGGGCCGGGGCGCTGACCACGGCTGAAGAAGCCGTGGCGACTGGTCTGTATGGTATGATACGTCGAGCGCCTGCTTTCAAAGTCGGTGCTGTCGCAGGCGCGTTCGGGTCTGAATATGTGCCTATGTCTGGCGAGAGTTTCGCAGAGTTCGACGAGGCCGGAGTACCACTGACACGCGAACGCGCGCTGCAGTCGGCTGCTATCGGTGTGCCACTGGCGGCTATCGGTGTTGGTGGCGAGGGTGCTATCTTGCTCGCGCTCAAGACGCTCGCGTTGGAGAAAACCGCGCGTGTGGCTGGCAAGAGTCTCCTGAAAGATTACGCTTTCAAGGTTGGCAAAACGGCTCTGGTATCGGGACTGCTTGGGACAGCATCAGAGGTCGGCCAAGAAGCCGGACTGATTATACAGCGCAAAGAGGTAGACCCACAGTACGCGGATGAAGAAGTGCAGATGCGTCTCGCGCAGAGTGCGTTCGCGGCGTTCTTCGGTGGCGGTGCCTTTGGTGGTGCCGGTGGTGCCGTGGCCGCAGCTATTCCTGCTCGTGCAGGCGGTAGACCCAGCCCTACTCGCGCTCCCGGTGCTCCCGGTGCTCCTACTGCTCCCGGTGCTCCTCCCCCTGCCCCCGGCACACCGCCCGCATCGAATATGGCCTCGCTCTTGGCTGGCGCGGTCAACGCAGCGTCGGCTATTGTCAAGAAGGTCGCGGACGCACGCGTTGCGACTAAGGTTGATAATGAACTGACCGGCGTCAGCGACCGCGCGCTGGAGAACGTCTCAAGCCCCGAATCCGTGGCCACGCTTACCGCGCAGTTGAATGCTACTCTAGACCCCACCACGGGTAAGAAAGCCATGTGGGTTTCTGCTGAACAGAAGTTCGGCCCGCCGCCTACAGACAGTGGCGGTATCGGTATGTTCAAGGTCAACGGCAAGAAAGCCTACTTCGCGGACATACCGAAGCGCGGTCGGGTCATATCCGCGGATATGTCTCTTGTGCGGCAGGTGCTCGCGAGCGGTGCCGACGAAGTTTCATTGCAGCACGCGCTGGGGTTCTCCGCCGGGAAGCCAGTTTACGGCTCTACCGCAGTCCAGGTTGTTGATCCAAAAGGCCTGGTTGTGCATGAGGAGCTGACTGATGAAGGAGGCCTGGCTGCAGCTAAAAACGCTGCTAACCTTATTGTCAATAATAATCCTAGGTATCGTGTGGATAACCCTGTTCCTGCTGACGTGGCCCTTGAGTCGCGCCAGTCGCGCCTTGGCGCGGAACAAGTCGCCAAAGAAGACACCCTTACACCGC
>Ga0163152_10003762_pt1 | contig 19442 bp, 17 predicted proteins | sample OliLakLV19MP8IB2_FD_148635 | JGI IMG/M metagenome (GOLD analysis project Ga0163152, IMG submission 148635) | Freshwater microbial mat bacterial communities from Lake Vanda, McMurdo Dry Valleys, Antarctica - Oligotrophic Lake LV.19.MP8.IB-2 | ecosystem: Environmental > Aquatic > Freshwater >...
TGCGAGTCTCGCCGGGGGCCACCGAGGGGAGAATCGGAATCAGCACCGCTGCGGCTACCGCGGTGCGATAGCTCTGCTGGAGCGGATCAAAGTGCGGGTAGCGAACCTCCGGCAGGGTCACGCTCCCGGCCGAATCGGGCAGGAGCAGGAACCTGAATTGCCGCGTCCCGGCCATCCGGCCACCACGCCATCCCGGCAACTCCGTGGTGCGGTCGGGATACACCCGCACCCCGGCCGGCCATTCGACGAGCGGGGGGCCCCAGAGCGACAGGTTCCCCTCGCCACGGACCAGCAGGTCCACCGGGAGCAGCTCACCGACGCGGGCGTTCGGCGTGGCAATCCGCCAGTTGACCTGGAGCCCGCGACCGACCGGACCGGCAAACCCGTCCGGTCGCCGGGTCGCGGGCAGCGGCAACACCACGATGGAGCGTTCGCGGCTGCGGCGGTCCTCCCGGCGCTCGTCGCCGAAAAACTGCCGCGACGCGGGGCTCGAGAACGCCAGCTCCGCTGCCGGAATCACCAGCCGGCCGGGGCTCACCGGAAAGACCACCTGGTGGCTGGCATACAGGTCGTAGCCGGTTTCGCCGATCTGGCGATGCGCCGCCACGCCCGGGAGGATCACGACCGGAAGGCTCCACACCCCATTGAGCGAAGGAGGGCGAAGCGTAGGGGGTCGCCGCAGTCGCTCGCGAACGGTGGTCGGGAACCACGCGGCGGTCATGATCTCCACTTGATCGCCGACATACACCGTGTCGGTGGACGCCGTCGTGATCACCGAGACGTCACCCTCGCGGGGGTACTCCGAGCGCGCCAGCAACGACTCGACCCGGGTCGCCACGGTGACTCCGGGCATCGCCACCTGGAGCAGCAGGAGCGCCAGCGAGATCACCAGTCCCTCGCCGTCCGGGCGGTCAATCCCCGTCGCCGCCTGACCTGGTCCTCCCGGACCCCGCGCTCCGCCTGCTCCACCGAGGCGAGGATCCGCTCCGCCTCCGCGCGGGAGAGCGCACCCGGTCGGGTGGATTCGGGGGTATTGCCACCCCCGCCCTGCGTGGGCGGCGGGGTTCCGCCGCCGCCTCGCGGATTGGACGGTGGCGGCGGGCGGAGTCGGGTGGCCAGTTCCAGGTTCCACTTGGCGTCCATCCGGCCCGGACGCAGCAGCAGCGCTTCGCGCAGGTTGGCCACCGCACCAGCCAGGAGCGAATCCCGCCGGGTGCTGTCACCCCGCGCCTCGAGCAGCCCGGTCAGCCCCAGGTTGTACAACGCCCGGAATCGCAGCTCGGGATCGAGCGAGCGGGCCGCCGCGACCAGCGCGGTGCGGGCCCCGGGAAGGTCGCCCGCCTGGAGGGCGGCGGTGCCGGCGTTGTACCAGGCGGTATCGGAAGTGACCCGGCGCTGAGCGGTGCGGAGGAGTTCGCGGGCCACCTCCGTCCCGGCACCAGCTCCCAGCGTGCGCCCTGTCTGCACCGGGCGTTGCGCTCCGGCGCTCCCCACAGTCAGCACCAGGGCCACACCGGCCAGGGCGGCGCTCCGGCGGGACAGCGAGTGGATCAACAGGAGGACGAAGGCCAGCAGCGCCCCGAGCCAGGCCCGGGGTACCAGATCGTCCACCCGCCGGTCGCGGGCCGGCCGCCGCTCCAGGGACTCCAGGATCCCCCGCACCGCCGCCGCCTGGTCACGGACATCCGACTGGATCAAGGCGCCTCCCCCGGCGTTGGCAATGGCGCGGAGGTTGTCTTCCCGTGCCCGGCTCTGGACCTCACTGCCGTCCACATCCCGCTGGTAGCCGATCAATGCCCCCACCGAATCGCGCACCGGCAGCCGGACCGGCTCCGCACCGCCCTCGGCCACGATGATCAGGGTAACCCCCGCCGCCCGCAGCCGACCCGCCGCCGCGACCGCGACCGGCAGGGAGTCATGGCCCTCCCCGTCGGTAAAGAGCACCAGGGCGCGGTCGCCACCCTGCGAGGCCGCGGTCAGCAATTCCCCGCCCTGACGCAGCACGCTGCCCAGGTCGGTGCCGCCCTCGCTGGCGATGTCGGGGTCCAGGTGATCGAGGTAGAGCTGCACCGCGGAGGCGTCGAGGGTGAGCGGCGTCAGGATATAGCTCCGACCCGCAAAGGCAATCAGCGCCAGCCGATCATCGGTGGCGTCCTGGAGCAATCGCCGCGCTTCCTGGACCGACCGCTGCAACCGGTTGGGGCGGACATCCTCGGCCAGCATCGACCGGGAGATATCCACCGCAAGCACCACGTTGAGCGCCCGGCTTTCCAGGTCCACCTCCTGGCGCCCGAACCGGGGACCGGCCGCAGCGGCGGTGGCCACCAGCGCCACGACACCGAGTCCCAGCGCCGAACGCCGGCCGAGTCCGCGGGCCTGGGCACCGAGCGCCACCCCCCAGGCATCGGCCGCACGGATCCGGGCACGTCGTGCCGTCGCGCCGAGTCCGACGAAGAGGAGCGCCACCAGTGGCGCCGCCCAGAGCAGCCAGGGCCATTCGAACCTCACGGCGCCCGCACCACGACTGTCGAGCCGAGCAGCAGCTCGGCCACCAGCACCAGGAGCCCGGCCAGCAACAGCGGCAGGGCCAGTTCGGCGTGCTGGGTGTACCGGATCGTTTCGACCGGGGTGCGTTCCAGCTCGTCGATCTGCCGGAAGATGCGGCTCAGCGCTTCGGCGTCCTTGGCCCGGAAGTACCGGCCGCCGGTGGTCGCGGCCATCTCCTGGAGCAATTCCTCATCGATCCGGACCGGCAGCATTTCGTAGCGGAATCCGCTCAACCCTCGGCCGGTGGGAATCCGCGCCTCTCCCTCGGTGCCGACCCCGACGGTGTACACCCGGATCCCGAATGCGGCGGCCGCCTCGGCCGCGGTCCTCGGATCGACCGCACCCCGGTTGTTCTCGCCATCGGTCAGCAACAGCACCACCTTGGAGCGCTCGGGAAGTCGCCGCAGTCGATTGACCGCCGTCGCCAGCCCGCTGCCGATCGCCGTGCCGTCCACCAGCGCCCCGATCCGAAGGTCCAGGACGGAACGCTCCAGCACCGGGTAGTCCAGCGTGGCGGGGACGAGGGTGAGGGCCTCACCCGCAAACGCGACCATGCCGATTCGATCGGCGGTCCGGCCACGGATAAAGGCGATCGCCTGGCGCTTGGCCACCTCGAGTCGGTTGGACGGTGCAAAATCCTCGGCCAGCATGCTGCTGGAGATGTCCACCGCAATCATGATCGCGATTCCCTCCCGCCGCTCCACCAGCCGGCTGCTGCCGAGCTGCGGGCCGGCCGCCGCCAGCAGAAAGCAACCCAGGGCCAGGGCGCGGAGGGCGGGTGGGACGATCGGCAGCCAGCTCCGCCGTGCGGCGCCCGCCGGGAGGCTGCCATCGCCGTGCGGTACCACCGTCCCCGGTTGGCGGGCGCGCCACCAGAGCCAGAGCGGGATGGCGACCGCCAGCAGCAGCAGCCAGGGTCGGGCCAGGTTCACAGCGCCGCCGCTTCGCGGCAGAGCCGTTCGATGGTGTCAGGATCACCGCTGCCGTATCGCGCCGAGCGAAGGTCGCGCAGCAGGCGTTCCCGTTCCGGTCCCTGCGACTGCGCCTCGAGCCTGGCGATCCAGCCATCAGCAACCAGCCGCCACTCGCCCATCGCCGACCACTTGGCGTAGACATCGGGTGGCAGGCTGAGTCCGCTGGCTGGCGTGGAACCGCCCGGAACGGGACGGCCCCGGCGTCGCCACCACCAATGCAGTGGTGCCAGGACCAGCGCGGCCAGCAGTCCGAGCAGCACCGCAGGTTGCAGGCTTCGCTCGGCGACCGGAAGAAGATCCGCGGCAGGCTTCGGCGCCACGGTGTCGGCCACCGTCTGTCCCCGCGGCACCAGCGATCCCACCTCGATCTCCACCGCCTGGGCGGGCAGCGAGTCGGTGCGACCGTCCTCTCGAATCACCAGTGGACCGGGAACCTGCAACCGATGCCGCCCCACCTCCCAGAAGACCACCGGATAGCGCATCAACCAGCCATCGGTGCGCACCTCGATCACGGGGGCCCCGAGCAGGGTGGCCATCGCTCCCGGCTGCCACGGAAGCGGGCGCAGCAGGCTGCCCGCCGGGGCCCGCACCTGGCGTTCAATCCAGACGGTGTCTCCCACCAGCGGGGGGGGCGGCGCCTGGACCAGGGCCGCGAGCAGGGCGATCATCACGAGACGCGCCGCCGTCCGCGCCGTCGCAACCGCTCCGCGAAGATCCGCCGGAGTGGCAGGGCAAAGTCGCCCTCGGTCGTCAGGGCCAGGTGATCGGCCCCGGAAACTTTGAGTGCCTGGGCCCGGCGGGCCTGTTGGCGCGCCGCCAGCGTCTTCCACCGCCGCCGCGCTGCCAGGCTGCCGGTATCCACCAGGGTCCGCTCGGCCGACTCGGCATCCTGAAACTCAATCCATCCGGCGCTGGCCGGTGACAGCTCCCGGAGATCATCCACGGTGATGGCAACAACATCGTGCCGTGCGGCGAGCTGGCGGAACGGCTGCTCCCACCCCTCGGCCTGAAAATCGGAGAGCACCACCACGATGCTGCGGTGACGGAGCAGCTTGGCGGCATAGCGGATGGCGCCGGCCAGATCGGTGCCCTGCGAGGTCGGCTCGAAGGCGAGCAGGTCCCGGATGACCCGCATGGCGTGGCGCCGCCCCTTGCGCGGCGGCACCACATGCTCGGGATGATCGGTGAACAGGAGGGCGCCGACCCGATCGTGCTGCCGCGCCGCAGCCAGGGCCAGCACGGCGGCCACCTCGACCGCCCGGTCCACCTTGGCAGACGGCGCTCCCGTCCGGGCTGACCCCGATTGGTCCACCATGACCAGCAGGGTGAGCTCGCGCTCCTCGGTAAAGGTCTTGACGAACGTCGATCCGAACCGCGCCGATACGTTCCAGTCAATTGCCCGGTAGTCATCTCCGGGCTCGTAGGCCCTGACTTCGGCAAACTCCATCCCCTGGCCCCGGAAGACCGAGCGGTACTCGCCGGCCAGGATCGTGTTCACCACGCCGCGCGCGCGGAGGGCGATCGCCTTGACGTGGCGCATGATGTCTGGAGAGATCGGCGGCATGGGGGGGATACGCTCGGGCGGGCCGCCCCCGCCTACGGGGCGGAGACGGCGTTCAGGACCTGGTGAATGATGCTGTCCGCGGTGGCGTCCTCGGCCTCGGCTTCGAAGGTCAACACCAGACGGTGGCGGAACACATCCGGCGCGAGCGCCTGGATGTCCTCAGGCGCCACGTAATCGCGGCCCCGCAGCCAGGCGTGCGCCCGGGCCGCCTGCGCCAGGGCAATGGAAGCCCGTGGCGAGGCCCCGAACGCAATCAGGGAGGTCAAGGCGCCGAGCCCGATCGACTCCGGTTCCCGGGTGCCGCGGACCAGATCGACGATGTAGTCCACCAGGCGCGGATCAAGGTGCACCTGCTCGATCTCCCCACGGGCGGTCAGGATCGCAGCCGGTTCCACCAGCCGGCGAACCGAAATCGGCCCACCCCCGCTCATCCGGAGGAGCACCTCCTTCTCCTCGGCCCGGCTCGGGTAGCCGACCGTCACCTTGAGGAGGAACCGATCGAGCTGGGCTTCCGGGAGCGGGTAGGTGCCCTCGCTCTCAATGGGGTTCTGGGTGGCCAGGACGAGGAACGGTTCGGGCAGCGGATAGCTCTTGCCACCGATCGAGACCTGGCGCTCCTGCATCGCCTCGAGCAGCGCCGACTGCACCTTGGCCGGGGCCCGGTTGATCTCGTCCGCCAGGACGATCTGGGCAAAGATCGGTCCCTGCTTGACGTTGAACGACTGGGAGGACTGGTCGTACACCATGGTCCCCACGAGGTCGGCCGGGAGCAGGTCTGGTGTAAACTGCACCCGTGCAAACGAGGCGTGGAGCACCTCGGCCAGGGTCCGGATCGCCAGGGTCTTGGCCAGCCCAGGCACCCCTTCCAGCAGGACATGACCCCCGGTGAGCAACCCGATCAGCAAACGGTCGATCATCATTTCCTGGCCCACGACGCGCAGCGCCACTTCCCGGCGCACGTCGCGGACCAGGGCAGGATCGGGAGTGGCCGTCGGCGCGGAGGTCATTTCCGGCCCTGCTTCGGCGCCGGCGTCGGATCCCCATCGGGATCAAGCTTGATGGCGGCGTAGACTGCCTTCTCCTCGCGCGGCGTCAGCGGCCGCCACCGGCCAACCGGCAGGTCGCCCAGGCGAATTGGACCATACGACATCCGGGCCAGTCGCTCCACCTTGACCCCGATTGCCTCGCCCCACTGCCGGACGATATGATGCCGCCCCTCGATCAGGGTCAGGTCCACGATGCTCCGCCCGTCGCGCCCCTCCCGCACCCGCACCCGGGACGGCGTGACCGGTCGGCCATCGACCAGAACCGGACGCGCGGCGGCCGCCTCGATCTGGCCGGCGGAGAGCCCATGCACCAGGGCGGTGTACTGCCGCGGAATTCGATAGCGGGGATGGGTCAGCCGGTACACTGCGTCACCATCGGTGGTCAGCAGCAGCAACCCGGTGGTGTTCACGTCCAGCCGGCCCACATACGTCAGGGCGGTGTGGTCGGGGATCGCATCGAAGACGGTCGGGCGCCCCTGTTCATCGGAGGCGGTGGTGACCACTCCCATTGGCTTGTGGAATGCCAGCCACCGTCGGGCGGCCTGCGCCACCCGGCGACCCTTGACGGTGATCTTCTGGGTATCGGGGTCCACGCTGCTGCCCAGGGTGGCCACCACGCCGTCCACCCGGACCAGTCCGGCGCGGATCAATTCCTCGGCGGCGCGTCGAGACGCCACCCCTGCCCGGGCCAGGGCGCGCTGCAGCCGCATCGTGCTCATGATTCGGCCGCCACGTAGGCCGCGGCCTCGCCAACATCATCGGGGTCACTATCGGCCACCGGTTCATGCGGGCGCAACGCGATGAGCAGTTCCTCGACCCGGGGAAGGTTCTGCAGGTCGGGCAGGCCCAGCAGCTCCAGAAAGAGCGGCGCCGTGCCATAGAGAAGTGGCCGGCCCAGTCCTTCGCTGCGGCCGACCACCTCGATCAGGCCGCGCTCCTGCAGCGTCCGCAGCACCCCGCTGGCCGACACCCCCCGGATCTCCTCGATTTCCGCCCGGCCAACCGGCTGCCGATAGGCGATCACCGCCAACGTCTCCAGCATTGCCGGACTGAGCCGGGAAGTGCGGGCGGCAAACTGGGCCCGCTCGATGGCGGCCGCGAGTGCCGGGCGGGTCAGCAACTGGTAGCCGCCGGCGAGCTCGCCGAGCTCGACGCCGTGGCCGTCAAAGTCGTAGTGCTCCCGGAGCTGGTCGAGCGCGGCTCGCACCTCCGCCAGGGACACGTCGGGTGCCAGCCCCGCCAGTTCCTCGACGGTGATCGGTCGGTCGGCGGCGAAGAGCGCCGCCTCAAGCAGCTGAGAGAGTGGATTCACGGGTAATCACCAGGGGCGCAAACGACGCCGGTTGAGTCAGGGACAAGATGCCACGTCGTGCCATTTCCAGCAGGGCGAGCAGGGTACTGAGCACATCGGTGAGGGTGGGCGACGGCCCCAGCGCCTGGTGCCAGGAAATCTCCGCATGGGACTCCAGCAGCGCGGTGATCCGCCCCGTGGCGCCCTCCACATCCAACGGCCTGGCCACCACCCGGTGCATCACGGGGGTCATGATCCCCGACAGCACCCGGTCCACTGCCGCCAGCACTTCACCGAGGTCCAGGGTCAGTGGCGGTGGCGGCAGATCTGGTGGCGGCGGGAGGTAGCCCCGGGGGAACCGCAGCGCCCGCCGGTCTGCCGCCGCCGCCAGCCAGAGCGCAATCTCCTTGACCTGCTGGTATTCCAGCAGCCGTCGCACCAGCTCGGCCCGGGGGTCTTCCCAGCCTTCTTCCTCGCTGTGCCGTGGCATCAGCATCTGGGCCTTGAGCCGGACCAGCCGGCTGGCCATCTCAAGGTAATCGGCGGCCTGGTTCAGGCCCAGCTGGTGGATGACCTTGAGAAACTGGTCGGCGATCCGGGCAATCGGGATGTCCGCAATGTCCACCTGCTGTTCGCGCAGCAGGTGGAGCAGCAGGTCGAGCGGACCTGAGAAGCTCTCCAACTCCACCACGAATCCAGCCTCGAGATCGAGCAACCCGGGAACCCTGTCAGGAAGGCTGGTCATTGGCAGTCCGGATCGGGGCGGGTCGCAAGGAGGTCACGGGTTCCGTGGCGAGGGTGCAAGTCGTGCGGAGGCGGGAACATAAGGGCCGCAGAGGACCAAGTCAAAATACCCGGGCGGCTTGCGTCAGGTACCTGGTCCGGGTACAATTCGGGGCTGTAAACCTGACCGCCCCCATGGGGGCCACCACCGATTTCCGTACTGAGGTCCCTGTGCCGCGTATCAAGTCTGCCAAGAAGCGGATGCGTCAGACCAAGACTCGCACTGCCCGGAACAAGGCGCAACGGAGTCAGTTGCGCAACGCCGTCAAGAAGGTCCGCACTGCGGCAACCGGCGCCGAGGCGCTGTTGAGCTTCGCCACCGCCGAGCAGCTGCTCGATCGGGCGGCCCGCAAGCGGCTGGTCCATCCCAATACGGCGGCCCGGCAGAAGAGCCGTCTGGCCAAGGCAGCCAAGGCCAAGTAGACGGTACCTGGCCCCGCCGGCTGGCGGGTCCTGGAACGAGAAAGGGTGGTGCCAAGGCACCACCCTTTCGCGTTTCTGGCTGTCCCGACGCTGCTCCTAGACGGCCGAAAGCTCCGCTCCGCAGCGCTCGCAGTACCACTCGGTCGGCCGGTTCAAGGTGCCGCAGTCCTGGCACTTGAGCGTCTTGGTGGCGACCGCCGCTGCGGCCGTGGCCAGCCCCCGCTTTTCGGCGCTGGCGGAGCGCGGCGAGGCCGGTTCCGAAACGACCGATTTCAGGAACGCCATCTCATCTTCCACGGGCCGGCTGGCCTGACGGGGTCGGGGGGGGATTGCCCCGCTCCGGGGGGTGAACCGCGGCGCCTCGGGCGCCATCAGCTCGGGCTCCGACCCGGCCTCGACCACCTGATGTTCCGCCGTGCCCGGTCGATCGAAGATCGATTGGGTCCGGGGATTGCCCGGGCCCTCGTCGAGGGTGATGAAGGTCTCGTCCCCGAGCTGGTAGGCATGGCCCTCGGCCTCGGACGGCGAGGGCATCGACGCATTCTCGTCCGCCTCGATGGCCGCCACCGGTGCTGAGGGGATCACCGCCGGGGTCGAAGGGGCCCCGGTAATCTGGACCAGCACCTCCTCGAGGCGGCCAATTTCTCCCAGGAGGTGGTGGATCTCCGCGCCCAGCGACTCCAGCCGGGTGCCGCTCCGCTCCTCGTGGGCATGCCACTCCTCGTCGCCGTACTCGCCGACGGCGTGGCGCAACTTTGCCTCGGCCAGCGACTCCTCTTCCACCGACCGAACCTTGAGGCGCTCGCCCTTGTCACGGCGCAGGCCGTCGAGATTGCTGGAAATTGCGGCGGAATGCCCCCGCAGTTCCTCCACGACCTTCGTCAACCGGCCCTGGTAGTCGGACCGGACCCGATCGCGAACGGCCACGGGCACATCACCGGGAGCATGTCCCAGCCGGTGCAACCACTCTGAAATACGCTGGCGGGTACCCAGCAGGGTATCGATCTCGCCCGCAGCGCGGGACTCCTGGTCACTCATGATGCGCTATCCCTCTCCCGGAGCGGCCGGGCCGCCCCTCGTGATGGAGGCACTGGTGCGGCCGCCAGCGGGCACGCACCACACGATCCCATGGCCCCGGGGGACCACAGCTCCTGCTCCTAATCTATACAACATTGCCAATCTGGAAACATGTCAGGAATTGCACTGTCAATTGTTGTGACAATCGCCTCGAGCCGGCAGCAGCACCTCCGTGCCCCCGGAGTTGTGCGAACCCCAGACGCACACCGTTCGCGGTCGGACCGCGCCCGAGTGCGCCTGAGGCCGCCAGGCAAGGGGAGGGCAAATTCCGAGCCTGATCAGCCCCCCAATTCGAATACGACCCGGCCGTCCACCAGGGTCAACAGCGCCCGGCCAACCAGCTCCTCGCCGAGGAACGGGGAGTTACGGCTCTTGGAGAACATCTGTTCGGGGGAGACCATCCAGCGGACATCGGGGTCCAGCAGGACCAGGTCGGCCGGGGCGCCGACGGCGAGGGTCCCACCGGGGAGGTTGAACACCCGGGCGGGCCAGGTGCTCATCCGGGCCAGCAACTCGGGCAGGGTCAGCAGCCCCGGCGCCACCAGTTCGCGGATCGCCAGCCCGAGTGCCGTCTCCAGGCCGGTAATCCCGTTCGGGGCCTGGTCAAACTCCCGCTCCTTGGCATCGTAGTGGTGCGGGGCGTGGTCGCTGGCAATCACATCGATGGTACCATCGCGCAACCCTTCCCGGATCGCATCACGGTCCGCCGCCTCGCGCAGCGGGGGATTCATCTTGGCGTTGGTGTCGTAATGCGCGCAGCGATCGTGGGTCAGGGTAAAGTGGTGCGGCGTGGCCTCGGCGGTCACCTTGAGCCCCTTCTCCTTGGCGCGCCGGATCAGCTCCACCGAGCCGCGGGTGGACATGTGGCAGAGGTGGATATGCCCCCCGGTCAGCTCCGCCAGGATGCAGTCCCGCGCCACATGGATCTCTTCGGCGGCCGACGGGATCCCTTTGAGCCCAAGCCGCGTGGACACCACGCCCTCGTGCATCGAGCCGCCGTGGGCCAGCGTCATGTCCTCGCAGTGATCGGCCACCGGAATGCCAAAGGTCCGGGCATACTCCAGGGCGGTCCGCATCATGTGGCTCGACATGATCGGGCGGCCATCATCGCTGACAGCCACCGCCCCGGCAGCCACCAGTTCGCCAAACTCCGACAACTGCTCGCCGCGCTGGCCGAGGGTCACCGAACCAATCGGGTAGACGCGCGCCTTGCCGGCCAGGCTGGCCTGACGGACGATGAACCCCACCGCGGCCTGGTTGTCGGTGACCGGATCGGTGTTGGGCATGGCACAGACGGCGGTGAAGCCGCCGGCGGCCGCGGCCATGGCACCGGTGGCCACCGTCTCCAGTTCCTCCTGGCCGGGCTCGCGCAGGTGCACGTGGAGGTCGATCAGTCCCGGTGAAATGACCTTGCCGGCGCCCTCGATGACCCGGGCCCCCTCCGGGGGGACGATGTTGCTGCCCACCCCGGCAATCCGGCCTTCCTCGACCAGCAGGTCGGCCACGCCATCGGAGCTCCGGGAAGGGTCAATCACCCGGGCGCCCCGGATCAGGATCGGTGTCATCGTTCGTCTCCCGCGGGCACTCGCCAGTCCGGCGCCCCGCCCGCCAGCAGGTAAAGCACCGCCATCCGCACCGCCACCCCGTTGGTCACCTGCTTCAGGATCAGGCTGTGGGGGCCGTCGGCGACGTCGCTGTCAATTTCCACACCCCGGTTCATCGGCCCCGGATGCAGCACCATGATTTCTCCCGGGGCCCGGGCCAGTCGCTCGCGCGACACCCCGAACACCCGGTTGTACTCGCGGAGCGAGGGGATGAACCCCGACTGCATCCGCTCCAGTTGGAGCCGCAGCACATTGAGCGCGTCGGCCCACTGGATCGCATCCTCGATTCGGGGAAACACCGTCACGCCCAGTTCCTCGATCCCCCGCGGCAACAGCGTCTTGGGCCCGCAGACCGCCACCTCAGCCCCGAGCTTGCGGAGCCCCCAGATGTTGCTCCGCGCCACACGGCTGTGAAGCACATCACCGACGATGCAGAGTTTGAGCCCCTCGATCCGGCCGAAGTGGTCGCGCAGCGTCAGGATATCGAGCAGCCCCTGGGTGGGGTGCTCGTGTTTGCCATCGCCGGCGTTGACCACGTTGGAGCGGATCCGGTCGGCCAGGAACCGTGCGGCGCCGGAGTTCGGGTGCCGGATGACGACCATGTCGATCCGCATCGCCTCGAGGTTCCGGGCGGTGTCCACCAGGGTCTCGCCCTTGGACACCGAGGAGCCGCTGGAGGAGATCGAGACGGTGTCGGCCGAGAGTCGCTTCTCGGCGAACTCGAAGGAGATCCGGGTCCGGGTGCTGTCCTCGAAGAAGAGGTTGACAATCGTCTTGCCACGGAGCGCCGGCGTCTTCTTGATCGGCCGCTCGCTGACTTCCTTGAACGGCTCGGCGGTGTCGAGGATAAGCCGGATCTGGTCGGCGGAGAGTTCCTCGAGAGTAATCAGGTCCTTGCCCAGGCTCGGCGCGGCAGTCATCTCAGGCCGCCCCGGGCCGGAGGAGGTCCACGGCGTCCTCGCCATCCAGCTCGGAGACCCGGACATTCACGTGGTCCCCGGGCTCGGTAGGGACTACGATGCCGACGATGTCGGCCTGGATCGGAAGTTCGCGGCCGCCGCGGTCCACCAGGACACAGAGGAGGATCCGGCGGGGACGACCGAAATCGGCCAATTCGTCGAGGGCGGCCCGGATGGTCCGGCCGGTGTAGAGGACGTCGTCCACGATGACGACGATGGTGCCGTCAAGATCCGGGGGGAGACTGGTCTCGCCGACGACCGGCCGGGGGCCGATCGCCTGGAGGTCGTCGCGATAGAGGGTGATGTCGAGTTTGCCGAGGGTCGGCGGATGGCCCTGAGTGGCGGTGATCAGGCCAGCCAGCCGTTCGGCCAGCTCCACCCCGCGCCGCTGGATCCCCACCAGCACAAGCCCCTGGCCACCTTCACTGCGGGCGACGACCTCCGCCGCCATGCGGTCAAGGGCATGGCTCAGGGCGGCGGCATCGAGCAGGCGGGTGGCAAGGGGCATGTCGAGCGGGGAAGCTACCCGTGCCCGGCGGCCAAATCAATGATTTTCGGGGCTGGAACGTCAGATCAAACTTTCCCGTGGTGATCGATCCGCTGCCCTGCAGCGGGGAGGCGCTCCAGGTCTGGCCCTCAGATGATCCTCGAGACCCTCCCTTCCCTACTCCTTGCGCGAGGAGCGTCTCCGATCCGTCATCCCGGGTCGGGCACCACCTTGCGACGGGTTGGGGAGCCGCGCTTGAGCCGGGTCAGGAGCAGCACGATCAGGATCGTGGCAAAGATCAGCGGGTTGGTCAAATCGGCCTTGACCAGCCAGAGAAAGTGGAGCACACCCAGCGCCGCCGCTACATACACCATCCGGTGCAGCGCCTGCCAGCGCTTGCCGCCCATCCAGCGCAGCACCCGAAGCGGTGAGGTGACCGCCAGCGCCGTCAGGATCAGCAGCGCCGTGAACCCCACCGTGATGTAGGGCCGCTTGACGATGTCCTCGATCATATAGGACGGGGTAAACTCGTGGTCGAACAACGCCCAGACCAGGAAGTGCAGGACACCGTAGGCATAGGCCCAGAGCCCGATCATCCGTCGGTACTTGACCAGCCGGTTCCAGCCGGTGAGCCGTCGGAGGGGGGTAACGGCCAGGGTGACCATCAGGATTGTCAGGGCGCTGGTGCCGGTCCACTTGGTCAGGGTATCGATCGGTTCGACGCCGAGGCTGCCCCAGAAGGTGTTGTAGACGAGGATGCCGAGCGGCGCGGCGGCCGCCAGCCAGACGACCGGCTTGCCGAGCCGCTCGGGAATTACCACGCTGGCCACCGGGAACTCAGTAGTTGCGGCGGAGATCCATCCCCGCGTAGAGCGACGCGACCTGGTCGGCGTAGCCGTTGAACATCAGGGTCGGCTGCTGGAAGAGCTTGCCGATCCGCCGTTCCCTGCCCTGGCTCCAGCGCGGGTGATCCACGGTGGGGTTCACGTTGGCGTAAAAGCCATATTCCGACGGGATGGCCATGTTCCAGGTGGTGGCCGGCTGGCGCTCGGTAAACCGGATCTTGACGATCGACTTGCCGCCCTTGAAACCGTACTTCCACGGCACCACCAGCCGGAGCGGGGCGCCGTTCTGGTTGGGTACCGGCTTGCCATAGATCCCGGTCACCATCATCGACAGCGGGTGCATCGCCTCGTCCAGTCGGAGTCCCTCGACATACGGCCAGTCGAGCACCCGACTGCGCTGCCCCGGCATCTGGGCCGGATCAAGCAGGGTGGTAAACTCGATGAACTTGGCGTTGCCGGTCGGCTCCAGCTTGGCAATCAGGTCCTTGAGCAGCACCCCGTTCCACGGTACCACCATTGACCACGCCTCGACACAGCGGTGCCGGTAGGTGCGCTCCACCGTGGGAAGGCCGCGCAGCAGGTCGTCAAACGACATGGTACCGGGCTTCTTGACCTCACCGGCAATCTCGACCGTCCAGGGTCTGGTCCGGAAATTCCCGGCGTTCTTGGAGGGGTCGCCCTTGCCGGTGCCGAACTCGTAGAAGTTGTTATAGGTGGTGATCTCTTCCCAGGTGTTGGGCTTCTCGTCCTGGCTGGCCTGCCCCGCGGCGTCATTGGTACACGCCAGCAGCGGCGAGCTTGCCACCGCCATCGCGGCGCCGCCGAACCCCATGGCCGACAGGAACTTGCGACGGCCGAAGAAAAGCGACTCGTCGGTGATCTCGGAGGACGGAATGTCCGGCTTATGAATCAGATGCATGATGGCCCCGTAAAGTAAGCGTCATGAAATATACGACGCTCGAGGGGGATTGGTTCCCCACACACCGGAGCTTTGCGGGTTCGAGCCAAGGAAGGATCCGTGAATGGTAGGCGGGAACTGTACAACCCCCTTCTCGGGAGAGTTCCCAGCATGGTGGGCGGGAAAAGCGACTACTCCCTGTCCGGGTGAGCTCCTAGCAAGGCGAGCGGGAACCGCCGAGGCATCTGAGCCCAAGCAGTTCCCGCTCACCATACATGGAGGGCGCCTCGCTGCGGAGTCTGACAGTTCCCGCCCACCGAGCCAGGAGATGTCGCTGCTTCGGGACAGTACCGTTCCCCCGCAGGCACGGACAGAGAGGGATTCGACCCGGAGCCCGCGCAGCGGGCGGAGGGAACCGAGGCCGCAACGCGGCCGAAGGTTAACCCTCGGGTTGGGGTGCCCGGACCGCAACGATCTCTTCCGGGCCACGACGGACAGAGAGGGATTCGAACCCTCGGTACGCTTTCACGCACACACGCTTTCCAGGCGTGCGCCTTAAACCACTCGGCCATCTGTCCCGATTCGGGGCGGCAACATACCCCAAAACCCACGCAGAATCAACGCTGAGAGGCCGCCTGGGTCACCATCCGAAGCGCCCCTGGATGCACCGTTGCCGTCAGCGGCGATCGGGCCCCCACCAATTCTCCCTCGGCTTCGAGCGGAAGGTCCCCTTCCCACTCCAGGCGAACGGTCCGCACCGGCCGCACAGTCACCGTCCGCGACCGGAGGTGCCGGCCGGTGAACACCCCCGCCAGCAGCCCCAGCAATCGGATCCGCCCCGCTCCCTCAACCGTCAGCAGGTCAAGGAGGCCATCGTCGGGGCGGGCTCCTGGCGCAACGTGCATCCCCGACCCGAACCAGGGAGCGTTGGCCAGGACCACCGTACCGAGCCGACGACGCACGGGGGGGCCGCCATCTACCGACAGGGTGAGATCGTAGTCGCGGTGGGCCAGGATCGCCGCCACGGCGGAGTGGGCGTAGTTGGCGACGCCGAGCCGCTTGGAGCGGCGATCGGCGTGGCGGGCAGCCGCCCCGGTAAATCCGAACGAGGCGATGTTGACGAACCATTCCTCGCCGCCCGGCCATGCGAGGTGACCAGCATCGACGCGGCGGGTGGCGCCGGCGGCCAACCACCGGACCAGCACTCCCGGATCGGTGGAGAACCCGAATCCGCGCGCGAAGTCGTTCCCGGTACCGACCGGCAGCACCGCAAAGGCCGGGGCCGGCCGGCCTTGGCCGCCGTGCAGGAGCCCATTGGTCACCTCGTGCACGGTGCCGTCGCCACCGACCGCCACGACCACCGCCTCGCTGCCTTCCGAGGAAAGCTCCCGGGCAATCGCCGTAGCTGACCCTCGCCCGGTGGTGCGATGGACCGTCAGCGGCCGCGACAGCGCACCCAGATGCGATTCGGCTCGGGTCCACGCCTTCTGGGCGCGACCCGAGCCGCCGGTCGGATTGAGGATGACGTGGATCAACGGCTCTTGGTAGTCCGCCGCTTGGTGCGCTTGGGAGCGCCCGCCTTGGCGGCAAGGAGTTCCACCGCTTCATCGAGGGTCACGGTCATCGGGTCGCGACCCTTGGGAATCGAGGCGCTGACCTTGCCATGCTTCACGTACGGCCCGTACTGGCCATCGTGGAGGTTGACCGGCTCCTTGTCGGCCGGATGGGCGCCGATCTCCTTGAGCGGTTTGGCGGCGGCGCGCTTGCCGCGGCCCTGCTTGGGTTGGGCCAGCAGTTCCACCGCCCGCGCCAGCTCCACCGTCAGGACCTCGTCCTCACCCTTGAGGCTGCGATAGTCCTTGCCATCCTTGCCCTGGTCGTGGACGATGTACGGCCCGAAGCGCCCCAGCCCCGCCATCACCTTGGCGCCGGTGTCGGGATGGTCACCGAGGTTGCGTGGCAGCGCGAGGAGCCCCACGGCCATGTCGAGCGTCATCGTCTCCGGCGTAATCCCTTTGGGCAGCGACGCCCGCTTGGGCTTGGGGCCACCGTCCACCACCTCGCCGAGCTGCACATAGGGGCCGTACTGCCCGGTCAGGATGTAAATCGTCTCGTTGCTCTCGGGGTGGACTCCGAGCTGATCAGGACCTTCGAGCTTCTGCTTGACCGCCTTCTCCAGGTCGGCCATGCTGAGGTCGGCAGGGGCGACATCGAGCGGAATCGAGGCGCGCACCACCTCGCCGTCGCGCATGACCTCGGCGTAGGGTCCGAAGCGCCCGATCCGGATCTTCGCGTCCGGCAGCCCGTCCAGATCAATCGTCCGCGCCTCGGCGGGGTCGATCTGCTGCTCGTGCTCGGCCACCTGCTGCCGAAGCCCGTCCTTACCGGTGTAGAACTTGGTCAGGTACGGCAGCCACTCCACCTCGCCCTCGGCGATCTCGTCGAGGGTCTTTTCCATGGTGGAGGTGAACCTGGTGTCCACCAGGTGCGGAAAGTGTGACTCAAGCAGCCCTGTCGTGGCAAAGGCGGTGTAGCTGGGGACCAGCGCCTGCCCCTGCTTCTGGGCGTAGCCGCGCTCGATGATGGTGCCGATGATGCTGGCATAGGTGCTGGGTCGGCCGACGCCGTCCTCTTCCAATTCCTTGACCAGTGACGCTTCGGTGTAGCGCGCCGGCGGCTGGGTAACGTGGCTCACCGCCTCGAGCTTCTCGCAGCTTGGCGTGTCGCCGACCTTGAGCAGCGGCAGGATCACCTCGCGCTCGGCCAGATCGGCCTCGGGATCGTCCGATCCCTCCACGTAGGCACGGAGGAAGCCGGCAAAGTCGATCCGCTTGCCGGTGGCGCGGAAGATCGCGTCTTCCACCGTGATGTCCACCACGATCGAAGTCTGCCGGGCATCGGCCATCTGACTGGCGACGGTCCGCTTCCAGATCAGGTCGTAGAGCGCGGCATCGCGCCCGGTCAGGCCGGTGTCGGCCGGGGTCCGGAAGGTAGAGCCAGCGGGGCGGATCGCCTCGTGGGCTTCCTGCGCCGAAGCGTTCTTGGTGGAATAGAAGCGGGGCTTCTCGGGGAGGAAGGCCGAACCGTAGAGATCCTCCACGCAAGAGCGGGCGGCACTGATCGCCTGACCAGACAGGGACACCGAGTCGGTCCGCATGTAGGTGATGTAGCCCTGCTCATACAGGCTCTGTGCCACCCGCATCGTGTCGCGGGCACTCAACCGAAGCTTCCGGTTGGATTCCTGCTGCAGGGTGCTGGTCGTAAACGGCGGCGCGGGCCGGCGAATCGAGGGCTTCTCTTCGTTGGCCGAAACAGTCCACGTCTCGGCGCCGACCTTTCGTCGCAGCTCTTCGGCGGCGTCCTGGTCGAGCAGGACGACCTTGCTGCCTTTCTTGAGCTGGCCGGTGTTCTCGTCGAAGTCCTTGCCGGTGGCAATCCGGGCGCCCCCCAGGGAATGGAGCTGGGCTTCGAAGCCCTGTCCCAGGTGCCGGAGACTGGCGGTCAGGTCCCAGTAGGTGCCGGCGCGGAAGGCGCGGCGCTCGCGCTCGCGGAGCACCAGGAGCCGCACCGCCACCGACTGCACCCGACCGGCCGAGAGCCCAAAGGCGATCTTCTTCCAGAGCAGCGGCGAAAGGGTGTAGCCGACCAGCCGATCGAGTATCCGGCGGGTTTCCTGGGCACGCACCAGGGAGTCGTCCACCGCGCGGGTGTGCTCCAGCGCCTCGCGGATCGCTTCCCTGGTGATTTCGTGGAACACCATCCGCTTGACCGGCACCTTGGGGCTCAGCAGCTGGAGCAGGTGCCAGGAGATGCTTTCGCCCTCGCGGTCTTCGTCGGTGGCGAGGATCAGCTCGTCGACATCCTTCAATTTGTCCTTGAGGGCCTTGACCACCTTCTTCTTGTCGGCCGGGACGATATAGAGCGGTTCGAAGTTGGCGTCGACATTCACGCCGAGGCGGGCCCACTCCTCTCCCTTGTACTTGGCCGGGATTTCAGAGGCCCGGTCGGGGAGGTCGCGGACGTGCCCCATGGAGGCCTCCACGGTGTAGCCCTTGGGGAGGAAACCCCTGATGGTGCGCGCCTTGGTGGGCGATTCGACGATAACCAGCGTGGCCATGAAACTCCGATGGATCCAGGTGCACGGAGGGGGCGGAACGGGCCGATCCCCCTGACGAGGGAACCCCGGGAGGCCGGGGTTCCATTGGTACAGTAGAAAACCGGGGCGGGGCTCCGGGTCAACCCCCCGGCGGGTTGGGTCCCCTGCCTGCGGCCCACCCTCACGGGTGGGCCTCCCCGATGTGACAACCATCGTTTCATGCGTTTGGACGCGCGGATGAGATCGGTATGGGAACGCCGGGATCGGTGTGGGGACGCCGGGATCGTAGAGACGCCCGGTTCCGTGTAGAGACGCCCGAATAGGGCGTCTCTACCACCCCCGTGCGGGGGCGGATGCCGACCCATGCCAACCCCACCCATGCCCCAATGGTCGAAACAACGGGCAGGCCCACCCGTGAGGGTGGGCCGCGCAAACGAATGCCGACCCATGCCAACCCCACCCATGCCGCGATGGTCGAAACAACGGGCAGGCCCACCCGTGAGGGTGGGCCGCACGAACGAATGCCGACCCATGCCAACCCCACCCATGCCGCGATGGTCGAAACAACGGGCAGGCCCACCCGTGAGGGTGGGCCGCACGAACGAATGCCGACGCATGCAATCCCGACGCATGCCCCAATGGCCGCAACAACGGGCAGGCCCACCCGTGAGGGTGGGCCGCGCAAACGAATGCCGACGCATGCAATCCCGACGCATGCCCCAATGGCCGAAACAACGGGCAGGCCCACCCGTGAGTGGGCCGCGCAAACGAATGCCGACCCATGCAATCCCGACGCATGCCCCAATGGCCGAAACAACGGGCAGGCCCACCCGTGAGGGTGGGCCGCG
>Ga0163152_10003766_pt1 | contig 19404 bp, 14 predicted proteins | sample OliLakLV19MP8IB2_FD_148635 | JGI IMG/M metagenome (GOLD analysis project Ga0163152, IMG submission 148635) | Freshwater microbial mat bacterial communities from Lake Vanda, McMurdo Dry Valleys, Antarctica - Oligotrophic Lake LV.19.MP8.IB-2 | ecosystem: Environmental > Aquatic > Freshwater >...
GTAAATAGCGGGTCGGGATCACGGACCCAGATTGAAGTGAAGTCCGGCAAGGGCGCCAAAGCGCGGGCGTGATGCGACGGCGAGCATCGCGGTTGTGGGGTGGGGTGGGGCGGGGCGAGACAGTGGACGGACAGGTCTGAACTATGCGGAAACTCGGCTTCAACGGGCTCATTCTCCTTTTCGCGACCCTTCTGTCCCTCTGGGCCATCTGGCCGCCGCAGAGCAAACTGCGCCTGGGCAAGGACCTCGCGGGCGGTGCCACGCTGGTTTACGGCGTGGACGTCAAAGCGGGGGAGACAGACGTCATCAGTCGCGTCGTCGAGGTCATCAAGGAGCGCATCGACCCCAACGGCGTTCTGGAAATATCGGTGGTCGCGGTTGGAAAGGATCGCATCGAGATCACGATGCCGCTCCCCACCGACAAGGTCAAGCAGTTGCGGGCCGAGTTCGACTCGTCGCTCGCGGCATTCGCGCAGGGCGAAATCTCGCGTGATGATGTCGAGAACGCGATGACGCTCCCGGTTGAAGCGCGTGCCTCCCGCATCGCGGAACTTGCGCGGGGCGACCAGTCGCGGGCCGATGCGCTCAACCGCGCGGCGGCCGCGCATGAGGCACTGCGTACCGCCCGCGCGAGCCTCAACGACGCCCAGGCGAGCGTCGATGCCTTGCGCAAACTCATCGACGATCATCGCGCGGCCGGTGGAGCCGCGGACGACCCCCAACTTGTTCAGTGGGCGGCGGCGCTCCCGCTCGCGCAGCAGGCCGTGGCCGCGCAGATCGCTGTCGCCGCGCCGCTTGAGATCCAGTACGAGGCAGATCGCGCTTCGGCCCTTGCCGGCGGCCTGACAGGCTCGGAGGTCCGTCGGTCGCTCTCGCTGTCGGATCGCTCCGTCCGCCTTCGCGGCGAGGGCACCAAGGTTGTTGAACTTGACAGCCCGCGCAAGCGAGCGGTTGATTCGATCCGTGCAGCCAACCCCGATGCCCTCACCACCGCGGCCCTGGAGGCGACGATCGCGGCGTGGGACAAGTATCAACTTGAGCGCCGCACCCTCGATGACCCCTCCGACCTCATCCGGATGCTCAAGGGCGCGGGTGTCCTGAACTTCCGCATCACCGTGAATCCGGGTGAGTTCCCCGATGAGCAGGAGGCGCGGAACCAACTCCGCATCGGTGGGCCGTCCCGCTACCGCACGGCCGATGCCCGTTGGTTCAAACTCAACAAACTCGAGAGTTGGATCGACAACGCCGAGCAACTTGAGATCATCAAGGATCCGGCGGCCAGCGCGGCCTACTTCGCACAGCAGCGGGGGGCCGTCGTCGAGCAGTATCGCGGCGAGTACTTCATGCTCTGCTGGGACCGGCGCGGCCTGCGCCTCACGCAGGACGACGGGAACTGGAGCGTGCGACAAGCCTTTCAAGGGGCTGACAACTTCGGCCGCCCGGCGATCGACTTCCGCATGGACGCCCTCGGCGGCGACAAACTCGGTGCCCTCACCGAGAAGAACACCAACAAGCAGATGGCCGTCCTCCTCGACGACGAGGTCTACACCGCGCCGCGCCTCATCAGCCGCATCTCCGACTCCGGTCAGATCACCGGCAACTTCTCGCCAACCGAACTGAGTTACATCATCCGCGTCCTCTCCGCGGGTTCGCTCGCAGCCAAACTCACGCCCGAGCCGATCAGCCAGAGCATCCTGGGCCCGAGCCTGGGTGCCGACAACCTCCGCAAGGGCCTCACCGCCAGCGTGGTCTCGTTCATCGCGGTGAGCGCGTTCATGATCGTCTACTACTTCGGTGGCGGCGTGATCGCCGTCGTCGCGCTGGCGTTCAACGCGCTGCTCCTGGTGGGCGCCATGTCGCTCAACCAGGCCGCGTTCACGCTCCCGGGCATCGCGGGCATCATGCTCACCTTCGGCCAGGCCGTTGACGCCAACGTGCTGATCTACGAGCGCATGCGAGAGGAGTTCCGTCGCGGCGAGGACCTCCGCACCGCCGTCCGACTCGGCTTCGACAAGGCCCTTTCGGCGATCGTCGACGGCAACGTCACCACGCTCATCGTCTGCGTGGTGCTCGGCTTCACCGGCACGCAGGAGATCAAAGGCTTCGCGCTCACGCTGGGCATCGGTGTGGTTACGACCCTCTTTGCTCAACTCGTGTTCACCCGCTTCGTCTTCAATGTCTTGACCGAAAAACTTGGTTTCCGCAAGATGTCGATGCTCCCCATGATGATCCCCGGCTTTGAGGAAGCCATCACCCCTCGCATCGACTGGCTCAAGTTGCGGGGCGCCTCCGTCGCGCTCTCGGTCATCCTCACCATCGCGAGCGTTGGCATCGTGATGTACATGGGGAGCGACCTCCTCAGCAGCGAGTTCCGCGGCGGCACCACCGTCACGCTTGTCTTTAAGGACCAGTCGCCCGGCACGCCGGCCCGGCTCTCTCGAGCGGAGGTCGAGGACCGGGTCGAGGCGATCGCCGCGACCGCCCCGCAGGGCAGCATCCTCCGCCAACTCACGTTCGCGGAGGTCATCGCGGTGAACCCCAACGCCGGGGATTTCACCTCCAATCGTTTCACGGTCAAGACGCTCGTCACCGATCCGGGGCTGGTTCAGAAAACTCTTGGCGAGGCCTTTGCCGACAAACTCGCCGTCAGCCCGGCGGTCTCGTTCAAGGGTTCGGACGCTTCCTCCGCTCAACTCGCCCCCGTATTCCCCATCACCTCCGCAACCATTGGCGAATCCATCGACCGTCCCGGACTCTCCGAACCGGTGGGCGACTTCTTCGGCGGCGCGGCGATTGTGCTGGAGAACCTCACGCCCCCTGTGGCGAGGGCCGACCTCGTCCAGCGGCTCGAGCAGATGCGCAACAAGCCCGAATACATCGACGCCGCCATCCATCGATGGGAAGTCCGCGTCATCGAGGGCAGTGATGAGGTCGCCCGCTCGGCGGTCATCCTGGTGCGCGACCCCGAGTCAACATACCTCGACGACACCAAGCGCTGGGAGGAGGGGCTGCGGGCCAGCGAGTGGGCGATCACCACCGCCGCGATCACGCAGTCGCAGACCATGTCGGATGTGCAGTCCTTCAGCCCCTCGGTCGCGGCGACCTTCCGCGCACAGGCCGTGGTGGCGCTGCTGCTCAGCACGCTGCTCGTGGTCATCTATGTGTGGGTGCGGTTCAGTTCGCTCCGCTATTCTCTGGCCGCGATTGTCACGACCCTGCACGACTGCGTTATCGCCGTTGGCTTTGTGGCGCTGGCCAACGTGCTGCACGCGAAGTTCCCCGGCATCGCCAACACGCTGGGCATCCTGCCATTCAAGATCGACCTCAACGTGATGGCCGCCATCCTGACCATCCTGGGCTTCTCGCTCAACGGCGTCATCGTCGTGATGGACCGTGTGCGTGAGAACCGCGGCAAGTTGCCCTACGCCTCTCGCAACGCGGTGAACAGCGGCATCAACCAGACATTCAGCCGCACGATCATCACCGCCGGGACGACCGTCATCGCCGTCGTCGTTCTTTACGTCATGGGCGGAGAGGCGGTGCGGGTGTTCGCCTACACGCTGCTCGTCGGTGTTCTGAGCGCCACCTATTCGGCAATCGGCGTCGCGCCCACGCTGGTGTGGTCGCGCCAGGCCGACCCTCACGCCGCGGAGCAGGGTGTGCCTGCCATCGTCTGAGTTTTCCGCCTCGCTGCTCGTCGCCGCCGCGCCTTGGGCGGACCCGGGAGTGCCGGACATGGCCGATGCGACCTCCCGCCTGTTCTCCCTCCTGGGCATCATGCTCTGCATCTGGGTGGCCGTGTACTGGCTGTATGAGCCGACAACACGGCGCAGTGTTGTCCTGGACGATCGTCCGGTCGAGGCCGGCGCGGATAGGCCTCCGGCGCTACCCGATTTGCCCGAGCCCCGGTCGCTGCCGCCCTTCGATCCGCAGCCCGCGATACCGGAGGCGATGCCACGACCCTCACCAGCGCAGCCCGAGGTTCAATCCGATCCGATGCCGCCTGCCCCTGTCGCGGGGCCGGGCGAGGTCCTCATCCCGCCCCAGTTTGATGACTACATCGTGCAATCAGGGGACACCTTCCAGACGATCGCGCGCCGGTTCTACGGCGATGCCGGGCGATGGAAGGCCATTTCGCGCGCCAACCCACTACTGACCCCCGAGAAACTTAAGCCCGGAGTGACGGTGGTGCGGATCCCCCGCGATCCGGACAACATCCAGGGCAAGGTGGTGAAGATCGAGCGGCCCGCACAGCCTTCCGCCCCGGTCTTGCCTGCACCAAATCCTGAGAAGGAGATTGTTCCGCCGAAGAGCGACCCTGCCGGCGCGGGGGGGGTGGGAGCGATGGGGGGGTGGCGCACCTACACCGTGCGCGACAATGACACCCTGTGGGGCATCGCGAAGCAGATGTACGGCCGGCCCTCGCTGACCGACCTCATCGCGCAGGCGAACTCCGATGTCCTGCCGGACCCCGACAAACTCAGTCCCGGCATCGTGCTCAAGATTCCTCCTGCGCCCCCGGCGGATTGAAGATGCAGGCGGGCACTCCCGCTCGGCGTTTCTCCCAAGTGTCAAAGGGGCTTCTCTGGCCCGTTGACAGCGCACCCAGAGACCTCCTCTGAACTCAGACTTATCGCCCGACCCCGAATGGATGGCCATGCTCCTCCTACACTGCCGCCCCAACGCACATCAATCGGAGACTGCCAGTGTCGATCAGCAAGCGCATCCTGGTGACCGGCGGGGCGGGCTTTCTCGGCTCGCACCTGTGCGACCGTCTGGTCGAGCAGGGGCACGACGTGATCTGCGTCGACAACTTCTTCACCAGCCAGAAGATCAACATCGCGCACCTCCTGGGCAAGCGCAACTTCGAGTTCATCCGGCACGATGTCACGCACCCGCTGTGGCTGGAGGTGGATGAGATCTACAACGCCGCGTGCCCCGCCGCGCCCGGCCACTACCAGTTCAACCCCATCAAGACCATGAAGACCTCCGTCATAGGGGCGATCAACATCCTCGGGATGGCCAAGCGGTGCCGCGCCAAGGTGCTTCAGTTCTCAACCAGCGAGGTCTACGGCGACCCGGAGGTCCACCCCCAGCCCGAGTCCTATCGCGGCAGCGTCAACCCCATCGGCCCGCGCGCCTGCTACGACGAGGGCAAGCGTGCTGCCGAGACGCTCTTCTTTGACTACCACCGCTCCAACAAGGTGAACATCCGTGTCGTCCGCATCTTCAACACCTACGGCCCGCGGATGCACCCCTACGACGGGCGCGTCGTCAGCAACTTCATTCGTCAGGCCCTCGCCGGACAGGACATCACCATCTACGGCGACGGCCGGCAGTCGCGCTCGTTCTGCTTCGTGTCGGATCTTGTCGAGGTCATCCAGCGGATGATGAACGGCCCCGACGACTTCATCGGTCCGGTCAACATCGGCAACCCGGTTGAGTTCACGATGCTCGAACTCGCCCAGCAGGTGATCGCGCTGGCGGAATCAAAGTCGAAGATCGTCCACAAGCCCCTGCCCGCCGACGATCCGGTCCAGCGCCAGCCCGACATCACGCTCGCCAAGGCGAAACTCGGCTGGGAGCCCAAGGTCGCTCTCCGCGACGGCCTCAAGACCACCATCGACTGGTTCCGTTCGATCGACATGAGCCAGTACCGCGCTCCGACGCCGAACTATTGATTCAGCCTCTCCTCCCCCGCAGGGACGAGGTGGTCGCGCAGCGGTCGGAGGGAGCTCTCGCCTTTCTGCGCCGGTTCTTCTATCTCGCAATGCAACCTATTCAGTGCCCGAAGCGCCAGCGACGGGTTGCGCTGCGAGCACTCGTACTCAATGCAACTCCGTTATCCCAGCCTCACCCTCTCCACCTCTACATGCTCCGCCCCGCCCGGCCTCAGTTTGCTGTTCATCAGGCAAACCGCGTCCACCCGGAACGCTTCCAACTCTACCTCGCGATCAACGCGCACCGCCGCACCGACAAACCTGCACAGCGTCAGATGCGGCAAAAAGCCTTGCCGCTCCTGCGGCCTCCGCGCCAGTCGCTTCGCTAGCCGTCGCTGAATCTCCAGTATCTCCGGCGGCGCATCCGTTTTCATGGCCACCAGCCTCGGCTCCCCGCGCTCCGGCAGGCTCACCAGCGCCACCGGCCTCAACTCAAACGCCCCGATTCCCGCGGCAGCGCGCTCCACCGACTCCGTCACCTCATCCAACTGCCGCTCATCCGTGTCCCCGACAAACTGCAGCGTCATATGCACCCGCTCATCGAGCGCCTCCCGGTGCTCCGCCAAGCCCACGGCTCGAAGCGTCTGGAGCATCGCCCGCGCGACCCCGATAGGCGGATAGATCGCGACGAACAAACGCATGACCGGGCGTCGATCTCCCATGGCTCAGTCCGTGCCTTGCGCGCTTCCGACCGGCTGTTCGAGTGGGCGGTGCGGCCGCGCTGCGACCCCTCCCTCCCACGCGCGCACCACCTCGGCCACCTTGTCGATGACCATCCCCACCGTGATTCGTTCCATCATCTCCCGCCCGTTCCGCTCGTCCTTGTGGTCAAGTTTGTCTCCGGGACGCAAAACCCGCACCACCTGATGCCCACGCCCGTACGGCCCCACGCGCGACACATCCGTCGGCCCGAACAGCCCGACGAGCGGCCGGTTGAAGCCCACCGCCATGTGCAGCGAGGCGGAGTCGTTGCCCACTACCAGCGATGATGCCTCGATCACGGCCATCAGTCTGGCGATGCTCGTTTGCCCGACCAGATCGACCACCCGTGTGTCGCGTGCAGCCAGTTCCAGCAGCGGCCCGCACTGCGAGCGTTCGGATGCGGCCCCCACAACCACCACGGCTTCCACGCGAGCTGAACCTTCAGAGCCGTCCCCCATTATCCAGTGCGCCACCTCGGCGAATCGTGCCGCGGGCCACAGTTTGCCCGCCCACCTGCTCGTCGGCGCGATCACCGCAAACCTCTTGCCGCGCAAGCGAGGGTCTCCCGCGACCGCCTCCCGCTCCGAGTCCGCGACGGACAGCCGCATGTCGGGTTCAGCTCGACCGGACTCCCCCGTCGCCGCGCCCGCAAGCCGCAGCATCCGGTCCACGGTGTGCGACCCCCGGGGCACCGCGATCCGCTCGGTGAGTCCCAGCCAACCGAGTTCCTCCGCGTTCGCGTAGCCGATGCGCCGCCGCGCACCCGTCGCCCACGCGAAGAACCCCGAACGCGCCAGGCCCTGGCAGTCGATGACGAGGTCGTACCGCTCCCGCCGGAGCGCGGACAGCCAGGCCAGGACCGCCGCGCCGGTTGCCGGGCTGTACCACTTCCCGAACCGCGCGCGCGGGAAGAGCACCGCCCGTCCGAGGTCCGGGTGGTTCTCAATCGCTGGCGCAAACGTGTCCTGCACAAGCCAGTCAACCCGGGCGTCGGGCCAGCGCCGCTTCAGGCTCGCCAGCACCGGCACGCTCCGGCACACGTCTCCCAGCGCGCTGGGCCGGATGATCAGGATGCGCTGCGGCGCGTCCGTGCTAGGCATCAAATGTACTCCCGCTTCGGCCATGGCTTGAATCGTAGGGGAGAACGATCATCGACCATCGCTGGTACACTCCGCGACAGGGAGCACCCGCCATGCCGCTTCGAGCGTTCGCCGTCTCAGTCATTCTTGCGGGGTGGTTCGTCGCGCTCTCGGACCTCTCCTCAACCGCAGTTGCTTCTGACGCCCTTGCTGCCAACCCGCCCGTGTGCCTGTGGATTGATCCCCGTCCTCTTGCGCCCGCCGCCGACCCCGCCGCCGAGCAACAGGTCTTCGAGCAAACATTCCTCCACACCGTCGATTTGTTCCTGCCCGTCGGCGATACGAGCAGAGGGGCGATCTCACTTGCCGCCGCGGCCTTCGCCGCCCGCAAGCCCGTGTTTCTTCGGGTCAACGGGTTCGCATCCGGCTCACCGACGATCGAGTATGTCGCGGAGAGCAGCGATGCCGACCTTGCCTCCTCGGTCGCTCACCGGCAGTGGGCCGATTCGCAGCGCGGTGGCGGGGACGGCAAGAAGGTCCTTGAGTTGTTCGTTGATGTCGATGCGCTTCGTCGCGCGTTTGAGCCGGACTTTGCGGAGGGCGCTGCCGGTCGGGTGCTCCACGCGCTGCACCTCCCCAACGCCCGCTCCCTCGTCCTCCACGGTCGCTGGATCGCGCCCGAAGCGGTCCCCCTCGTCGATCCCTCGCTCCCGCTCCCTCCCGCGTCCCGGCGTATCGGAGATTACAAGGCAATGGGGGGTCCGCCGATCATCCGGATCGACCTGAGTTGGAACGCCCGCGCTGACGCGCCCACGGTGATCCGCGGCGTGAACATCGCCGCGGGCCACTGGCCGCGGGCGCAACTGCCCATGGATCCGCCCGCAGCGCCTTTTCTGTGCCTCTTCCGCGCAAACTGGCGGGCCTGGCTCGATGGCGCACTCGCCATCCGCGCGGCGTGGCATGAACCCGCCGAGTGTCCCGCATTCGAGCAGGCGTGTACGACATGGCTCCGCACCAATCGTGCAGCCATTGACCGGGTTTTCGGTTCAGTTCCTACGTGGCTCGTCGTCCATCCAGACGAGGGCTACCCGGAGCGGTTCGTCGCCCAGACCCCGCTCCGCGCTGAGAAGGGCAAGCCGGACCCAATCGTGCGCGAGGTTGACAATCTCATCCGCAACCAGTTTAAGGGCGCTGTCGTTGACATTCGGGACGGTGGTTCGCAATTTCGCGCGCCGGCGGCCTGGCCCATCTGCATTCTGGATTGGAACCCCTCGCCCCGCCCGCCGCGCTCCACGGTCCAGTTCCGCATCGACCTCCGAGGCGGCCGTCACGACGGGACCAACAAGTAGGTCGGGGTTCATCGTTCTACCGGCAGCGCTTCATGCCGAGAAGCCAAGTTCCCGGTATTCGGCTGGCTTCATCTCACCGATCGCGGCAAGCACCACCGAAACATCCCGTTCGATCGTTGGCCAGGCGGTCGTCATCAGCACGAGAATGGCGAGTCGGCGAGCGCGGAGATTCTGCTCGTGGCGCAGGTTGTGATCCGTCGTGATCAGGAGGTCGAACTGCTGTTCCGCCGCCCGCAACAGATCACCGTTTCGTAGTTCTGACCATCCCATCTCGTTCGCCGTAAAGACATCGTGTCCGACGATTCGTCGCCGCAGCGGCGCGGGAGTTCCTTGATCGAACAGGATCCTCATGCCGCGAGGCTCCGGCCGGCGTGAGCCAGCACGGCCTCGACTTGCGCACGCGTAACGCCCGGAAACCACTCCAGGAACTCGTCGATGCACGCGCCGGCCTCGAGGTTCTCAAAGAGCGCCCTCACGGGAACCCGGGTGCCCTTGAACAGCCACGCCCCGCTGACCTTGTCGGCAATCCGCTCAACAGCATCGCATTGCGTCCAGTCCAACATGCACTGATTCTACCACATGAAACGGAAAAGGGGCCGGATCGCTCCGGCCCCTCGGGCATCAACTCTTCAAGTCTGCTCGTTGCTTTCTGCTCTTTTCCGACCCCCTCAATACCGATAAATCTCCGCCTTGTACGGTCCATCCGGCGACACGCCGAGGTACTCCGCCTGCTCGGTCGACAGCCGTGTGAGTTTCACGCCCAGTTTCGCCAGGTGCAGCCGCGCGACCTCCTCATCGAGTTTCTTGGGCAGCGTGTACACCTTGCCGCTGTCATACTTGAACCCGCTCAGCGTCGGCTTGTTCTGCGAGTTCAGCCACAGGTCCAGTTGCGCGATGGTCTGGTTGGTGAAACTCGAACTCATCACGAAACTCGGGTGGCCCGTCGCGCAGCCGAGGTTCATCAACCTGCCCTCGGCCAGCACAAGGATGCTCCGGCTCGTCTTGGGGAACACGAACTCGTCATACTGCGCCTTGATGTTCACCCGCTTGACCTGCCCGGTCTTCACCGCGTCGTACAGGCCCGCCATGTCAATCTCGTTATCGAAGTGGCCGATGTTCGCGACGATCGCCTTGTCCTTCATCCGCTGCATGTGCGCGAGCGTGATGACGTTCTTGTTGCCCGTCGCGGTGATGAAGATGTCCGCCGCCTCGACCTGGTCCTCCAGCGTCGCGACCTGGTACCCCTCCATCGCTGCCTGCAACGCGTTGATGGGATCGATCTCGGTCACGATCACGCGGCAGCCCTGCCCGCGCAGGGCCTGGGCGCACCCCTTGCCCACATCGCCGTAGCCAAGCACCACCGCGACCTTGCCGCTGAGCATCACGTCTGTCGCGCGGTTCAGGCCGTCCACAAGCGAGTGCCGGCAACCGTACAGGTTGTCAAACTTGCTCTTGGTCGCGCTGTCGTTGACGTTGATCGCGGGGAATGCGAGTGTCCCCTTCTTCATCATGTCGTAGAGGCGATGCACGCCCGTGGTCGTTTCCTCGGAAACGCCCTTGATCTCGCTGCACACCTTGGTCCAGTAGCCGGGACGCGCGGTCAGAGAATCGCGCAGCACGCTCAGAATCACACCCCATTCCTCGGAATCCGACTTCGCGTTGAACTCGGGCACCTTGCCCGCCTTCTCGAACTCCGCGCCTTTGTGGACGAGCAGCGTCGCATCGCCGCCATCATCCAGCAGCAGGTTCGGCCCCACAGCCTTCCCGACAGCGTCCGTGAACTTGAAGACCTGGTCCGTACACCACCAATACTCCTCCAGCGTCTCGCCCTTCCACGCGAATACGGGCGTGCCATTTGGCGCTGCGGGCGTGCCGTCGCGCCCCACAACCACGGCCGCGGCCGCGGCGTTCTGCGTGCTGAAGATGTTGCAACTCGCCCAGCGCACATCCGCGCCGAGTTCAACCAGCGTCTCGATCAGCACGGCTGTCTGCACGGTCATATGCAGCGACCCGGCGATCCGCGCCCCCGCCAGCGGCCGCTGGCCCTTGTACCGCTCGCGCAGCGCCATTAGCCCCGGCATCTCGTGCTCGGCGAGGCGAATTTCCTTGCGCCCGAGTTCGTGCTCGGACATCTCGGCGACCTTGAAGTCGACCTTTCCGATCTTGTCAACGGTCAGGCCGGTGGTCTTGGACGGGGTCACTGCGGGTTTGGTCATTGTCGGCACTCGAATCTCCTTGGTTGCTCTCTGCTTACTGCTTTCTGCTCTCTACTCACTTCTGAATGCGCTGCACGCGAACAACCCCGGCCCCTTCGCCACGGCCTCCGGTGTCAGCGGCACGAAGCGCGTCCCGTCAAACCCTGCCGCGCGGAGCGCTCCGCCGAGGGCCGCCTCCGAGAATCCCAGCCAGTGGTGTCCCATCGTGTGCCGATAGGTCTGCCGGTCGTGCTCCACCATATCGACGATCAGGGCCACACCCCCCCGTCGCAGTACGCGCCGCATCTCCGCGAGCGCTGCGCCGAGGTCCGGCACATGGTGCAGCACCAGGAACGCTACCGCCGCGTCCGCGCTGGCATCCTTCAGGGGCAACTTCTCCACCTCGCCGCGCACGAACTCGACGTTCCGCCTTCCTTCAAGCCGCTTCTGCGCGGCCTTCAACATCGCCGCGGACGCATCCACCGCGATCACCCGCTTCACCAGCGGGCTGATCAGTTCCGACACGTTCCCCGTGCCGCAGCCGACATCCACCACCGTCCACTCCCGCGGCATGAATGTCAGCAGACTCTCTGCGGTGCACCGGGAGCCGAACAGTTCGCTTCGCACATCGTCCCACTGGCCCGCGACGCGCCCGAAGAACGCCTGCGAGTCCTGCCGCCGCTCGGCTACGACCGCGACCAGCCGACGGGCATCCTCGGCCAGTTCGGCCGTCGTCCCTGAGCCGGTCGGCCCGCCGAGTTGCTCACGCACCACCAGCCACAACTCGCGCGACGGTCGCGGCAGGTCGTCGAGCACCAACCGGTAGAACGTCGCCGTGCCCTCGGTGCGCTTGGCGAGCCATCCGCCATCGCCAAGCACCTTGAGGTGGCGAGAGACCGTGCTCTGGGGCAGTTGCACAATTCGTGAGACCTCGCCAACCGACAGTTCCTCCCGCTCCAGCACCCGAAGGATCCGCAAGCGCGCCATCTCGCCCAGCGCGACCAAGCGATCGGTGAGCAGGGAGTTGTGTGCGGAACGCTTCATTGGGGGGGTGGGGCGTTGCAAGGGCATCCTGCCCGTGTGTGGTGCTGACTGGACTATCCATCCGTCCATCCGGATAAACGGATGATAGATTGGGCGGTTCCGGGGTCAAGGCGACCACAGAGTGACCGGGGCTTCGTCCGGCGGAGCCCCCGCGGTCACGCGGGGGGTCGCTGTGAGAGTCACCGGAAGGAACCACGGAGATCACGGAAAACATGGAGGAGGAGTTAGTCAGACTTGCGGCTTCTCGTCTCATCGAGGCGGGCGGGAGCGAGTGCATACATGCCGCACAAATTCTTCGCCCGTGGATGCGCACGATGGTTGTCAGGGACTTCAGTCCCTGTTCATGGCTCCCAACCTTCTTCCGCCCGGAGGGCGGACGGCGATTGCGACGGCACCCTTCTCACACCCTCCCACACTCCGGACACACCTGCTGCGTCCCGATCCCACGCGCGGATAGCCGCAATGACGCGCTCCTGGGACCCCGGCCTGTGCAATTTCTCTCCGTGTGTTCTGTGATCTCCGTGGTTCATTCCGGATCAAACCCGCTGCTGCACAGCGGACGCCCTTGCTTACGCGCGGGTTGCTTGTCACGCCGTGAACGCCCAGGCTCGCGCCAAGGCCTCTACTCTGCTTCATGCCCACGCGCACAAAAACATCATCCGCCGACATCCAGCGAGTCCTCAAGCACGTCCGCATCCGTCCCGGCTCGAAGTTCCGAATCGCCAGGCACGACACCGCGTGGGTGCCGGGCGATGCGCTCCGCCCGCTCGAGGCCAAGGTCATCAAGGATCGCGCCCAGGAAATCCTGAGGCGCAACGTCGCGGAACTCGCCGATGCCCAGGAACTTCTGTGGGCGAGCGACTCGCATTCCGTGCTGGTCGTGTTTCAGGCGATGGACGCCGCGGGCAAGGACGGGACGATCAAGCACGTCGCCTCGGGCCTCAACCCGACCGGGTGCGAGGTGCGGAGTTTCAAGGCGCCCTCCATCGAGGAACTCGACCACACCTTCCTCTGGCGCGCCATGAAGGCCGTGCCCGAGCGCGGCAAGATCACCATCTTCAACCGCTCGCACTACGAGGATGTGCTGATCGTGAAGGTGCGCCCGGAACTTCTCGCGAAGACCAAACTCCCGCTGGGGATGCGCGGCGTGGGTGAGGGGGGGGGCGGGGCGGACGGCGAAAAGTTCTGGAAGCAGCGCTACGACGACATCAACGCCTTCGAGCGGCACCTTGTCCGCAACGGCACGCTGATTCTCAAGTTCTTCCTGAACGTCTCGAAGGAAGAGCAGGGCAAGCGGTTCCATGACCGGCTGAGCGACCCTGAGAAGCAGTGGAAGTTCGCGCTCGCCGACCTCGACAGCCGCTACCGCTGGGACGACTACATGACGGCGTACGAGGACGCGATCAACGCCACCAGCACGCCCTGGGCACCCTGGCACATTATCCCTGCGGACCACAAGTGGGTGATGCGGGCGATGGTGTCTGGCATTCTCGCCGGGGCGATCCGGGGTTTGGACCTCGCGTACCCCAATCTCACCGCCGCGCAGAAGCGGGAACTGGTGCAGGCGCGGAAGCGGCTGGAAGGTGACTCTCGCGCAGAGCCGCGGAGCCGCAGAGATTAAGCGAAGTGATCGAATCGGAGAATGGCCTCGCGATGAGCCTCAGAGAGACGGGGGGAAAGCGCCTTCGCTCATTCTCCGCGACTCCGGGTCCCTGCGAGAGAAAAACCATTCAGGGCTTCTCGGTCGGAACCTCGGTCACTGTCGTACCCGGCATCGGCGCAAACGACCGCTCGGTGGGAGTCATGCCGAACGACGGCCCGACGATCTCGCCGAGCGAACTCGCCAGCGTCACGATCTCGCCGTTCTGGTGATCGATGAAGTACGCCATGCGCAGGCGCTGGATTGCACGCTCCCGGTCGCCCGCGGCGATGTATACCTTCGCAAGCCCCAACTGGGGCTCGATCGACATGCCACCGTCGACGCGCGCTGCGGTGAGCAGCGCACGCTGGGCCTCGTCCATGTCGCCCTGCTTCCGGGAGAACTCGGCGAGCATGAGCCAGTCCTGCATTCGGCCGCGATCGATGGTGCGGGCGCGGAGGAGGCGGTTGAGTTCCTCGTACTGCTTGTCGGCGAACAGGCCCTCGCAGACGTGCTCGAACACCTCATCGTTCTCGGGTGTCAGGCGGTTGGCCAGGAGCAACTGCTCGCGCGCGGCGGCGGTGCGATCCTGGGCCAGGAGCGTGCGCCCGAGCATGTAGTGGACCTCGGGACGGGCCGGACTGCGAGAGAGATACTCCTCGTAATCCTGCTGCGCCTGCGCGAACTCGCCGCGCGCGAAGTGGGAGTCGCCGGACTGTCGCACGGCCAGCAGCGACCGCTGGCACCCGCCCAGCGTCAATGCGGCGAGCAGGGCGAGTACGAGCGAGACAAAAACGAGGGTGCGGGTCAGCATGGAACAACTCCGGGTTGGGGAGGAGGCGGTGGCAAGTGTACCGGCTTTGTCTGGTTTGTCACAGCCCAACGTATAATCGGCCATGGCCCGCTGGGTGCTGCTTCGACACACATTGGCCGACGGGACCTCCCATCTTGACTGGATGCTGGAGCGGCCAGAGCAGGACCGGGGCCGCTCTTTAGAGCCGTGCCACCAAGGCACGGACTCGCTTCTGAGTTTTCGCCTCGCCATGGATGTGGATTTCCGCACGGTGGCGAAGTTCGAGGCCGAGCGGCTCGATGACCACCGAATAGAATACTTGGACTATCAAGGCCCCGTTTCCAGGGATAGAGGTACTGTGACCCAAATGCTTTGCGGGCGGTGCGAGGTCGCGCCCGCCCCGTCAGGCGGCCTTGCTATTACCCTGATTTGGGGGGAACCTGTTGCGAGGGCGGAACTCATCGGTCGCCAAGTATCGGCTGCTCACCCGACTACGCCAATCCCTTCCGCCGAGCACTGGTTCTTTGAGGTGGCACGACGGACCTGACTTTGGCATACTGCACACAGATGGCCGTTCGGCCATGTTTGATCGCGCTCGCGATTTGGGGGGGGGGACAACCTTGGAGGAGGCCGGAATGAACACTGGCGAGATCGTCCTTCATCCCCTTGGCGATGGAGCGGTCGGCGGCGGCGGCGTGCCGACGGTGAAGCCGCCCAACACCTTCGCCGCGACAGGCGAGAACGGTGAGGCGAAGTCCAAGATCCAGCACATCAACCAGGCGTTGATGGGCAACGTCAACACGCGCCACACGGACAACTGGAAGCGGAAGACGAATCTCACCGGCAACGGCGCGACGCACGTCCGCTCGTTCCATTGCCGTCTCGCGCCCGAGTCGCTCGCGGCGATGGACGACCAGATCAACCAGTGGCTCGATGCGCACCCGGACTACGAGGTCAAACTCGTCACCACCAACGTGGGCGAGTGGCAGGGGAAGTTGCGTGAACCCGCCCTGATTATCTCCATCTGGGTCTGAACCCGGGTTCGCTCCCGTTCGCGGGCCGGGGGAGCGTGTGCCGATAGACGGTGCATGTGCGGGATCCTCGGCATCATCTCAACGCGCGGGCCCGTCGGGCTGAACGATGCGGAGGTTGCGCGGATGCGCGACACGATGTCGCACCGCGGCCCGGACGGCGCGGGCTTGTGGCGGTCCACCGATGGCGCGGTCGTGCTTGCGCACCGGCGGCTGGCGGTCGTCGATCTCTCGCCCAAAGCGGCGCAGCCGATGACGACCGCGGATGGTCGGTATGTAATCTCCTACAACGGCGAGTTGTACAACGATGGTGAACTGCGTGCGGAGTTGCTCGCACGCGCCAATCGTTTCCTCACACGCAGCGACACCGAAACCGTCCTCGCGGTCATCGCCGAGTCGTGGGCGGATGGTCCCGCACGCCTCCGCGGCATGTACGCCCTCGCCGTCTATGACACACTCACGCACCGCCTGCTTCTGGCGCGCGACCCACTGGGGATCAAGCCGCTGTACTGGTGGACGGATTCCGGCGACTCGCCGTCCTTCGTGTTCGCGAGCGAGCCGCGAGCGATCCTTGGCCACCCCGATGTTGCCGCGCGCCCAGACTGGGTGACCATCAGTTCGTACCTCACCACCATCCGCACAACGCTCGGGGATCGCACTTTGTTCGCGGGCATCCGCACGGTGCGCCCGGGAGAGGTGCTGGAACTTGACCTTCGCGCACGCGCACCGGTAACGCCGAGGGTGGTGCGGCGGTGGGCATCCGTCCCGGTCGGTTCGCGGATATCGGCGGCCCGGGTTGGCGATACTGTGGGGCAATCAGTGGCCGCGCACCTGCGGGCCGATGTGCCCGTGTGCGCCCTGCTCAGCGGCGGACTGGACTCGACAATCATCACCCGCTCCGCCTCGCTCTACGGACTTGGTTCTTCCGGCTCCGTGCGGACCTACTCCGCGGGCCATGACGATGGATCGACGGACTCGGACCTGCCGTGCGCCCGGCGTGCGGCCATTGAACTCGGCACGCTGCACTCCGAGGCGTTCATCACGCGCGAACTATTCCTCGGGCGATGGGCAGAAATGGTGACAAGGCTTGGGATGCCGTTGAGCACGCCTAACGAGATCGCGATCAACCAGGTTGCTCGCCGCCTGCGCGCCGATCGCCAGGTGGTCGCGCTCTCGGGAGAGGGCGCGGACGAGTTATTCGGCGGCTACGACCTGATCCTCAACGCCGCGGCAGCGTTCGAAGCCGTCGCGCGGAACGCCGACTCCGAAGAACTCGCTCTGCGCCGAGCCAACCTGCACATCGAGGCCAACGCCTGGGTGCCCCCCACAAGCAAGCGAGAGGTGCTCGCGCCGGCCATCTGGAGGGCGTGCCAGCAGGATGCCGCGATGCGGGCGGAACTCGCATCTGAGTTTGCCCAACTCGCCGCCGACGCTGGCCCGCAGGCAACGGGGCTCGATGTACACCTTCGCTACCTCCGGCGCGTCAATCTTGCCGGGCTCCTACAAAGACTCGACACTTCAACGATGCTCGAAGGTGTCGAGGGGCGAACACCCTTTGCCGATCAGCGTGTTGCCGAGTGTGCCGAGTCCATGCCCGCATCGGCCAAGTTCACGCCCGCACGCGACGGACGTCCGGCCGCGACAAAGGTTCCCTTACGGGCCGCGTTTGCCCACGATATGCCCGCCTGGGTTCTGACGCGCCCAAAGGCGAGTTTTCCTCTTCCGTTTGCCGGATGGCTGGACGGTATGGGCGAGTTTCTGCGCAAGAGCGAGTTCGCCGCGACGGCATTCTCGTGTGGCTCGATCGAGGCCGTTGCGCAGCAGCCGGCAGCGCTGTGGCGCCTGGCGTGGCCGATGATCAACCTCGCGATGTGGGGAGATCGGCACTGGGGCAAAGGCGCAGGCCTGGCAGATGCAGGGCATGGGGTCGAGGAGGCGGCGCTGTCGCGGGGATTGAGCAGCGTGTTGGCCCGCGGCAAGCCCTGACAGGTGCAGCAAAGTGCGGTATCGTTCGCTTCGGCGGGCCTTGCTCTCCAAGGCCGACCGAGGGAAGTAGTTGCCCACGATGAGCGAGTATCCGTCACAGCCCGACCAGCCGGACATCGGGCTCGCCGTCGAGCACGCCCGGTCCATCAACTTCGCGATGCAGCAGAACGGAGTACGCTTCGTCCGGCGGATCGCCGTGACGAACCGACGCGATACCGACCTGGAAGAAGTCACCATTCGTGCCGACATCACGGGCGGCGCAGCGCGCCAGTGGGAGGCGAGGATCGCGCGGATAGCGTCGGGCGCAACGCACAACCTCACCGACGTTGTAATTTCCCTTGCACCCGAGTTGCTTGCACGCCAGACGGAGCGCGAAGCGGCGGAACTGACGGTGGAAGCCGCCGCGCCAGGCTGCACTTCGGCGCGACACGTCAGCCGCGTGGATATTCTGGCCGCCACAGAATGGGCGGGCGGCAATGAGTTTCCGGAAATGCTCGCGGCGTTCGTCACGCCGAACCACCCCGCGATCGACAGGGTGCTGGTCGAGGCGAGCGGTTTCTTACGCGAGTGGACGGGGGATGGCGGCATCGCTGGGTATCAGTCCAAGAGCCCGGACAGGGCGAGGGCCATCGTCGCGGCGATCTATTCCGCGGCGGCTGCGAGGGGGATCGCGTATGTGAACCCGCCCGCGAGTTTCGAGTCTTCTGGCCAGAAGGTCCGCCTGGCCGATCAGGTTCTCGATGGCCAACTTGGGACATGTCTGGACCTGGCTCTCGTGCTCGCCGGGGCATTCGAGCAGGCAGGGCTGCACCCGCTCCTTGTGATCCAGCAGGGTCATGCGTATGTTGGCGCGTGGCTGACCGAGGACACGTACCCCGACCCCGTTATCGATTCCCTCTCTCGGCTTGTGAATCGGGTTGACCTCGAAGAGATCGTCGTTATCGAGGCGACCGGGATGACGGCCTCGCCCGTCACCGGCTTCGACGCGGCGGTCCAGCGCGCCCGCACTCAACTCTCAGACAAGGAGAAGTTTCGCTGGGCGCTCGATGTCCGCGCGGCTCGGCGAGCGATGATCCGACCGCTCCCGTTGCGTGTGGGCGGTGTCGGCGGCGTGGTGCAGGTGACTCCGGAGACCGCCCCTGAATCACACGCCCCGGCCTCGGTGCGCGTAAGGGGGGGCGGGGCGGACGGCGTGGGCGAAGAGGCCGCAGGAGCGCAGGCACATCAAGCCAAACCCGTCGAGACGCCCAAGACCCGTATCGACCGATGGAAGCGCAAACTTCTCGACCTGTCACTCCGTAACCGGCTCATCAACTTCCGCGAGACCGCGCAGAGCGTGAGCATCGAATGCCCCGACATCGCGTCGCTGGAGAACGCCCTGGCGGGTGGTGCGACCTTCGAGATCCTGCCACGCGCGGAGGTGCTGATTCGTGGAGCGGATCCCATAGCCGCTGAGGCGGTCTCGCCCGCCGCGCTGGAAGCAAGGCAGCGGCTGCTCACCGAGGAACTTGCCAACCGGCGACTGCGGACAAGCCTGGCCCCGGCCGACCTGGCGACGCGACTGACGGGCATCTATCGCGCTGCGCGCCTTAGCCTTGATGAGAGCGGCGCCAACACCCTCGCCCTCGCGCTGGGTTCACTCGTGTGGTACGAGTCGGCCGAATCACAGGTGCCGCGCTCCGCTCCCATCTTGCTGCTTCCGCTGACACTGGATCGCAAGTCCGCGCGCGAGGGCTTCCGCGTCCTGCTCGCCGATGATGAGGTGCGGGTCAACGTCACGCTCGTCGAGAAACTCGCGCAGGAGTTTGGTATCGACGTTGCGACGCTGCGCGAAGTGCCGGAGGACGAAGCGGGGGGGGGTGGGGG
>Ga0163152_10003767_pt1 | contig 19401 bp, 15 predicted proteins | sample OliLakLV19MP8IB2_FD_148635 | JGI IMG/M metagenome (GOLD analysis project Ga0163152, IMG submission 148635) | Freshwater microbial mat bacterial communities from Lake Vanda, McMurdo Dry Valleys, Antarctica - Oligotrophic Lake LV.19.MP8.IB-2 | ecosystem: Environmental > Aquatic > Freshwater >...
CTTCTGGCTGCCGGGCGTTTTCACTGTCCGTGTTCCCTTTTCCCAGGAGATTCTCTGTCATGAGCTACCTCGAACTGATCGATGCTGTGTCCCGAAAGACCGGCGAAGATTCCCACGAAGTCTGCCGCCATCCTCGACCGGTTCCTCCACCACGCCGAGATCATCACCTTCCAAGGCCGAAGCTTCCGCCTCAAAAACGCCCACGCCGAGCACGACCACCACCAGCCAGCCAAACCAAAACCAGCCAGCGCGCCGACCGGGAATCAACGGGATTCACACGCCCGTACGACTGATCAAACCGTCACGAACTGATCACAGCACCTTGCATCGAGGACCGAATAAGAGGATTCTTCCACCCAGTACCCCCCACGTGGTGGCCGGTTTTGGGCGCCGATGAGTGGCTGGTTGGCGCGCCGAATGACAAGCTCGATGAGGGTTGCAGACGGCGGGTGGTCCGCAACGGCTACCTTCCGGCCCGCACCATCATGACCGGAGCCGGTCCGCTCGATGTCGAACAGCCTCGGGTAGGTGACAAGACCAAGGATATGGACGACCGGATCGCCTTCTCCTCGGCGATCTTGCCGCCCTATCTCCGGAAAAGTCGCTCGGTGGAGGAGTTGATCCCATGGCTCTACCTCAAAAGAGGCTCGACGGGAGACTCCCCGGAGGCTCTCCAGTCGCTGATCGGCTCGGACGCCAAGGGATTCAGCCCGAACGTCGTCGTCCGGCTCAAGGAGACGTGGGGCAAGGAGTACGACGACTGGAATCGTCGCGACCTCTCCAGGGAGGAGCGCGTCTACGCCTGGGCAGACGGCATCCGTGAGAGCAAGCAGAGCTGGGTCGAGTTGCTCCTTGACCTCAAGCAGCGAGGGCTGACGAAGCCGCCGAGGCTTGCTGTTGGCGACGGAGCACTGGGGCCACCTGCGCACCACGAACCCAATCGAGAGCACCTTCGCGACGATCCGACTCACGTCTCGCCGCACGAAGGGAAGCGGCTCGAGGAAGGCCAGCCTGATGATGATGTTCAAGCTCGCTCAGTCAGCCAGCAAGCGCTGGCGACGACTCAACGCCCATCACCAGATCGTTCTTGTTCTCGAAGGAAGAATCTTCACCAACGGAGTACTGCAGAACGCCGCCTGATTCAGAACCCTGGAACACAACTCTTGACAATAACCACCACCCAGGGCCCGATCCATCGACTGGGCGAGCCAGACGGCGTCCCTATCATCCTGCCATGCAGTCAGGCTGGAACGTCGTTGTCGTCGGGGCCTACGGCGCTATCGGACGCGCCGTGTGCGGGCTTTTGCACGCCGCCGGTGCTCGCTTAGCGGTGGTCGGTCGCGACCAAGACAAAATAGCCTCCTTGGCAGAGGCGACCGGGGCTTTGCCAATCGTCGGTGATGCCTCCTCTTTTGCCGACATGGATGCCGCATTCGAGCGTGCCACGGCCGAGCTCGGTCCGCTCTCCGGCGCCGTCAATTGCGCCGGCTCGCTGCTTCTGAAGCCGGCCCATCTCACCACGGAAGCCGAGTATGCCGCCACGGTGTCGGCCAACCTGACGACGGCATTCGCCATGTGTCACGCGGCAGGAAAGACCATGACGGACGGGGGCTCTGTGGTGCTCGTCAGCACGGCTGCCGCTCGCACCGGGATCGCCAACCATGAAGCGATCGCGGCTGCCAAAGGAGGCGTGCAAGGGCTGATGCTTTCGGCGGCAGCGACGTATGCCGCGCGCGGCTTGCGGTTCAACTGCGTCGCGCCCGGGCTCACCCGCACGCCGCTCGCTGCGAAGATCATCGCCAGCGAGGCCAGCGAAAAGGCGTCGCTCGCCATGCACGCTTTGGGACGGCTGGGAGAACCGGGTGACGTCGCCCGTGCCATCTACTGGCTCCTCGATCCCGCCAATGACTGGGTGACCGGGCAGATATTGGGCGTCGATGGCGGCCTGGCAAACGTGCGCGTGCGGCCCAAAGGGTAGCAAGGGCTGAACATGGCATCGTCGAAGGGATTGTCTGACTCGGCTCCAGCATGGATGGCCGTCGTGCTCCGCATCGCGGCGGTGTACAACGTGCTCTGGGGGGCCGCCGCCGTTTTGTTTCCGCTCGCCGCGTTCCGGTGGGCAGGAATGGAACCACCGAACTATCCCGAGTTGTGGCAGTGCATCGGCATGATCGTGGGTGTGTACGGTGTCGGATATTGGATCGCGGCAGGCGACGTGCAGCGGCATTGGCCGATCGTCCTGGTAGGCCTGCTCGGAAAGCTGTGCGGGCCGATTGGATTCCTGTGGTCGGCTTGGAACGGCACGATTCCCTGGATCGCCGGGTGGACAATCATGACCAATGACATCATTTGGTGGGTGCCGTTTGTCGTCATCTTGCGATGGGTCTCTTCGGCGCCTGATTCGGCTCACTCTCCTGCCCAGTCCGGTTGACCATGATGCCATGGATTCTCCTCGTTCATGCCGCCGCCACCTGGTTCATGACGGGTCTGATTTGGTTCGTGCAGGTCGTGCACTACCCCCTCTTCGATCGGGTCGGTACCGAAGCCTCGCCCCGCTACGCCGTTGATCATCAGCGGCGCACCATGTTGGTGGTGATGCCCGTCATGCTGATCGAGGCCCTCACGGCGACGGCGCTCGTGTGGCTTCTGCCGACGTCTTTTCAGACCGCAGCGTGGTCTGGGATGGCCATGCTGGTCGCCATATGGCTTTCAACCGCCTTCGTGCAGGTGCCGAGGCATGCGAAACTGAGGCTCGGATTTGACGCGAGGGCTTCCAGCGCCCTGGTCACCAGCAACTGGATACGGACGGTTCTCTGGACCGCTCGCGGCGTCCTCGCCCTGTGGCTCCTGTCCGCTCGCTAACCTTCGCACTCGAGCGGCGGAGTCGGTCGGCGGTCACGCCACACACCGCTGTCCGAAAAGTGCAGACGGTGTCTGCCGAATCTGCCAGCCGTGATGAAACCCACGGATTTGTCGAAAGCTGCGCTCGGAAAACCCCCTTCCAAACCGGCCCGTCGTACGAGGCAGCCAGCGCCGCGGGATCAAAGTTCTTGTGCTGCTTGGTCATCATTCGGCTTCCAGAGCGGTCCCGATGACAAACCCGCCCCATGCCTGAAGGCCATCACGGCAAGTGCGATCGCGACGATTCTGAAGGAGACACTCATGGCCGACTGACCGGCCTCGGACCGGCAGGTGCCTAGTGCTTCGCGTGCAATGCTTCCGCAAAAGCCTTGCCGGCGGGGCCGAAGAACTTGGCGGCGCCGTAGTAATGAAAACCCTGGTTGGAGGCGCCCTTGGCGATTTCCTCCTCTTCGGGAGTGCGTTCCTTCTTGTCGCGGGCGGCGGCGAGCTCATGATCCCAGAAGTGCTCGGTGAGCACGGCAGCCACGGTGCCTTTGAACTCTGGTCTCGATGCCGGGGCGGCCATCGCATCGCGGAAGTTCTGGTAGATGGGCTTGTACCGTGGCGTCGTAAACGTCTCCACCGGACCGTTCACGCCAAGAACGCCGATGACGAACGGGAGCTTTGGGGCATCAAGATCCTTGCGGACGTCGCGGATGAAGTGGGTCAAGTATTCGGTGTAGCGGTCATAGCCACCGGGCTGGTCGCGCTTCGGGTAGGCCTTCTGATCGACAAGGTCGTTCCAGCCCTGGAACCACACGAAGCCCGCCAGCTCGTAGCCCTCCTTCGCGTCGTACGTCGGAACGACCTTTTTCGGATCGGCAAGAACCTTCTGCACGTGATCGATCATGAGCGTGTAGTACGGCCCCGCGGATTCCGGTGATGCCGACGGTGGACGGAAATCGGTGTGCAGGCTCTTCCCACCCCACGCCGTCTTGATGAGCAGAATCGGCCCCTCATCGAGCTTCTCTACCGTGATCCCAAATGTGAATTCCGGGCCAATCGTGTCGTTGCGGGCACCAAAGCCGGCCGTCAGCTTCCCAACCCTGAGCGTCGCGTTTCCGTTGCGGTCCTGCGAGAGAGAGCTGATCCAGACACGATCGCAGACGGTCGGCTTGCCCTCCTTGTCACGCATCTCGTCGAGAAGCGGCGCCGTCTTCGGATCACGGGCCAGGTAATCAAACGTGGTGACGCTGGCATGCCCCTGCATGTTGGATTGACCAGCCAGGATGTACACCCGCAGCGGCGCGGCGTGGGCTAATGGAGCGACGAGCATGGCAGACAGCAGGACCAACACGCGGTTCATGCAATGCTCGTTTCTCTGGACGGAACGGGTGGGCATCAGGAAGCTCGGTCGCACTGAAAATGATAGACGACGTGGCCGTCGACATCGCGGTGCTCGATGTGAAGGCAGGGCATGCCCGCGCGGCGCACCACGTCAACTACGATGAATCCACCCTTCTGGCGATGAAACCGGTGGACCTTGGGGTTCTGGCCGGGTGAGCCTCCGGCATGCTCGTCGCTCGCCGCACCGGGGCAGAACTCGTTCAGCCCTGTGTCTGGGTGGACCGAATGGTACTGCCAGTGACGGTCGCCGCAGATGACGACAAAACCCTTTGGCAGATGTTTGGCAAACCACTCTCGGAGCTCGTCGCCTTCCCGCTCGAAGGCCTCGTTGGCGTGGTTGTCGTGCTTGTTTTTCCGGTCGGGACCGACAATCGGCGTCGGCGACACGAGAATCTTCCAGGTGGCATCGCTCGCCTGAAGTGTGGATTTCAGCCACGCCTTCTGCTCATCGCCCAGGATTGTCTTGCGATCGTCGTCGGGCGCAGTGTTGGGCGAGCGATACGTCCTTCCCTCGGTCAGCCAGATCTGGAGATCACGGCCCCAGCGAAACGTCCGGTAACTGGGCCCCGTGTCTGGCATGGGCGCCTGGGCGCGGAAAATCGCCTCCCCTTCTGCGAAGGTGAGCGGGCCCATAGTGCGGCCGGGCCACGAGTCGTTGTTGAGGATGTCGTGGTCGTCGCACAGCCAATAGGTCGGGATATTCGCCGTGAATGCGAGGAGTCGCGGAAGGCTGAACATCCGCTCCCAGTGATAGCGGGCAAGCCGCGGCGTGACTGCCCGCGGCTCGTCGTTATCGAGATAGATGAGATCGCCTGTCAGGCATGCGAACCGCGGCTCGACTGCCTGCATCGACGGGTAGATGGCATGGCCATCGGGATGCCCACGGTCGGGATATCCCTGGCACGTCATGACGCAGAAGCGGATGTCGGAAATGGCGTCCTGACGCGGCGCGGTCCTGAAGTTGCCGCCCACGCCCGCATGGGGCGGATCGCCATCCGGACCGGTTGTCTGGCTTATGAGATGGTAGGTCGCATCAGGGGCAAGATTCCGGAGGATAAATTTGTGGATGGCGTCATCCTGGGCCGTGACGTCGACCCAATCAGTTGAGACTGCGTCGCTCAGGTCGGGCTTCAGTCCATACCGCAGACGAATCCGTCCATCGGCTGGTGGGCACGCGCCTTCCAGGTCGTCGGCAGGAACTGTGACCTTCGCCAACTGGTCCGCGCCCTTCCCATTGGCTCGTCCCGGGATCAGGAGGCCGTCGCTATTGCGATCGCCGCGCGCCGTCAGACGGGTCCAGATGACGGCAGAGTCGGCTGTCACTTCCCCAATGCGGAGGCCGGTGTCCTGTCGCGGACCGTGTGCCGGCGGGTCGCTGGCGGCGATGGCGTATCGCGATGCTGCCGCCAGCATGAGCGCCGCCGACTGACGAACCACGAACGCCCGTCTGCCCAGTTCCTGTTCGCTCATCAAGGGTGCTCCGGTCGAAAGGCGTCTCGCGTGTGACGCAACGCCGTGAAATCACAATGGGTCCTGTGGGGCCCCGGCGATACCCTGCAGCTCGGAGAGCGCGTTCGATGCGGCCCGCTGCTCGGCTTCTTTTTTGTTGCGACCCCAGGCGGGAGAGTAGAGGCGGCTGCCGATTTGGGCCGACACCCGAAAGCTCTTGCTGTGGTCAGGGCCCTCTTCGGCCAGCACCTCGTAGGTGGGTGTAAGGCCGAAATCACGCTGGGACCACTGCTGAAGGAGCGACTTGTGATTCGACCCGAGCTCCCCTGAAACCACCTTGTCGATCTCGGGCCCGAGGAGCCGCTCGACAAAAGGCGTGACCTTGGTGATGCCACCATCCAAATAGATCGCCGCCACGATCGACTCGAAGAGATCCGAGAGCAGCGAGTCGGGAATCGGCTTGGACACTGCCAGTCCCTTGCCAACGATGAGGAACTCGGCCAGGCCGAGCTGGCCGCTGAGGCGGCTACACGTTTCCCGACTGACGACGACCGACTTGATCCGGGTAAGATCGCCCTCGAGTGACTCAGGGAACGCGCGGTAAAGCCGCTCGCAGACGATGAATCCGAGGATCGCATCGCCCAGGAACTCGAGTCGCTCATTCGAGGCCAGCCGGTGCTTGGCCCCGGAGGCATGCGTGACCGCAGCAACCAAGATCGCTGGGTCGCGGAAGGTGTAGTCGAGTCGCCGCTCGCATTCGGCCACGTCGATGCCCGACCCCAGCAGTGCCGGTGGCTGTTCGCTGACCATAGGGGAAATCCCAACCTCCTGTCTCCAAAACCTACGCCCCGTCACGGTGGCCTGTCAACGCGACGGCATGCCATGTCCGGCGGAATGAACCGGCCAGGGATGGGCTCCGTAGGAGAGGACGCGATCTGGCAGCGGGGCAATTCCCCTAGGATCCCTGCCACCGCTGATGCGTAGGATTTCGACAGCCTCCAGGCGGCACCGGCCGGTTCCGGTTGCCGCCGCGAGGCGCCCAACACTCTGAGGAGCAACGATGTTGTCACGCATTTCCACCCGGCATATCGGCCCCCGTCGGCTACACCGCTTTGCATGCCTGGCCTGTGTCGCGGCCTCCCTGGCAGTCGCCGCAGCCCTCGCCGCCACCGGCCTTCCCGTCGCTCATAGTGCCGAGCCTCAGGCACCTGCCGAACCGCTCTCCCACGCGAATGCGCTCTCCACGGCGTTCCGTCGGGCCGCCGAAATCGCCACCCCGAGCGTGGTCGTCGTCCAAAGCCGGGTGAAGCCCAAGCCCGCCGCAGCGCGCGACCAACGCGGCCCGCGTGGCGGCAATCCATTGCAGGGCACGCCGTTCGAGGGCATGTTTCCCGACGGGCTCCCCGAGGGCTTCGATTTCCAAGTGCCGAATGGGCAGACGCCTGGACGATCCGGGATGGGCTCGGGCGTGATCGTGTCGCCCGACGGAATCGTGATCACGAACAATCATGTTGTCGAAGGAGCTGACGAAGTTGTCGTTCGACTTGCCGATGGCCGCGAGTTCAAGGCGGTGGACATCAAGACCGATCCCGAAAGTGATCTCGCCGTGGTGCGTCTGGCCGATGCCAAGGACCTGCCCGTGGCCAAGCTTGGCGACTCCAACAGCCTCGAGATTGGCGACTGGGTGATTGCCATCGGCCATCCCTTCGAACTCGACACGACGGTGAGCGCGGGCATCATCAGCGGGAAGGGCCGCGAGCTCGGCTCGATTCGCCGGGCCCAGTTCCTCCAAACGGACGCCGCCATCAATCCCGGTAACTCTGGCGGCCCCCTGGTGAACCTTGCCGGCGAGGTTGTGGGCATCAATACGGCCATCGCCTCGAACAGTGGCGGCTACCAGGGAATCGGGTTTGCCATTCCCATCAACCTCGCGAAGTGGGTGACCGGCCAACTCATCGACAAGGGCTCCGTCGAACGGGCGTTCATCGGCGTGCAAATGGGGCCACTCGACCGTCGCATGGCAGACAAGCTCGGAGTGGCCGCGCGCGGCGGCGTGCTCGTCAGCGATGTTGTCGCCGAGTCTCCTGCGGCAACGGCGGGCGTGCAGCCGCTTGATGTGATCACAGGCTTCGATGGTCAGCCGGTCCTCGGCACCCGAGCGCTCCAGGAGCTCGTCGAGCGAGCGGAGATTGATCGCGCTCACAGCCTCACGGTGTTTCGTGACGGCAAGGCCTTGACGCTCACGATCAACGTCAAGCCATTGCCCAAGGACTTAACGGCGGCCACGCCTTCCGGCCGAGGGCCTGCACCCGAGGCTGCGGAGGAGACGTTCTACTGCAAAGACTTTGGGATCGAGGTGCGTGGGAAGGATTCGCTTGCCGAAGATGCCTATGCCGACTTCGAGGGCGTGCTGGTTGACCGCGTCGATCCCGACGGCCTCGCTGGCTCGGCGGGCATTGGCCCGGGCATGCTCGTTCGGAAGGTGGGCCGCACGCCGGTCACGACGATTGCCCAGTTCGCGGAAGCGATCGAGAAGGAGTCGGTGGCCGAGGGCGTGCTCCTCCAGGTACGCTCGCCACGCGGGAACGCCGTGGTCCTCTTGAAAAAGGATTAGCCGCCGGGTCAGGCTTGCACGTGCATGGCAACCCTCGGCGTCAACATCGATCACGTCGCCACCATCCGGCAGGCCCGTCGGACGGTGGAGCCAGACCCGGTCTGGGCTGCGGCGCTGGCCGAGCTTGGCGGCGCCGACGCGATCACCGTGCACCTTCGAGAAGACCGTCGGCACATTCAGGACCGCGACCTCGAGGTGCTCCGCCGCACCGTGCAGGTGAAGCTCAACCTCGAGTGCGCCGTCGCGACCGAGATGGTGGCCATTGCCTGCCGCGTGAAGCCCGACCAGGTAACACTCGTGCCGGAACGGCGGGAAGAGGTGACGACCGAGGGCGGGCTCGATGTGGTCGGGCATCGTGACGCCGTCGAGGGCGCGATGAAGCGACTCGCCGACGCTGGCATTTCCGTGTCGCTCTTCATCGACCCATCGCCGTCGCAGATCGATGCGGCGATCGATCTCGGTGCGAATGCCGTCGAACTCCATACGGGCTGCTACGCCAATGAGGACAACGAAAAAAGTCGCGAGGAGCGGCTCGTGGAACTCGCTCGGGCGGGAGTCATGGTGCGGCAGGGCGGGCTCGCGCTGGCGGCCGGCCACGGGCTCACCTATCGGAATGTCGCGCCCGTCGCCTCTCTCGATGGCATGGGCGAGCTCAACATTGGCCACTCCATCGTGTCGCGGGCCGTCCTCATCGGTTTCACCGAGGCTGTCCGCGAGATGAAGCGGCTGATTGAGTCTCGATAGTCAGCGCCGGGGATCGGTGTCGCCCTCCTCCGCGGAGCACATTTCCGCAACGTCACCGGGGGCCGTTCCAGACCGGGGCGAGGAAATTTGCAACGCTCGTCGGGCGCACCCCGATCCCGGCTCGTCTTTTCCTCCGCCGCCGTGATGCTCACCCCACCGGGGCGGCTGAGGCGTAGGAGCCGAGGCAGACGACGCGTTTGCATCGTCTCTCGAGGCTCGCCATCGCACGCCGGACGCGTAAGTCTGTGCGATGGCCTTCGAGCTCCACGAAGAAGACGTAGCCGCGCTCTTCGCCCGATAGCGGGAACGACTCGATCCACGTGAGATTGAGCTTCTGCCGCTTGGGAATCGCGAGGGCATCGGCCAGGCCACCGGGGCGGTGCTCAATCTCAAACATGAGGGACGTTTTGTCTTTTCCGGTGCGGCTGGCATCGGCGTGCCCGATGACAGCGAATCGAGTGGTGTTGTTGGCAACGTCCTCGATGTTCTCAGCCAGCACATCGAGACCGTGGTGCACGCCTGCCTGCCGGCTGGCGATGGCGGCCGCATTCGGGGTCCGCGATGCCATCTCCGCGGCGGCGCTCGTGCTGGTGACTTCGACGAGCCTGGCCGCGGGCAGGTGGCGGGCGAGCCAATTACGGCACTGCGACAGCGCTTGGGGCCGGCTGTAGACCTCACGGATAGCCGAGCGGTCGCAGGATGCAAGCAGCGTGTGATGAATTCGAAGCGGCACCTCGGCGCAGATCTTGACCGGCAGCCGTGCGAAGTTGTCGAGCGTATCGGCAATCCGACCGTCGGTTGAGTTCTCGAGTGGGACGACGCCGAAGTCAGAATGGCCTGCGCACACCTCCTCGAAGGCCGCCGAGATGCTCGCGACAGGGACAAAATCGACTGAGCCACCGAAGCGGTGCAGCGCGGCGAGATGGCTGTACGTCCAGGAAGGGCCGAGGTGTGCTACGCGAAGATGCTGCTCGATGGCACGAGACCCGGAGATGAGCTCGCGGAATATCGCCTTGAGGCTGTCGCTCGAGAGCGGACCGGCATTGGAGGCGGCCACACGCTCGAGGACCGTTTCCTCTCGGGAGGGATCGTAGGTCTGCTGGCCCGATGTCTGCTTGAGGTGCCCGATGTCGCGAGCCACTTCGGCCCGCTCGTTCATGAGGCCCACAAGCTGGCGATCAATTCGATCGATGTCGGCCCGCAGCGAGGCCAGACCAGTCTTCCCATCGTCTGCAGTTTTTCGGGGGGAACGTGGCTTGGCCATGGGAGCAAATTCACCAGGGAAGGGCGGCCAAAATGGCAGGCTGGCTGCCGTCACGTCGGGTGGTTCCGGGGCACGCCGCAGGCCCCGGCCAGGAACTGACCAACTGTACCCACGCCGCCAGAGCCCTCAAGCGGGTGGTTTCGAAGGATTTTTCATTCGACGGGCGCGCACCGGTCCCCGCAGGTTTCGCCCTCCCCGAGTTGGCACGGCCTTTGCTCCTACCAGGCCATCATGACGGCGGCCGCAGAAAGTGGCGGCGCCGTCACGGATTCACGGTCGCGACTGGCGCGAGGCAACGAAGCACGGGAAGGGTACTTTCGACATGGCAACCAAGCAGGGCGAAAAGATCATCGGCATCGATCTGGGCACGACCAACTCGGTCGTGGCCGTCATGGAGGGCAAGGAGCCCAAGGTGATCGCGAACAAGGACGGCAATCGCCTTACTCCGAGCGTCGTGGCCTTCAACGACAAAGGGGAGACCCTTGTTGGTGACCATGCCCGCCGGCAGGCAGTGACCAACCCGAGGCGGACGATCTACTCCATCAAGCGGTTCATGGGCCGCCGCCACAACGAGGTGGCCTCGGAAGAGAAGATGGTGCCCTACGAAGTTGTCGGCGGGCCCGGCGACTACGTGAAGGTCCGCGCCGGCGACAAGGAGCTCACACCGCCCGAAATCTCCGCGCAGATCCTCCGCCGGCTCAAGGAGGCAGCCGAGAGCTACCTCGGTCACAAGGTCAACAAGGCCGTGATCACGGTCCCTGCCTACTTCAACGACGCCCAGCGGCAGGCCACGAAGGACGCGGGCCAGATCGCCGGCCTCGAGGTGATGCGACTCGTCAACGAACCGACCGCTGCCGCGATGGCCTACGGCCTCGACAAGAAGAAGGACGAGAAGATCGTCGTGTTTGACCTTGGCGGTGGCACGTTCGACGTGTCGGTCCTCGACGTGTCGAAGGACGGCGTCTTTCAAGTGATCAGCACCAATGGCGATACCCATCTCGGTGGTGACGACTTCGATCAGGTTCTCATCAACCACGTGGCCGACCAGTTCCAGCGGGAACAGGGCATCGATCTGCGGAAGGATCCGATGGCCATGCAGCGGCTTCAGGAGTCGTGCGAGAAGGCCAAGAAGGAGCTCTCGACCGCCCAGAGCTCCGACATCAATCTTCCGTTCATCACGGCCGACGCCTCGGGCCCCAAGCATCTCATGCTGACGATCACGCGGGCCGAGTTCGAGCGGCTCACGGATCACCTCATCGAGCGTTGCCGCGGCCCGCTCGTGAAGGCCCTCCAAGACGCGAAGCTCGAGCCGTCGCAGATCGACGAACTGGTCCTCGTGGGTGGCTCGACGAGGATTCCGAAGGTGCAGGAGCTCGTGCAGAAGATTTTTGGGAAGGAGCCGCACAAGGGGGTGAACCCAGACGAGGTCGTGGCGCTCGGCGCGGCGATCCAGGCGGGCGTGCTCGGCGGTGATGTGCAGGACGTGCTCCTCCTCGACGTGACTCCGCTCTCACTCGGTATCGAGACGGAAGGGGGCATCTTCACGAAGCTCGTCGAGCGGAATACGACGATCCCCACCGACAAGAAGCAGGTCTTCAGCACGGCGACCGACAGCCAGACCGCCGTGACGGTGAGCGTGTATCAGGGTGAACGGCCGATGGCGAAGGACAACCGACTCCTCGGTCAATTCAACCTGGAGGGCCTTCCACCGGCGCCTCGCGGAACCCCGCAGATCGAGGTCAAGTTCGACATCGACGCCAACGGCATCCTCAGCGTGAGCGCGAAGGATCTGGGCTCGAACAAGGAGCAGACCGTTCGGATCGAGCAGTCGAGCGGCCTGAACGAGACGGAAATCGAGCGGATGCGGAAAGACGCTGAGGAGCACGCCGAGGAAGACAAGCAAAAAGCTCGGCTTGCCGAGGTCCGCAATCGGTCCGAGGCGCTCTGCTTCCAGACCGAGAAGCTCATCAAGGAGAACGACTCAAAGCTTTCGGCGGCCGACAAGGCCCCGCTCGAAGCGGCGATCACGAAAGTTCGCGAGCTCGCCAAGGGCGAGGATGCTGACGCGATTCAGTCGGCCCATGACGCCCTCGAGCAGGCTGCCCACGGGCTCTCGAAGGTGCTTTACGAGCAGACGGCGCAGCACGGCGGTGCGGCTCCCGGAAGCGACGGCGCGGCCGCTGCTGCCAAGGGCTCGGACGACACGATCGACGCTGAGTTTGAAGTAAAGCAGGACGGCTGATTCTCAATCCCTCTCCCTCTGGGAGAGGGTGGCCGAAGGCCGGGAGAGGGTGGCCGAAGGCCGGGTGAGGGTGCCTGGACCATGGTCGATCGACGCATCGTCCCGCAGAGATTGCACGATTTTTCCCGTGCACTTCGCCAGGAACCGTCACCTCCCGAGACCATCGTGCGGGCGCTGCTCCGGAGTCGGCGGCTCCTCGATTTGAAGTTTCGTCGCTAGCATCCCGTGGGACCGTTTATTATCGACTTCTACTGCGAGGAGCTTCGCTGGGTGATCGAGATCGATGGTGGGCAGCACAACACGAGCGAAGCCCGTTTGTATGACGAGCAGCACACTCAATTCCTCGAGGGGCGGGGCATGCACGTGAGTCGGTATTGGAGCCACGAGGTGCTCGAGGACAGCGACGCGTTGGTGGAGGGGCTCGCGAGCATCGCCGTGAGGCTTCGCGGAGGGGAAGGCACCCTCACCCCTCTCCCAGAGGGAGAGGGAGATAGGCAATAGGGGCTCGGAGCAAGAAAAGAGGGAGTAGGAGATGGCATTCCGTTTCGACACGTTCACGATCAAGGCACAGGAAGCTGTGCAGGCGGCCGTCGAGCTGGCCGGCAACCGCGGCAACCCGCAGGTGACCCCCGTGCACCTCCTCCACGCGCTCGTGGCCGAGCGGGATGGAATCGTGCGTCCGCTTCTCGAGAAGATTGGCGTCGATCGAGGCCATCTCGAGAAGGTGATCGAGGCCGAGCTCTCCCACATGCCCAAGGTGTCGGGAGGCGCGCAGCCTCAGCCCGACCAGGAGCTCATCAAGATCTTCGAGGCCGCGGCCGGCGAATCGCAGACGATGAAGGACGAGTTTGTCTCGACGGACCATCTCCTCCTGGCGCTGGCGAAGACGCCGTCGAAGGCAAAGAACCTCCTCCAGCTTGGCGGGGTGACGGAGAAGGATCTTCTCGCCGGCCTCCAAGCTGTCCGCGGCCAGTCTCGCGTGACCGACCAAAACCCCGAAGGAAAATTTCAGGCGCTCGAAAAGTACGGCATCGATCTCACCCAGCGGGCCCGGCAGGGCAAGCTCGATCCCGTGATCGGACGGGATTCCGAGATCCGCCGTGTCATTCAGGTGCTCTCGCGTCGCACGAAAAATAATCCCGTCTTGATCGGCGAGCCGGGGGTGGGCAAGACGGCGATTGCCGAAGGCCTCGCCCTGCGGATCGTGCAGTCTGACGTTCCGGAGACCCTCAAAGGCCGTCGGGTCATCGCGCTCGATCTCGGCGCCCTGATCGCCGGCACGAAGTATCGCGGCGAGTTCGAGGATCGGCTCAAGGCGATCCTTCGTGAGGTCGAAGCAGCCGCGGGCAATGTGATCCTCTTCATCGACGAGCTCCACACGGTCGTCGGTGCAGGCGCGGCAGAGGGGGGCTCCGACGCGGCCAACCTCCTCAAGCCGGCGCTCGCCCGCGGCGAACTGCGCTGCATCGGGGCAACCACACTCGACGAGTATCGCAAACACATTGAGAAGGACGCCGCGCTCGAGCGGCGGTTTCAGCCGATCATCGTCGGCGAGCCGAATGTTGAGGACACGATCGCGATTCTGCGCGGCCTCAAGCCCCGCTACGAGGCGCACCACAAGGGCGTCAAGATCAAGGACTCAGCCCTCGTCGCCGCCGCCGAGCTGTCTCACCGCTACATCGCCGATCGTTTCCTGCCCGATAAGGCCATCGACCTCATGGACGAGGCGACGAGCCGGATCGCGATGGAGCTCCAGAGTGTGCCGAGCGAGATCGATGAGGTGCAGCGGCGGCTCGTGCAGCTCGAGTTGGCCGCACGCCAGCTTGCCGAGGAGACCGAGGTGCACGCGAAGGATCGCCTCGTTGAGATCGAAAAGGAGTCCACTGAGCTTCGCCGAAAACTCGCGAGCCTTCGCGAACAATGGGAGGCCGAGAAGTGCGGCGTTGGCAGCGTGCAAGAGCTCCGCAAGCAGCTCGACGACGTCGAGCAAGAATTCGAGCGGGCGGGCCTCCAGATCAAGGAGCGGCAGTCGAGCGGGCTTCCCGTTGAGGAGTCGCTCTATCAGCGACTCTACGAGCTCGACGTCAAGCGAAAGGCAGTCGCGACCCGGCTCGAGACCGAGGGCAGCGAGAAGGAGCAGAAGGAATCCTCTGGGAAGGCAGTCAAACGGCTCCTGCGACGGGAGGTCGGGCCCGATGAGATCGCCGAGGTCGTGAGCGCCTGGACCGGGATTCCCGTGACGCGGCTCGTCGAAACCGAACGGGCCAAGCTCCTCGTCCTCGAGGACCGGCTCCATCAGCGGGTGGTCGGCCAGGAGGAGGCTGTGGCGGCCGTCAGCGACGCGGTGCGACGCAGCCGGGCGGGGCTCCAGGATCCCAGCCGTCCGATCGGCTCGTTTTTGTTTCTTGGGCCCACGGGCGTCGGCAAGACCGAACTGTGCAAGGCGCTCGCCGAGGTGCTTTTCGACAGCGAGACCGCGATGGTGCGGATCGACATGAGCGAGTTCATGGAGAAGCACACGGTCGCACGGCTCATTGGAGCACCTCCTGGCTACGTCGGGTACGAGGAGGGCGGCCTCCTCACCGAAGCCGTCCGGCGGCGGCCCTATTCCGTCGTACTCCTTGACGAAATGGAGAAGGCGCACCGCGACGTTTTTAATGTGCTTTTGCAAGTGCTTGACGATGGTCGGCTCACTGACAGCCTCGGCCACACGGTGGACTTCACCAACACCATCGTCGCCATGACAAGCAATGTCGGAAGCCGAGCAATCCAGGAACTCACGGAGGAAGGAGGCAGTGAGCAGGAGATGCGGGACGCTGTGAAGGACGCGCTCTCGGCCCGCTTTCTGCCCGAGTTCCTCAACCGCATCGACGAGACGATCATTTTTCATCCGCTCGACCAGCGGCATATCCGTCGCATCGTGGAGATCCAGGTCCACAGGCTCGTGGCCCAGGCAGCCAAAGCTGGGATCACGCTTACATGCACCGAGGCCACCATCGACGAAGTTGCCAGGCTCGGGTACGACCCGGTCTACGGCGCCCGTCCGCTCAAGCGGGTCATCCAGCAGCAGCTCCAGAACGAGCTCGCCCGCGACCTCCTCGCTGGTGTGTTCCCCGAGGGGAGTCACGTGCAGGTTGATTTCGTGCAGGACGGTTTTGTTTTCGCGAAGGTGGGCTGAGCCTGCTCGCTCGGTGTAGACTCCGCCGGGGCATCGGTCAGCGGACCGAAGCCCGTGAGGACGGGTGGCAGAGCGGTTGAATGCACCGGTCTTGAAAACCGGCAGTCGCGAAAGTGACTCGTGGGTTCGAATCCCACCCCGTCCGCGTTTGCGGATCAACCTTTGAGTGGAGGCTCGGCCATGGTGATTGGCTCGATGGAATTGCTTCTTATTTTCGCGACGTCGTTCTTTTCAAGCGGCGTCCTTGGCCTACCGCTCTCGGTCCCTCCACTTCCCCGCGATCCGGTGATCGAGCGGGCCGCACCCAACACGTGTCTCTTTCACTTCGAGACGGCTGGCGTTGCCACGCCGGAAGCGAGTTCCAAAAACCTGACCGAGCAGATGCTCGCCGGCGAGGAGATGCGGGAGTTCTTGGGGGAGGTCGGGGCCCAGGTCGTCGGACTTGGACGGCAGGCCATGAAAACGCCTCCCGAGGTGACCGACGCGGTTACGACGCTCATCAAGGCAGTCCTCGCGCGGCCGCTGGCATTGAGCGTCGAACAATTCACACCGCCCACAGACGGAAATCCACCGAAGGCTGTGGCATCGTTTGCGATTCGAGCAGGAGACGCACTCGGTGCGATCGATGCTGCCATCATCGCATTGACCGAGCAAGCTCGCGCGGACGGAGGTCTCGATGGGCATTCGCAAGCCATCGAGGTGGCTGGGAACACGTTTCGCCTCTTCGGCACGCCTCTCGGGCCTTTGACGTGGGGGCCAATCGCAAAAGGGCCGGCTGCCGGCACGTATGTCGCTACGATCGGAGAAGGGGCACTCGAATCCGTTTTGGCTCGGCTCGGGAACGCCAATCGAAAGACACCTGCATGGAAGGCTGATCTCGAGAAGAGAATGCCCCTTGAGCGGCAAAGCACGCTCACCTACTTGAACGCCAGCATGGCGCTGGAAATTCTGTTGAGTCTTCCGATCCCGGACCGCGACCGCTTCCTGGCCGTCCTCGATGCGACGGGTATCGCCGGGATTGAGACGATTGGTGCTCGATCGGGCATGACCGCCGAGGGCATCGTGTCGTCGATGTGCCTCGACTTCGACGGCGAGCCGAAAGGGCTCTTTGCGAAGCCAACCGCGGGCATCGGGCCTGAGAAGCTCGCCCGCGTGCCCGCTGGCGCCATCATGGCTCAGGCCTGGTCGCTCGACCTTTCGAAGTCGCTGGCGTTGCTCCTCGACATCGTAGCCGCGGGCGACCCGCAGGCCGCTGATGACATGCGCGAGGGCCTCGACCGGTTTCGGGCCGTTGCCGGATTCGATTTCGATACGCACCTCCTGAAGACGCTCGGCCCCGACTGGACGATCCTCTCAACGCCCGCGCCCGGGGCGATGCTCCCCGCCATTGCTGTCGTGGCGGGAGTCCGCGACCGTCCGGCGTTCGCCACGATCCACAAGGTTCTCCTCAGCATGCTTCGCGGCGTGACGGCCAACACCGATGTTCGCGCGAACGTCCGCGAAATTTCATACCGCGGCAACACGCTGTTCTGCCTCGAGCTCATCGGCGATGAAATCACTTTTCCGATCGAGCCCACCTGGTGCCTCACCGACGACAGTCTCATCGTGACGCTCTCTCCGCAGCTGATGAAGACGCTCCTCTCCCGCGACCCCGATGATGGTGGCATCGGCGCATCGCCCGCGGTCGCGACCGCTCTTGCCGCCGGAAAGCCGACTTTCGTGGCCACGACCGATCCGGCGTGGCACTTCGGAACCCTCTGTGGTTTCTATGAGTTTGGCGTGCCGTTGGCCCGCGGCCTGCTCGCCAAGCAGGGGCTGGAGTTTGACCTGCCGCAGCTCCCCGCGTCGTCGGCGATCACACCATTCCTGCGGCCGAGCGTGACCGTGATCCGCCACGACTCTGCAGGAATTCTCCTCGAGACGACCGGGACAATGCCGTTGATCGGCGGCGGCTTCCTTGGTGCCTCTCCCTCCTCCGCGCCGATCCTCGTCGCCCTCCTTCTGCCGGCACTCTCCGCTGCTCGCGAAGCAGCCAATCGTTCACTTGTCGCGAACAACGTCAAACAGGTGCTTATCGCCCTCGTGATGTACGAAGCCGACAACGGCAGCTTTCCGTCTCAGGCCATCTGCGACAAGCAGGGAAATCCGCTGTTGAGCTGGCGGGTGGCGATCCTGCCGTACCTCGACGAGCAGGAACTCTACGAGGAATTCAATCTCGACGAGCCATGGGATAGCGAGCACAACCGTGAGCTCATCGGTCGGATGCCAATGGTTTTCGTGAGCCCGCTTACCGCCGCTGACGAGACCCAAAACGGCCTGACAACCCTCCAGGTACTCTCTGGCCCGGGCACACCGTTTGCAAAGCCAGCGACGGGGATTCGAGCCGCCGACGTGAGCGACGGAATGAGTAACACCCTCGCGGTCGTCGAGGCGGTGCCAGAAGCCGCCGTGCCATGGACCAAGCCTGCCGACATCGCGTTCGATCCAGACGTGCCACTCTCGGGCGTCGGCAATCCGCGGCGCGCCGGGGGTATCTTCGTAGCCGGTTTTATTGACGGCCATGTCCAGGTGATCCCGCCCGACATCGACCCCGACGTATTCAAGGGTCTTGTCACGCCGGCGGGTGGCGAACCGGTGCGCATGCCATGAGGTCGGTTTCCTGGCAGCGATGACCGACCCCTCCGACAAGACCAGCTCGGCCCACGACGTGCTCGCCATCGAGCAGGCGCTGCGGGCATCCGTGCCTGAGGCCGTCTTTGCCTCACCACGGGTCGTCCGTCGGATCATCCGTGCGGATCTCGAGTTGCCCCTCCTCTGGGCCAGGGTGCCACACCGCGACAGCATCGCCTTGGCGCCGGAGCGACTTCTCGAGCTGGCCGATGACGTGTGGGCCATGCCTCCCGTGCTGCCCGAGACGATCCTCCTGATTGCCCGCCCGGATCGCGATCGCTTCACCGCCAGCAACGGGGCAGAACTTCTCCGCGAGTATTGGCGGCTGCTGTACCACGGCTGCCTCGATATCGCCGCACGGAAAGCGGTCGCCAGCCGCGCCGCCACTGGCCGTGACCTGGTAGCGCTCGTGGACCGTATCGGAGGGGCCGCCGTTGAAGAGGCCACGGCCGTGCTCGCCCACGAGGGCCTGCTGCGTGACCGAAGAAGCACACGAGAGGCCGTTGCGGAGTTCATTGCCACGTACCTCGAGCTCGACGCCTTTGCGCCTGAGCTTGTGCCGATCTGGTTTCCAGCTGTCGATGACCACGTGGCGATCACCAAAGTCTTTGCTGACATGGTTCAGCCCCGCGATCTCCTCGTGCGGACGCGACCGGGATCCCTCGCCGATCATGTGCCTCGCCCGTCGCAGGCGGTCAGCCTGCGCCGTCGACCGGGCCGCAGCAGCATGCCCGGCCGCCTCGCTCGATTCACGACGCGGTCACTTCGCCGGCGAGCGGCGGTGGCTGCACGCCGCGGCAACGACGTACGGGCCGCGTTGCTCGAGTGGCGGCTCGGTCAGCTGGCCAGTGACGACGGAGGTGTCAGGGAGGCCGCTTCGCGGAGCGTCTCTCGGACGATTGCACGACTCGGCGCACGGATCCACGCCGCTATCGGCAGTCGCGGCACGTCGCCTGCCGAGACCGAGCGTGTCGTGGCCGGCCTGCTTGACC
>Ga0163152_10003772_pt1 | contig 19384 bp, 13 predicted proteins | sample OliLakLV19MP8IB2_FD_148635 | JGI IMG/M metagenome (GOLD analysis project Ga0163152, IMG submission 148635) | Freshwater microbial mat bacterial communities from Lake Vanda, McMurdo Dry Valleys, Antarctica - Oligotrophic Lake LV.19.MP8.IB-2 | ecosystem: Environmental > Aquatic > Freshwater >...
GGCGTGCTTCGGCGAATGTTTTTTGTTCAGCCTCGTTCAGTTTGCCGTCGCCGTCCTTGTCGTATCTTTGCAGGATTCTCTGACGCGCTTCGGGAGGAAGCGTGAATCCACCCATGGAAGGAATGCCATCATCGGGCGGCGCGGCGGACGTGACCGTGTTCGTGGGGCCGTCGGCCAGCATCACGACGTTGCTCAGGACATTGGCACCCTGGGGCGGCCGAAACCGGAGCGCCGCATTGGCCAGGCGGATCGCCTTTTCCTTTTTCGCCGTGGTGATGGAAACATTCGCGGTCATCCCGGGCTTCAATTTTAAGTCGTCATTTCGAACCTGGACGATGGTGGCGTAGTTGACCACGTTTTGATTGGTGGTGGGCAGATTGCGGACTTGCGAGACCTTGCCCCGAAAATTACGGCCCGGAAAAGCTTCGACGGTGAAGGCAACTTCCTGACTTTCGAGCACCCCGCCAATATCGGCCTCGGATACCATAGCTGCGATTTCCATTTTGGCCAGGTCATTGGCGATGTTGAAAAGTGTGGGGGCGGTGAAACTGGCTTGAACGGTCTGGCCGATATCGACATTTCGGGAGATCACGGTGCCGTCGATGGGAGAATAGATTTTTGTGCGGGCCAGATCGATTTCGGCGCTTTTGAGTGCGGCCTCGCGAATTTTCACCGTGGCTTCGCGCTGCTGAAGCTCGGCGGTGGCTTGTTCAAACTCGGATTGGGCGATCAGCTTGCTCTGGGAAAGTTCGGCGGCCCTTTTGGAATTGAGGCTGGCCAGAGTGTATTGGGCTTTGGCGCTCATGAGATCGCCCTGCGCCTGGATCACACGGGCTTCGTAAGTTGCCGGATCGAGTTCCGCCACCAGCTGGCCGTTGGTGACTTTGGCATTCCAATCGGCATACAATTTGATCACCAACCCGGAAACCTGGCTGCCGACCTGGACGGTGATACCCGGATTGAGCTGGCCATTCGCCGTGACCGCCTGGACTAGGTCGCCGCGATTCACCGTCGTGGTCCGGTATTCAATCGGTTTGGCAGATGTATTCTGGCTTTTCCACCAATAAATTCCGCCGCCGACCGCCCCCAGGATCGCGACAGTCCAAATGATTTTCCCGAAAATTTTAGGCATGGATGTAATTGTGTTACCGGCTTCTTGACGTTTGGCGACAAAAAGATGTTTCAACTCATTTTTAGATGTTCACAGGGTCCAAGCGCAATGCGGTGAGGCTATCCGCCATTTATAATTGCACCAGAGGTATTCCGAATCAATGTGCGTGGGAATGCGTGGAACCGGAGGCGGATTCCATGTAAAAAAACAAATCGAGGATTTGCTGTTTGGACAGCATGTTCAAAAGCCCCGCAGGCATGAGGGAGGAAGTTTGTGGCTGACGCTTTTCAACATCGGCTGTTTTGATGGTCTGAATCAGCAAGTCTGAAGGGCCGCTTTGAATTGTAACCGAACCGGCATCCTCCTTGACCACCATGCCTGAAGCGGACTCGCCATTTTTAAGTTCGAACTGAACGTTTTGATAGCGGTTGCTGATGACCAGGGAGGGTTCAAGTATCTGGAGCAGGACTTCGCTGCTTTTGTTCTGATAACGTTTGAACACACTGCTCAATTCAGGACCGTAACCGTAACCAACCGCACCCAGCTGATGGCATTGCGCGCAGGCAAGGCTGGTGAACAGCGCTCTGCCGTTCTCAATATTTCTCGGCGAACCGCTCTTTTCCAGGTCTGGCGCCAGATCCTCCACTTTCCACTCGGTTGCGACCGGTTCCAATACGTCCGCCCTGCTGGACAAATAGGCCTCGACATCCTTCACCACGGCCAGAGTTCCGATCATCCGGCGCCAATGCCCCGGGAAAGTGCAGACATAGCCGTAATCTCCCGGCTCTTCCGGTGCGGTAAAAGCAAGTTTGCCCTGTTGCCCTGCCTCAATCATCGGAGTGGCAAAAAGAACCTTGGGATTGTCCGGAACATGAATCCGCCCCAGCGCATCCGGTTCGGGTTTCATTTTTTCCGCCGCTTCCCCGACCTCCTCGATCGACCCCGGGGTCACCACCACCAGATTATGAGGCATGCCGTCGTCATTGATCAAAATAAGTTCCACCGGCTTCCCCGCCTCCACCACGATCAAGGTCTTGTCATAAAGCATCTGTTCCGATAAAGCGCGGATGGTGAAAACCGCGACCCCGAGTGACCTTAATATTTTCCCGCCGGACCTGGCTTTTTCGGGAGGCAACAGGGTCGCCAGTTCTGTGGCAAACTGGAATGCCTGAACGAATTCAGCTTCCGTTCGTTGGCTGGCGGGGACGTTTTGGAGATGTTTGAGAAGCCCCTCGAACAGCACGCCAGACTGCGCTTTGGGCCAGGTTTTGCGAGGCAGCCGCTGGAGACCGGCGACAGCAAGGTTCGGTTCGGTTCCAGCCAGAAACAATCCGCTTAAAGTTTGAAAAATCTCAGTTTCTTTTCCCGGCATTGAGCTGTAGGCCGTGATCGCGGCACGCTGAATTTCAGGTTGAGCGGAGGTTTTCAGTAATGGAAAAATCCTGGGATAAAAACTCGAACGCAGTGGCGCATCGGAAATCAGCGGGATCGAAAGGATCAACGCCGCCAGACGCGACGGATCGCTTTCCAGCTGCTTCCAAACTGCGTCACCGGAACCAGCTGCGGCGACCTGCGCCGCCAGCGCGATCTGTCGTGTGAGGGGAAGCTGCGCATCTTGTTCCAACGCCTCCAATGCACTTTTTTTAGCGGAAAGGTCGGGGCTTTTTCGCTGGAGCAAAAGCAGAGCAAGATCCCGTAACACCGGCTCTTGTTCCTCACCTTTTTTATCCAGGACCCGTATTCCCTGAATTATTTCCGTGACCGAATCCGACCCGCGATTTTTTACCAGCCCTTCGATGGCTTCCAGTCGGTATTTCCGGTCCAACCCTTTTCTTTGCAGCAAGGCGACGTAAACAAACTCGCTCCTTGGTGCCTCTATGAGTTCCTTATTAGAAAGCCGGTTGAGCATATAGGCCGCAGCTGTGGCGCTTTTTGGCAGGAAGAATTTTTTGGGTTCAGCCTCATCCTGCCCGTGCAAGCCGGACGAAACAAACAAGGTCACCCAGAACAGAAACAAAAGGCAAAACCGATGAATAAACTGCATCCTTGCAGATATCCTCACTCGCGGCTTGCCATCATGCCTTTTTCTCATAAACAGAACTTTTTTGATTTTGAAAATATACCTTAAGACAAAGTGACGGCGCGTTCAGAGGAACGCGCCGTAGCTTTTGAAACAAAATCCACCAAAACCAACCCTTACTTCATGTATTTATCGAGCGCCTTCATGGTCTCATCAAGACAGTACTTAATGTAATAATCGGGCTTGTTCGGATCAGCCTCTTTCTCCAGCGCGGAGAGGGCAATTTCCCCGGCCTTGGCTGTCTTGAAGAAACTGCATGCCCTGACTGCTTCGAGGCGGACCCGGGGGTGGCTGTCTTTTGCCTGGACTTCCAGCAACGCCAGCGGGTCGGTCACGCGATCGCGCCAATAACACAATACGCGTGTGGCTGCGGCGCGGGCGTGGTAGTCGGGTGACCTCAGCATCCGCTTGAGAAAAGCTTCATCCACCACGTTGTGCCACTGATGAACCCAGAGTGCCTCCGTCATGTGATGTTCGTAATTCTTGTCGTTTTGATCGAGCTTTGACACCCATTTGCCAACGGCTTTGATGACCTTCCCGCTCTCATGTTTTCCCAGTTCAATCTTGGCGCGTGTCCGGACGTCATCTTCATGTTCTTTCAGAAGCTCGACCAAATTTGCAATCGATTGGCCGTCGATTTTAGCCGGTTTAAGGAGCGGGCGTCCTTCATAAGTCATCCGGTAGATGCGACCATGGTGTTTGTCACGGTTTGGATCCCGGATATGATGCTGCATATGGCCGATGAGCGGTTTAGCCCAGTCCAGAAAATAGATGGAACCGTCGGGGGCGACCGACACGGCAGAGGGACGGAAATTTGGGTCGCTCGATTTGACCAGGTCTTCAATGGTTTCACCGTGCAACCCGGAACCTTTTTCCGTGACTTTAACCCGGAAAATCCCCTGGAAACCGATCACGTTACAATTCAGAAAATCGCCCTGAAAATCATCCGGAAAATGCCGGCTGCTGATGATGCCCGTGCCGGAACAGGGCCGTGATGGACGCTTCCAGAATTGTTCCATTTTTGAATGCCGAGCCGGAAATTCGATATACCCGCTGAACGCCGGTGCGAAGAAATTTTCGTTTCCCGTGGCGTCGGTGATGATGTCATTGCCCCAATAATCAAAAGCACGTCCATGGGGGTTCATGAAGTTATAAGCCACATAACGTTCGAATTTGCTGGTGAGCGGCTCAAAACGATAGATGGCGCCATCCACGTTTCGCACCGGTCCGGCGGCGGTTTCGACCTGACTGCGATGAAACACGCCGTCGCTGAGATAGATTGCTCCACCCGGTTCGTAAACCAGGGCATTTGCGGTGTGGTGCGAATCTGCGGAATCAAGTCCCATCAGCACCCGTTCTTTCCAGTCGGCTTTCCCATCACCATTGGTATCACGCACAAACCAGAGGTCGGGAGCCTGGACTAGCAAAACGCCATCCTTATAAAATTGGAAACCTGTGGGGCAGTTCAAATCATCAAGGAACGGGATGACCTTGTCCGCTTTTCCATCTCCGTTCGTATCCTCGAACACCAGCAGAGAATCCCCTTCTTTGCTGGTGGGTTCCCGTTCCGGATAATTTTTCCAAGAGGCCACCCAAAGCCGCCCTTTGGTGTCGAAAGCCATCTGAACCGGACTGACCAGCTGCGGAAATTCTTTCTCGCTGGCAAACAGGGTGACCTTGCAGCCTTTGGCCACGGTCATGCGGCTGATTCCTTCTTCTCCACTCAAGAATGGTGCGATGTCGGGCTTGTTGGATTGCAGGGTTCTAACCGCCGGAAGGTTGGAATCATCGACCTTGAGGTCGCCTCCCCTGGCCACGGCCCAGACACGCTTGTCCCGGTTTTCGGTCTTAACATCGCGTTGAATCATTTCATCCTGCATCACATCCCAGTTGGAAATTTTGGGACTGTCTTTCCCCGCAGTCGGGAAGGTCAGCTGGGAACGTCCGCCGTAAACATTGTAGCCATCCACGGTGCGATAACGGGCATGCCATTCGCTGTTTTTTTCGTTCACGGCGGCGCGAAGTTTCTCCGTATTTCCCGAAGGAGCTTTTTCATTGAACAGCGACAGAAAAATCTCGGGGGCCAGGAGTTTCTCGCCAGCCTCGCTCAAATGAATTCCGTTGATGGTCAGCGGGTCGTTCTTCCTGGCCTTCGCATAAAATTTCTGAGACATGCTGAACAGATCCACAAACTGCACATCATTGGCCTTTGCCACACCTGCCATGGCTTCCGAATAAATCTTCAAGTTCGCGTTGTTCTGGTTTGAGTCTGGAAGGTTGGGATCATCCATCGCCTCAGCCGCAAGCGGCGAGAAAAGAACCACCGTCGGGGCTTCGTTTCCATTGTAAGCCTTGCCTTTGGATTCCTTGAGAAACTTGTCTAGATCCTCTTTAAAGGAATTCAGGCCGCCTTGGCCCTTGAACGATTCATTAAAACCATAAAAAGCCAGGACCACATCGGCTTTGGTTCTTGTCAGCCACTGTTCGCGGCTTCCAAAATTCTCGGAGCGATGCCAGGTGGCCACTTCATCACCGGAGGCCGAAAGATTCCGAAATACAAGGTCGTGTCCGGGATATTTGGCGTGGATCATCGTCTCCAACCAGCCATGGTGCTGCATACGGTCCGCCAAGGCGTTGCCAACGATCGAAATACGGTTCCCCTTTTTTAAGGCGAGCACCGGCTCCGCTGCGCACAACGATTGCTTGAAGAAGGCTCCAGCCACCAGCAGCGGGAGAAACACCGAGTTTTTCAGGTTCATAATTAAGTCAGGAATGTGAAGCTCAAAAGTGATTAAATTTAAACTAGGTTTCCGGCCCTTGTGAGAAGTTTGCCATCGCCTATTTGTTAGCAGGGGCCATGTTTATTTTACCTTCGGGGAGCACTTTTCCCATCGCGTGATCGGAAACGGTGAGTCCTTTGCGGTATCCGCCAAATCCATACATCGTCGGTTTGAAGTCATCCACATACGCAACGTCGGCTTTCTTGGGAATTTCAAAACCGACACCCCAATAAACGGCGTTGACCACGAATCGGCGCAGGTCTTCGTTCTGCAAATCAGTGGCCGCCCCCAGTGTGGTGCAGAAGATTTTGTTCTTCTGTCCCGATTCATTGGAAAACACCCGGGTCCAAGCCACAGGCATCATCGGGTCGTTCACCGACTGCTCCTGTTTGTCCGAAGCTCTTTTCTTGCGGTATTCGGCCGGGGCGGAATCAGGTTTCATTCCCTTGAGAACCAGGCCGCGCACCAAGATTTTTGCATCCGCCGGAGGATAGGCTTCATAAACATCGCTGTCGCCGAAGAGCTCTGCGACCCCGTTCAGCAGCGGATTTCCTTTTGCTCCGGGTTCGATAATCCCACGGGTCGCTTCTTTTTTATGCACACCCCAATGACTCACCCATTCTTCACCCAAAACGCGTTCGCCAAAGGAATTAAAATTCTTAAATTCACTCTGGTCGGGGAATTGAAATGCGTGGGTGCTAGTCCTGAGGGCTATGATGGGCACCCCTCGGTTGTAGGCGTTCACGAAATGCTTCATTTGTTCAGGAGCCCAGGCACGGAACCGGAGCAGCATGACAATGGCGTCCGCAGAAGCCAGCGCTTCGGACCCGGGCAGATTGTTCTTGATGTCCGGATTGATCGTTCCATCGGGCGCAATCGGAAACAAGACTGTCGAAGTAAACCCATGCCTTTCGCTCAGGATTTTGGCCAGCATCGGGAGACCTTCTTCCGAACGATACTCTTCGTCACCTGCCAGGAAAACCACATGTCTGCCGTTGCCCTTCCCTTTTTTACCTTCGTAAGTGATGGAATTTTGGGCCAAAAGATTGCCAGCCAAGGCGATCAGGACAAAACAACCGATCCTGCATCTGGATAATTTCATAAATGTTGTAAAGTGTTTGGACGACGCGACAGCCCGGTTATTTCAAGTTAAAACCAAAAACAAACGGGTTGATAAACGGATCCAGCGAGTTTCTTATTTTGCGTTCAGTTGATGAATCGTTCCATAAACCTCATGCGAAACCGGAGTGCCATCGGCTGCGTCCACGCTGAATTTGATCTTATACTGGTGCGCTGGCTTCATGTCCGCAACTTCCAGGGTCACCGTTTTTCCATCGCTGGAAACCCGAGCGCTCTTGATCTCCGGCTTGTCATGTTTTCGCTGGTCGGGTTGATCCACGGAATATTCCTGAGAGCCGTAACCGCCATTGTATTTGTAGTTCCAACGTTCGGCGCTGTAGTTGGCGGCGTCCCCTGCGCTCTTCGGATCGAGAGCGGTGGGAAATTCGAGCTCAAGGCCCTGCTGGGACGCTTTAAAACCGGTGGGGAGCCGGACCGGTTGACCGGTGTAACGGACGCGATAAAAGCCTCCGTCTTTTGTGGCGCTGTTCTGCCATCCGCGCAGACCGCATAAATAGAGCTGTCCGTCCTTGGGATTAAACCGGCCACGCATCACCCCGCTCAAGAATTTGATCGGAAACTGAACCAGAGCGGCATTTTGTTTTTCACCGGCCTTGTCGAGCATCACTTCGAAAAGGGTGCATTTGCCATAACTCATGAACAGGAGCTTGTCCTTCATCGGCCCCCAATTGTCGCTGGTGACCCAGACCTGGCCGCCGCTGGAATTGTCCATGTTCATGGGGAGCCAGAAAAGCGGCTGATCATAATTTTCCGGTGAAGGGGAGTTGGTCTCCCAACCTTTAAACTTAAATTTTGCACGGTCCAGAGGATCGCTGGGGTTAGCCATGAAATTTGTTCCGTCCCGGAACAATTTGAGCTCTCGCTGGGCGCTCGGTGTCATGCCATAAAAACCACCTTTTTCCACCCAGCTGACCTTGCTCGAAGGCATCCAGTGCCCCTGATTGTCGCTGACTGTGATCTGATCCTTGGGTCCAACCGTCATTCCATTGGGAGCGCGGAAACCGGTGGCCACGATCTCCATTTTGGAACCGTCCTTTGAAACTTTGATCAAGGTGCCCTGGTGCGGCGAGGTGACCTCGGGTTCCCACGGAGCACCCTTCGCGAAATAAAAATTACCCGCCGTATCCGTATGCAGATCCAGGCAAAATTCATGATAATTTGCCGTCACCACTGTGTCGTTGTTGAAGTTTTCGTAAAAATCGGCTTCGCCGTCCTTGTTTAAATCGCGCAAAATGGTGATCTGATCGCGACCCAGCACATAAACAGTGTCTTTAACGATCTTTAAGCCAAGCGGCTGAAACAGGCCGGTGGCAAAACGCCGCCAAACGATTTTTTCGAGCGATTGATCAATCCCGGAAACCAGCCAGACATCTCCGTGAAAAGTGCAGATTGCGGCCCTGCCATCGGAGAAAAAGTCGAACCCGCCAAAAAAAGTCCGGCTATGATATGGATTTTTGAGAGGCTCAGTTAGGGTGTCCACCACATAAGCCTCTTTCGATTCTGCGGCCACGGTTCCCTTGGTGGAAACGGTTTCAGTCCATCGAGAGGGGCCGCCTTTGCATAGTTTTGCGATATCCCCCGGAACCGAGCTGTTCTTGAGCGTGGCAATGAAAGCCTCGACATCGGTGTCACTCGTGATCGCGGCCACCAGCACCTTGATCTGGCACCTGGCCGATTTCCCAACAAATTGAATCCGCAGACCGTCTGCTCCAACATCAAATTTTAAATTTTTGGGAGCACCCAACACCCCGACAGCCATTTTTGGATTTCCCGCCACGACATATTGTCCGGCACCGGCTTGGAGTGTCCGGATCTGCCCCGCGTCGGATTGTCCGGTGAGTTCGCAGACATTGAGGGTCAATCCATCCCGCGACGGATCGATTTTTAACGTGCGCGTGAAAACCCCGAGTTCACCTAGTTTTTCGTAACCAGGAAGTTCGAGAATCTCGGTGGTTCCAACCTTGTAAGAAAGGACCACGTTGTCACCGTTGACATAAAGTCCCTGGTAATGGGCAAAATCCTTTGGCAACGGCCCCTGCGCGGGGGATCGCGGATCCTTGAGATCTTGACCTGCGGCCCAGCCTGGAACTGCTTTGGTGCGGAATACAGGGGTTCCCTTCACTTTCGGCGGAGGCGGCCAGGCGATCTGATTAATGGTGTTTCCGAAATCGAGAAACGCCCCGGTCCAGGCCATCGAAACCCTCAACAGGTCGGCGTCGTAACACAGGTAGGCATCCTTCCTGCCGCCCACGGTCACCACCATTCCCTTCATCGCCACCGCACCCTCGTCCGGTCCTGGCCCGCGAATCGTGGCGGAATAAACCGGGCCGCGAACCGGTTCGTTGGTGTTTACCTGGGAGAAGGAATCTGGCGCCGATAGGAAAAAGCCAGCCATCAGGAGCGATGTGGCGATCTGTTTGGAAAACTTCATAGATTTTTGCAAAGAATTTCTAATTTATTGCCGCGTTCGAAGAAAACCGCACTATTTTTTTGCAAGAATATTGAGAAGCGGCGATCCGCAGTCCATGGACACCAAGCAGATCGTCCGGTGGTGAAAGTGTCGGGAAGATTCAAAATGAAGCCGGGGTAGCCGGGTAGCCCGCCTCAATCCAACTGCAATTGAGCCGAACCAGCCGGTCCCGAACCGTCATTCGGCCGTTTTAGATTTGATTCCCTTCAGCAGATTCGAAGTCTGGATCATCCTGGTCGTCAGAGTATGAACCTTGTCCATGCGATCGCTGAGGAGGGTTTTTAATTTATCAGCATCGGGCACGGCCTCGACCGGGGGCGGTGTGGACAAAAGGTTCAAGGCATCGACCAGTTTCTCGTAAAGTTCCACCACCTCATGATCCCGGAGCGCTCTTTGACGCAAGGCCTGCTGGATGATCAATGCCACATCATTCAAGGTGACATGGCATCCTTTGAGGTCATCTCCAAAAATTTTCCGCAACACTTCTTCGGCCGCAAACAGCGATAAATTATCCGGTTGATCCGTCGAGCTCATGACAGAAATGTTGCCGAACATCGATCCTTTGCCTACTTAAATTTCGGCCCCGCGACCATACTTCGCGATCTGCTTTGTCACCACTCTGCCCGAACATCGGCCTATCGTTCCCTGGTTTCCTATCCGCCCAAAACCCGCCCTATCCGCACATTGCCAGAACCTTCTATTTCCGAAAACAGATGTAATCACAGGTCTGGAAATCGCTCGGGACCAACGCGGCCATCGACGGTAAGATGGAATTCACTGATGCGGACCGGTTCTCTGAGTTTCAAAAAATCTACCGGGGAGTCTTGATCGAGTAAGAAAGGCTCACGCTGCATTGGGTGCTGGGCGCAGAACGGCCGTTCTGCGCCCTTGCGTTCAGACGGATGGAATCTTCAGCCTTCGATGACCGGATTGTCGATGCCAAGCGCGTCGGCCAAGTCGGTCAGGTGTTCCTGTTCCTGTGCGATGATCCTCCGCAGCACCTCACTCAAAGCAAATTCGCCCATGGCCTCGGCCTGCCTGATCCTTTCGCGATAGTTGAGGATCGTCTCCTTTTCATTCTCCAGATCGAAACGCAGCATATCCTCTGCTTTGTCCGAAAGTTTGACCTCTTTCGCTTTGTTGGTCGGTGTTCCGTTAAAATAATCGATTTGTTTGGCGATTTGCAGCGCATGAGCCAGTTCCTCGCCGGCATGAGCCTCGAGTTCACGGGCGATATCCGTGTATTGAGGCCCTTTCAGCGACTGGCTGTAAATGACGTAGGCGATCACCGCCTGAAATTCACGGGCCAGATCCTCATTTAACAGTCCGACCATTTGTTCACGTGTCACTTTATTTTCCTTTTTCATAATCATCACCTTGCCCCGAAGAACCTCCGCACCCCAGTCTGGATCTGCCGCCGGGAACCGTAACGCAGACAGCCTTGTCTGCTGTTTCGCCGACTGCCAGTCGGCCCGGCGTGTCCAGTGCGATATGGATTCGAAAATGCAAATCTGCATTTCCTTTACCTCACCCCACCGGCAGGTTGGCAACCTGCGCCACTGGAAGTTTCCCGGCGGGCCGACGGCACAATTTATCACGTTCCCGCACAATCTACAGGGGGTGGCAAAAATAAATCGCCGAAGGAATCCGACAACTTGCCAAGTTGAAATCAATTGATAGAGTGTCGGGCGTCCGCTTGGGACCCCATAGCTCAAATGGATAGAGCTCGAGTTTCCTAAACTTGAGATCCAGGTTCAATTCCTGGTGGGGTCACCAACTTATTTTACGGCAATCGGAATGTAGGGGGATGCCCTTGGAGTGATCGGGCGAAGGGTTGACTGAGAGACATCTTTGTTATTTTGCGAGCATCAGAGGATTTGGTCTGGCTTCGTAACCGACGCTTTCCTGCCATTCGGGATAAACTGAATAAATATTTCGGAGATGACTGACCTCCTGCCGGAACCAGTTGGCGATGGATCTTGAATAGATGTCAACGGCCTGACTTTCCTGCATTTCGCCCTTTATAATCTTTGGGAGAAGGTGCGAAACCAGCAGTGCCCCCATGAGCGCCTTGACCACCCCCTGCGATGAAGCAGGGTCCAAAACCGCCGCGGCATCTCCAATCAGGAAAAACCCTGGTCCTGCCGGTTGATTGACATTTCTCCAAGTGACGTCAACCGGGTTTCGCGAACCTCTGTAAATCATATGCTTCAATTCTCCCGGAACCCAATCCAGCGGCAGGGCATCCCGCGAAAAATAAACCCTGGTCCATTTGTAAAGATGCGGGACGACGCGACAGATCCAGGTCCAACCTTTCGAGTCGAGTTTGATCCTCGGATGCAGAGCTAGGGATTCATCCGCATCTCCTTCGGCGTAGCCCATGATCGCGGTTAGCGAGGGTGAGCCCGGCTGAATTCGAAGCTTGAGCTGGTTGGCCAGCCAGTGGCCGCCCCCTCCCGCATCGATCACAAAACGTGCCCGAAAGGCTCCTTTGTCGGTGCGAATTCCCGCAATGCGACCGTTCTCGACAACCGGCTCCTGGGCTTTGCAAGCAGAAAAGAAAACCACCCCCAAATCGCGGGCCCGACGATATAAGGCAAGATCCACGCTACCAAAAAACGGCAGAAAATTCTTAGCCTGAGCAAACGGCTCCTCTGCTGCAGATTCAAATCGGTGGGTTAAGCCGTCTAAAATCCAGTTTGTAGGACACACTCTTTGCAAGGCCGAAACCGAGGCCGGGGACTGAACTCCGAGCTGGATAAGAAGACTTTCGATGTTGGGCTGGAAAGTTTCACCGAGCCGTTCGCGCGGAAATTTATTCCTTTCCACCACCGCCACTTTCAAGCCCGACTCCGCCGACTTGATTGCAGCGGCACAACCGGCCGGGCCGCCTCCCAAAACCAGAACGTCGAAAGGAATCGTATTTTCGAACGCGCCACTGCCTTCCTTTCCTCCTGGGCGGCCCGGGTGCTCTGGGAAAATAGCCATTGAACTTATTACGTTGCAAAAACTCGAATCTTTCAAAATTTTATGAGCAAAATCCATTCCAGTGAGAAAAGCGCCCAAACAAGCGGCTGCACGGTTGAAAAAAACTGAAATTTTCCCAAATCTGCGAAAATTCCACCCGACTCAGATAAAATTTGTTGAAAGATTTGCCCAACTCATCACGTAGAAAGGTGAAAGTCATATGGCCAAAGAATTTGAAAACCTTCTGCCGACCAGGCAAACACTCCTCAGCCGCTTACGCGATTGGGAGGATGGGGAAAGCTGGAGAACCTTTTTTGACACCTATTGGAAACTTATCTACAACGCCGCGACCAAATCTGGATTGAGCGATGCCGAAGCGCATGATGTGGTGCAGGAAACCATCATTTCAGTTTCCAAAAGCATGCCCAATTTTAAATACGACCCAAATATCGGTTCATTCAAGAGCTGGCTGCTCCAGCTCACCCGCTGGCGGATTTTGGACCAGATCAGAAAACGCTCCCCTGAATCAAGAAAAGGGCAGGTTTTTCAAGACGAAAGCGCCCGGACCGACCTCATCGAACGCATCCCAGACCCCGCGACTTCGCACCTGGACGATCTTTGGAACGATGAGTGGGAAAAGAACCTGATGAGCGCCGCCATCGACCGGGTCAAGAAAAAGGCCGATCCAAAACATTACCAGATATTTGACCTTTACGTGATGAAAGAATGGCCGGTGACCAAGATCACAACCCATTTGAAGATCAATGCGGGCCTTGTTTACCTCGCCAAACACCGCGTTTCAGCCCTGATCAAAAAAGAACTTAAATATCTCAACACCAAAATTTCGTAGATGCCTGTTGTTATGAACAAATTTTTCCAGCGTCTGCACCGTCTTTTTAAACGTTCAAATCGCAAACAGATTCAATTCCAGCAATATCATGCCGGTTCACCCGACAATTCTGACTTTGTGAAGAAGCAGATCTTATCCAAGCTTCTGGGCCAGGATTGCGGCGGAAGGACCAAGTGAAAGCCTCGATAAATATGGATTGGAACCAACTATTGCAAATAGGATGATCACCTCACCAGCGAATCACTTTGTAAAACGCTGACGGTTTGGCTCCACAGGGAAATCACTCCATTGATGAAAGCACAACTTGGATTACGATGGTCCCGGCAGAGCACTTGCAATGAAAAAATATTATTCAACTATCATGGTTGTGGACGACGATCCTAATGATCTTGTTTTAATCGAACGCGCTTTCCGTGCAATCGGCGTAACTGATCCGATCCACACCATCAATGGCGGCAAGGAAGCGATCGCATATATGATGGGACAGGGGAAATATTCTGATCGCAATAATTATGCCTATCCTACTTTTATCACTACGGATCTGAAGATGCCGGGCGCGGACGGATTTGCCGTTTTGGAGCATCTCAAACTAAACCCAGAATGGGCGGTTATACCGACGGTGGTCTTAACCTCTTCGCGCGATTTGGATGATATCAAAAAAGCCTACATGTTGGGAGCAAGCTCTTATCATGTGAAACCAAGCTCCACCGAAGGGCTTCGCCTGCAGTTGAAAGTCTTGAACGATTATTGGATGACTTGCGAGGTTCCCGAAGTGGACAGCACGGGACGACAGTTGCGCACGGACAGTGAGGGTAAACTGGGTGAAAGATTTGAACAGCCTTAGTCTCAACAAACGTGAACGTAATTCTGAAACGGACCACTTAGCCGTGTCCCTCCTGCCTCAAGTCAGCAAGGCTTTGACGACGTTGCCGTGAACATCTGTCAGGCGGTAATCGCGGCCTCCATGACGATAGGTCAGTCGGGTGTGGTCGAGTCCCAGGAGATGCAGGATCGTGGCATGAAAATCGTGCACATGAACCTTGTTTTCCGCCACCGTCGCCCCGAGTTCGTCGGTGCCGCCGTAAGTCAGGCCGCCCTTGACCCCGCCGCCTGCCATCCATGAGGAAAAACAGGCACTGTGATGCCCACGGCCCTTGGTTCCGTCCACCCCCGGAGTCCGGCCGAACTCGGTTGTCCATACCACCAGGGTTTCGTCGAGCATCCCCCGTTGTTTCAAATCCCGCAACAGACCGGAAATTGGCTGATCAATATTCTTCGCGTGTTTGGCATGCTCCGCCATATCGCCGTGCTGGTCCCAGTTGTGACTGGAACTTCCATCCACCAGCTCGACGAATCGGACTCCGCGCTCGGCCATGCGTCGCCCGATGAGGCATTGCCATCCGAAACCGTCGCTCTGTCCGCGTTTCATCCCATAAAGCTCCAAGGTTTCGTCGGTTTCTTTGGAGAGATCAAACACCTCTCTGGCCTCGGTCTGCATGTGGAAGGCGGTCTCAAAGGTCTTCATCCGCGCGGCCAGCTCGGCGTCCCCGGCGCGAGATTCAAGGTGGCGCCGGTTGAATGCCCCGGCCAGGCCAAGTTCCATTTCCTGCACCTTGTTTTCTTTGGTCCTCCTCTCAAGATTGGCAATCGGTTCCCTGCCCGGGATCACGCGCACGCCTTGGTGGTAGGCGGGCAAAAAATCATTGTTAAAAATCTGCAAGCCGGCATAGGGCATCTGCGGTGCCAGAACAATGAAGGAAGGCAGGTTCTGGTTTACGGTTCCCAGACCGTAGCTGACCCATGCCCCAATCCCAGGCCGTGAAAAGAAAAATGAACCGGTGTGAATCCCCAGCGTGGCGTTGTAATGTTCATTGTCATCCGACTTCATGGAACGGACCAGACAGATGTCATCCATGCATTCTCGGATGTGAGGAAAGAGGTCGCTGACCAGTGCGCCGCATTTTCCTCCAGGTTTAAACTCCCAGCCTGGTTTCAGAAGCACCCTTTGCTGGTTGGAAAGGCCGCCGCCCACACCGGTGGTTTTTCCATCAGCCGCGAAAAGCTTCGGTTTGAAATCGAAGGTGTCCATGTGGGAAACCCCGCCGTTTGAAAAAATGAAGATCACCCTCTTGGCTTTGCCCGGGAAATGTCCGGGCTTCGGGGAAAGAGGATCTGCGGGCGCATCTCCGGCGAGCAACTCCGCCAGCAAACCCGGTAGCAAGATCGAACCGCCCATCAGGCTTTGAATGGCATCGCGACGACGAATCAGAGGTGGTTTCATAAAGTTAATCCAGGTAAACAAACTCATTCAAACGGAACAGAACCCGGGCGAAAGCCTGCCAGACGTCCATCTCAATTTTGTCGTCCGTCACACCTGATTCCTGAAATCCGGCACGCAAGGCGTTCAAGAAACTTCTCCCCTGGACGATTTCATCCCGGTCGGCTGGACGCGAGAAAACAAGGGAATAGGCGAGCTGCAAACGGGAATCCTCTTTTTTTTCCTTCAACAAACGGACCGCCAGACCCCTGGCCTGTTCATGCACCAGGGAATCGTTGAGGAGGTAAAGCGCTTGAAGCGGCGTGGTGCTGGCGCTGCGAAAAGCCGTGCTGACCGACGGATCTGCACCATCAAATATGGCCAGGTAAGGATGGCGCTGGATGCGTTGAGTCATCAGATAAATGCTCCGTTTGTTGGATTCATAAACAGCTTTGAATGGATTGTGCTGGGTGAACTTCCACTCTTCCTGAGCCGGAAACGGATGGGCGCCACCCGGCGTCTCATCCAGGGAACCTCCAAGAAACAACAGACTGTCCCGAATGGCTTCGGCGTCCAGACGACGCCTGGGAAATGCCCCAAGCAGTTCGTTGTTCGGATCGTGCAAGGACATTTCGGAGCTTTTTTCACCCGAGAGCCTGTAGGTGTGCGAAAGCATGATCAGTCGGTGCATTTTTTTGACCGACCACCCTTCACGGATGAAGCGGGAGGCCAGCCAGTCGAGCAATTCCGGATGTGTCGGCGGTTTTCCTTGTTTTCCAAAATCATTGGGGGTCGCCACCAACCCCCTTCCAAAATGATGCAGCCAGATCCGGTTGACCATGACCCGCGCCGGCAGGGGATTGTTTCGGTCCAATATCCAGTCCACAAGTCGAAGTCGTCCGCTGGAATGATCTTCCGCAGGCAACTCCGTTCCACCCAGCACGGTCAGAAAGCGCCGACGCACCTCCGGTCCCGGTTTGGAAGGATCACCCTTGTGCTGAACCTGGGCATCCTGCCGTTTTGAACCTTCGCTCACCGCATACGCCATGTCATAGGGTGGCTGACGCACCGCATTTTTGTGCGCCGCTTCTTTTGCATTTGTAAGGTTTTTTTCCAGGTCCTTTTTGGCCTCCCCCTCGACGGCCTCGACGGCCTTCAGTTCTTTTTCGATCCGTTTCACCTCCGCATCGAGTCCCTTCTGGGCGTCGGATTTTTCCTGCTCAAAAACTGCGATCTCCCCCGGTTTTCCCAGTGGAACCAAGTCGCGCTGTTTTTTTTCCAGTTCAATTCCAGCCCAAGGATACCTGGTGCTGTTAAAAATCCCGTAAAGGGCGTAATAATCCTGAGTGGTGATCGGGTCAAACTTGTGGTCATGACAGCGCGCGCAGTTGATGGTCAGCCCCAGAAAGGCGCGACCAAAATTATCGATGGTATCCTCAATGGTGAGGTGCTGCGGATAATCATCAACCCTCGAGCCAAATCTTCTCGCGGCAGCGATATAACCTGTGGCGATGATTTTTTCATGACGATCCTGTTCATTCGAAGCTGGCAACAAGTCACCGGCCAGCTGAGCCTTGAGAAACTCGTCGTAAGGCATATCGCGGTTGAAGGCGGAGATCACCCAGTCCCGGTAACGGTGCATCTGTGGAATCGGAAAATCTGAATTATCCCCCGCAGTGTCGGCATATCGGGCGACATCAAGCCAGTAACGACCCCAGCGCTCGCCATAACGTGGCGATGCCAGCAATCGGTCCACCACCCTGGCGAAAGCCTTCCTGGATTTGTCACTTAGAAAGGCTTCTACTTCGGAAGGGGTTGGAGGAAGACCGGTAAGATCGTATGTGGCGCGCCGTAACAGCTTTCTTTTTTCCGCATCCGGAGCGGGGCGTATACCGGCTTTTTCCAGTCGGTCCAGTATGAAATAATCGAGTTCGTTCACCGGCCATTTTGCCTGCTTGACTGCGGGCCGTTCCGGCAAAGCCAAAGGTTTTATGGACCACCATTGCCGGGCTTGATTCCAGTCGATCGCATTTTTTGCCGTCACCACCGCAACCGTATCGTCGGTCCGTGGATCAGGAGCACCCATTCTCACCCACTCCTCGAGGGCGGCGATCTGTTCGGGTGGAAGTTTCTTTTTGGGAGGCATCGCCATGTCCTCGCTTTTGTGCCGGACGGCTTCTATCAATAGGCTGGCTTCAGGATCGCCGGGAGTGATGGAGGGACCGGTGTCGCCACCTTTGACCAATCCCTTCCGGGAGTCGAGCAACAACCCGCCTTTGATCTTTTCAGCCTTGGCGCTATGACAGGAATAACAGTTTTCAATGAACAAAGGACGGATCTTGCTTTCAAAAAAAGCGACCTGATCCGGGCTCGGATTGGAGCTGAATTCCGGACTGGATGCCTGTGGAACAGGCCCGGTTCCGCTCCAGATCTCAACACCTGAAAGGTTGGCGGCACCACTCCGGGCAGAGACCTTGATTTTTCCGTTGTGGCTTTCACATTTCCACGGACCAAGCTTTTTCCACATCCCGGCGTTTCCACTATGAAATCCTTCCAAAACCGGCCGGTCGTTCACCAGGAGATCAATTTTTTCGCTGTGGTTGTCTTCCCAGACATAAAGAAAAACCTGGTAACTGCCTTCTGGAATATGGTTCAAAGTCAGATCCGCATTTCCTCCCCAGATGCTGCTCCGAATCATGCTTGCCCGGGCCGGGTCGGTGGGTGGTTTGAGCAGGACCGCTTGGTTTTCGAAAGTGCCACCCTTGAATGACAGGTTGGATGTGCCGTTCCCCTCCCAGAGTCGTCCGTCGATTTCCAACGCCGTTCCGTTCAAATTGAACCCGCGAAAAAAAACGGCATCGGCGGCCGGAAGATTCGATTCCATGATGAGACCGGCCAAAACTACCATGGCGAGCCACATCCCGCTGAAGCCGCCCGCATACCGCAGCCACTCAATCCCCGGACGAGGACGGAGGCACCGGAAGGCAAACCCGTTTTCTGAAAAAAACGTCATAGAAATGGAACCAAAACACTTTGAATACCGGATAACAAAAAACCATAAAAATCTGCAACTGAATATAAAGGGGATAAAAATGACAAACTGTGATTTATTAGTCCCTGCAATTGCGGGACGTTGAGGGGTGTTGTCATCAATATTATGGCGGAACTAATTTTTGAGGTGGGGATCTTGTTCATTTTGCTGCTGGCCAACGGGGTTTTTGCCATGGCAGAAATCGCCGTGGTTTCATCCCGTAAAGCGCGGTTGAAACAATGGGCCGACAAAGGCGACCTGAAGGCGAAAGCCGCGCTGGCCCTGGCTGAATCTCCCAACCGTTTCCTGGCCACGGTCCAAATCGGCATCACGCTGGTGGGAATTGTCGCGGGTGTTTTCGGTGGGGCGACTCTGGCGGAAAAACTTGCAGGGGTGCTCGGAAAGATTCCGGTGCTAAGCAGCTACGCACAACCGATCAGTTTCGGACTGGTGGTCACATTGATCACATATTTTTCGCTGATCATCGGCGAATTAATCCCGAAACGGATCGGGCTGGGAAATCCGGAAGGGATCGCCAGGTTCCTGGCGGGGCCGATGAACAAACTTTCGGTGATCACCGGCCCAATTGTCACCTTCTTGTCGGCCTCAACCGAAGGAATGCTCAAGTTGTTTGGAATCAAACCGCAGACCGAGGCCGGCATCACCGAGGAGGAGGTCAAACTGATGGCCCGCGAGGG
>Ga0163152_10003774_pt1 | contig 19374 bp, 16 predicted proteins | sample OliLakLV19MP8IB2_FD_148635 | JGI IMG/M metagenome (GOLD analysis project Ga0163152, IMG submission 148635) | Freshwater microbial mat bacterial communities from Lake Vanda, McMurdo Dry Valleys, Antarctica - Oligotrophic Lake LV.19.MP8.IB-2 | ecosystem: Environmental > Aquatic > Freshwater >...
AGCCTGCACTGTTGCAGGTTTTTTAGCTGTGCGAGCCGGAAGTATGTTTTGTTAACAAACAAAACAACTGAGGCAGGGTCGTGAAAATTTTATTTTGACGAAAATAAAATTATTCCTGACCACCTTGGTGTGAGCTAGGGCTACACAGCTATCTTCTACACCACCTCGAGCAGAAACTGCTCAAAGGCTTCTTCGGCATCTGCCCCGCGCTTACGCGCTTCGGGCAACAGGTAAGATATTTTGCCAGCAAAATTTTTCAATTCTTCTTCTTTAAACTTGCCATAGCTTTTTTTCAACAGCATATCTTTGGCTTTCCAAAACAATACCCCGATGAGCTCTTCCATGCCCACCCCGAGGTCTACCGCTTGCCGGAAATAAACCCACAGGTGTAGTTTATCTCTGTCTCCAAAAGCATTAGCCAAAAGAAAATTGTTAAACTTTTCTTTCTTCTCTTTGGGTAATTCAAAAATGTTAAGTTCGGCACGCGCTTTCTTGAAATCATCGATAATGGGCTTGCCAAGCTTGCTCTCTAGAAAAACAAAATCATTTTGTGAGCTTGCGAGCTCTGGTAGTTTGCTCAAAATAAATTCTCTAGCACTTTCGAGCTCAAAAACACCTTCAAAAAACACTACGCATTTAGAAAAGAAAAGTCCGGCCCCAGAATAAAAGCTCTCGGTCTCTGTTACGCTAAAATCATTCTTGGAAATAAAAAAAGTAGTCACATCGCTACTTACAGCTTTTATGAATTTATCATAAACTATATGCTTCTTCTTTGTATCATCTCCAGCAAAAAGGTAAATCATATCAAAAGTTTAAAGTTTTACTTGTTTTTTGTATTCCAAATAAGGTGTGCCGTATTTTTGTTCTAGTGCATCATCGTATTTTTTAAGAAAAACAAATTTACTTAAAATAAAAGACGCAAAGGTAGTGACGACCACAAAAAAAGCGTTGAGGATAATGCCCAAACCAATCGCCAACATAAAAAGCCCCCAGTTGGTGGGAGTGCGGGTGTAACAATAGGGCCCACGGCAGAAAGCTTCTTTGGTTAGAACTTCGTTGCTATGCAAATTTCGAGTCGTGTGTTGAGACCAGAAAATAAGAAGCGATGCTAGAACTAAAAATGCGATGCCGACGGGAATAAAAGTAGGGTGCGAGAAAATTTTAAAATGAAAAATAAGATCAAGAATAACCCCCGCTAGTAACAAAACAAAATAGAAAAAATAAGAATGAGCAAGAATGCTGTGCACCTTGTTGGTCAAAGCATCTCTATAAGAGAACGGTGTTTCGGGTTTGCCATCCATCTATATATTATAGCACGAGAGACCTATTTTACCTGCTCTAGGTTTTGCCCCGAGCCAGAGTGCACCAGAAGCGGAATTTCTGTTTTGTGCTTCAAATATGAACGCCCGAGTACCCCTTCCATAGCATCTTTTATTATCTGATCTGCTTTAACTAGCACGCTGTCCTCTATCTCATAAACCAGCTCGTCATGAATCTGAAGCACAAGATGCACTTTGGGTAAGAGCCCGGCTTTATCCAAGTCTAGAGTAGCATAACGGATAGCGAGCTTGATAACATCGGCCGCAGTCCCCTGAATCGGTGCATTGATGGCAGTACGCTCGGCCATATTTTTGAGAAATGGAATTCTAGAATTTATATTTGGAAAATATCTACGCCTACCAAAAAGAGTTTCAGTGTAGGTGTTTTTGAGTGCAAAATCTTTTACACTCTCTAAGTAATCTCTAACTCCAGAAAACTGGTTGAAATAATTATCGTAAAATGTTTGTGCTTCTTCGCGAGTGCTTGCCCGTCCTCCGGCGTGGCCACCTAGGTTTTTACGCAAAGCCGAAACACCCATACCGTAAATAATGCCGAAGTTGATGACTTTGGCCCTTCGACGCATCTCCGCATCAACTTTTTCAAGTGGCACACCAAAAACAAACGAAGCCACACCGGCATGAATGTCTTTCTTTTCTCTAAAAATTTGCGTCATTTTTTCATCTCCAGAGAGAATGGCTGCCACCCGCAGTTCAATCTGGCTATAATCAAAAGCCACTAGCTTGGAGCCTTGGGGGGCGATGAAGCCCGCACGGATTCTTTTGCCGAGATCGCTTTTGATGGGCAGGTTCTGGAGGTTCGGATCCGAAGAAGAAAATCTACCAGTGGTGCTACCGTTTTGTATGAATTTTGCATGGAGTCTGCCGTCCTCTGCCACCATGTTTGGAATGACATCGATATAAGTGGAAAGTAGTTTCTGCAATTCTCGATAAGCAATGATTTCACTAATGATGGGGTTCCCCTCTTCGAGTTCTTCCAAAACTGAAATCTTGGTCGAAAAAGAACCGCTGGCGCTTTTCTTTTTGCCCGACTTCATCCCCATTTTTTCAAACAAGACTTCGCCCAATTGTTTAGGAGAATTTATATTAAATTCTGTGCCAGCTAGGTTGTAAATCTTCTCTGTGAGCTTGTCTAACTCCTTGTGGTATTCGATCGAAAGATCTTTGAGATATTTTTTGTCGATAGCTATGCCATAGTTTTCCATCGTTTTGACTACCTCCATTATTGGTTTTTCTATCTCTTCATAAACCCTTTCCAGGTTTTTCTCTTTTAATTTGTCAAAAATATATCTGTAGGCCGACTTGAAGGAGTTTGTTTTGGCAAAAAGTAAAATGTCTTCGAGTTTGGGGTTAGCAATATCTGAATTGATAACCCAAAGGGCGATAGCGGCTTCATTCAACTCTCGTTCGTCAACTTTTTCTTTGGAAGCAAAAGTGAGGTCTAGGGAATCGGTCGCGCTCTCAGCGCCATTTTTGCCGAAAAAACTTTTGAGTCGTGCGAATAAGCTTCTAAATTCAAATAAAATAAAAACTTGTTCTATCTTTTTTAAATCAGCACTCTCCCAGAAAGTTTTTGGGGGTAGTGCAAAGTCAATCTCTACATCGTATCTTATCTTAGCGAGAGTTTTTGAAAAAAGTGCTTCTTCTTCGTTTTCTTTGATGAGTTTTATCATGCGCTCGGAAAAACCCATTTCTTTAAATATTTCCTCCCCGCTTTTCCCGCCAGAGGCGGGTCCGCCTTTGGTGAATATTTTTTTATAAATATCTTCAATCGTGCCAAAGGTGGCAATCAGGTCGGTGGCTGTCTTCTCCCCCACTCCTTTGATACCTTTGATATTGTCCGATGGGTCTCCACGCAAACCTTTGTAGTCTGGTAAAAATTTGGGGCTAAAACCAAAACGCTCTACTACTTTTTCTTCGTCATATAAAATGGTGTCGGTGATGCCTTTTTTCAAAGTATAGACTTGCACTTTTTTATCATCCACCAATTGCATCGTATCCATATCTCCTGAAGCAATAATGATTTTAATGTTTTTGTCTTTGCGAAATTTCCCTACGATGGTGCCGATAACATCATCGGCTTCGAAGCCTGGCGCATCGTAAATAGGAATTTGAAAGGCTTCAAAAATAAGGCGGGATTTTTTGAGCTGAGAAACTAAGGCGTCGTCTGTTTTGGCACGGCCCGCTTTGTAGGCATCGTAAGTCTCATGCCGAAAGGTTTTACCTGGAAGGTCGTAACAGGCCACAATATAGTCTGGTTTCAAGTCCGAAATGATTTTCATCAACATGCTCGAGAGGCCGTAGAGAGCTCCAGTCGGCTCACCCGAGGAAGACAAAAATTCTGGCAGAGCGTGGTAAGCCCGATGGATGATGGCGTGTGAATCCAGCAAGACTAGGGTTTTGGCATTTGTGTTGTATTTTGAGTTGCTGGTGTCTGACATTGTGTAAATTATATCATTTAAGATATACTTTAGTTATAATGCCAGACTTTGATGACGAGAAACAAAAAAAACAACTGGACGATTTGCACAAACGAGAAGAAGAACAGTTGATAGCAACCCTAGCAGAATCTAAATATGGTATTCCCTACATCGATCTCTACAGCCATGTGGTAGACAATGAGGCGCTAAGAGCAATCCCCGAGAAAGAAGCTCGCGAAGAAAAAGTCGCGCCTTTTAAGCTGACTGGGCAAAATGTCTTGATTGCAGTGCGTTCTCCCTCCCCCGAGCTTCTGCAGAAATTGAAGGAGGACATGAATAAAAAAAACCTAGAGGCTGTTTTTTACATGGCCTCAGAAGCCAGCCTCAATAAAGTCTGGGACAGATATAAAGAACTTTCGATGGCAGAAAGTTCACAAGTTGGGGGTATTGAAATTTCTAAAGAAATTTTAAGAGAGACAGCAAAAAATATAACCAAGTTACAGGATATTGAAAAAGAAATAATAAAAACACTCGCAGGTCACCAAACACACAGAGTCTCCCGAGTTTTGGAAATAATTTTGGCTGGAGCTATCGCTATCAAAGCTTCGGATGTACATATAGAGCCAGAAAAAGATCGAGGTAGGTTGCGTCTGCGTTTAGACGGTATCTTACAAGACATTACTTTTTTTGGGCTCGATGTATATCATCTTCTAAATTCAAGAATAAAACTTTTGTCGGGCATGAAGCTAACTTCCAAGATTACCCAAGATGGACGCTTCAATATAACTGAAGGAGATGAAGAGTTGAGCGTTCGTACTTCGCTCATTCCGGGAACTTATGGGGAGTCTATGGTTATGAGAATTCTAGACCCAAAATCTATTCAAGTTAAATTTGAAGATCTGGGTATCGAACCTTATTTGCTTTCGATTGTGGAAGCAGAAATTGTAAAGCCCAATGGTTTGGTTTTGGTAACCGGCCCAACGGGTTCTGGAAAAACCACTACTTTATATGCATTCTTGAGAAAAGTCTACACACCAGATATAAATGTTGTAACAATTGAAGATCCAGTCGAATACCACTTGCCGGGCATCACCCAAACTCAAGTAAATAAAAAAGGAGAAGACCGCACCCTCTCAGGTGGTTTGCATTTGTCTTCTCACGACCAAGGATATAGTTTCCCAGAAGGCCTGCGCTCTGCATTACGCCAAGATCCAGATGTAATAATGGTTGGAGAAATTCGTGATTCGGAAACAGCAAAAACCGCCATACAGTCTGCTTTGACTGGGCACATGGTATTCTCGACACTCCACACCAATAACGCCGCTGGAGTCATCCCTCGTATGATTGATCTTGGGGTGAACCCAAAGATTATGGTTTCCGCGCTTTCTTTGTCTATGGCTCAAAGGCTGGTGCGTAAACTTTGTGTTTCTTGTAAACAAGAAGTAGAATCTACGGCAGAAGAAACAAAAATCATAGAATCAATACTGAGTGGAATGATAGAAGAAAAAAAAGATATTTTAAAATATGGAATTGGGGAAAATATAAATTTAAAACCTCCTTTCAAGATATTCACCGCTCCAGGTTGTGAAAAATGCAACCTGACTGGATACAGTGGCCGTATCGGTATTTTTGAAGCAATCAAAACAGATGAAGCTATTGAAAAAATAATGCCACAGAACCCAAGTGAGCGAGAGGTAAAAAGCGTAGCTAAAACCCAAGGGATACTTTCTATGCGCCAAGATGGTATTATAAAAATGCTAAACGGGATAACTTCATTTAGTGAAGTAGCTGGAGTGGTTGATTTAAACGAAGAATAATTAAAAATTATAAAAAAAATGAGAAAGAGATTTAACATAGAGGAAATAAAGAATGATAAAAACTTTAAAGTAGCTGTTTTTGGTAGTTCTAGAATACAGAGAAATGATATTATTTACAAAAACGTTAGAGACCTTGCTTACATGTTGGGAGAAAAAGGTATTGATGTTATTACGGGAGGTGGCCCGGGTCTTATGGAGGCGGCCAATAAAGGCCACAAAATGGGAACTACCAAAAGTAAAAGTAAGGCCCACTCTATCGGCATAGGAGTAAAACTTTTGTGGAAGCAAAAATTTAACACTTCCGTGGAGTACAAAGAAGAGTTCGAAATATTCTCTAGAAGGCTCGATGAATTTATGCTCTTGAGTAATGCGGTGGTTGTGACCCCGGGTGGGCTTGGAACAATTTTGGAACTTTTCTACACTTGGCAACTTGTCCAAGTGCATCATATTTGCGATATACCAATTATCCTTATGGGGGAAAGTTGGAAAGGATTACTCAAATGGATAAAGAAAGAACCATTAGCAAAACAATATATGGATGAAGAAGATTATAAATTAATCTTTTATGTAAAAAATCCCAAAGAAGCTGCTGAGATAATAGAAGAAAACTACAAACATTTCAAAGGAGGAGGAAAAAACTTTTGTTTAAATTATAAAAAATATAAAATAAATTAAAAAAACACTAATCTCTAAACAATCCTTTTGGAGATAAACCCCGAAAGTAACAAATTCTTGAAGGATGGACCCAGCGATATCAATAAAGATAGCCAGAACGTCCTACGCAAACTTGTATAACCAAAGGCTGATTGATTAGAGATTAGTGTCTTCTTGCACCCACTCTTGTTTGGAAATTTATTATACTACAAAGAACCAAACTCAAATGCTATAATGTGGATAGCGTGTTGATAACATCGCTCCGAGAAGTATATCATACTCTAAAGCTAATGTCAAGCTGGCTATATATAAATAAGCTTGTAAAACAATAACAAAAAATGCCTAAAAAAGAAGCGGAAAAAGAAAAGAACGAAGAAGCATCCTTGGACCAAGCCTTGCGTCCTTCTCGTTGGGAAGAATATGTCGGCCAAAAACATATAAAAGACAACGTAAAAATACTATTGCAAGCTGCCGAAGAGCGTGGACACATCCCAGAACATATCCTTTTTTATGGTCCTCCGGGATTAGGAAAAACTACCCTTGCACACCTGATAGCCAAAGAAACTGGCAGACAGATGAAAATAACTTCCGGACCGGCAATTGAAAAAGTCGGGGATTTGGCTTCCATCTTGACCAACCTCTCTCCTGGAGACATAATCTTTATCGACGAAATTCATCGGCTCAATAAAATGGTTGAGGAAATACTCTACCCTGCCATGGAGTCTGGGGTACTCGATATTATTATCGGCAAAGGGCCTTCGGCTCGCACTATCCAGCTCGACCTACCTCCTTTCACTTTGATTGCCGCGACTACTCGTGTAGCTCTTATCTCCTCACCACTCCGTTCGCGTTTTTCGGGTGGAGTTTTTAGATTGGAATTTTATTCCAATAAAGAAATTGCAGAAATTGTAAACCGCTCGAGCAAATTGCTCAATACAGAATTGGCTGGTGGTGCAGTAGAAGAAATTGCTAAGCGTAGCCGGTCTACTCCTCGTACCGCAAACTATTTTCTAAAACGCTGTCGAGATTTTGCGCAAGTACACAAAAAAAAGTTAGACAGGGAAACAGTTCGCGGGGCGCTCAACATGCTCTCGGTAGACGAGATTGGCCTTAATACTTCAGACAGAAATCTTTTAGAAGTTTTGATTAAAAAATTTAAAGGTGGACCTGTGGGTCTCAACACCCTCTCGGCTGCGATGTCTGAAGAAGAAGCGACGATTGAAGAAGTTATCGAACCCTATCTTATACAGCTAGGACTCCTAGAACGCACTGCTCGTGGCCGAGTAGCTACCCCTAAAGCTTATGAACATCTGGGACTAGGAAGCGAACAAGACAAACTTCTATGACCCATTCGACTAACTCAGGGTCATGGTGATAAAATAGAACCATGAAGATTTTAGGAATTGACCCTGGGTATGAGCGATTGGGTATCGCCATCCTCGAAAAAGAAAAACGCGGAGAAAAAGAGCGAGTACTTTTTTCTACTTGTTTTAAAACTTCATCCAAACTAGAGTTTCCTGAAAGATTGGGCCTACTTGGTAGAGAAGTAAAGAAAATAATCAAAAAATATAAACCCGAAGTGCTAGCAATAGAAACTTTATTTTTAAACACAAACCAAAAAACAGTCATGCAGGTAGCCGAAGCACGAGGAGTAATAATCTACGAAGGAGTAAGTGCAGGTTTGAAAATATTTGAGGCTTCTCCTCCGCAAATAAAAATGGCAACCACCGGCTACGGCAGGGCCGACAAAACCCAGATTATAAAAATGGTAAAAATTTTGGTGGATATAAAAAATGATAAGAAATCCGATGATGAGTTGGATGCCATCGCCATCGCCCTCTGTGCTTTTGCTCACCTTGGGAGCCTTATAAAATAAGCGCAAATCCGCCTGTAGAAAAATTTAAAAGGTTATCCACAGATTCTGTTTTTTTATCTTGCTAAAAGAAAATGTTTTTGATAAAAATAAAGAAAATTAAATTGTTTTTTTATTAAAGGGTCGTTTAAAAAAAATAAAAAGTCACATATGAGTTACGATGAAGATGAATTGTTAGTCGAAGAGCGAAGCTTTATGCTAAGCAACGATGAAGATGAATCAGAGGATGACGAAAATACTGAACCAAAAGAAATGACAGATTTTGGTTTAGATGAAGAAGACCCAGACAACGATAGCTAAACTAAAAACACCCCGAGAGGGGTGTTTTTAGTTTCTTAATTTTGTTGAACTTTATTTAATTTTAACAAAACGCCTTTTACCTATTTTTAACTTCATCCCGCTCACCCCTTTTATATTTACCTCATCAATTTTTTTGTTTGTAGATAAATCAGTAATCGCTCCTTCTTCTACAAGTCTACGAAATTCCATTTTTGAAGCAACAATTTTATTTTTAACCAAGAGGTCCATGATGCTCTCGCCTATGCCAATTTCGAGCTCAGTCATTTCTTCTGGAATTTCTCCTTTTTGAAAAGTGTTTACAAAATTCTCTTCTGCTTTGACTGCTTCTTTTTCTCCATGATAAATGGCCACTATTTGTTTGGCTAGATTCATTTTTATTTTCTTGGGGTGCATTGACCCATCAGCCAATCCTTGCTTGATTTCTTTTATCTCATCCATTGCAGTGAAGGTGCATAATTCAAAATAGTTCCCGATAGAAGAGTCTGGTATCGACATGACTTTGCCATACATGTCGTTTGGGGTGTCGGTAATTCCAATATAGTTATCTAAGCTTTTAGACATCTTGTCTCTACCATCTAAGCCTTCGAGCACTTGAAAAGACATGACCGCTTGAGGTTCTATTTGGTTTACTTTCATTACATCGCGCCCCATAAGCATATTGAATGTCTGGTCGGTTCCCCCAACCTCCATATCGCAAGATCCATAAATTCTAGCTAAGGCATACGAATCTATTCCTTGAATTACTGGGTACAGCATTTCGTGCATAAAAAGCTCTTCGTTGTTTTTTATTCTTTCTTGAAACATGTCTCTACCCACCAACTTTGAATGAGTAATGTTTTTGAGTGTCCACAACAAACCTCTTAAAGTAACTAAAGTAATTTGTTTTGGGTTAATTGTTGTTTGCATTCTGGTTTTTTCAAAAAGAATTGTTTTTCCAAGAAAAGAATTTGGGTCTATATTAATAGAAATTTTTTTATTTTTGCCTTTTTCATTAATATCTACATCGATGCCTGCCTTAACTTCTGAGCCATACAACATGTCGGTAGTACTAAAAAACCAATCGGAATTTTTAATCCAAGAAAAATTGGCAGGCGAAGTATCTAATATTTTTTTTATTTGTTCTGTGTAGGTAGCCATGTTTTGAGCTATTTCTACATTACTTGGAATTTCTGAGATAACTGTTTCTTGTTTTTTATCTATACTCCCACTAATGTTGTGTGTGGAAGCACTTAAAACTGAAGATGTGTTGTTTATTTCTTTATTAGTAGAAGTCTCTGGGCGTGTTTTGTTTTTGCCAGTAGGATCTCCAATAGATGCGGTAAAATCTCCAATAATAAAAACAACCTTGCAACCCAAGTCTTGCAGTATCCGGAGTTTTCGTAACACTACAGCATGCCCCAAGTGAAGATCTGGCCTGGTTGGATCCGCTCCTAGTTTTACAATGATGTCTTGTTTGTATTCTCCATTTATTTTGGCTTCAAGTTTTTTGCGAAAGGAACCATTGGGATCAATAAATTCTCCCACGCCACGGGAAAATAGCTCATCCAAGACTTGATTGTTGTCAATTTTCTTCATAGAAGAGCATTATAGCATTTTAAAGGTAATTAAAAAAACTTCTTAAAAAGACATTTTTCCTGCTATAATCAACCCTATGAGAGCAAAATTAAAAGAAATTCACCGAAGATTGTTGGTAGATGGTAAAATTGTGAAAGTAATCAAAAGAACCTATAAAGATAAGCATTTAATGAAAAACATAATACTCTTTGGAGCAGGTGTTTTTGTCTTACTCTCTGCTTTTGGCTTCATTTGGGTTTCTTCTTTTAGAATACCTGATTTTAATTCTTTTCAGGATAGAAAAATTACAAATTCTACGAAAATATATGACCGCACAGGAGAGGTCTTGCTTTACGATATTTACCAAGATACAAAAAAATCCGATATTTCTTTTGAGTTAATGGGACCAAACATAAAAAACGCTACGGTAGCCATAGAAGATGCTGAATTTTACAACCATAGCGGGATAAGAGTAACTTCTATTTTCCGAGCAGTACTTTCTAATTTATTTAGCACTGGACGAACACAGGGAGGTTCTACCATCACCCAGCAATTAGTGAAGAACACTCTTTTGACGCAGAAAAAAAGCTATACCAGAAAAATAAAAGAATGGGTTTTGGCAATCAAAATAGACAAAGCTATGTCGAAAGAGAAAATTTTGGAGTTTTATTTAAACGAAGCTCCTTATGGGGGAAATATTTACGGCATAGAAGAAGCTAGTAAAACTTATTTCAATAAACGCGCCCAAGACCTGACTCTTCTTGAGGCAGCCTATCTGGCTTCTATCCCCCAATCTCCGACCATGCTTTCTCCTTATGGAAAAAACCTAGACAGACTGGAAGAAAGAAAAAACCTAGTTCTTTCTAGAATGCTCGCTCTGAATTTTATTTCTCAAGAAGAATACGATACTGCTAAAAGCGACACAGTGGAATTTACTCCGAAGGAAAATACTGGCATCAAGGCTCCACATTTTGTGTTTTTTATTAAAGACTATTTAGAAAAAAAGTATGGAAGTGAAATGGTAGAGAATACTGGATTGAAAGTTATTACCACGCTTGATTATGACTTACAACAAAAAGGAGAGGAGTTCGCAAAAGAAGGCGCCCTAACTAACGAAAAAAGCTGGAATGGAGAGAATGCTGGCTTGGTGGCAATAGACCCCAAGACTGGGCAAATTTTGACAATGGTGGGGTCTAGAGATTACTTCGATAAAGATATAGATGGCAATTATAATGTGACAACTGCTCGTCGACAACCAGGCTCTTCTTTTAAGCCATTTATCTATGCCACAGCTTTTAATAAAGGATTTACTCCGGAGACGGTTTTGTTTGATGTGCCAACTGAGTTCCAAACAACCTGCAACGCATACGGCAAAGCTCTCCCGGGGCGCAACCAAAGCGATTGTTATATGCCCAACAACTATGACGGCAAAACTCGTGGCCCCCTAGCTCTTCGAGATGCCCTTGCTCAATCAATAAACATTCCAGCAGTAAAACTTTTTTATCTAGTAGGTTTAAAAAATGCACTAAAGACAGCTGAGGATATGGGTATAACTACCCTAACAGATGTAAGCCGCTATGGTCTTACTTTGGTTATCGGAGGTGGAGAGGTCAGTCTTCTAGACATGACTTCAGCCTTTGGTGTTTTTGCAAATGATGGATTAAGAAACCCATATACTGGAGTCTTGCGGGTTGAAGACTTGGGTGGAAGTGTTCTGGAAGAATTTTCTCAAAAAACAAAAGAAGTTTTGCCAAAAAATACAGCACTGACTATTTCAGACATCTTGTCTGATAATGTAGCTCGTGTGCCAACTTTTGGAGCATCTTCTCCTTTAGTTGTGGGTAACAAGCAAGTAGCAGTAAAAACAGGAACAACTAACAGTAATCGAGATGCGTGGACGGTTGGATACACCCCCTCAATCGCAGTTGGGGTATGGGTTGGGAATAATGACAACACCTCAATGAAAAAAGGTGGAGCAGCTTTAGCTGGACCTATTTGGAATAAATTTATGTCTGAAGCTTTAAAAAGCTTCCCAGATGAAAAATTTGAAAGGCCAAACCTGGAAGTTGATGAAGAAACAACCAAGCCAGTAATTCGTGGATCTTGGCAAGGAAATGAAACCTTCTTTATAGACAAAATCTCTGGAAAACTAGCGACAGAATTCACCCCAAAAGAAACCACAGAAGAGAGGGTATTAACAAGCGTACATACGATTCTTTATTGGATTAACAGAAGTGATATTCTAGGACCTCCTCCGTCAAACCCAGAGAGTGATTCTCAGTTTAGCCACTGGGAAATACCAGTACAAGCTTGGTGGGAACAAAATAAACACAAATATAAAATAACTACCAGAAGCGATATACCAACCTTGAAAGACGATGTTCACACCCAAACATCTGGACCGGTTATATCAGTTCTTATGCCAAGCAAAACAACAAACTACTCTCCTGATGAAAGAATAAATTTGAAAATTTCAAGCCTGGGAAGATACCCAATTAAAAAGCTCGATGTTTTTGTAAATGATATTTATTTGGGAAGTACGGACTCTGGTGCAAGTTTTTCTTTTGTTCCCAGGGAGCTCGACAACTTAAGAGAGGAGAACGAAATTCGAGTTATCGCCTATGACTCTATTTACAATAGATCTGAGGTGGTTTCAACCTTCATAGTTAAATAAATCCTACCTATTCATTGGCATAATTAGGTAAGTAAAAGATGGGTCAGAAACCGCAGAAACTACAATAGGAGAAGATGCACCGCTAAATTTAATAGATACACTGTCGGTTGTAATAGACTGGAAACAGTCTAAAAAATATTTATAGTTAAAACCAAGCTCAATACCCTCTCCTGTTAGAGCAGCATCTAAGTAGGTTTTGTTTTCTCCAATATCATTATTTTTTGAGGAAAGTTCAAAAATTTTTTCTTTTGGTTTAATAGAAAGATTTACCTGATTAAATTTATCTGAAAAGATGTTGGAAAGTTTGAGGGCATTTAATAACTCTTGTTTTAAAACTACTGCTTCTGTTTTTGACTCTTTTGGAATAATTTGGCGGTAGTCTGGAAAAACCCCATCAATTACCCTAGAAGTTAGGTAAATATTGTCAGCTGAAAAAGAAATTTGATTTTTATCAAAACAAACACTGACTTCTCCTCCCGTATCTCCAAACAATCTTAAAATTTCTGGAATATTTTTGAAAGGTATGAGTATTCTATCAACCTCTTCAATGCCTTTCATTTTTACTTTCTTTTCAGCCAACCGAAAAGAATCAGTTGAGACAAACACCAAACCCTCTTCATTAGAATAAATATAAACACTAGATATTTCGGGCTTTATGTCAGAAACCGAAGAGCTGTAGTAAACAGACTTTATCCCATCGACAAGCTTTCTGGCCTCTATTTTAAGTGTTACTCCAGAAACATTTGGTATTGTTGGGAAGTCTTCGTGGGGTTGTCCTTTCACTTTTATTTTATTTTTTCTTGTTTTGACAACCAGGTTTCCATCTATTTCTTCTAAACTAATGTTTTCATTGTCTCCAATATTTAAAAACATACTAGCCAAAACAGTTCCTGAAATAGCCATAATGCCCTCTTTTTCTACTTTGGCTGGAATTTCAATTTCAATACCTAGGCTTAGGTTTGTGGCTCTAAGTTTTAATGATTTTTTAGATGCAACAAAAAGAATTGAGTTTAAAACTGGAAGAGTAAGATTTTTTCCCGTGATTCTTTCTGTTTGTAATACACCATTCTTTAATTTTTCTATCTCACATTCTATTTTCATATTGTTTATATCTTTTATATATATAAATTTATTAATACTATTAGTTCTGTTTATAAGTGGATAACTTTGTTTTGTATATACCTAATATGGGTTATTTTTGTTAATTTTTTTTAGTTTCTTTCTAATAACTTTTGAATTAATCTTCTGTTTCTATAAGCGTTTATTTTTTTTGTTTTGTTATTCACAACACCTTCTCTAGTTATCCCTATCTTTTCAATTACTTATAAACAACTATTTAAATAGGATTCTTATTTGTTCTAATTCTTGTAATAATTGTGGGTCGTTCTTGATGTCTGTTTTAATTTTTAAATAGGAGTGAATAACTGTCGTGTGATCCTTCCCTCCTAGTTTTTGACCAATCAGTGGATAAGAAACACTAAAATCTTCTCGCAATAAATACATTACCACCTGCCTGGCTTTTACAATTTCTTTTCTTCTAGTTTTTTCGTAAATTGAAGATTCCTCTATACTATAAAAATCACTCACAGTTTTCACCACATCTTTTATAGCCACATTTCTTTTTGGTTTAATGTTGTTTTTCAACAAGCTCTTTACTTCAACAAGAGTAAGGGGTCTATTTTTAAGACGATATTGGCAAACAATTGTGTTTAGACTTCCTTCTAGCTCCCGAATGTTTCCTTGTATTGCGCTGGCTACATATTCAATAATTTCTGGATCCAAACCTATGTCTAGTTCTTGTAGTTTAACCTTTAAAATGGCGATTCTAGACTCATATTCGGGTTCGGTTATATCAACAATCATGCCAGCCGCAAAACGAGATTTTAAGCGATCTGCTAGATCTGGTATGTGGTTGGGGTGTTTGTCGGAGGAAAAAATAATTTGCTTATTGTTTTCATGAAAAGTGTTGAATGTATGGAAAAGTTCTTCTTGAATTTTCTCCATTTTTCCAATAAATTGGATATCATCAATGATTAACAGGTCGTATTTACGATATTTTTCCTTAAAAGAGTTTGCTTTGTTACTTTGGAGGGAATTTATAAAATCAGTAGCAAACTTTTCTAGCGTCATATAGTGCATTTTTTTGTTTGGGAACTTTTCTTTGATCGAGTTCCCTACTGCCTGGATTAGGTGGGTTTTCCCCAAGCCGGTTGCCCCATAGATAAAAAACGGATTATATTTTGTACCCGGATTGTCTATTATGGCTTGAGAAGCAGCGTAAGCAAGCTCATTAAAAGCCCCAACAATAAAAGAATCAAAACGATAGCGTGAATTTAGATTGTCTTCTGGGTTTATATAGAGATCTTTGAGGGGTAATTCTTTGTTTACAAAAGATTCGTTTGTTTTCGGTATTTCCTGTTTACTCGACTCGATTTTGGTTATAGTATATTCCACTGCACGCATATTTTCGTAGACATCGGCGATTGTTTTGGTTATAAGCTTGTGGTACTTTGTTTTTAACCAGTCTCGGACAAATTCATTTGGCACCCCTACATAGATAATACCCATATCTTCTTTTAAAATAGAGGTATTTTTAAACCAGGTACTAAAATTTGCTTTCGAGACATCTGCCTCAATTTCTTCTAAGCAGTTTTTCCAAAGTTGTTTTGTATCCATCCCGTTAGAAATTTATTAAATAATAATTCATATGATAATTTTACCCCTCCCGTCATTTCGATGATTTCTAACGGGAGCCATTTGTTGCATTATACTACCACGTAAACATTTTGGAACTTCCAAAAACTTACTAACTATGTTGATAATCTGTTGATAATTAAAAAAGTGAATTTTTATAAACCAGGTTTTCTACTATAAAAAACACAAGCCGTGTTGATTTTCTTTGAGAGATGTTATATTATAACGACATGTCACAAACATACCAACCTAAAAAAAGAAAAAGAAGTAAATCCCACGGGTTTTTGGTTAGGTCAAGGACCAAAACAGGCAAAGGGGTTATTTTACGAAGACGCAGAAAAGGACGCAAGAAACTCACCGTCTAAACCCCCAACACCCCTGTTTTTCTCTTTTATGTTCTCTAAAAAAAACAGAACAAATAAAAAAGAAGTTGAAAGAATTTTTAAAGTTGGGCGTTTTGTTGGTACAACCAACCTAACCTTAAAATTTATCAAAAATAGCGAAAAAACTTCACCAAAAGTTTCTTTTATTGTGCCCAAAACAGTTGCCAAAAAAGCGGTTGACCGAAACCTCTTAAGAAGAAGGGGGTATGTGGTTTTGGAAAAATATTTACAAAGACTTCCAGTTGGATTTTTGGGTGCATTTGTTTTTGGCAAAAAAAGCAAAGAAGTTTTTGGCGGAAGAAATAAAAAAACAATTCAAAATTCCTCTTCTAAACAAAACTTAGAAAACGAGATAAAAATTCTTTTAAACAAGGCATGAAAAAACTATTTATAAAAACCATCGAGTTTTACCAAAAAAGAATTAGCTTTTTTAAAAAACAAAGCTGTGTGTTTTACCCCACTTGTTCGGAATATACCAAAGAAGCAATAAATAAATATGGAGTTTTGAAAGGGTGTTGGCTTTCTTTTTTTAGAATTCTTCGTTGCCACCCTTGGCAAAAAAACCACATCGACCCACTCAAGTAATTTAGCAATAGGAAGCGACCGCTTCTTATTGCTAAATTACTAAGTAGAAAATCAATATTTCTAGCGTTTTTTTGTGTTTTCGTATAGAATAAGAAAATGTTAAAAATTGTTTGGGACACTATATTATATAAGCCCCTTGTAAACGTTTTGGCCTTTTTGGTTGCAATTATCCCTGGTGGAGACATAGGCATAGCCATTATAATCCTAACTCTTTTAGTAAAAGCCGTTCTCTACCCTCTTTCTCAGCGTTCGATTGAAGGTCAAGCAAAAATGAGCTTACTGACGCCAGAATTAAGTAAAATAAAAAAAAGTGGCGCGAGCAAAGAAGAACAAGCGAAACAAACATTTGAACTTTATAAAAAACACAAAGCCAACCCTTTTTCTGGGTGTTTACTGGTTTTAATTCAAATCCCAATAATTTTTGCTCTATATTTTGTTTTCTTAAAAGGTTTAAAATTTGATAATGGAGTTTTGTATTCTTTTGTTGCTTCGCCGGAAAATTTAAATATGCACTTTCTTGGAGTTTTAGACATAGGGCAAAAAAGCATTTTGTTGGCACTCTTGGCGGGAATTTCACAATATTTCCAAGCCCATTTTATGCCGAAGCCAGCCCTTAGTACTGCAGAGCCTGGCACTTTTGCTGAAAGTTTTGGCAAAAGCATGCACATGCAAATGAAGTACGTCTTCCCTTTCATTGTAGCCTTTATTGCTTATAGTGTTTCTGGTGCAGTTGCTCTTTACTGGATTACGAGTAATATCTTTTCTATTTGTCAACAAATATATGCACAAAAGAAAAAACACTTAATTCCTGAAGTGAAATAATTATTATAAGTCCCGTTAGAAGTCCTATTAACAAGAAAAATAATAAATTAAAATTAATATATAATAATTAGTATGACTTCTAATGGGATGAACAAAGATGAAATTATCAATTTAATAAAAGAACTGGTAGAAAAAACCAAAACTTCGGTCAAAGATATTTCTGTTATTGAAGAGGAGGGTGTTTTGGGTAAAACCAAGACGGTCTGGTTTTCTATTGAAGTAGACCAACCCCACTTTTTTCTAGATAGAGGAGGAGAAGCTTTGTCTGCTGTAAGTCACCTGGTGCGCCGAATAGTGGAATCAAAAAACACAGAAGAAGAGAGAAATGCAGACTTTTTGATTGATATAAATGGTTTTCAAAAAAAACGAGTAGAGAATGTTCGCGCTATTGCCCACATGATGGCTGAACGCGCTAGGTATTTCAAGTCAAGTATTGAGGTTGACCCGATGTCTGCTTTTGAGCGTAGAATCGTGCATGAATTTCTTTCAGAGGCGACTGATGTAGCAACAGAGTCGCAAGGAGTTGGCCTAGCTCGCCGAGTGGTCATTAAATACACAGGCGGTATCTAATTATTTTAGTTCAAACTCCCATAAGAAAGAGTCTTTTTTGTTTACAAAAAATAGATAATCTTCTATTTCATCTAACATGAGCTTGATTCCATCTACCTCCTCCCCTCCTTGGACACTACTTGGAGTCAAGACAAGAGTTGTATTTCCACTTTCTATATCCACTACCCACAAATTGTCGTTGAAAGATATTTCGCCCTGGTACCAAGTATCTGGGTGCCCCGAGCCACTGGCAAAACTTGGAACAAAACAATAGGCAACAGTGCTATTTTTACTCCAAGTACATTTTTCTGGCAGCGTTCTTATACCTAGCGGAGTTGAGTTTCGGGTCGTTGTGTCATAAACATTCATAGCAAGAGTGTTGTTGCTATAAAGAACCAACTTTCCGTCTGGTGAAGTGAGAGTTGTCAGCCCAGAAATACCGCTTAAAATATTCGTTAGGTCTTTTTTTTCTGGATTGATTGTATACATATGTCCCAGCACACTGGAAGATGGTTTGGTGGTGAGGGTTATCATCTTACTATTTGGCCAGAAAGATAACCACTCAGTAAACGGTGAATCAAAGACCTGAACTTTTTTATCTCCTAATGGGCCTGATGTTATACCCACCGAACCGCCCCCAACATTAAACAAATAAAATATTTTTAAAGAATCAGGAGAAATACTTAAGTCAGTGATATTTTCTGGCAGGAAGCTACCAGTAATTTCATTTTCACTAGTCGTATCTCCACCCAACAATTCTTTCGGCAAAGATCCAGCAAAAGTTTCTATTGTATCTCCATATGTTTTCAAATATCGCATAATTACTGCACTACCCTTATCACCAAATATAGCTTCGTAAACTTGAGGCACTAGAGTGGTAGAAAATTTTCGTTCTTCAATTTTATCTGCAAATGTTTGGTAAATATTCCCGTTAGCGCGAGCCACATACCTTAGAGCTGGAGCAAATTCAGTCGCTGGAGGAGTGGGTGTTACTATTTTTGTTTTAGTTGTCGTAGGCTGTGAAGCCGAAGGTGCTGAACCAGTAGGTGAAGTATTTGTGTCTGTCGCAGGCAATACTTCTTTATATCTTTCTTTTTGGTAAACAGTGTAACCAGCAACAGGCATACTAGAAACCTTTTTTAGTTTTATTTCTATGGGCTCTTCTGTACTAGGCTCTTCTGTTGTTGGAGTTTGGTCTATAGGAGTTTCGTCTTTTGGGGTGCTTACTTTTTTACCGAATGGATTAAATTGTGAAAAGAAATTTATTCCCGAGTAGCCTCCCCCATCTTCAGGACTTACTGGTTGGCGGAAATATAAAAACCCAAACATTATTATGACTATGATTATTAAGATGATTATAAATAATGTAAAATTTCTTTTTGACATAAATTATGGAAGTCTTTTGACAAATTTTAATCTTTGATCATTTGCCCAATACGATAAGTCTGACATATTAACTGCTTGGTTGGTGGCTGTTCCAGCCCTAGAGTCTATCACCCTTCCGCCTCCAAAATACATTAATACATGGCCCATTTTGGGACCATTTCCATCAGGATCTGTCCATCCAATAAGGTCTCCAATTTTTAATTGTACCCCGTTTATTGAAGCTTGTCTTTCTGAGTTTATCGTTACATTTAACTCACCGTTTGAATTTTTTTGTATTTGTTCTATCCCGCTTCCTCCAAACATGGCCAGAGTGGTGCCCCCAGGAC